>Ga0137394_10004525_pt1 | contig 10563 bp, 8 predicted proteins | sample czobulk116metaG_FD_108278 | JGI IMG/M metagenome (GOLD analysis project Ga0137394, IMG submission 108278) | Vadose zone soil microbial communities from Angelo Coast Range Reserve, California, USA - czobulk1.16 metaG | ecosystem: Environmental > Terrestrial > Soil > Vadose zone | place: USA... | reverse complement strand
TTGACCTCCGGGATCAGCACCCGGCGATAGCTCCGGAGGACCTTCTCGGTGTTCGACGGGAAGGGGTTCAGGTGGCGGAGGTGAACCCACGAGACCTGCTTTCCCTCCGCCCGCTTGCGCCGCACCGCGCCGGCGATCGGGCCGCGCGTGCTCCCCCACCCCAGAACGAGGAGGCGGCCGCTCGGCGGACCGTCGATCGTGGCGGGCGGGATGTCGTTCGCGATGCGGCGGATCTTCTCCTGCCTGAGGTCGGTCATCCGCTGATGATTGTCGGGGTCGTAGCAGACGTCACCGGTGACGTCCTCCTTCTCGAGGCCGCCGATGCGGTGTTCGAGACCGGCGGTCCCCGGAACGGCCCACGGCCTCGCCAGGGTCAGCGGGTCCCTGAAGTACGGCTGGAACTTGCCTTCGGGCGCCTCGCCCAGGATTCGGGTCTGAAGCTTCTCGATCTCTTTCTCGTCGGGGAGCTTCCACGGCTCGCTCGCGTTCGCGAGGTATCCGTCCGAAAGCAGGATCACGGGAACCATGTACTTGAGCGCGATGCGCGCCGCCTCGATCGCCGTGTCGAAGCAGTCGCCGGGCGACGAAGACGCGACGATCGGCAGCGGGGATTCACCGTGCCTCCCCCACATCGCCTGCATGAGGTCGGCCTGCTCGACCTTGGTCGGCATCCCTGTGCTGGGGCCGGCCCTCTGGACGTCGCAGAGGATCATCGGCAGCTCGGTCATGATGCCCAAGCCCAGCGCCTCGGACTTCAGGGAGAGACCGGGGCCGGCCGTCGACGTCACCGCGAGAGCGCCGCCGAAGGCGGCGCCGAGGCAGGCGGTGATCGCGGCGATCTCGTCCTCCGCCTGGATCGTGACGATGCCGTATTCCTTGTAACGCGCCAGCTCGTGGAGGATGGTGCTCGCCGGCGTGATCGGGTAGCCGCTGAAGAACAGCGGCCGGCCCGAGCGCAGCGAGGCCGCCACCAGCCCGAGCGCCAGCGCGGAGTTCCCCATCACGTTGCGGTAGACCCCCGCCGGGAACGGCGCCGCCTCGACGCGGTAGACGCTCTGGAACGCCTCGGTCGCCTCGCCGTACGCGCGGCCCGCCTTCAGCGCCGTGCGGTTCGCCTCCGCCAGCTCCTGCTTCTTGAGGTTCTTGTCGATCCAGCGGAGCGTGATGTCGTCCGACCGCTGGTAAAGATGATAGAGAAGTCCCAGGACGAAGAAGTTCTTGCAGCGATCCATGTCGCGCGTGCCGAGCTTGAGGTGCCGCAGCGCCTTGCGCGTGAGATCCGTGATCGGGATCGCGAACGTGCGGTATCCTTCGAGAGAGCCGTCCTCCAGCGGGTTCGTCTTGTACCCGGCCTTCTCGAAGTTCTTCTGGTTGAAGGCGTCGAGGTTGCAGATGAGGATGCCGCCGACCCTCAGATCGGTCAGGTTGGTCTTGAGCCCGGCCGGGTTGAACGCGACGAGGACATCCGGGGCGTCTCCGGCCGTGTGAATGTCGAAAGACGAGAACGACATCTGAAATCCGCTGACCCCGGGAAGCGTTCCCGCGGGGGCGCGGATCTCGGCGGGGAAATCGGGAAGGGTCGCGAGATCGTTTCCCAGGACCGCGGCCGTGGCCGTGAACTGGTTGCCCGTGAGCTGGATTCCGTCTCCCGAGTCACCGGCCATCCGCACGACGACACGATCGACCGTCGTGACGCCCGGGGGCGCCGCCTTCTCCAACGTTTCGGTCGCCATCGAATTCCTCTCAGATCAGTTTCGAAGACACACACCCATTCAGTGAGAGGGGCATGGGTGAGTTGGTCAGCAAGCGCTGCTCCGACGCCGGATTATGGCAGATCCGGCGCGGCGATTCACCCCCCCGCTCAGTAGGCCGCCATCTCACGGATGGCCGCCTCGATCCCCTCAACCGTTGGGAGCACGGCCGCCTCGAGGTTGGCGGCGAAGGGCACGAACGAATCGAGCGCGCCCAGCCTCTTGACGGGCGCGTCGAGGTACTCGAAAGCCCCGTCGGCAATCCGCGCCGCCAGCTCGGCTCCGAACCCCATGAAGACCGAGTCCTCGTGAACGATGAGGGCCTTCCCGGTCTTCCTGATCGACTCCAGGACCGTTTCCTCATCCAACGGAACAATCGTACGGAGGTCGATCAGATCCACGGAGGGAGCCGAAGTCCCGAGCTTCGTCAACGCCTGGCTGACCATGTGGACGGCCCTCCCCCAGGAGATGACCGACAGATCCGTACCCTCCCTGACGACTCTGGCCCTCCCGAACGGGATGAGATAGTCGGGGTCGGGCTCCATCCCCTTGGTGTAGACCTGGCGGTAGAGCCCCTTGTGCTCCAGGAAGAGGACCGGGTCGTCGAGACGGCAGGCTGTCTTGATCAGCCCCTTGGCGTCCCCGGCGCTCGATGGAAAGGCGATGAGCCATCCCGGCGTGTGGGCGTAGAGCGCCTCGACGCACTGGGAGTGGAAAGGACCGCCGTGGATGTACCCGCCGACCGCGATCCGGACGACCATCGGGCACGACCATACCCCCGCGCTGCGCCACCTGAGGGTCGAGACCTCGTTGCGCATCTGCATGAAGGCGGGCCACGAGTAATCGCCGAACTGGATCTCGACGACCGGCTTGTACCCGCCGATCGCCATCCCCTGGGCCACGCCGATGATGCTCGCTTCGGCCAGTGGGGAGTTGAAGACGCGCGTCCCGCTGAATCTCTCCGTGAGGCCGCGCGTCACGCCGAAGACGCCCCCCTTCGGATCCTGCACGTCCTCACCCCAGATGATGATCTTCTCGTTGCGCTCCATCTCCTCGCGCAGGCCGTGGTTGATCGCATCGACCATCGTGATCGGCTGCTCGCCGAGCATCCGCGGCGCCCTTTCGAGGATCGCCGGGCCGACGGGGCTGTAGATGTGGACCATCACGCGCTCGGCGTCGGGAGGCGGCATCGAGTCGGCGAGGTCGGCGGCCTCGGCCACCTCGCGCTCGGCCTCCTTCCGATAGACGGCCACCTGCTCGGGGGTGAGGAGCTGCATCTGCTGCAGCCTCAGCTCGGTGTGAAGGATGGGATCGTGGCGCCGCACCTCCTCCATCTGCTCCTCCGTGCGGTACTTCGATTGATCGTCGGAGGAGGAATGCGACTCCAGACGTACAACCATCCCTTCCACGAGCACGGGGCCGGAGCCCTTCCTCATCTCGGCTATCTTCGGCTCGAGCGTGTGGTACATCTCGGTGAATCGGGTGCCGTCGACACGGAAGGCGTCCATACCGAAGCCGCGCGCGATGAGGTGGATCTCCGACGAAGTCTGCTGTGACTGCGGAACGCTGATCGCGTAGCCGTTGTTCTGGATGACGAAGAGAACGGGGAGCCTCTCGCGCTGCGCCTGGTTGAGGGCCTCGAAGAACTCACCCTCCGAGGTCGCCCCCTCGCCCGACGAGACGTAGACGATGTCGTCGCGGCCGTCGTACCTGATCGCCTTCGCCATGCCGACCGCCGCGAGGAACTGGGTACCGGTGCACGCCGTCGGTGAGACGATGCGAAGCGGTTTGCTCGAGAAGTGCTCCGACATGTTGCGTCCCTCGCCGGAGGGATCGCCCTTCCGCGAGAGCATGTGGAGGAAGATGTCCTTGAGCGGCATCCCCAGGCCCACCATCAGCGCCTTCTCCCGGTAGTACGGGAAGAACCAGTCCTTCCCGGACTTCAGCACCATCGAGCAGGCAATCTGGAGCTTCTCGTGCCCGCGTGACGACGCGTGGAAGGAGCACTTGTTCTGCCGCACGAAACGGCGGACCGTCTCCTCCAGGTAGAAGAGCCTGAGCATTCGACGGTAGAGCTCGAGGAGGAGCCGCTCGTCGCCAACCGGATCTTTGGAAGCGTTTCGCTCTTGAACCATTCGGTCGTCAGCCTCCGGGCAGGTCAGCTTCAGATCGAGGTCTGAAGCGCGAGGGTGTCGTCGGTCGGTCACGCGTCGATCGACTCGGACACGCAGGATAGCCTAAAGGTGCGCGGGGGTGAATCGGACCGGTCACTTCTCCGGGCGGGACCGGTTCTTCTCCGCAAGTGTCCGGCGGAGGACGGGGAGCATCGCCCTGTCTTTTTCGCGACCGGCCTCAGTCTTCGTCGTGATGAGAGTCTCGAGGTCGAGGACGTGCACGGTCAGACCTTCGCCTACACGGAGCTCGACAGTGTGCGGCCGGAGTTCCCCGAATCCGCGTCCGGCGCCGACCTCACCGAGAAGATCCAGCGGGCCGTAGCGAGTGACGAGGAGCTGATGACCGGGCGACGACAGGTGGGATGGTTCGGGCCTTCGATCCTTGAGGCCCGGAACGCGGTAGCGAGCGTCCAGATCCTCGAGCGCGGAGAGAAGGCGTTCGACATTCTCCGGCGTCCGCGCGTGAACGAGATCGAGGTCGATGGTGGCGACCGGAGCTCCGTGCAGAACCGCGCAGACCCCGCCGACGACCACGAACTCGACGTCGCGCCCGGTGAGCGTCTTGAAGATCGCCACGAAGTCAGTCACGCGGCATCCCGGCGCGCAGCTCCTCGAGCGAACGCATCGTCTCCTGAAGCGTCTGCAAGCGCTCAGCCGGAGTCATCTCGAGCATCCAGCGGATGAGCGTGACGTCCACTCCGTCGTCGTCCTGCGAGTCATCGGTCATGGGATTCCGAGTCCTCTTCTGGCGAAGTATACTCGACACTCAAGGAGCCGATTCCTTGAAGTCCGATGTGCGCGAGTATCATGCCGTCATCAGCGGGGAGATCCACTGAGAACTCGGCTGGTGAACCCGATGGCGAAGGAGATGAGCCTCACGGAGGCCCGGGCGTGTTTCGCGTCTCTCTGTGATTTGGTCGCGACGTCGCGCGACTCCGTGATCATCACGCGGCGAGGCAGACGAATCGTCGCCCTGGTCCCAGGCGAAGGGTTCAACAGCCTCAATAAAACTGTTCACCTCTTTCGCTCACCGAAAAACGGCGAGCGACTCTTGAGGGTGTTCCTCCGCGCTCGTGGAGAAAGCATGAAGATCTCGGGCATCGCATCTTCGATTCGCAAGCGCGGTGAGCGACCGAAGCGCTGAAGCTCACCGCTTCGCGAGCTTCCGAGGACGGTTTCCCCGACGGGTGCGCTTCGACGGCGACGAAACGCGGTATTCCGTTCGTTCCTCCCGGAGAACGCGGCGAAGAGTGTCTTCGAGCGGCTCTCTCCGACGAGCGATGTGCTCCTGCAGCGCATCGTTGATCAACGTCTGATAGTTGCCGCCTCCGGCCGCGTCGACCTGCGCGCGAAACCAGTCGAGGATTTCCGCATCGAGGCGAATCGTGATGCGCGTCTTGCCCGGGGGCAACGGGATTACCGCGCCGCGCACTCCGCGGCTGAAGTCGTATTCTTTCTTCATCGCTCAACCCTCGTACTTCCTTCGCTCTCGACGACTTGCGCGCCTCGCGGAAATGATCCTGATGCGCCCGAGGCGCCAGGTGTAGACGACCACCAGGACTTGACCCAGTCCGTCTCTGCCGATCGTCACGAACCGAGCTTCGCTGGCGCGACTGCCTGCCATCGTGACGGCGCGGAGATCTTCGAGTACTGAGACAGCGCGAATGAACTCGACGCTGTGTTTCCGAACGTTCGTCAGTGCCTTCTGCTCGTCCCAATCGAACAGCACCGCCGAAGTATATGCACATGTGTACACTGAGTCAAGCGATGATTCCGTGCGCGATAGGCTCTGGCCCCGCTCCGACCGGGAGATCCGGATTCAGGCGCGCTTCCATTCCCTACCTCCCGCTCCACCGCCATCCCGTGATCTCCTTCGGATCCTCCCCGTTCGCGCAGATGTAGGCGCGATGTTCGGCCAGCTTCCTGTCAGAGAGGCGGACGAGCTCGTCGGCCCGGGCGGCCACAGCCGGATCCTGCGCCGCCCTTTTCTGCGCCGCCTGGATGACCAGGTGGAATCGGCTCGTCTTGTTTCGGACTTGCATATCGAACGGGGTGGTCGTCGTCCCCTCCTCGCGGTAGCCGTTGATATCGAACCTCTCGTTCCGCGGCCTCTCGAAGAGGAGCTGCTTGATCGCGGCCGTGTAGCCGTGGAAATTGAAGATCACGGGGCAGCCCGCGGGGAAGAGGCGCTCGAACCTCTCCTCGGAGAGGCCGTGCGGATATTTCTGCGGGATGCCAAGCGTCATGAGGTCGGTGACGTTCACGACTCGCACGCGCCAGGACGGTACTTCCTCACGGAGGATCTGCGCGGCCGCCATCACCTCGAGCGTCAGATTGTCGCCGCACCCCGTGAGGACGATCTGCGGATCCTCGCCGTCGTTCGTCCCGGCCCAGGGCCAGACCGACGCTCCCACCCGGCAGTGCTCGAGCGCCTCCTCCATCGAGAGCCACTGTGGCATCGGCTGCTTCCCCGCGATCATCAGGTTGATGTAGTTCGTGCTGCGCAGGCAGTGGTCGGTCGTCGAGAGAAGGCAGTTGGCGTCGGGCGGAAGGTAGATGCGGTAGATGTGCCCCTTCTTCGTCATGAGATTGTTGATGAAGCCGGGCCCCTGGTGCGAGTAGCCGTTGTGATCCTGCCGCCAGCTCTCCGAGGTGAGGAGATAGTTCAGCGATGAAACCGGAAGACGCCACGGCGCCTCGAGCGAGGACTTCAGGAATTTCGCGTACTGGTTCATCATCCCGTCGACGATCGGCCGGAAAGAACTCGGTCAGCGTTCCCTCGAGATACATGTTGGCGAGGTTGGCCGCCGCGCCATGACCGGGACCCGTCAGCAGCAGAACGCTCGCGTCCGTCGCGAGGATGAGACGGTTGAGATGCTCGTAGACGAAATTGATCCCGGGGCTCGTGCCCCAGTGGCCGAGAAGGCGGGGCTTGATGTGCTCGGGGCGGAGCGGCTCCTCGAGAAGCGCGTTCGACCTGAGATAGATCTGCGCGGCCGCCAGGTAGTTGGCGGCGCGCCGGTACCGGGTGATGGCTTCCATGGATCTCTCCTCACCTGCCTGGGCGGCGCGTCATTCCATATCGACCAGGTTTCAGCCCCCGATTGACTCGAGGTAGATCGCCAGCCCTCGCGTGACCTTTTCGAGGAACGGGATCGAGAGGGTCTCGAGGGCGTCGGTGGGCAGGTGGTAATGGGGGTTCCGGTAGAAGGCGGTGTCCCCGACCATCACGGCCTTGAACCCGTGGCGCCAGAACGACGAGTGATCCGACAGCGACGCCCCGACGAGGAGCGCGGCGGCGGCCGGCATCGATGCCGTCTCGACCGGCAACCCGGCGTCCCGAAGAGACGAGCCCACCTGACTCGTCAGCTTCCGCGAGGAGATGTCCCCGACGACCGAGATGAAGTCTCCGCTACGGCGCCGTCCGAACCCCATGCCCGGGGGATACTTCTGCGAGCCTCCCGACTTGTCGATGTAGCCGAGCATCTCCAGCGAGATCATCCCTTCGACCGATCTCCTCGAAGCGTGAAGGGCGTCGGCGTGCTCGAGGCTCCCGACCATCCCCCACTCTTCGAGATTGAAGGCGACGAAGCGGATCGCCACGCGCGGCGAGGGAGATCGAGCGCCGGCCCACTCGGCCAGGGCGAGGAGCGCCGCCACTCCGCTCGCGTTGTCGTCAGCACCGGGGGTCCCCTCGACCGTGTCGAGGTGCGCGCCGACGATGAAGAGGGGGTTGCCCGCCTCTGCTTCGCGATCGCCGGTGATGTTGCGCCAGGCTCCCTTCGCGGCGAGGATCGGCTCGCGGCCCACTTTGTACCCCGCCGCGACGAGCGCCTCCTCCGCGTATCGCTCGGCGCGGAGAAGGTTTCCTGGCGTCCCCAGCGGCGACCGCTCGCCGACGAGTGCCTCGAGATGGCGCCTCAACGTGGGACCCGGGTTCCACTCGCGCGCCTGGGGCATGCTTCATCTTACAATGGGGGGCCGGAGGGGAACCCAAGGCCGCGACGGGCCGTTGGAGTCGAGTCCGCGTCCGGGTCGTTCAGGAACTGGGGGGTGACATGGCGTCAGGAGGGTGCAGGAAGGTCGCATTCTGGGGGCTCATCGGCTGCCTTGGCGTCCCGATCGGGCTGGCGCTCATCCTCGCCGTGGTTCTCTTCGTCGGGAATCGGCTCGGTCAATCCGAACCTCAGCATCCCGTTGCATCCGCCATGTCCGTTCCGGTCGCAGCAGGGCGGACCCCCGCCGCACCGGCGCCGGGAGGATCCTCAGGCCCGGTCGCTTCCGGGAAGGATCTCCCCGAGCTCGATCGCGATGCCTCGAAGGGAAAGGACGCGACACCCGTCAACCTCTCGCTCGATCTCTCGGAGGGAGAGTTCACGATCGTCCCGGGCCCACCGGGCAGCGAGATCAAAGTGGACGGCTTCTTCGATCCGAAGTCATACGAGCTGACGCAGGAGACGAAGGAGCGCGATGACGGCGGTCGGGACATCCACATCGGATTTCGCCGCAACACCCCCTTCCTCTTCCTCCTCTTCTGGAGCAATCACCCGGAGAACAAGGTCACGATCACGATCCCGGAGGGGGTCCCCACCGCCCTCGACCTCCGGCTGAGCAAGTGCCAGTCTCACGTCGAGCTCGGCGGCCTGATGCTGACGAGCCTGACCGCGCGCCTCTCGATGGGAGATCAGACCCTGACGTTCGAGAGGCCCCTCGCGTCGAAGCTCGCGCAGGCGTCCCTGCGGCTCTCGATGGGAGACATCAAGATTCGGGGATTGGGGAACGCGCGCCCTGAGACTCTCACGGTCCAGGGCTCGATGGGCGACGTCCGCGTGAGCTTCGACGGGGACTGGAAGCCGGGGGACAAGGTCGCCGCGAACCTGAGGATGTCGATGGGAGACTTCCGGGTCGTCGTGCCCCCGAACGTCCGCCTCGAGTCCAGAAGCATGCTCATCCTCGGCGACTCACGCCGCCCCGGAAAGGACCAGCAGCCGGAGGACCCGAACGCGCCGCTCCTGGTGCTCCAGACTCACACTTCGATGGGCGATCTGACGATCACCCACGATTGAGGGGCCGCGCTCAGTTCGAGGGCGGGAGCTTCTCCCTCAGGAAGGCGAACATCTTCCTGAAGAGGTGAGCCCGGCTGAGGTCGCGCGAGATGCCGTGCTTCCCTTCGGGATAGACCATCAGATCGAACTCCTTCCCCTCCTTCACCAGGGCATCCACGAGACGCATCGTGTCCTGCGCGTGCACGTTGTCATCGCGCAGGCCGTGGATCATGAGGAGCGGATTCTTCAATCCGGCGGCGAAGGTGATGGGGCTGCTCTTCCTGTACGCCTCCGGCTGATCCTTCGGCGTTCCGAGCCTCTCCTCCGTGTACTCCGTGTCGTACCCGGCCCAGTCATTGACGGCCGCGACGGCGACGCCGGCGTTGAAGGCGTCGGGGGCCGAGAGCATCGCCATGTTCGTAAGGAAGCCGCCGTACGACCATCCCCAGATCGCGATACGGTTGGGATCGACGTCAGGAAGCGAACGGAGATACCCCGCTGCCGCGACGGAGTCGTCCAGATCGAGGCCGCCAAGATGGAGGTAGACGTCGCTCCTCCATTTCCTGCCGTACCCGGATGAGCCACGGTAGTCCACGTCGAGGATATAGTACCCCTCGCGGGCGAGGAGCGTGTGGATGAGGTAGCTGTAGCCGCCCCAACCGCGCCTCACGGACTGCGCGTAGCCGCCCCCGTGCACCCGGACGATGGCGGGATGCCTGGCGCCGCGGCTGAGCGCGGCCTTCGGGGAATCCGCCGCCGGCCGGATGAGAGCCGCCGGCACCGCCGCGTCGTCGGGGCGGCTCTTCAACGTCAGGAACTCGATTTCGGGAAGTCGCAAGCCGGCAAACCGGTCCGAAGGTGAGATGGTGATCCGCGCCGGCGGGGCTTTGGCTCCGATCTCCGAGACGTAGAGATCCGGCGGGATCTTCACATCGGAGAAGATCTCCGCCACCCAGCCGCCGTCGGAAGACGCCTTCGCCTCGTGCCATCCATCGGCTTCCGTCAACCTCTCCGGCGCGCCACCCGCCACGCCCACGCGGTAGAACTGTCGCTGCGACGGCCCCGCCATCGTCGACGTGAAGTAGACGCGGCCGTCGCGCGCGCCCTCGACGTCGGTGACCTCCCACTCGCCTTCGGTCAATGGCTTCAGAGCGCCCGTGGCCAGGTCGACCGTATAGAGGTGACCGTGCCCGCTCCGCTCCGATCCGAAGATGGCCGTGCCGGTGGCCGGATCGTACGCGAGGTAGTTCTTGTCGAGGTTGATCCAGGCTGCGTCCTTCTCCTCGAGAACCTGCGTCGCGCGGGCCGAGGCCGGATCGATCGCGAAGAGCCAGGCGGAGTGCAGCCCTCGATCTTCCTGGAGGATGCTGACGAGGTCACCGAGCCGCTCCAGCTTCGCGACGTAGAAATCTTCCACCCCTGCCTTGAGCGCGATCCATCTCGTCTCCCCTCCGTCGGCCGAAACGACGCCGACGCGCGTGCGGGAGTTCGCCTCCCCCGCCGGGGGGCGGCGCTGCTCGTGATGGGTCACGTAATGCGTGAGGAAGTCCGGGATCTCGAGGACCCTGACCGGGCTCGTGTCGGCCTGGATAT
>Ga0137394_10004524_pt1 | contig 10563 bp, 10 predicted proteins | sample czobulk116metaG_FD_108278 | JGI IMG/M metagenome (GOLD analysis project Ga0137394, IMG submission 108278) | Vadose zone soil microbial communities from Angelo Coast Range Reserve, California, USA - czobulk1.16 metaG | ecosystem: Environmental > Terrestrial > Soil > Vadose zone | place: USA... | reverse complement strand
GCGCGTGGGCTACGGCCAGCACTTGGATTATCGAGGGAAGTTCTCGGTAGGCGACTGCAAAGGGAAATCGATGGAGTAAGAATCTTGGGGTCCCATGAACGCCGGCTGGCCAGCGTCGTGGTGCTTCGGCAATTAGGTGATCGCGCGCTCGAGTTCACCAGCAAATCTCGAAGCGACCGGCTCGCTCCGATCGAAGTACCACTCAAAGGCAGCTGCATACTCCAAGCTAGCCTCTTCGTGAAACTCGACGGCCTTACTTGTCATGGGTGAGTCTGGACGAAATCCTTCTTCGAACCTCTTCCCATGGAACCGTCTTTGCTTTTTCTGAGTCTATGTCCGCAATGCGGCGGGCGATCTCTTCGCCCCATGCGTTCTCGGCCCCTTCGTCCACTGTAGCGTCGAGGCTATCCAGAAGGGAACTGGCCAATTCCGCTCGCTCCTCTTCGGAGAGTGAAAGCACCTTCTGGGGTAGATCGAGAGCTTGCTGCGTCATAATACCGCGGGCAAGGCACTGTGGCACGTCCAATGGCGCTGCGCCTGCCTTTCCCATGCCACCCTAACCCCTTTGCTCTCAACGCCCCCTCCCGCGTCCCGCATTTTACTAGCGGCGCAGGAGGCCATCCTGGCTTGTCCCCGGCCCACTGCATCTCGCGGAAGTGATATTCTCTCGTTAAACATGAAGCCCGAGAACAAGATGGTTGCGGCAGTGGTGGTCCTTGGCGTCGTCGTCGTGACGGCAGCGGTCGTGGTCATGATATCGCCGCGCTGGAGGCAAAAGGCGAAGGAGCAGCATCAGGAAAGTGTTCTTCAGGGCATGACTCCCGACAAAGCCATCGCCCTGTGCGGCCATCCCGTCCTGGACGAGACCCAGGCCAGCCAGCCCACGGTCACGAGGCGCTTGGTCATCAGGAATGACTACGCCTTGGCCGTCGAGCTGGATTTTGCAGTCTCGACCGCCGAACCCCAAACGTGGCGGCTCACCGGAATTCAAGATCCCTCCGGCGAAATTAAGTATCAAACTCCTGCCAGCCAAATCGGCGTTCTACCGTGCCTTGACGCGAAGCCAGTGCGAAACCCCAATCAGAAGCAACAATAGCAATTGCCGCCCGCGCATCCATCGAGGGGTGGAACTTCATTGCCATATCACAACTTGGGCCTCTGGCGGCTGCTAGGGTAAACACCTGACACCAAATTAGGGTGAACGCTCGATTGCGCAGGCCGGAACCCTGGTTAAGGATGCTTGCACATGCGGGACAGTCGGTCGCCTCCGTGGCCAGGACTCCACCCCACCTACCCCAAACAACCGTTCGTCATGGCGCGGAGGCGATCGAACTTAATCATGGACTTTCCTTCCGTTGAATGGATCAATCAGCAATTAAGGCCTGCGCTCATGGTACCAGCGCGCAGCCGAGAGGGCTTCTTCGATGGCAGCCGGATGAAAGGAGAATGAGGGAGCGCTCATTCGAGAGCGGACAATAGGCGGCGACGAGCCTCTTCGAGCGAAACCGGCTTGACCGCGCCGGAGTCGATGTCGACCATGCGGCGCGCGACTTCCTCGTCCCAGGCCGCTGCAACGGATTCGCTTGCGTGTCGTCCAGACTCTCGATGAGAGAGCCAGCAAGGTCGGCGCGTTCTGATACGGGAAGAGCGAGCGCTTTTTTCAAAAGCTCGCCGGCTTCCTGAGTCATGAATTCATTTTACCCCGAAAGAGTGCGATTGAGGCAAGAGCGGAACAAGCCGCACCCCGGCAAGAAAAAGGCCGTGGGAATCAACTTGAGTCCGCAGGTCGTGGACTATTTTAAAGCCTGGCGGACCCGTTTACCCTGAGCCCGCCGAAGGGGCCTTCCTTACCAGAAGTGGATCGATCTTATGCTGAAGAATTTGAAGCGATCACCGCTGCGCCCTGCTCGCTTCTGTGCGATCCCCCGGCTGCGAAAAACGAAATCCCTTGATCCTGTGTTGCGCCCTCAGTTCTCCGTGAGTAGCGGCGGGGCTTTCACTGGCTGGGAGTGTTGGTTACGCTGTCGCAGATGGGTTAGCAGGGTCAGCCGGTTGTGGAGCCGCCTGCCCGGCTTCTCTCGGTCGCGTTACGTAGACCGCTAACACCAGGCTGGCACCCAGCAGCAGCGCCGCCAGATCGTACGGCGCCCCCGCCAGATGCAGACCATAGCGCGGCGAGATGGCAATCGCGAAAATCTGCGTGAAGAGAATCGGGCCGGCCATGCCCGTGATGGCGCGCAGCGAATTGATCGCCCCCTGCAATTTGCCTTGGGAACTGGGATCGACATGCCGCGCCATCAGCGACTGCACGGCGGGAGCAGCGATACCCCACAGGGCAATAAAAGGAATCACCGCGAGCATCATCCAGCCGCGAGTCGCGAGCCCGAAGCCCGCGAAGCCGATCGTCCCGAATAGCAAGCCCGCCAGAAGGCTGCGCCGTTCCCCAAAGCGCTTCACAAATGGACCTACCAGCACACCGGAAACAACCGCGGCGCAGACCCCCACAAGCGCAAGGGAATTCCCAACGTCGCGCCGGCTCCACGCATAGCGATACTCGGTGTAATACGCCCACATCGACGGAAGCGAGTTGTGCGCGAGGTAGTAGAGAGTGACCACCAGCGAAAGTCCTGCAAGTTCCGCATGCGAACGCAGCAGCGTGAGTGCCCCCAGCGGATTGGCCATATGCCAGGCGGATTTCGCACGACGCTCGGGCGGCAGCGATTCGGGTAAAACGAAGTAGCCGTAAAGTGCATTCGCTAGACTCAGACCGGCGGCGACCCAGAAAGGAAAACGCAGGTCTCTGTTGCCGAGCCAGCCGCCCACCGCCGGCCCAATCACGAATCCAAGTCCAAACGCCGCGCTGATCATCCCAAAGGGCTTTGCCCGTTCTGCGGGTTTGGTGACGTCGGTGACATATGCAAATGCGGTGGCCACGTTAGAAGTTGTAATGCCGGAAATAAGACGCCCGACAAACAGCCAGCGCAGTGACGGCGCCAGCGCCATAAATACATAGTCAATGCTCAGTCCAAAGCACGAAATGAGGATGACGGGGCGGCGGCCAAAGCGATCCGACCACGCACCTAAAAGCGGCGAGAAAATGAATTGCATCGTAGCCCAAGCCAGGCCGAAATAACCGCCGATGCTGGAGGCGCGCGCGAAATCGCCGCCTTCAAAGCTTCGGATCAAGTCGGGAAGAACGGGGGCAATGATCCCGAAGGCCAGAAAATCAAAAGCCACCATGACGAGAATGAAGACAAAAGCGGCGCGGCTGGAATTCGGGGCAGCAGTGGTCGTCGCATCTGCCATGGAGGCTTCAGCCTGCTAGACCTCGAGAATAACGGGAAGAATCAGCGGCCGCTTGGAGGTCTGTTTGTTGATGTAGCGCTTCAGGTCGACGCGAATTTTTTCCTTGATGACGCCCCAGTCGGATTTTTCTTCCGCATTGGATTCCTCGACGGTCTTCATAATGACCAGTCGCGCGCCAACGATTAATTCCTGGCCGTTGTCGCTCATGAGGCCCCGTGTCACGATTTCCGGATGCGATTCCATTTTGCCGGTGTGCTTATCGATGGCGATGATGGGCACGACGATGCCGTCTTCGGAAAGATGCTTGCGGTCGCGAATCACCACGTCTTCAATTTCTTCCAGCGAGCCGGAATCCACGCAAACGCGGCCGGCCGTCACCGGGTCGCGCCGGTGAGCGCCATCCTCCGTGAATTCGATCGGCCGCCCGTCTTCAACCAGCAGAATTTCTTGGGACACGCATCCCAGTTGATGCGCCAGCGCGGCGTGCCGGAACAGATGCCGGTACTCGCCGTGTACCGGGATGAAATATTTCGGTTTCACGAGTTGCAGCAGCAGTTTCTGCTCTTCCTGGCTGGCGTGGCCGGAGACGTGGATGATGCCCGCTGAATTGTCGTAATAAACCAGCGCGCGCCGCCGGAACATATGGTCCAGCATCCGGAAAATGGCCTTTTCATTTCCCGGGATGATGCGCGCGGAGAGTATCACGCTGTCGTTTTCATCCACGGAAACGAAGCGGTGATTGTCCACCGCGATCCGTGAGAGCGACGACATCGGCTCGGCCTGGGTTCCGCTGGCCAGAATAATGATGCGCTTGGGATCGAATCCGCGAATGTCCTGCGGCCGCACCACCATTCCGTCGGGGATGCGCAGAATCTCGAGCGAGTGCGCAATCTCCACGTTGTCGACCATGCTACGCCCGACGAACGCCACTTTTCGGTTCACCCGCGAAGCAATGTCGATGACCTGCTGAATGCGATGAATCGACGAAGCGAAGCAGGACAAAATCACCCGCCGCGGCGCCGAGCGGCACAGTTCTTCGATGCGTGGAACGACGGCCCGCTCCGACGGCGTAAATCCGGGGCGTTCCACGTTCGTCGAATCGCTGAACAGCGCCAGCACGCCCTCATTTCCATACTTGGCGAACGAGTGCAAATCGAACGGCGCGCCGCCCACGGGCGTCTGATCGATTTTGAAATCGCCGGTGTGGATGACCACTCCCAGGGGCGTGCGAATCGCCAGCGCCACGCAATCCACGGTGCTGTGCGTCACGGAGATAAACTCAACTTCAAACGGCCCGATCTCCACCAGCCGCCCGGGAATTACTTCGCGAAGCGTGGTCGACTCCAGCAGCCCGGCTTCGTCGAGGCGCTTTTTCACCAGCGCGAGAGTAAAACGCGTTCCGTACACGGGAACATTCAAATCGCGCAGGATATACGGGAGGCCGCCGATATGATCTTCATGGCCATGCGTCAGCACGATCGCGCGAACCTGCGCGCGGTTCTGTTTCAGATAAGTGATGTCGGGAATGACCAGATCGACGCCCAGGAGTTCGGACTCCGGGAACATCATGCCCGCGTCGATGACCATGATCTCGTCACCGAGCCGCAGCGCCATCATGTTCATGCCGAATTCGCCGAGACCGCCAAGAGGGATAGCTGTGAGGGATTGCGAGGACTTGCTCAATGAGGCGTCAACTCCGGGACGCAAATGAGAATCGTATCACAGGACGACAGGGAGCCACCTCCCGAGAACGCTGCAGCTCGAGGTTGCCGAATGCGGACGGCTCAGCGATCCGAGCCGCTGAACAGGTGCGCGATGGAGACGAGAATCACGGCGCCCAGCGTGGCGGCCGCAAGCGAGTACAAAAAGCCGCCGCCAAAAATTCCCAGTTTCACAAAAATCCAGCCGCCTAAGTAGGACCCGATCAATCCCAGGACAATGTCCGTGATGCAGCCGAACCCGCGGCCGCGCGCGATTTTTCCGGCGAGCCAACCGGCAATCAGGCCAAGGAGAAGCCAGGAGACGAAGCCGTGCGATTCGAACCAGATTCCGACTGTCCTTTGCGTAGGCACTTGTGCCGCGAACATGAGGTCTCCTTTGAAAACAAGGATTGTATCTGAATTTTCGGTCCACACAATCAATCGTGATCCCGAATGGAAGCCTATTCTACGGAGAAGCCGGTTGCTGCTGCGTCATGCAGTGCAAGGTCCCCAAACCCAGCACGAGATCGCGGCACGCGATTCCCACCACTTCACGATCCGGAAACAATCCCGCAACTGTATTGAGCGCGACGCGATCGTTCGAGTCATTAAAAGTGGGCATGATCACGATCTGGTTGGCAATGTAAAAATTCGCGTAGCTCGCGGGAAGCCGCTGGCCGTCGAAATAGACCGGCGCGGGCATCGGAAGCGTTTCCACGCGAAGCAGCCGGCCATCCTGATCCTTCATCGTTTGCAACAAAGCAAGATTCTCTCGCAGCGGGGCATAGTTCGCGTCCTTCGGATCATTCTCCACAATGGTCACAACCGTCGAGGGATTCACAAAGCGCGTGAGGTCGTCCACATGGCCGTGCGTGTCGTCACCAACGATTCCATTCCTCAGCCAGAGAACATTAGTGACGCCGAAATATTCGCGGAAGACCTGCGCGTAATCCTCTTCGGTGAACCCCGGATTTCTTTCCTGCACTTTGCTCAGAAGGCATTCTTCCGTCGTCAGCAGTGTTCCGCGACCGTTCACATCAATGCTTCCGCCCTCCACCACCACCCGCCGGCCTTTGTGTTCCGGCTGCCAAACGCGGCGCTTCAATTTCTGATTTACTTTCGTGGCAGCGACCGCATCTCTTTTATGATTCGCGTATTTTGCCCAGCCATTAAATACGAAATGGTTGTAGGCAACTTCTCCCGCTTCATTTCGCACGCAGATGGGGCCCGAGTCGCGCATCCATCCCCGATCTGTCGGCACACGGAAGAAATCGACCGCATCGAGATTGGCGCCTGACTTCTTCAAAATCGTGCGGACGCGGGATTCGGATTCGCGATTTTCCACAAGCAGAAAAACTCGCTCAACCTTCGACAAGTGCCGCACGATTTCGGCAAACGCCCACGGGATGGGCGCGAATTTTCCCGGCCAATCAGTTAGCTCGTGCGGCCAGCCTAGCCAGGTCGCTTCGTGGCGTTCCCATTCGGCGGGCATGCGGAAGCCGAGCGTGTACGGCGTTTTGGTTTGCGGCAGTGTCTTCATTGGGAAAAAGAATTTAACACAGAGATCACCGAGGACACAGAGATCGTAGAGAAGAAACCCCGAATCGATTGAGCAAGAAAATATTATTCTTTGTCCAGCCAGCGGTTCAGGATGGGTTGATAAGCGTCGATGCGGCGGTCGCGGAGAAACGGCCAGTTGCGGCGCGTTTCCTCGCTCTTTGCGGGGTCGCATTCGACCACGAGGATTTCTTCACTGTTGTTGGAAGCTTCGGAAATAACCTGGCCGAAGGGATCGGCGACAAAGGAATTTCCCCAGAACTCCAATCCCGGGTCGCCCTTTTCGGGTTTGCCTTCGAATCCAACGCGATTCACGACCGCTGCGTACACGCCATTCGCGATGGCATGCCCGCGCTGGATGGTCCGCCATGCGTCGAGCTGTGCCGCGCCGAATTGCGGTTTTTCGTGCGGATGCCAGCCGATACTCGTCGGATAGAAAATCACCTGGGCGCCGCCGAGCGCGGCGATTCGCGACCCCTCCGGATACCACTGGTCCCAGCAGATTTGCACGCCGATGCGCGCATACCTGGTATCGAAATTGGGAAAACCGAGATCGCCGGGCGTGAAATAAAACTTTTCGTAATACAGCGGATCGTCGGGGATGTGCATCTTGCGGTATTTGCCGAGAAACGTTCCGTCGGCGTCGAGGACGGCGCAGGAATTGTGGTAAACGCCGGGAGCTCGCCGCTCGAAAAGTGAGACGACCAGCGCGACTTTCTTTTCCTTTGCAATCTGCGCCAGGATTTCCGTCGTTGGCCCGGGCACGGGCTCCGACATGTTAAATAGCTCCGGGTCTTCCGTGCGGCAAAAGTATTCGCCGTGAAATAGTTCGTGCAGCGAAATGATTTGAGCGCCGCGCGCGGCCGCTTCGCGGATTTTCCCCGCGGCCCGCGCCAGATTCTCTTCCGCGTTCGCCGTGCATTTCATTTGAACCAGACCAATGGTAAATTTGTTTGCCATATTTTGTAGTTTAACATGAGCGTGAATCGTCTCTGCACGCGCGATTGGTTCTTTCGTTTGCGCCGAGTTTGTACTATCAATCTGCAGGACGTTCAAGCATCATCACGCATTATTTGTAATCTAGAAACCCATTCGTAATACGGGATTCAGTTTTAGTCGAGGAGACGCGATGGCGAAGCAGCGAGAGAAAACTGTGACGGGGAGAGTCCTCCATGATCCAGTGAAGGACAAACTCCGGCCGATGTTTCCGCTGGATTTATCCAAATGCCGCACCGTCGACGAACTGGTCCGTGCCATGGGCGACACCGCGTTCACCGGCCGGCAGATCGGCGACGCTGCCGATGTTTTTGAAGCTATGGCGCGCGATAAGGATTGCTTTGTGGTGATGACGCTATCCGGTGCGCTGACCGTCGGCAAAATGGGTCTCGTTTTCTGCGACCTCATCGAATCAGGCGTCGTCAAAGCCATCGTTTCGACCGGCGCGCTCATGGCGCACGGACTGGTCGAAGCTGCGGGTTATTCTCATTTTCGCTACAACCCCAAGATGGGTGACAGTGAACTTTTCCAAGCTGGGTACAACCGCGTTTATGATTCGCTGGAGCCGGAGACGAACCTCGACCATGTCGAAGAGGTAATGGACCACGTCCTCAACGAATGGGAGGCGGAAGACATCGCCTGCAGTTGGAAAATCCACCGCCGCATCGGCGAGTATCTGCACAAAAGTTTTCCGGGGCGGGGAATCTTGAAATCCGCTTTCGAGCACAACGTTCCCATCTTTGTTCCCGCATTCAGCGATTCCGAGCTGGGCATCGACTTCGCGCTGCACAAGATCGCCCGGCAGCAGGGAAAGCGCCCGCTGCTGCGTTTCGATCCCTTCGAGGATTTTGAGAAATTTGCCGACACCATGCTGGCCACTAAGCGCATGGGGATTTTGACGGTGGGCGGAGGCGTCCCGCGCAATTGGTCGCAACAATTCGGGGTCTACGCGGAACTGCTTGCGCGGCGCGGTTACAAGAAAATTCCGCTGAAGCGCTACAACTACGGCGTGCGCATTTGCCCGGAGCCGGTCCATTGGGGCGGCCTCAGCGGCAGCACGTACACCGAAGCGGTCTCCTGGGGCAAATTCGTTCCTCCCGAAGAAGGCGGGCGCTTCGCCGAAGTCTTCGACGATGCGACGGTGGCACTGCCGTTAATCGTCAGGGCCGTGCTTGAGCGCATCGGGTACTTCAAGCATGACACATAGAACTTCAGGGCAGCCGCCGAGGTCTTGCAAAATTGTCCTTGGCATACAACATCGAATGGAAGAGATGATCACCAAGATGGGTCACCGAGATTGTGGTCCGATTGCAGAGCGATCGTTTTGACGGGAGGAGACATGAGCGCAACACCTAGCATGAAGCGCGTGAATGTGAAGTCAGTTACGCCGCATCTTGTGGTGCGAGATGCAGCGGAGGCGATCGCGTTTTACCAGAAAGCGTTCGGCGCGGTAGAAATCCGCAAGAGTCCGGCGCCCGACGGCGAGAAACTGATGTTCGCGGAGATCGCCATCGGCGAAGGACGGGTCTATCTGAATGATGAATTCCCGGAATGGGGTGTATTCTCTCCGCTGGAGAAGAAGGGCACGGCGGTTACCATGCATTTGCTTGTGGACAACGCTGACCCCGCCTACGAGCGTGCGGTCGCCGCTGGCTGCAAAGTGATTATGGAGCTTGGCGACCAATTCTGGGGTGACCGGTACGCCATCGTAGAAGATCCGTTTGGACACCGCTGGTCGATTGGGGCGCCGATTCGCAAGAACTAGTTGAGAGGTGACGACATGCCGAAAGCAACTGCCGCGAGAAGCGATTCGCTGTACGGAGTGCACCCGGGCGTGGCGATGATGGAGAATGGGTGGCGGAATTGAAAGGCAAGACCGGGCGGTCCGTAGAGGAATGGATCGCGTTTGTGAAGAAGGAAGCCCCCACAGACGAGAAGTCCAGGCGCGAATGGCTAAAAACGAAGCACAAACTCGGCACGAATAGTGCTTGGTGGCTTGCGGAACGCGCGGAAGGAAAGGGCGGGGACGAAGATACGATGGAGGTGTATTTGAAGGCCGCCGTTCGGCATGTCGAGGAGCAGTACGCAGGTCCGAACGAGAGACTGCGGCCGATTTTTGACGAACTGCTGACGTTAGGCAAATCGCTTGGCAGTGACGTGAAGGCTTGCCCGTGCAAGACCATGGTGCCCCTGTATCGCAATCATGTGTTCGCGCAAATCAAGCCAACCACAAAATTCCCGGATCGATCTCGGCTTCGCATTGGCGCACTTCAAAGGAAAATTGCCGAAGCGGATGATCGACACGGGTGGGCTGGCGAAAAAAGATCGAATCACACACCGCCTTGAAATTACGGCTGCGGAACAAATCGATGGCGAAGCAAAGAAGTGGTTGAAGACGGCTTACGATCTGGACGCGTGGACTTTTCTAAGGAATTTCGAGGCGCGTGCTTGCTCCCCCGTAGATAATCGTCCTCGAAGGCTTTTTGCAAACGCAGAAACGTGGGCTCTCCGAAAAGCGCGCTAAAGGCCGATCTATTTTGTGCATGAAACGAGCTGCGATGCCTTTTCCATCCCCATCCGCGTTGTTGCTGGTTTGGATGCGTCATAGACGATCACCGCAAAGGCCCGACGAGGCTTTGATCCAGTGGCTACCAGACGCATCGTGACGCCGGTCGGAACAACCAGGGTCTCGCCCTTTTGCATTTTGAAGGCCCGGTCTGCCGTCTCCAAACACTGCTCGCCATCAACCACGTAGAACGCTTCCACGCCGGAGTGAACATGTACACGCGACGTCAAGCCCGAAGGGATATACGCAGATATCACCACCATTGAATATTTGGGCGCTTCCGGGAGCGGCAGCAGTTTTCACTTCCGTGACGTGTTGGCCTCCATGATGACTTTCTGTCTGTGATTCTATCGACATAAGCCACCATGCACCGTGAGCCTCGAACGCAATGCTTGCAGGACCAACGGCTGCTCGCGCACGCTCGCCGGTTTCAAAGCG
>Ga0137394_10004521_pt1 | contig 10565 bp, 6 predicted proteins | sample czobulk116metaG_FD_108278 | JGI IMG/M metagenome (GOLD analysis project Ga0137394, IMG submission 108278) | Vadose zone soil microbial communities from Angelo Coast Range Reserve, California, USA - czobulk1.16 metaG | ecosystem: Environmental > Terrestrial > Soil > Vadose zone | place: USA... | reverse complement strand
TATGCGTCCCTCGAAGGCAATTGGCGCCGGCCTTTTGACGTTCATCGGTCTAAGCGGGGCTTCTGTCCTGATTTTCTGGGGCTGTCATCTCACGTTCGGCTGGTTGCTGCTGGGTGCAGTTCAGATTCCTCTGGCTATGGGCTGGTCCATTCTCAATCACGCCACGACTCTCCATCTGGAAAAGCAGGCACTCGAACGGATGCTGGCCATGCAGGATCAGCGGCCGACACCAGCGCCTCTCATGAGCGCCGCCGGCTCGCCCCTTGCGATTCCGCGCCCAGCCGATTTTTACGTTGATCCGGCTCTCGCCAATGGCGGCGCAAATGCTCCCATGGGCGCGGATGGCCGCAGGCTGCCTCCTGCCATTCCGAATTATCTCTTAATTCGCAAAATCGGACGAGGATCCTACGGTGAAGTCTGGGTGGCCAAGGATGTTATTGGCACCTACCAGGCCGCGAAGGTCGTATACCTCGATCGCTTTGGCGACGCCGCGCCGTATGACCGCGAGTTTCGAGGCATCCAGAAATTTACTCCGATTTCCCGCAGTCATAACAGCTTCGTCCATGTGCTTCACGTCGGTCGCAATGAAAGCGCCGGGTACTTCTATTACATCATGGAGCTGGCGGACGATGCGAAGGCCGGGCAAAAAATCGAGCCGAACAGCTACGTGCCACGAACGCTTGCGAATGACCTGACGAACCGGGGCCGGCTCAGCCCAAACGAGTGCCTCGAATTAGCGCTGCATCTCACTTCGGCTCTCGAACATTTGCATCAGCATCAACTGATTCATCGCGACATCAAACCCTCGAATATCATTTTCATTCGAGACCGGCCCAAGCTGGCGGACCTTGGTTTGGTCACTGACATCGGTGGAACGGGCAAAGATGTTTCAATCCTAGGTACTCACGGCTACATCGCGCCGGAAGGCCCCGGTTCGCCAAGCGCCGACCTGTTCAGTTTGGGGAAAGTTCTCTATGAAGCCTTGACCGGCCTGGATCGGGCGCGGTTCCCCGAATTGCCCACGGCGCTTTTCGAAGCCGAGAGCGATTCGTTATTGATCCAGGTCAACCGCATCGTCCTCAAAGCGTGCGAACCGGAAACTGCCAAACGCTACAAAACAGCCGCGGAAATGAACGCGGATCTATTGCAGGTTCAGAAGGATTTTTCGTCGGACAGAGCAGCCCTAAAAAGATGACATGGGTCTAAATAGAATTGGGAACTAAAGGCGATATTATGGTTGATCATGCCGATCCATTCCTGCCCACGCGCCGCAGTTTGCTTGTCCGGCTTAGAAACTGGGACGACCAGGAAAGCTGGCGGAACTTTTTTGACACTTACTCACGGCTTATCTACGGCTTCGCCCGCAAAGCCGGATTGGGAGACGCCGAAGCCCAGGACGTCGTCCAGGAAACCGTCGTCACGGTGGCCAAACATATTCCGCATTTCGAGTACGATCCAAGTTTAGGCTCATTCAAGTCCTGGCTGCTGCAGATTACCCGATCGCGGATCGTCGATCACTTTCGCAAGAAACAATACTCGCGCGGAAGCAAAGTCATTCAACGTGAGGAGCCGTTGGGCACCAGCTTGCTGGAAAGCTCGACTCACAGCACCGAATTCGACCTCGAGTCGATCTGGGACGAAGAATGGCAAAAGCATCTGGTCGACGCCGCCATGGAGAAAGTTAAACGGCAGGTGAGTCCAAAGCATTACCAACTGTTTCATCTTCACGTCATCAAACGTATGCCCGCGAACCGAATCGTCGAGCGCTTGCAGGTCAAGCTGGCCGAAATCTACTTCGCCAAATACAAAGTCCAGCGCCTCCTCCAAAAAGAGATCAAGTACCTCGAGCGCACGTTGAAGTAGGCGGGAGATGGATCGCAACGGTTCTTCCCACAGCGCTCGACATTGGTGCACCGATCAACCACGCTCGATTTGTCCATGACTTACCGAGCCGATACGAGGTCGACGTTATTGGGGAGGCGCCTTTTTGTGTGCCTCATCCTATTCTTCATTGCCGGCGTCTGGGACCGCATCGCGTTTGGAGCAGCGCTGCCACAGTTTGCCTATCGCGAACTTACCCTCATCGTTGTCCAAGCCGATGGCCGGCCGATCCCGGACGCCTCCGTGTATGGATTTTGCCGCGAGTTCAACCTTATCTGCCCGCGGCGTGACCATGAGTTGGAAGGTCGCAATGATGTCGTCTGGAACGAGGCCTATTTGGGCAAGACCGGCCCTGACGGCACCATCAAACTGACTGTCCCTCCGGGAAAATGGGGATTCTTCGCCGCCGGTTCGTCTGCCCCCCGGCCAGGCGTCGCGACGGCGGCATGGGCTGACTTCCGCGACCGCAGCGCCGGAGAAAAAGTTCGCTTGCGCCCAACGCTCACCAAACGTTGGCTTTTTTGTTCGTCTGAGGGCGATCCCATGACGCCGAATCGGATTTTTGTGAGGCCAGAGGGATTTCCTGTCTGGATCCCTCTAGCCGTAAAGGCGCCGCAAGGTTTAACGATGGAAATCAGCTCGGGCAATTGTCAGTTGTGGGGCTCGGGAGAGGGAATTCGCCAATCGTTCGTTCTCTCCTGGGGCGTCGTCAGCGCGAAGACTCCTGATGGAAAAATCCTTTTGCCGGAAGATCCTGCACTTATCGATTTGCGCGGAGGCAAAAGTCGGTCGGCGTTGCAATGGGCTAGACCCGACCAATTCGGGCTCGAAGGCGAAGTCGCTTTGCCCGACGGAGCCAGAATGCTGTTCAGCCCGGGGCGCTGCATGCTCGCTTACCGCCGACCAGTGGCGGGCGGATTGAGGGCGGACTTCGCCGGGCAAATTTACAACCTCGAACCTAATGGCCGCATTTCCTTCAATCTGGATGCTCCTTTGCAGGCAGGCGTCGATCATCAGTTTGGCGATCCCGATAAGAAGGGTCAAGCCAAACTCAGTGCGCGCCTTTACATAGTCGACGCCAATGGACATTTGCTGGCTGAGTTGTTGGAGGCTTCAGGCAAACCAGCGGCGTTCGCCGCCACGGTTATGTTGGATGGAAAACGTATTATCGCTCACCAGGTTTCCGGCAAGAGCGATATTCCAGGGCAGGGCGAAGCCGGACAAACGATGTTCGAGGCCAACGTGGGAACGATTCGCAGCGGTGCGGGCGCGATTTGGGAATTCCGCGCTCCGGCCGGAATTTTACCGAAAGCCGCCATGCCAGAGGACGATCGAGTCACCGTCTCGAGCCGTACGTTCAAAATGGAGGTGCCAAAAGTCCTCCAGAAACCAGCGCAGAACCTCGTCGCGCAAGCCGATACGTTGGCCGAACAAATGGAAACGGTTTCAGGACGCAAGCGTCAGCGTCAGATGACCAGCATCAACGTGAAGCCGGGGCGCTCAGGCGCGTCGGCCTCGCACAGCGGCGCCTTCATCGGCATCGGGACAAAGTTATTCTTTTCGGATATGCCGATGCTGCGGCACGACATCGGGCATGAACTCGGCCATAATTTCAATCTCACTCATGGGGGTTTGCATGAGACCGTTGTGGAAGCGACTCGTTCCTTCGGTGGCGAACAAATCAGCCAGCAACCGGCCAAATGGATGTTCTTCGATCGAATGAACGGGATAACGCGAAAGGAAGTGATGTATCACAACACCGGCTTATATCTTTTCTGTTATGCGCAAGGAGGGCCTTCATTCTTGCGCTTCATGCTGATCAATGAATCTCCCGTTCGGGACAAGCTGACGAAGCAAACTTACAGCGGCGACGAAGCGATCGCTGGGTTATTGAGTGCGGCGCTGGACCGAGACATGGAACCGGTCTGCAGGGCTTACGGTTTCAAATTGTCTCCAGGGAAAGTTGCGCCAGCTTCACGACTGGCTCGCGAATTCGCACGCAAGCCTTGAAAACATGGCGAATTGATGCGGTAGCAATCGAGGTAACGAGATTCACTCATTGTGTTTCAGAATATTAGAATCTCGTTACCTCGATTGCTGCCGCTCCGCAGTCGTGCTGACATAACACTGAGCGGCCTGATCTCAAGTGAGCTTGCCGGTTTGCCATTATGCCTGACACTCCGGCCATAAATAAAATATACGTTTTATTGACGATCGTGGTCGGCGCGTTCACGGGCGCGGTGGTGCTCTCGGCGCACCACGTCGCAGACGGCGACCTCTGGGCAAAGCTCGCCATCGGAGCATCAGTCTGGTTGCGGGGAGATGTGCCGAGGCAGGATACTTTCGCTTTCACTCCTACGCTTCCCAAATACATCGATCACGAATGGGGCGCCGGCACGGTATTCTACGGATTGCTCCGTTCTGGGGGGCCATCAGCGCTGATGGCGCTAAAAATTATTCTCTTCCTCGGGGCAGTTGGGTTCGCATTAGCCGTCGCGCGGAGGCGCGGTGTCAGTTGGAGCGTTAGCTTGTTATTGGCGCTGCCGTGCGCCTGGACTGTGTTGCCGGGATATGTGCCCACGCTGCGTTCGCACACCTTCACCTACTTCTTTTTTGCCGCCTTGTTGCTGGCGCTCGAACAAATTCGTTCCGGATGGCGCACGGTTGCATTTGTGGTCCCGCCACTGATTTGGTTATGGGCGAATCTGCATGGCGGATTCGCCGCGGGGCTGGGAACAATCGGCGTTTATACCGTCGAGGCATTTGTCTTGCGGAGAGAAAAATGGATCATGCTATCGATTGCTGCAGCCTCGATGGCGCTTAGTTTTCTCAATCCGTACGGGATCGATTTTTGGCGCTACCTCATACCGGCGCTGCTGCATGCGCGCCCGCGCATCGCGGAATGGCAGCCGCTTCCGTTTTGGGAAAATGACTATTACATCGGCTTCAGGGTGCTGTGTCTGATCGTTGTCGCAAGCCTGGCTCTGGGCTGGCGGGGGGTCCGCGACAAATCGTGGAGCGGCCTGGCCATGCTCGCGATCACAATGTTCCTTGGCTGGCGCAGCCGGCGTCATGCGCCATTTTTCGGCGTCGCCGCGCTTGCGTTTGTGCCGCAGTTCCTGGAAGCCACATTGGTCCGATTTCGAGATTTCGCGGATCTTCGCGAACGTGTCCAGCCGATTGCTGTCGTGGCTGTTGTTTATGCTTGTCTCGGTGCGCTGTTGCTTTCGCAATTCCTTCCATTGGCATCGTGGGAAATCCTGGCGCCGGTCGGCCATGATCCAGTGCGCGAAGCGGACATTTTGAGCCGGGCCGGATTACAGGGAAATCTGGCGGTGCCGTTCGGGTGGGGGTGCTACGCCAGTTGGCGCCTCTATCCCCAAATCAAGATTTCGCACGACGGCCGCTACGAGGCAGCCTATCCCGAATCAACCTTCGAGCTGAACAATGCCTTCTTCGAAAAGCGTGGGACAAATTGGGATCGGCTCATCCGCGAATGGCCGGTCGATTTTGTGATGCTCGACCTCGAACACGAGCGAGTGACTCCCGAGGACTTGATGACCCGCGGTTATGAGCTGGTCTGGCTGCAGCCGCGGACTTCCGCTCTCATGGTGCTGGCCAGGCATGCTGCAATCGTTCGCAAAGTCGTCGACGAACTTCCCGCAACTACGATCAATCCGCTCGATGCGGATATTCCTAAGAGATGGTTTCAGCGGTAATGGTACCTACCGACAAACTCACTCAACGGGCCTTCCTGCGTTGAACAAAGGTTCTTTGGATATCCCGTAGGAATGGCCAGTTTATTGCCGAATTCGCTACCCGGCTGTGGTACAACTATCGTTTCGCCGCATTCAGGACATTCCTGAACCAGACCAACGTCGTCATCCGGGAAGGCGGGAAGGAGACGATTCGCTCGCAATAAGGACACTTGAAGTCGATGAAGTTTTCTTCTGACATTTCCGGATGGTTATGCGATTTGCCCGTCGGAGCAAGAGCGAGCCTGTTTGTTTTGCCCCAAGTTGGTGACGCTGAAAGTTCTTGCCAAGGGCTGGCGCGGGAGTAAAACGGATTCGGCTGATCGAACTTGCCCCGAAACCTTTCGGGGCTTGATGGCGTGCGCGATGTGCGCCAGTAACCGGACAGTCTGGAGAAAAGGAGAAATCATGAATACCGTTGGAACACTACGAGGCTGGGGCACGATTGATCTCAATCAATTCTGGCCGCAGAACATTCTTTCAGGCAACCGCAGCGATTCCGATGCGGATACAGTCAAGGTCGAACTCGATCCCGCGCGCCCATTCGATTTTGTGAGCGCCACTGGCGACAGAGGCGACGGCAATAAATTGTTTGATTCGGGCTTTCTGCGGAAAGATAAAAAGCAGCAGCTCAAGTTCGACCCGATGATCAAAGCCGATAAAGCGGGCCATCGAATCGTCACTATACGCCTGCAGGGGATCGACGCGCCTGAGCTTCATTATCCGGGCGTTGGCGCCACAAAATATCGCCAGCGAATGGCCGAGACCTCGACCGTTCAACTCTACAAGTTTCTCAAATCGCATTCAAACTCGAACCTTCTCGAGTGCGAGTTGATTACTCGTGTCAATAAGCCAAACGACGTCTTCGATACATATGGACGTTTTGTTGGTGATATCCTAATCAGGAAGGCTGATGGGTCGCAGTTGAACGTCAACCACTGGTTGCTCGAATTCGGCTATGCCTTTCCTTCGTTCTATGACTCGATGCTCGGGGAGGAAATCAGCGCAATCCTGGCCCTGGCCGGTCCCGCTAAAAAGAAGCGTTTGAACGTTTGGGATTATTGTTCAGCAACCATCCATGCGATCGATCAGACTGTGACTCATGACAGGAACGATCCGCACTACAACGCGCAGACGGACAAGAAACCGCCGGTGATCAATCCCAAATTCTTTCGCCGAGTGTACACCTTTGAGTTGGAAAAGAAGAACCCGTTCTCGACGCGGGCCTTCCGCACTTTTCTCGTGAGCAATTCGTCCACCGCCAATGACAAGTTCTATGAGACAAAGCAGTTTTTGACGCTGAAGAAGAAAGCCCCCAAGCAGCGGCTGGGTCGCGCTTTGGACGCCCTTGGTCACGTCCTCTATGGGCCGCATGAACTTGTCTTTACGGAGAAGCCGACTCTGCTCAGGGATAGTCAGGGCCAGCCAATTACATCGTTCTGAGCGCAAGGCAGCGTCTTTGCCAATGCCTTGACCGCTCGAGCCGGTGTGAGCTCGGTGCTGCGTCGCCGGCTGTTGCTTCTTGCATTAGAGGTCAGCAGCCGGAAGACTCAAGCCATGCGTCTCTTCGATCCAATTCCGGGCAGGACGCCCGCGGATAAGCGTTGTCGTTGGGCCCCTCTGATCTGTTATGTTATTTTCGCCGCAGCCGCGACTGTGAACTTGCCAGCTCAACCTAAAGCAGCCAACTACGACGAAGCGAAGGTGCCGAACTATACGCTGCCTGATCCGTTGATACTCGGCAACGGGAAGAAGGTCACCGATGCAAAAACCTGGCGCGAGAAGCGCCGGCCGGAAATTCTGGAGTTATTCAGGACGCAGGTTTATGGGCGCAGCCCCGGCCGACCGGCCAATATGAAGTTCCAGGTCAATTCGACCGAACCGAAGGCTCTGGAAGGGAAGGCCACCCGCAAGGAAGTTTCGGTGTTTTTCAGTGGTGATCCGAGCGGACCAAAGATGGATATTCTTATTTACATCCCCAACTCAACACGCAAGCCGGCCCCAACTTTTCTTGGTCTGAATTTTGGCGGAAATCATGCGATTCAAAATGACCCCGGCATCACCCTTTGCAAATCGTGGATGCGGAACAGCAAAGAGACCGGTATCACAAACAATCAGGCGACTGAGCAGACGCGCGGTAGCGAAGCAAGCCGTTGGCAAGTCGAGAAGGTTCTGGGCCGGGGGTATGCCGTCGCGACTATTTACTATGGCGATATCGATCCGGACTTCGACGACGGGTTCAAAAACGGCGTGCATCCGCTCTCCTATAAACCGGGGCAGACCGCTCCTGGGCCAGACGAGTGGGGATCCATTTCCGCCTGGGCCTGGGGTCTGAGTCGGGCAGCGGATTATTTGGAGACCGACAAGGATATCGACGCACGGCGGATCGCGGTGATCGGGCATTCGCGTTTGGGCAAAACGGCTCTTTGGGCAGGGGCGCAGGACGAGCGATTCGGCATTGTGATCTCGAACGATTCCGGTTGTGGTGGCGCCTCGCTGGCGCGGAGAGGTTTTGGGGAAACGGTGGCGCGGATCAATACCTCATTCCCGCACTGGTTCTGCGCCAATTACAAGAAATACAACAACAATGAGGATGCCCTGCCGGTGGATCAGCACATGCTGATTGCGCTAAGCGCGCCGCGGGCGGTTTATGTGGCGAGCGCCGAACAGGATCAATGGGCCGATCCCAAAGGTGAATTCCTTTCCGCCAGGAACGCCGAGCCAGTTTACCGGCTTCTCGGCAAGCCGGGTTTGGGCCTGAGCGAAATGCCGCCGCTGAACCATCCGGTTGGAGAAACACTTGGATATCATATTCGTTCGGGAAAACACGATGTGACCGAATACGATTGGGAGCAGTATCTAAATTTTGCGGTCAAGCATTTTCGCAACAGCGTCAGCAAAAACTCGGCGCGAGTGAGCTCGCGGTAACTTCAAGAGGGCAATTCGGTGCTGTGACCATCACAGACCCCGGCCTTGTCCGAGGGGCTGGGCAGGGGAGCGTTTCTATAGAATTGCGGTGCGTCAGCAGGCACCCGATCCAAACGATAAATCTGTCTGAAACTGATCTCCGTTAGGTAGGGTATCGCCCTATTCAATGGATCGTTTGCGGCGAGCAGGATGCGCTCCGAATCCGCAGGGTTCCTGTTTGCAAAAATCACCATAAGCTGTGCAGCCATTAGCCGCACGGACAGGGCCAGCTATGTCGTTAAGCATCACCGAGAGAAATAGACGGAAGATTCTGGAGATCGGAGCGGGTTTGCTCCTGGTGTTAGCGCTCTCCATGTCCAGTGCGGCTGCGGCGCTGGTCGTGATCGGCCAGAATTTTACGGGGAGCACGTTCGGAACGGATTCGTTCGCGGATCCGCCTGATACTGACGGCGCCATAGGGCCCAATCATTTCGTGGAGCTGATCAATGGAAGGTTCTCGGTTTATAACAAGAGCACCGGCACGCGGGTGCAAACGATGAGTGATGTGACGTTCTGGAGCCGAGCCGGGTACACAGTTCCCAGTAACTGGGATATCACCGATCCCCGCATCGTCTACGATCCGACCGTGCAACGGTGGTTTGCAGCCCAAATCGATTTCGATCCATCGGGGTTCGTCAACACGAACGATTTTCTGTTGGCGATTTCCGCCACGGCCGATCCGACCGGTGTCTGGAGAGCTGTGACAATCCCTGCAGATCCGGGAGGCAACGACTTTGCAGATTTTCCGACGCTCGGGTTGGACTCACAAGGGGTGTATCTCTCGGCGAACATGTTCGACGTGACCGGAAGCCTTGCTGGTCCGACGCTGGTCTCTATTCCAAAAGCGGGGCTGTTAGGGCTAATGCCGACCGTCTCGAGCCGCACCTGGTTTGGAGTGATGAGCTATGCGACGCGCGGGTATATTCTGCAACCTGCGGTGCGGGTGGATGGGGGAGGCGGTGGGTCCGTGCTCTCGACGGGCGGGTTAGGGATTAATTTCCAGACCGGGCGTATCCAGACGAATACGACGCTGGTCGGATTTTCGATTCAAAATGCGGCTGGACCGGGTAGTGCAACGCTGAGCAGTTCAACGATCATCCCGGTGCCTGGCTACACGGCGCCAATCAACCCGACGCAACCTGATGGCACCGACACGCTCGACGATGGCGATGCGCGAATGAGCGGCAGCGTCTACCGGGTCGGCGGCGTGCTTTTTGGAATTCATGGCACAGAAGTAAATAATCGCGCGGCGATCCGTTGGTATCGGATCAACGCGGTCACGTACGCATTGCTGGAGGCCGGGACGATATCCGACCCAAATTTGGAGCTGTTCTACCCGTCGATCGCAGCGAATACGAATGGGACGGTGGTGATCAGTTGCAACGGAAGCAGCATCAGCAGCTATGTGAGTTGCTATGCAGTCGTCGGGCAGACCACGAATGGTGTCACGACTTTCGGGAATCTGCTGCTGCTGAAATCAGGAGTTGCCAGCTATCACATGACGGGCTCGAGCAGCACCAGTCGTTGGGGTGATTACAGCGCGACGTCGGTTGATCCCAACGATCCGACATCGTTTTGGACGATTCAGATGTATCCGTCGAGCCATAGTGCCTGGTCCACGCAGATCACTCGGTTGCTGACGGCGCCGAGCCAGCCGACGCTGACAATTACCAGGGCGGGGACGAATGTGCTGGTCTGTTGGACGACGAATGCCCCGGGATTTCAGCTTCAGGCTGCTTCGACTTTGTCTCCGGGGCATACATGGTCGACTGTGACGCAACCGCAATTTACGAACGGGAACCAGATTTGCGTGCGAGTACCAGCGTCGGGCAGACAACAGTTCTTTCGGTTGGTGTGGAGCGGGGCGGGTGCATTGGCGGGTGCGGAAGCCAAAACCTGGCGGAGGTTCGTGGGCTCCCAAAGTGGCGAAGCTTTGGAGTGCGCCAGTTCTTCTGGCGCTTT
>Ga0137394_10004520_pt1 | contig 10566 bp, 6 predicted proteins | sample czobulk116metaG_FD_108278 | JGI IMG/M metagenome (GOLD analysis project Ga0137394, IMG submission 108278) | Vadose zone soil microbial communities from Angelo Coast Range Reserve, California, USA - czobulk1.16 metaG | ecosystem: Environmental > Terrestrial > Soil > Vadose zone | place: USA... | reverse complement strand
GGGAAAAGTCGAAAGGTCACCGGGCGGTGCTCCTGGGGAGGGCCCGCAGACGCGATTCACCACCGAGGGCCGAACCATCTACAACGACCCGAGCGATGTGAGGCCGTCTTCAGAGATCTACGACCCTAACGCCCGGCCACCGCCTCCGATCGGCGCGGGCCTTTTTGAAGCTGGTGCTATCTGGATCCCTGCCGCTATCGACGTACTGCAGGACATCGGCCTGAAAAACAACGTCGCGCACCAGATGCTCGGACATTGGGGCGAGCTCGAGACCTGGCGAAAGGCCGACTCAAATGTCTGGATCGTGTGCACGGTCACGCTATCCGAGTGGGACTTTCCCAACGAAGCGGGAAATGTTCTGCGCCAGGTCGTCGAGGTTGCTTTTTACCGGGGAGCCACGCGGGCCGAGGCCTACGCCGCCTCGCGCGGGCCCTCGTACAGCCGAGTCGCTCCCCGCGGCTCGCATCTAGTCGGTCCGTTCACCGCTGAGATTCCGCCAACAGCGGACCTTGCTGAGCTGAAAGCCGGTGTTGAGAAAGAGAAGACGTGCTTCATCGCCACAGCGTGCTATGGCTCGCCGATGGCGCCCGAGGTAGGGCTGCTTCGCGAGTTTCGCGATCTCGCGCTGATCCGGAGCGCAGAAGGCCGTGCCTTCGTGCGCGGGTACTATCGAGTTTCGCCAGCCATTGCCATGTTTTTGCGGCGGCATCAGCGTGCGCGCTTCTTTGTACGGTTTTGCATCCTCGCGCCACTGGTTGCTGGGGTCAAAATCACACGTCACCGATGGGCCGGATCCCTGGCGGCTCTCAGACCTGCGACCGCGGCGAGGGCCGCGACCACTGAACTTAGCTCGACGCCCTAGTCCTTCCCTGTCGCCTTAGCGAGGGTGCGCTCACGGATGCAGAAGTAGACGGGCTCGCCCCTGCCTCCGCTGTTAACCGGATACATCAGAGAGGCGTGGGCGGGAAACCGCAACGTCAACTCCAGCTCCTTGCGTGTCCCAGGCTCAAAGGCGGCCGACGACATATCGGCGCCATCATGGGCGACGAGCACAAATCGTCGCGGGTACGTTCCCTTCAACACTTTCAACACGCGGTATCGGCTGACCGAGAGGCGATACTCATGCCCGGGCGCCGGCGCCTGCGGACCGGGAGTTTCCAGGATGGCGTCCAGGACGAGCTCGGCGGTTCCATCCGGAACCTGCATTACGGCCCTGGCCGCGTCACAGTGAAAACGACTCGGCGGTTAAGGGCGCGATGGGCGTCGGTGTCGTTGGCGGCCACGAAACCGGTGGCGCCACGGGCTACCTCGTGGATCCGGCCTGGGTCTACGCCGGCCAGGGTCAGGGCCGCCGCTGCATTGGCTGCGCGTCGGCCACCGAGGTCCAGGTTGCGAGCCGCATTATCGGTGGAGTCCGTAAATCCCTCGAGCCGGACGGTGGCGAGCGGGTTGGCGGCGAGGTCCGCGACGACAGTCGCCACGCCTGCTGCACCGGCCCCCGGCACTGCGTCGGAGCCGGTGGCGAAGTGGGCGACCGTGGTTGCCCGGACCAGCACTTTAGGCGCGAAGGCTGCATCCGAGCGGACGAAACGATTTGTCAACGGGTCAGCAGTCAACGTCGACAGCACGTAATACGCGTCGTAGTCCTCGGCGAACCTTGTGGTGTTGGGGCCGAGAGCCATGTCGGCCTGAGCGACGCGGTTACCAGCGCCGATGATGTCGATCGCAGCCTCAGACTCAGCTCGCAAACCTTCCGCATGTGCTGCCGGAAAGAGATCCACCCCCGCTGCGGGCAGGTGGCCATGCGCCTCGAAGTTTTCAACGATTTCGTGCAAGAGATCGGCCACGCCGATTCCAGGCGCTCCCGCCTCCATGGCGTTGACATCGTCCATGTCTACGTTTTGGACCCCGCCGGCGGTGAGGTCGCGCGGGACCGGGAAGGCACCAATGTCGACGTTGGGCTGATTGGCTCCAACGTTGATCTCTGCGTTCTGCAGAGGGTCAGCCATGATTCCAGTAAGGCGGTTTGCAAACGCCGCCGACCTTGCCGGGGCTACGAGAGTGGCGATCGGATTCACCTCGTTGGTGAGCGGGTTTCGGACAAGCCTCAGGCCACTGGCAGCCTCGGACATCGCCAGGAAGTCGGCGATTTCACCGGGAGTCCCGGTGAGGAGGAGGCGGCGCTGCAGGCTCGCCTTGCCGGCTGCGGTTTGCTGGGCGACATGCGCAAGCTCGTGATTGATGAGTGCGCGGCCCTCGCTTGTCTGGGGGGCGTACTGGCCCTGGCCGAAGACGATGTGGCGACCCGCAGTAAAAGCCGATGCTCCCAGGGCTTTGGCGGCACTGGCGGCGATCGAGTCAGTATGCAGGCGCACCGCGTCGAAGTCGTGACCGAACCCGGACTCAGACTCATCTCTAAGCGAGGAATCCAGCGGTAGGCCGGGAGACCCGAGCACCTCGTCCGCACCACCCACCTGGGGTGGCTCGCCGCGCAAGCCTGTCTGACCTGGCTCAGCCCAAAGGTGACCCTTTGCACCGAGGTGCTCGGCGGACTTTTCAGCGGAGTCCTCCTGCGGGGTGACGGGAAGGGGCTCGGTCTCGGCCGCATCCGATCGCCGGAATGCCAGCGCACGGGCGATCGCGGACATCCGCGAGTGCCGATCCGCGACCTGCACCGGCCGCCTGGACGAGGGGGCCGATTGGCTGCTCCCCGGGCGTTCGAGCATGAGGAACGCGTGCGTGATCACCTCAGTCTAGCCCCGCAAGGTCAACCTCGAGCTTTCTCTGTCAGGTGCCTGAACCCCCTCGGCTCCGCCCGTTATCGCCCGCGACACCTCCTGGTTGCCAAGATCACGACGACTCGATCAAGACCAAGGTCAGGACCGAGGCCCCACCCGGAGGAGCTGCAGGTTGCAGCATCACCGCGGACGCCCTGCCAAACGTCCCGCCAACAGCCGCCAGAACCTTGCCGGCCTGGGACACGAGGTTTGCAGGCTGTTCGGGCCTTGTCGCGCCGTCGTACAAGGTGGCGACATACAGCACCCCGGTCGATTTCCAGGGTGGGTTGGGCAGAGATGAGAGGGGTTTGGTCGAGTCCGTAACAACCTCGGCGGTACCGGGGTTGAAATCGACATATCCAAGATCGGCAAGGACCCCGTTCTTGATAAAGGCGGTGTATAGCTGCGGTGAGAGGACAAAGTTGAGATTCGGCTGCCCGCCAGGCAAGAAGAACTGAAGTGTCTTGAACTCGGGGGCCCCCATTCGCGCGGCGATGATGCGGTGGCGCAGCGTGGGGAGGATGACGTCGATGACGCTGCAGTCGCCCTTGGGTATCGTGTCGGGCGGAACCGTGATGTCACCGGCGACTCTAAAAGTCGTCCCACCCTGGATCTTGTTGGCGATGGTTGCAGCCTGTGACGCGCGCGTTGCGGCGTCGCCCACGTCTGTCGCCGCGTTGCTTGAGACGACCACAGCGCGTAGCGGAGCGCCGGCTCCCGCGTCCATCCAGGGCTTGACGAGATCGTCGGACGTCACTATTGCAGCCGAACCCGGATTGAAGGTCGCATTGCCGAGCCGAACCACCCGCTTTTCATTCAACAAGGTAGGCAGCAGCTTGGCATCTCCAGCGAGTGCGTCGAAAATCTTCGCTGATTCCGGTATGAGCTTCACCCTGTATGCGGTGTGGCACATCGTCCGCTGCTGGGTGATCAGCACGATGATGCCGTCGGTGCTCGGGACGTCCAGCTGCGATGGGATGGTCGGCATCAGCTCGCCCGCAAGCTGCTGATCGGGCGCGGAGACAGAGGCGACGGCCTGCTCCACCGACGACAGCCTTCCCTGCGACGTGAACGGGTTCTCGGTGGCGCGATCCGCGATGCCGGCCCATCCGAGCGTGTTGCCCGGGCCGTAGCTCCGCCAGTCCGCAAGCACGTTCGCCGCTGGCGTCGCCAGAGCTGAGGCGCCGCCTGCGAACTGCGGCTGGTCCACCGCCTTGAACAAGGACGCGAATGGCTTCAGGTCGCCGGCCGGCTTTGCCATCAGCGCCGCGCGGATCGCATCCTGCGTTTTGGCGTCAGGGGCGAGCACCGAGTAGAGCTGGTAGACACGCGCCGGCACCGTTACAACTGCCGGAGCGGTCCGGCATTCGGCCTCGCGCCTGCGCTGGAAGAGCACCCAGTCCATCGTCGCCTTCACGATCTGTTCGCCCGTATCGGGCGCGAGCGGAGGAAAGAGCTGGCGCTCGGCGACGGCGGCGAAGGTCTTGTCCTGGAGTCCAGCCGCCAAGATGGGCAGCGCCAGCCTGGCCAGCGCCTGGTCCGAGTTGCCTGATGCGAATATCGTTGGGTCGACGGTCATTTTGGCAGTCGCATAAGGGGCCGCCGCCATGTGGTTGGCATCGACGAGTCGGACCTCGGCGGTGACGGTCGGCGGGCTGCCGCTCACGATGGCGGTGAACAGCTGGCCGGTGCCGGTGGAGGCCAGTGTGTAACTGACATTGACCCTGAGGTCCTGCCCCGCAGGGTGGTCCACCTGAACTGTGACAGTGGCGTTCATGGGCGACAGATTCGTCGCGAGGCCGGCTCCCGTCGGGGCAGGGCGTGAAGTGAAGAGCGTGCCGGAAAAGGTTCCGGTCAACGTCGTTTCGCCACTCGCGGTGCGAACGACATTGGTGACAATGAGAGTCCCCTGGTACTGGTTGTCGTTGAGGCCGCTCGCGGCCGTGGTGCCCGGCGAGACGAGGGTGTGCCGCAACATGACCGTCGTAGAGTCACCCGCCGAAAGCAAAAGCGGGTTCTTCTCGAGGTGGAACGAGATCCAGAAGGCGCCGGGTTGATTGGCGCGGACGACGCCCGGATTGAACACATTGCCCGGGGTTCGTGTCGGTGTCGGAGATAGGGTTCCCAGGTACCTGATCGCGTCTCCGGAGACCACCCTGGCGTTCGACAGAAAGTCGGGTGCGCTCCACCGCGCCTCGAAGGCCGTCGGCGTGGTCGTCTTGATATTGACGAATGTCTGCGTGGCTGCAGGGTCCGCGCTGGCCGCTGCGGACATCGCCTGGGCGAGCACCTTGATGGACGTCGTGGTGGGCACTTCTGTGTAACCGGCGAATGCGAAATCCCAGCCGCCCGAGCCTAGCCTCTCCTCCCGCCCCGCGCCGCGAATGGCCAACGACGAGCCGGCTGCCGTCGGATTCATCTGCACTTGCCCCGAGACGCCAGTTCCTGGGGTGGCTCCCGCGGTCTGCACGATCTGTCCGTTCGGCACGAGGATGTCGACTTTCGGCTTGGCGTCGGGATGGTCGAGTCCTGTCAGGAGCGAGATCCGCTCCATGTGCTCGGCTTCCTCCAGCGCGTGCGCGACGTAATCCGGCCGCACCACGCAGAAGCGCAGGTCGAGACCTTCGCCGACGAGCTTCCGCACCTGATCGTTGACGGTGACTGAGCCGATGTCAACCGGCAGGTAGCCCGCGGACGGCAGCTCGACGATCCCGCCGTTGATCAGCACCCGATTCGTGGGCCGCGAAAGCAGGCCCTGGAGGGAAGCGGTGAGATCGGCGCGCAGGAGGTCGAGTCGCGTGATGCCGCCGGGCAGCAACGTTCCGACCCCGCGTTGAAGCGAGACCGCCTGGGGCAGGCTCGCCACCATGGAGGTGTATTTCGTTTTGATCTCGTCCAGGAGCTGCGCCGCGTTGCTGAGCAGCTGGATGTCCGGCTTGCAGGGATCAGACGGGCCGCCCGGCGCGGGCGCCGCCAGGATCAGGTCATGCAGCTGGCACTGGAATTGAAGGATCTGCGCCAGGTAGACGTCCCACGGCCGCATCATCATCTTCCACGCCCAATACCGTTTCGCAGGCGCCTCCAGGCGCTCGCGTCGCGCGATCCACGCGTCGAGGAAGAGCGTGGTCGTCCCGGAGCGGACGAAGACGGCCAGTGGAACGTCGTGGCCTGCACCCAGGTGGGCGCCGAGGCACCACGTGTCGAGCGCGAGGCCCGACTTCGAGATCAGGCTCGCGACCAGCAGTGCCTCGTCGGCGAAGCAAGCGGAAGCCAGCTGCGAACGGAGGTGCGTCCCGCTCAGGGCAATCGAGGCCGACGTCGGCAATGGTGTGGTTGGCCAGAATGGAAGCGCGCGGACTACGACACCCTCGACGCGGTGCGGTCGGTCGGTGCCGGTCGCGCACGCGGCCTCACAGAGCCGCCCGTAGACGTCCTCTTCGCCGCACAGCGCCTCCGCGTGCCCGATGGTCAGGAGGTAGAAGTCCTGGCCGGACACGGCGGTTATGGGCTGGCTGATGACATCCGGTGCGCACTCCGCAAACGCCGCAGAGCCTCGTGCACCGGCGATGGCCACAGGCATGACGCGCCGGCTCGCGTTGATGAGGTCCTGGGTTCCAAACGATGTTCCTGTGGGCAGCATCAGCAGCCTGCCCGCCCCGTCGATGGCCAGGCCCGGACCCAGGTTGATCTGGTCGCCGCCGCCGAGCGTGGTGTCAAAGCCGTTGACCACGCCCATACCGCCACCGAGGTTGGAAATCTCGACGAGCATCCGCAGGTACTCCTGTTCCTGCTGCAGGTCGGACGCGCGTAGGAACTTGCCGTCGAAGTAGTTGAGCCTCGTGAGCACAGTCGGCTGCGGAATCACCGTCAGCCCGTTCACGTTGCTCCGCAATACGAGCTGGCTGGATGTGCCGAGTTGACTCGGTGCCATGGCTAACTCACCACCTTCATGAGCACGAAATCGTTGCCGTCGTTGGCGCTGCCCGGCGGCCCGCCGGTAACCCCGGCCAGCGGCACGTGGTTGGCGCCGAGCAGCGGGCGATCGCCTGTCCCCCGAACGATCAGCCTCACCAATTTGCCCTTCGCGCTCGGCGTCAGGTCGAACGTGATTGTGTTGGGCGCGCCGGCCGTGTACTTGAGGTTCTTGATGGCCAGGTCTGACCATCCCGCTGCATCGTCGAACGCGGTGACACTGAACGCCGCGGAGGTGACGCTCTTGGCCTGCAGTGGGGCGGCTACCCAGATCGTCACTGTCGGATCGCCAAAGTTGGCAGCGGTCGGGTCGATGCGCGGGCCGCCCGCATCGGCGAAAGCCGCGGCTCCACCGAGCACCGGCCCGCACAGCAGCTCCTCGATCGCGAGGGTCGCGACATGACTGTGGCGGATCGTGGGGTCGACCTTCGCGCCGGCAAGGTTCCAGCCGCCGGCCTGCCCGTTGATGGTGATGTCGGTCAGGTTGGCAAGCACGACTGGGGTGGCGTCCCGCGCCGGGAAGAGCAGCGAACCCTGGCCTTCAGGGTCCAGCGCGGGCTTGAGATCGATCACGTCCAGCGCCGCGAATCGGCGAAAAGCAGCGAGGTAAGCCGCCGGCTGCGCGGGCCCGGCCTGCGCAAGGATGCCGGTGAGCGCGTCGAGGACATCCTGGTCTGCCTGTTTTGGCTGACCGTTGTCGTCGATCGTGGGCGACTCGAGGCCGAACAGCAGGCGCAGCCGGTGATACGCGTCAGGTGGTGGCGCCGGATCGACACGGCCGGGGACCAGGTGGATCTCGACGGTCTCGAACACCCGCGAGTAGGCGGTGTCGCCAGAGGCGCCCGCGCACGGCTCGGACATCGCCGGCACCTGGCGTGTCAGGCACGGATGGAAACTCATCTCGACGTGTGCGTCGAACGTGAACCCGCCCGCGGTTGCGACTGGAGCGAAACCTACATCGGACCGATGCATGTCGAACCACGCGCCGACGTTCAAGCATGCCTGCTTATCGAGGTGCAGGTCCTCGCCGGCCGCATCCAGTGCCAAACCGGCTTCGACTTTGATCTCGTTCGTCTTCGTGTCCGCCGACACTCCGAGTCCCCAGAGCACGCCCTCACGATGGTTCCAGGCGTTGTGAAGGCGGTGCTTCCCGCGGTGATACGACTGGTCGGTCTCGAAGTCGTCGACGCCAAGCAGCATTCCGAAGTGGTAGCGCAATGCCATGAACGGGTCGGCCGGAAGCAGGGGGCCCCCGTCCGGGCAACCATTGACCGTCGCGACGATGTCCGGCATGCCTGACATGCGACCCCTCCTTTACGCGCTGCCGCGCACTGCGCTGGACGTGGTGGCGACAGTCGTCCGAGTTACGGCATCTCGCTTGTCGGCGCTGTCCTGGACCGCATCGGTGAGCAGCAACATGGCGCGTTCGTTCTGCGCCTGATCGCTGAGCGCCTGCGCGTATGGTTGCTCGTCGTTGTCCATCTGCGTCTGGAGCGCCTTTGGATCCGTGTTCGCGAGGTCGACCAGGATCGCGTTCGCAATCTGGAAGTCGGAAACAAGCCCCCATGTCGATTCAGGTACATCGGTTTGCCATTCGTCGAGAGTCGTTTGCATTCCGGTCGTGAAGTCGCTCGTCGCCTGGGTCAAGGCGGTCTTGATCGCCCCGTCTCGCAGAGCGACCGCGGCCTGGACATTGGCATCGGTGTTGGGCTCGGTGTCGGGGTTCGCACGCTCCGCCTCCCAAATTGCCTTGTCGACGCTTGCCTGCGCTCCATCGAAGGCGGCTTGCGCCTGCGCCAGCGCCGCCTCGTTGGCGAGCGCGGTATCGCGGGCGGCCTGTTTGGTGTTGTCGTTGATCAGGGCCGCCTCGGCCGCGGAAGGGAGCGGCCCCGACGGAATCGCCGTCAGCAGCGCCTGGGCGAGGTCGAAGCGTGCTTTGGCGGTGACCACGTAGTTGCGATAGGCATCCTGGCTGCGCTGAAACGCCGTCTTGGCAGCGGTGATCGCGCCCGCTTGACCCTGCGTCGCGTTGAGGTCCTCATTCAGGACGTTCTCGGCCCAACGCGCACTCAGTCGCGCGGCATCGATCGTGGCGGCGGCCTCGTCGCCTCGCCGAATCGCCCGATCGAAAAGCCCGCTCGGTATGGCGCCTCCGCGCAAGTAGTTCTGAGCCGCGGAGTACACCGCGCCTGCCACGAGGGCGGTCGCGGTCGCCTTCATGGTCTTGAGCGGCGGCTGCTTGATGGCGTCGCGAAGCTTCTGCCGATCCGCCTCGTCCGCATCGGCGGCATCCTTTCCCGCCGTGGCAGACGCCAGCACTGCATTGGCCCTCGAAAGTTGGGCCTGGGCGCGATCGATTGCACGCTGGCGGTAGAACAGATCCTCCTCAGCGTCCAGGAGAGCTTCGCGCTTGCCGCGCATCGTGGTCAGGTCAGCCGCGAGCTGGTCGAGGATCGGCTGCGCGGTTCCGGGCACGACGATCGCCTGCAGCTGGCGGCGCAGGTCAACCATCTCGAGGGTCAGGTCACTGACGTCTTTGAGACTCGCTTCGTGGGCGCTCTCCGAGGCGGCGAGCTTGACGAGCGCATCAGCCATTGCGGCCTGTGCATTCGCCGCGGCGGCCTGAGCTTTGGTCTTTCGGTCACTTGCATAGTCGACGACTTTGGTTACAGCCATTTCAACTCCCTCGTCAATGAGCGCTCGGGCGCAAGGGCGTCCCTGGAAAGGGCCGACCGGATTTCTGGTATTCGCGTCGAATCGCGCGGACGAAATGATCGAGGCCGATGTCGGAGCCTTCGGATGCGGCCCGAAAAGCTGCCGCAACCGCCGCGTTCCGAATGACGCCGCCCACGACCGGGTAGAGCGCGGCCAGTCTCGCCAGGTCGACGTCGCCCCCCAGCGGCGCCCGCTCTGGCAGGTGGCAGCGCCAGAGCTCCAGGCGCTCGGTGGGTCCAGGCTCGTCGAACTCGACCACGAACTCCAGTCGGCGGATGAACGCCGAGTCGATGTTCTGGCGGAGGTTGGTGGAGAGGATCGCCAGGCCATCGAAGCGCTCGAGCCGGGCCAGGAGATATGCGGTCTCGAGATTGGCGTACCGGTCGTGCGCGTCGCTTACCTCAGTGCGCTTGCCGAACAACGCGTCCGCCTCATCGAACAGCAGGACCGCTTGAACTCTCTCGGCGGCGTCGAACACCTCGGCCAGGTTCTTCTCTGTCTCGCCGATCCACTTCGAAACCACCCGCGAGATGTCAACCACGAGCAAATGGGCTCTGATCTCGTGCGCGAGCACCTCCGCGGCGAGCGTCTTGCCGGTCCCCGGCGGGCCGGCAAATAGCATCCGTACCCCGCGCGCACCGGGGCGACCCTCGAGGAAGCCCCAGTCGTCCAGCACTCGCGCCTGGTATTGAAGTCTGCCTATCGCCTCGTGCAGCTGTCGCAGGTGATCCGGCGAAAGCACGAGGTGCTTCCACGACGCGGTGGGGCGCACCAGCTTGACGCCCGACGTCAGGGTCAACCGGGCCCGCGCTTGCAGGCTTTTGGAGACGTCTTCGATGTTCGGCCGGCGGCCATTGTGATGCACCGAGCGGACGTCGGCCGCAGCCTCCGCCGCGATCGCGGGTTCGACCGCATGCCGGGAAGCCAGGAAATGCGCTTCTGACTCGAGCTCGGGCAGGGTCGATGCCCACATGGCCCTGCGCGCCCGGGGGGCGAGGGGCTCGACTTCAACCGGGAGCATCGGCCGGTTCCCGTGAAATACACCCGAGCCCGCTCGTGCGCAGAGGACGACGGGACCTGGGTAGTCGACAAGGACAGCGTG
>Ga0137394_10004519_pt1 | contig 10566 bp, 8 predicted proteins | sample czobulk116metaG_FD_108278 | JGI IMG/M metagenome (GOLD analysis project Ga0137394, IMG submission 108278) | Vadose zone soil microbial communities from Angelo Coast Range Reserve, California, USA - czobulk1.16 metaG | ecosystem: Environmental > Terrestrial > Soil > Vadose zone | place: USA... | reverse complement strand
GCGAATCGGCTTTGATCTGGGAAACGTTACGATATTGGAAGCGCCGGAATTGAATCCGGAAAATGATTTTCACGCGGCTGTTCATGAAGCCGACCGGATTCTTCCTCACCCTGGATTGAGCTTCGGCCTTGCCCTGCTTCCCTTCATGAAGGTTAATGTTCGAACCGACCAGTTGGTGAATCCCCGCCAGTGGACAATTCTGGACCTGCAAAGCAGGACGAAACAGAAGGCATTTCAGGGCATCGGAGTGTTCATGGGAACCCTGATGACCTCGACCGAGGGAGGCTACCACCTGGTATCGATGGCGGCTATGCCGATTGATCCGTTCGTCGGACTCCGAAAAGAAGCATTCGCCGGAGATTTGATCTTCGGTTTCGCCGGCAATCTCAAATCAAAACACCTGAGAACGAAGTTCTCGGAAACCAGGTGGGAAAATCTATTGCCGGTGGAAGATTCTGCGGACTTGCCTGCCGGGTACGAGGCCGCAAAGGAGTTGCTCGACGAGCATGATGCCGGAGGCCAGCAGCGATTCCTTTACGGCACCTCGATCGAAGCGTTGATTCGGAATCGAGTGAGCAAGCTCTGGCTTCTCAACTATAGCCACCCCGATACGACGATGGGAACGCATCCCTGGGGAATTTTCCTGGAGCAAGCCGGCAAGCTTGAACCACTCTACATCTACAAGCCCTCGGCCTCTGACGAGCAGTACGTGGCCTATTTTGTCGCGTCCCTCGATCTTAATGCAGACGGCACCGATGAACTCGTCATCGAGGCCAGCTACCGCATGGGAACAGCATTCAAAGTGATTTCAGCATCCGATGGAAAGTACCGGGAAAGCTACACGTCGTATTATCGCGGCCCGGCCTGACGGGTACGAAGCGCCGCAGACGGCCGCGCCTTTTTCGGAACGGGACCATTTGTTTATGGCGCGGCCACCCCTCCTTGGCAAGGAGGGGAAAACGCTCAGACTGAAACGTTCACTCCTTTGCGGCTTTGGGCAACAGCCCCGTAAGCCCTGGCATTATTGTCTTCGTGCCGTTCGCGACTCATTTCTGACCTGTCCTTGAACTTCCTTGACCGGATTCACGATAAATCCTTCGCGCCAGGTTCCATCCTCAAGAGTCGGCGGCCCCCCAAAGCATCGATAATTATCCTGACGCGATTCGGCAAAAGCAAGACCAGCAAAGCCGGCAACCAGCGCCTGGAGTTCGTCGTGGGTTAGAGGAATTCCCACGCGAAAATGGAAGAATGATTCTAATTCAGCTTGCTTGCGCCGGATAATGGAGTGCGTTGCGGAACGCTTGCCGGGTAAAGGCTTCAATCCGAGAGTTCGCCAGGCGCTGGTCGGAAATGACTCGAGGACTAGTTTTTCCGCCTGCTGGCTTTCATTCGTCGAAAGCAATCGCGCCCATCCACGAGCCGCGAGATCGTCGAAGACGGAAATGCTGAATTGCAGGAAGCGTAAATAGGTCAACGGCGTGCATTGTCCCGGTAGACCGGTTTTTCCTTGAGTCGCAAGTTCCGCTTCGCACTTACGCGCGTACTTGAGCCCATTACTCGACGACTTCCATGCCTGGGACCCATCCAGCATGATGAGGGCGGCTCCAGCACGGTCCGCGCAATCCGCCAATGCCTCGGCGACTGCGACTGGAGTAGGACAATCGTCGCCACGAAATGGCAAAACACGCGTGGCATAAATGGCTCCACGGCGATGCTCCAGCAACATCACTCCGATATCGGAGTATCGCTTGCAAGCCAGATCAACTGAAAGAACTGCGGTCATAATTCAAGAGGCCGGCTTCGTATTGATGAAAACCTCGCGTCCCCACGGATCGGCCACAGGGCGTGACTCGAACCCCGCTTCTCGAAGCAGCCGAAGCCAGGTCTCGCGTGGATAAATACCAAAAACGTGAGTGTCATGGACAACGCGGACGCCTTGATTTCGCTCGCGAAGCAGATAGGCAAAATCGACGGTGTACGTTGTATCGTTGGGATCGGAATCGAATGTCCATTCGATATAGCGAATTGCACGCCCGTCACCAGCGGCGCCATCATGCCCGCCATGAGTGGTGAGTGAAACAAAGGTTTCGCAAATAACGTCCGGCATGAACAAGACCGCACCGGCGTTTTTGCAGTGGATAAAGGCGGTTTCGATTGCGCGCCGAAGATCGCTTTCCGTTGTCATGTACATGATCGCGTCGTGAATCAGGACTGCATCGAATGTTCTGCCCAATCGAACCGTTTTCATGTCCGCCTGGATGTGCTCGCATTCAGGATTAAGCGCCCGGCTTAAATTCAGCATTCCCTCGGATAAATCGCTGAGCGTCATCTTGAAATGCGCCTTCAAATGCGACGCATTGTTGCCTCCGCCCGAACCAAGCTCCAAAACCGTCACCGGAGGCGTTGGACTGGCACCGGCAAGCAAATTTCGAGCAAACTCTGCCTCTTCGGCGTAATCGCCAGGCGAAGACAAGAGATGAAACCAGGAGGCAAGCTCGGAATAAAGCTTCGGGAGCTTCGGCAGGTCAGGCACGGACTGCGTGGCCGTAACTTGAAAGGGCGTTTACCGCGGCTTCGAGTTGCGGCTCTTTGATCAGCACGTAATCGGTATCGTGTGTGGCGATTGGAAAGATTGGAACACCTGCATCTGCGAGCGGTTCAGCGAGAGAAGCCATGATGCCGTATAAAGCGAAATCGAGTGGTCCTTCACACTTCAGGACTCGCCATCCCTTCGCGCCATTGATTCCTGAGGGAACGTTGCGTTCGAGACAAACGATCGACAGTTCCTCACGGGTTCGCGAAACCGAAAGAAAATCCTCTCCCGTTGCCCACGCGGGCACAGCGGCCTTCGCATCCAGGCGGCAAATCGCATAGCGATCAGGCAAAAGAGTCAATGTGAGAAGTGCTCTAGTATTCATCGTTCGTGCCAGCGCGCAATCCGTCCATTCTGCCCAACGGTCCACCCTTTTGCCCGCCCAGGCAGAAAACTTACCGCATCATAACCGACGCTCCCGATACTGATCCACTGTCCGCCGGCGATGCGGTAGTCAGTACCCGACGGACCAACAGCTATCTGAATTTGTCCGGACTCGTTGACACCGCCATCAATTCCGGAACGGTAACCGGGCAATTGCGCGCCCGGTATCCAGGTGCGGCCACCGTCACTGCTGCCGGCGAAGTTGGCGCTCGATTCGTTCTCTCTTTGATAATCGCCGCCGACGATTACCAGATTTTGCGGGGTGTTCGCATGAATGGAGAAGATTCCGGAAGATGGAGAACCGCTCACAATTGGCGTGGCTGCGGCTGACCATGTAAGCCCACGATCACTGGAATGGAAAACTCGCGCGGCAGAGCCACCGGTTGCAATCCAGACATGACCTGCTCCGGCCACAGTAATGCTTGTCCCGCTGGCGGCAAACGCGGCTTCACCAGGAAGAGCCTCCGGCATGGTTTCGCGCGGAATCGTTTTCCAGGTGGTTCCACCATCAACAGTGCGCATGATCACAAATCGTCCATCGACTGGATCACTGAAGGCAATGCCGTTGTTCGCATCCCAGAAGGCGATGCCGTCGAAGAAAGCTTTCGCTTCATGATTCGTGAATTGAAGTGTCCAGGACTTGCCGCCGTCCGCAGTTTTATAAATTCTCGATTTGTCGCCCTCGCCGGCACTGAGAAGGTAGGCCGTATTTGCATCAACCCCTTGAACGTCACGGAAATCCAGATCGGCGGCGCCAGGAACGACACTGGCGTGCCAGTGCTCACCGGAGTCTGTTGTTCGCACAAACGTTCCGTTGCTCCCACTTGCCCAGGCGATCTTCTCATCGACTGCGCTTACTCCACGAAGTCGCGCACTGGTTCCACTTATTTGCTCGTCCCAGACTGCGACCGGACGTTCAACTGCGATCGCCATCTCTTTCATCATCTCAGCTTCGGAAAGACTGCTCCAGCAGTGGCCGCGTCCGGCACCAAAGACAATTCGTGCGTCAGCCGGTGGTTCGGCTTTCCTGAAAAACTCGTCGAGCAGATGAACGGCGTTGTTCAAATAGTAGCTGTCCGCTTCACCAACGGAAATATGGATTTTGCCTCGAAGCTTCGGAGCAAGCGTCTTCCAGTTTTGCTCGAGTATGAGCCGGAGGTCGTACTTCTTCCAATGATCGGCGACCGATTTGTTGATCAGACCGGTTTTGGGATCCCATAGCGGAACGGGCTGCCCATCTGCCCCTCGCGGACCGTATGTTGCATTCCATGCACCCCATTGCTGACCCGACATCGTCCAGCTATCTCCGGCGCCCATGACGTTTTCCATCTGACATTCGTGGCGGATCGTAAACTCAACGTTTCCCTTGACGTCACGCTTGCTCGGACGTTCGGAGCCACTCTCCTCAAGGTAAGCATTTTCGTCCTTATAGATATTGATGAGTTGGAATCCGCGAAAATCCACACCATCCGGACAAGAGGACCATGCCGCGTTGAAAAAATCCGGATAGAAAATCTTGAGGGCCAGTGAAACCCACCCACCCGTAGACGCTCCATCCAGCACACGCGCTCGTGGTTCGGCAATGACCCGGAACCGCTTCTCGATATACGGAATCAGCTCTTTGGTCAGCGCATCACCATATGGACCGCTGTTATCGGAATTCACCTGGTACGGATCTCCGTACGGGCCGTCGCCGTCGAGCTGCAGGTAAATGAAACGAGGCGTGTCCTCGGAGAGCCACATTCTTCGAAAATCGGAGTTGGGAGCCATTAATCGCTGCACATGGGTATACCGCGTACCATAGCCACCGATATTAATGCGAAGCGGGAAATACCGGCTGCGGTCGGCATCATAATTCTTCGGCAAAATAATGCCGGCCCTCACATAAATCGGCCGGCCGTGAAAACGAGTCAAAACGTTCGATTGAATCTTGACGTACTCGACGAACTCGTTTTCCGGCGGCAAGTCTTCCGCAGGGACGGACCTTGTGAGTTCAACTTTCACGGTATTGCCCACGCGGGAATCCAGATGAACGCGCTGCGTACTGCTGTAAAGATTGCCGGGAGCATCGACAGACCTGAGATCACGGTTGGATGCGAGAAGGGCTTGAACGTAATAATCCCCCGGCGGGAGGTCATCCAGGCTCTGAACCGGGAATACCGCGGATGCCTTGTCCAGGCTTGCAATGATGCCAGGTGCAAAATTCTTCACGTCGCGAGCCAGAATCGTCGATGCATCGACGCCGGCGTCGCCGATGGTATTTCGCGGCTCCGGACGATCCGACTTCGCAATAACTATAAAGAGACGTCCGGACGCGGAGGGTAACTGGTTCGTGATCTCGAAGCGAAGCGAAGACTGAGGGCGCGGACTAAACCCCAAAGAAATAAAAACACAAAGAAATGCCGCATTAAAGAATCTGCGGCCGCCGCTTTTTCTAGTGTCCCTGTCTTTTTTTGGTTCTTTCACTTTATTTGCTGCGGCGTGATGGTGATCTCGGGTGCCCGTTCGTCTCGATGTGGGATAAACGGTCCATCAGCAAAACGGAACTTCACGATATACGCGCCCGGGTTCTCCTGTAGCGTCGCCATGGCCATAAAAGTTCCCGTAACCTGCGGCGCCAGATCTTGAGGTTGAACAGAAACCTCCAGCGTTTGCGGAAAGCGCCCCGTTGTATCCTGCATCTCCACCACCGCTACGACATTCGACATCGGCTGGGCCGTGCGATTCATGATGGAACCGCTGACGGAAATCGTTTTTTCATTGACCTCGTGCATCAGCGATTTGAGACCGAGCGGTTCAGCGCCATCCGGCGCAGGTGGGATCATCACCAGTAAGTACTCGTCGCTCATGGGAAGAATCATCGAAGCGACGCTGGTCGTCATCGTCAGGATGATAAAGAGAATTAATACTGCAGCGACACCGATGGCCATAGGGCGACTGTAATCGTTGTTCCGCCCCGTGAACGTCAGGTCCAGGCGGAGATCATCATCTTCAGGTGACACACTATAAGTATAAGCCTCAGAACCTGTAGCCGAACCCGATACCCGGTTGGAAATTGTGAACTGCTCCGTGCTGGGCGCACGCGGCGTGCCAGCAATTCACGGCAACTTCTTGGCGCGTCTTCGACAGCTGGTCTCTTTCAGCTTGACTCAGGGATTCGAGAGCTGCGAGAACTCGTCAGGCAAAATCTTGACTGCGACTTCACGTTTCAGCTTCGTGTCGCGTGCGCGATACACCTCGCCCATTCCGCCAACGCCTAAAAGCGCGGTGATTTCCAGTGAACCAAGTTGCGCGCCAACATGAAGCGACATCGAGAACCTTAAATACAGAAAAGTGGTTGCGCGGCATTATGCCGAGAAGTGAGAAAGGAAGCAAACCGATCGACCAACTCAAGGGTTGAATTCCATTTAGCTTGACATCTCGCGTATCCGGGTCTTTAATGCCGGTAACTCTACCTACAGGCCCAAAGAAGATATCGACGCGAAAGCGGTGTCGAAGGATCGGCTCTTTCACGCGTTTTGTGTCCTGTTTTGAGAACCCGCAGGATAGCCATTTGGTTCCCGAACTTTAGCGGCGTATTTGGAAAAGGAGGCGCTATGAGATCCGTTACATTGAGACGCAGAATGACGACGTGTGTGTTCAACGCAATTCTCGTCGTGTTGCTTTTCTCTCTCGGGCTGTTTGCACAGGCCAATTTCGGCCGTATTCTCGGAACCGTTACAGACCAAACTGGCGCGGTCCTGCCGGGCGCGAGCATAAGCGTAATCGACACGCAGAGAGGCCTCGCGCGAAGCCTGACCACAGATGAGGCGGGGCAGTATAACGCTCCCACGCTGATTCCCGGCACATACACGGTCCGCGTCGAGTTCCCAGGCTTCAAGACGCTGGCTCGCGAGAACGTTGTGCTGGAGGTTGGTAAGGAGATTCGAGTCGATTTGACCATAGAGCCTGGCCAACAAAACGAGACCGTGACGGTGAGCGAAGCGATCCCGCTAGTGGACACTACAGGCGCCACGCTGGGCGGCACAATCGCCAACGTGGACATCGTGGATATGCCGTTGAATGGCCGCAACTACCAAAATCTGTTGAATCTGCGGCCGGGCGTCGTGGTCCAACCGGGCGGCGGACCGTGGACCCAAAGCACCAACAACGTTCGTCCCGATGAATCCGCCTGGATGATCGACGGCGTGATCAATTCCAGTTTCTTTGACGCCCGCCCCATAGTCAATTTTCCGAGTCCGCTCAGCGATATGTCGACGATTCTGCCCATCGACGCCATCCAGGAATTCAACCTCATGGAAAATCCGAAAGCGGAGTACGGCTGGAAGCCCGGCGCCGTGGTGAACGTGGGAATCAGATCGGGGACCAACGCTTTTCACGGCTCGGCTTATGCGTTTGGCCGCAATGGCTCCTGGGACGCCCGCAGCGTCTTCAACCCCCCTCCCCAACCGCTGCTGCCAGTAGAGTTTGAGCAGTTCGGCGGCGTGGCGGGCGGGCCGATCAAGAAGGACAAACTCTTCTTCTTCGCCGGCTATGAGGGCCTGCGTTCCCTCGTCGGCAACTTGTATATCGAAACCGCGCCCGCAACCGCCGGGTTCCCGACCCCGGATCCGAGGAATAGCATGGTGGATGCCATCAGTGCGCTGCAGAGCGCCGGCGTGAGGCCCAGTCCCATCAGCCTGAAATTGTTGGGCTGCACCTTGGGACCAACCACCTGCACGGGGGGCCTCATCCAGGGGGCTTCTCCGAACACGACCACCTACGCCAGTACCTCCCCCACCAACAACATCAGCGACAACGGAGTGGCGAAAATCGACTACAACATCAACAGCCGACACCGGCTCAGCGGCATGGTCTGGATCGGCAACTACCTTGGCGACGGAAACGATCACGGCTTCGTGAATCCAGCCTTTAACTTACAAGCTCTCATACGCGCGACAGACATCGTCGTCAACTGGATTTGGACTCCCAATTCCCGCTTGGTGAACGAAGCGCGCGTTGGCTACAACCGCGTTAACTTCACCTCAAACATCGACGATGGCAACATCCTCGCCGATGGTAGTGGGCTCACCGGTGGCAAGGGCTACCCCCTCAACACGGGCGTGACGGCTGTGGGTGGCTTGCCGAATATCAACATTACGGGTTTTTTCGCAGCCACAGGCACCTCAGGCATTGGCGCCGGGCATAACCGTCCGTCTGCTAACGGCCCCAACCCGTTTTATGATTTTCAGGATAACGTTTCGTATTTGTGGGGCAAGCACAGCTTCAAGATCGGCGGCGAGTTCGCGCACATCGAGGTCGATACTTTCACCGAAGATAACATACGGGGCCGGATCGACTTCCGCGGTAAGCGGACTCCTCAAATCCCCGGTTCCACACCATTGGAAGACTTCTTCGCCGGAAATCCGGACAGAGGATTTATCCTGGTCGGCAATCCGGCCCGCACGGTGAACTGGAGGTCGACCGCGGGGTTCGTTCAGGACGACTGGCGCATCGCGCCGAGATTCATGCTCAATCTGGGACTGCGCTACTCATACTTCTCGCCGATCCGAGAGGCCAACAACCTCTGGGGTAACTTCGTTCCGGCGCTGGGACTGGTTCAACAGGGTCAACCATCCGTTGGCGATACTATCGTGAAGCCCGACTACGGAAACTGGTCTCCCCGCGTGGGTTTTGCCTGGGATGTTACGGGCAAGGGGACGACTGTGGTGCGGGGCGGGGCCAGTGTCATTTACTCGACGTACAAGGCGAGCATGTTCACGTCGCAAATTGGGCTCCCGGACACCTCGTCAACCAGCGTCACTTTCAACCCGACAGGCGCCTGCAAAACGGTCGTAGCCGTCGGAGTCCCTTGTCCGGAGACGTTTGGCGGCACCATCCAGCTCGCCTCCACCGCTCTCCCTAACTCTGCACTCAACTGGAGTGGCGTTGTTTTTCCAGCCGGCGCCGGCGTCAGTTGCACTGCCACCGGACCGTGCAGCGCCATGGCGGTGGACCCGAATCTCCGCACCCCCTACATTACGAATTACAACTTGGGTGTGCAGCACGCCTTCAACAACAACCTCTCGTTGGACCTTGGCTATGTCGGCAATCACGGTGGCAACCTGATTGGTATTCGCGACATCAATCAGATCGATCCCACAACGGGCGTCCGCCCGTACGCCGCCAGATTTCCCTACCTGAAGTTTATCAACCAGATCTCGAACTTTGCCCGTTCCAACTTCAACAGCCTGCAGGCGACCCTGACCCAGCGGGTTTCACACGGGCTTTCTTTCACCGGCGGTTACACGTATGGTCATGGCCTCGACAACGGCTCCCTGAATACTCAATACGGATACATGCCGCAGAACACCAATAATACAGCGGCGGAGTACGCCAGCGGCGACTTCGACATCCGGCACCGCTTCACTTTCACGACCACTTACAGCCTTCCCGGGAAAAAAGGCTTTGGCCAGTTGCTGGAAGGCTGGAAGATCAACTCCATCGTGACCCTTCAGGGCCCCCAGCCGTGGTCCGTGGACGACCGCCAGTACGATTTCAGCGGGACCGGAGACTTCGCCGATCGCTGGAATTTCTTCGGGAACCCCCGCGACTTCAAGTCCGGCACGAGTTCCATTCCCTACTGCTCTGGCTTCGGTACGACGGCCGGTGTGACTTGCTCGAAGCAATCCGGGATTGACGGCAGCGTTAGCGTGCTTCCCGCGTCCCTGGGTCTAGCGTGTGTGGCGGTTGCTCCCGACCCCGGTACGCTCGAGGACGCTGGCTGCTACGTAAGCGGCAAATCGGTTCTGGTTCCCCCCAAGAGGGGAACCTTTGGCACGATGGGCCGGAACATTTTCCGCGACTCGGGCTTCAAGAACGTGGATTTCTCCGTATTCAAGAACTTCGCGTTCAAGGAACGGTTCAACGCCCAGTTCCGGATCGAGTTCTTTAACGTGTTCAATCATCCCCTCATCGCGAATCCGTTCGGCTCAGTGAATAATTATGGTGGAGGCAGTGACCCTGGATCGTCCCCCAGCACGTTCGGCTGCGGGTGCGCCACACCCGATGTCGCCGCCGGCAATCCGATCATCGGTTCAGGAAGCAGCCGCGACATTCAAGTCGGGTTGAAGCTCACCTTCTGAGTCTTCCGGTGATCCAGGAACTGGAGGCGGACTCACGTGATGCTGACGAATTGTGGATTGAGTCGTCCCCGACGGCTGGACCGGTTTTGGCGTAGCTGCGGACGTGTTTGCAAATCAGTGGTTGTGTTAGCTCTATCCCGTACTGTTGCCGCTGAGCAAAATCATAAGTCCGATTTGGCGACTATTCAGGACTTGGGAACACACCGCCTTTGGGTAATCGTCGCCGATTAGTCGAGCAGGGCGTTGAGGGCGTCATGAGGTTCGGTGATCGTAGGCTGCTCGATTAGGCGCGATTGCCTCTGTTGTCGTCGTCATCGTTCCCGCTGGGCCCCCTGGAACTGCGCTCGTCAAGAAAGACCGTTGTCTGATGGGAAGGGATTTCAAAGCGCTTCTGACAGGTCTTGCAGGTTACATCATCATCCACTCGGATGAGGTAATCTCGTAATTTGGCGTAAAGTGCGCGGT
>Ga0137394_10004518_pt1 | contig 10567 bp, 7 predicted proteins | sample czobulk116metaG_FD_108278 | JGI IMG/M metagenome (GOLD analysis project Ga0137394, IMG submission 108278) | Vadose zone soil microbial communities from Angelo Coast Range Reserve, California, USA - czobulk1.16 metaG | ecosystem: Environmental > Terrestrial > Soil > Vadose zone | place: USA... | reverse complement strand
TCTTGGAAAACTCTCGGGCGTGCCGGGTACTCTGGGGCTTCCACCTTCTTGTTTGCCTTCTTGGCGTTGGGCCACCCCGAGGAACTCGCGACGGACTTGTCCAGCGCCACAAGATCGATCTCCATCCTCATCCTCGGGATGACTGTGGGTGTCGTCTGGGTGGTCTACTGCACGGTTATGGCCTCACGAGCGAGATAGAGTATGGGTGTCATGGGCAGGCATTACGAGGGTTGGGGCCCAACAAAGCGCTGCAGCAGACGGATCGCCGCGCCGTCATCTGTGGCTGCCGGGCCGCCCGGGGGCTGCGCGGCGCCCGCTGCTGAGCGCTGACGTTAGACCGCCAGAAGTCAACAAGGGGCAACACGTGAACTTCGACAAGCCGGTCAGGGTCGACATCGATCCCGGTCTCCTCCAACTCTTGGGCAAGGTCTCGGAGTTCCTCGGTCTTGCCGAGCACGCCGAGCGAATCCTCAACACGCAGCGGCGGCGATCGCAGTCCCGTCATAGAGCAATCGCGAAGGCCTGGACCAAGTTCCAGAAGGGGCTCACGAGCGGCCGTGGCGCTCTGCGGCAGATCCGCAGTACTCTCGCAGCGCAGCTGACAGACGCGCCAGCGGACACGGTTGCTATCGCCATGTCCTACGGCGAGTTCAACATCTTTCGTGACGGTATCCAACAGCTGCATCGGGCGATCGGAGACATGACGAACGCCGCGTACGATCTCGAATCCCTGACGGAGCCCGTGGGCGACGAAGTCGAGCGGTTTTATCGCATCTCCGAGGCGGGCCAACCGATCCTTGGTCTACTTCGAGACGCTCTCGGGGGTCACCCGGAGCGGATTCCCGATCTGCTCGATGCGACTGATCGGCATTTTGATCGATGCGAACACCTCATCGCGGAACGATCGCGCTGGCTGGAGAAATAGCGTGCGCGAGGGTTGGCGGTCTAACAAGCGCGTCAACCTGACGGTCGGCGCGCCGTCGATCGCGCGTTCGTGGTCGTTCGTCCGTTGCGCGCCGCCCGCAGGTTACGCGCAGCGATAGGCGCTCGGAGTGAGGACGAGGTATCGTGGATACGCTGACCTTTATCGTCGAACTCTTCAAGGCCGTTGCTTGGCCAGTCTCCGCGGTTCTCCTCGTCCTGATCATGCGGAAGCCCCTCGTCGGACTTATACCCCTTCTCCGACGAGTCAAGTACAAAGACTTTGAGCTCGACTTCGACCGGCGGCTTGAAGAAATCAAAGAAGAGGCGGCGTTGCAGCTCCCATCTCCTCCAGCTCAACAGGCCCCACCATCGGAGCCAGAAACTCGAATGGTCAAGCTAGCGGAGGTGTCTCCCCGTGCCGCCGTTCTAGAATCCTGGAGAGCTCTGGAGAATCTGCTCCAGGAGGTTGCAAAGGGGTATCTCATCGCGCAAGGCAGACAGCCTGCGAACCTCCCTGCTATCGAAGCCATCCAACTTCTTCAGCAGAGCGAGCGACTCTCACCTGAGACTCTCCGCTTACTCAGACGACTAAGATCCTTGCGCAATGATGCCGCCCACGCACCGCAGTTTGCTCTTACGACTGGCTCAGCTCTTGAGTATGTCTCCATAGTTGGCGGTGTTGCCGGACGACTCAAGTCCAGCGGGGTCGGCGCCTAACACGCTGCAGCGGCCGCGCACTCCGCACTGGTCTTGGGTGTCTGCTTGATTGCCGCGCCGCTGAGGGCGAGCGTTCTACTATGCCGAGGATTGCCACCAGCAGTGCCTCGCGAAAACACCCGGAGGCTACTGCGGTCACGGCGGCACCGGCGTGAGCAGTCCCGTGGGACTCATGTCGACGAAGTAGAATTCGCCGCTCGAGGCGCTTGCTCCCGGAGCAAACTGTCCAGCAGGTCGCGGACACCAATCTCGTCGGCCCAACGGGTGAGGTACTTGATATCCAACCGCCCCGCCTGAATCCGCGCCACCCCGCGAACGTCCTCCCACTGGCGCTCGGAGACTTCACCACCGAGCCGGAACCAGACCAGCTTCCGCAGCAGCGTGTCCTCGGCGGACTTCACGAACACATCCACAGCCGGCGCGTCGCTCAACCGCACGAGGACGCGCCGCTCGAACTCCGACGCATCGAACGCCGATGATCCCTTCACGAAGAGATCGATCTTGAGCCCGGTGCCGAGGTGGATGAGATTGCAGCTCGATCTATCCGTGACCGCGCGGGCTATCGCCTTCTCGTCGACGTAGAAGTCGCCTTGCAGCGCCTGGGCCACCTCGTGCACCACATCCGGTCGCAAGTCCACCACGAGGTCCACGTCGTGGGTCTGGCGAGGCACGCCGTGGATCGAGCTCGCGTAGGAACCGCCGACGTGATAGAGGATCCCCAACCGCTCAAAGATCTCCACAACCCTCAAAGCGACACGGAGCGCCTCGGGGTCGGCCGGCGTCATCGACTGCAAACTCCTGAACGGGGGCCGTAGACTCGCGCCGCGAGATCCTCACCGAGGATCAGGTCCATTAGCAGGCGAAACCGATCCGCCTCCGTTGCTTCCGGAAACCGCAGCGCGATCCCTGCGAGGGCGAGGCAGCGCGCGGTGCGGTTGGCGTCCTCCACAAGCTCGACCTTGCGGCGCGGAGGCATCGCGCGGAGAACGCGACAGCGGACCTCTTCAGCCTCCGGGGAGGTATCGCTTACGGTGGGGATCGGCCGGGGCGTCTTCACGAATTCAGGATACCACCGGCGCGCCGGTGCGCATCCTTGATAGCATCACCTCACCGGGATAGGCTTCTCACATGTGCTCTTCGAGCAGAAGCTGACGTGCCTCCCCGCGACATCGCCATCATCGGAGTGCCGATAGACCTCGGCGCCAACCGCCGCGGCGTGGACATGGGGCCGAGCGCCCTCCGCGTCACCAACGTGACGGAGAGGATCCGCGCCCTCGGCCTCGACGTGGAAGATCGCGGCGACGTGCATGTCCCGCTTCCCGAGGAATGCGAGGCGGGCGAGAAGAACCTCAAGTACGCGAGCGCGATCCGGAGCGTCTGCGAGCGACTCTACGAGAAGTCGCTGGCCGCCTTCGAGGACGGGCGCCTGCCGATCGTTCTCGGCGGTGATCACTCCCTCGCGATGGGGTCGATCGCCGCCACGTCGCGCTTCCATCGTGATCGAGGGAAGAAGATCGGACTCATCTGGTTCGACGCGCACGGCGACATGAACACGCCGGACTCGACCGACAGCGGCAACGTCCACGGGATGCCTCTCGCGCACGTCCTCGGCCTTGGCGACGACGGGCTCGCGTCGATCGGCGGGTTCCGAGGGAAGGTCGATCCGTCGCACTGCGTTCTGGTGGGGATCCGCGATCTCGACGTGCGCGAGAAGGAGCAGATCCAGAAAAGCGGCGTCCGCGTCGTCACGATGAAGGAGATCGATCGGCGGGGAGTCGCTTCGATCATGGAAGAGACGCTCGAAGCCGTGTCGCGCGGCACGGCGGGCGTCCACGTCAGCTTCGACATCGACGCCTGCGATCCCAGCGTCGCACCGGGCGTCGGCACGCCGAAGAAGGGGGGCCTCAGCTACCGCGAGGCGCACCTGTCGATGGAGATGATCCACGACTCGGGCCGGCTCCTCGCGCTGGACATGGTCGAGATCAACCCGATCTTCGACGATCGCAACCGCACGGCGGAGTTCGGCAGCGAGCTGGTGCTGAGCGCCCTCGGCAAGCAGATCTTCTGAGCCCGGAGAGGAGATGAACGCGGCCCCTCCACATGCCTACCTGGATCACAACGCCACGACTCCGGTCGATCCCGCCGTCGCCGCGGAGATGCTCCCCTGGATCCTCGAGAGGTTCGGGAACGCCGCGAGCGTCCATGCCTGGGGGATCGAGGCGAGGAAGGCGATCGACGCCGCTCGAGTGCGGGTGGCGGAGATGCTCGGCGCGCGCCCCGAGGAGATCGTCTTCTCGAGCGGCGGGTCGGAGTCGAACAACACCGTCGTGAAGGGGGTGGCCTCGCTTCCGGGATCGAAAGGGCGGCACATCATCGTCTCTTCCGTGGAGCATCCCTGCATCCTCGAGCCCTGCGCCTCCCTCGAGGCCCAGGGGTTCCGCGTCACCCGCCTCCCCGTTGACGCACTGGGCAGGGTCGATCCCGGGGACGTCGAGCGCGCGATCGCCCGCGAGACGATCCTCATCTCCGTCATGCACGCCAACAACGAGGTTGGAACGATCCAGCCGATCGAAGCGATCGCCGCCATCGCGCGCAGCCGCGGCGTCCCTTTCCACACCGACGCGGCGCAGTCGATCGGGAAGATCCCCGTCAACGTCGACGATCTCGGCGCCGACTTCCTGTCTCTCGCCGGGCACAAGTTCAACGCCCCGCAGGGCGTCGGAGCGCTCTATGTCCGCTCCGGGCACACCGTTCCCGCGCTGATCCAGGGGGCCGGCCACCAGCAGGGAAGACGATCGGGAACCGAGAACGTCGCCGGCATCGTGGGGCTGGGCCGCGCCTGCTCACTCGTGACCGAGCGGCTCGACACGACGGGCTTTCACCTTCGCGCCATGCGGGATCGGCTCTGGTCGGGGCTCGCGCGATCGTTTCCGGGTCTCAGGCGCAATGGCGACCCCGAGGGCGGCCTCCCCAACACACTCAGCGTCAGCTTCCGCGGGATACCTGCGAGCACTCTCCTCCAGGAGATCGGCGATCGCGTCGCGGCGTCGGCCGGCGCCGCCTGCCACGCCGACGGCGTGCGCCTCTCGACCACGATGAAGGCGATGAACGTCCCCGTCGAGGACGCGATGGGGACGGTACGATTCTCCTCGGGCCGGACTACGACACCCGCGGAGATCGACGCGGCCATCGACGTCGTCACGGCCGCCGTCCGCCGCATGCACGGATAGACAGGTGGCGGAGTTCCGGCGTGAGCTCGGGCTCATCGACGCCTCGGCCGTCGTCGCCGGAGCGATCATCGGCGTCGGCATCTTCGCCAACCCCTCGAACGTCGCGCGCATCGTCGGCGACCCGGTCCTGATCATCGTGGCCTGGTGCGCGGGAGGGGTGCTCGCCCTCCTCGGCGGTTTCGCCTACGCGGAGCTCGCCTCCCGCCTCCCGCTCGTCGGCGGCCAGTACGTCTACCTCGCCCGGGCCTATCACCCCGTGATCGGCTTCCTCTACGGCGTCGCCCTCCTCTTCATCATCAATGGGGGCTCGATCGCGGCCGTGGCGATCCTCTTCGCGGCCTATCTCGACCGGGCGTTCATCCCCCTCGGTCCGGCCGGCGTGCGCCTCGTCGCGGCGGGTGTGCTGGTCGCGCTGACGGCGATCAACGTCGCCGGCGTGCGCGCCGGCAAGCGGACGAACAACATTCTGATGGCGGTCAAGCTCGCCGGGATCGTCGGGCTCATGGCGCTGGCGTTCCTCGGCTCGACCGGGCACGCGAGCCGTTACGACGCCGGGGTACTTCTCGCGCCGAGCGCGTCGTGGATCGGAAGCCTCCTGACGGCGCTCGTTCCGATCATGTTTGCCTACGGCGGGTGGCAGAACTGCGGCTCGATCGCGGGCGAGATCAAGGATCCCGCCCGCAACCTTCCCCGGGCCAATGTCCTCGGCGTCGTCGTCGTGATCGCCGTCTACCTCGGGTTGAACCTCGCGTACCTGCGCGTCCTCACCCCATCGCAGGTGGCCGCCTCGACGGCCGTCGCATCCGACATGGCGCGGGCGGCGGCGGGAGAGATCGGCGCGAGGCTCGTGGCAGGGCTGATCGTCGCCTCGAGCCTCGGGTTTCTCTCCGTGATCATCCTGACGGGGCCGAGGCTCTACTACGCGATGGCGCGCGACGGACTCTTCTTCAAGCGCGCCGGGGTGATCCACCCGCGATTCAGGACACCGGTCTTCACCCTCTGGTTCCAGGCCGCGGTCTCGATCGCCCTCCTCGCGACGAACAGCTATGACCAGCTCCTTTCGTACGTCGTCTTCGCCGACTGGCTCTTCTTCGGGCTCACGGTCGGCGCTATCTTCGTGCTCAGGCGGCGGATGCCGTCGGCTCCGGGGATCGCAGCGATGCCGGGACACCCGGTGACGACGCTCGCCTTCATAGCCACCGCCGTGGGGATCGTCGTGAACTGCTACTTCGCCTTCACAGTCCAGTCGCTGGTCGGCTCGGCAATCCTTCTCGTGGCGGCAGGCTGCTATCCGCTCGTCGCGACTCGACGGGGGGCCTGACGTGCGCTTCCCCGAGATCGCTTACATGAGCTGGGCGAAGGCGATGCCGAAGGCGGCGATCAACCTCGCGCGGAGCGGCCTCGACCCGTGCCCGCCCGCGCTTCTCCGGATCTCGAGCCGCGATCTCCTCACGCAGCACGCGGCCGGGTACGGCTACCCGCCCCTGCTCGATGCCCTGGGCGATCGATACGGCGTCGCCGCCAGCCGCGTCTTCACCGTTCCGGGAGGCGCGAGCCTCGCCAACTGGGTCGCCTGCGCGGCGGCGCTCGACGTCGGGGCCGGTGGCCGCGACGCCGGGCCCGGGGTCGAAGTGATCGTCGAGAGCCCGACGTACGAGCCGCTTCTGAGGATCCCCGAGTGCTTCGGCTGCAGAATCCGCCGCCTGCCCCGCCGATTCGGGGAGGCGTATGCGATCGACGTCGACCGCTTCGCCTCGCTCGTCAACCGGAAGACGCGCCTCGCGATCGTCTCCAATCTTCACAACCCGTCCGGGATGCGGATCGACATTGCCACGCTGGCGGTGATGGCGCGCATCCTCGACCGTGTCGGCGCCTTTCTGCTGGTGGACGAGGTCTACCTCGAGGCGCTCTTTGGCGGCAAGACGCACTCTTCGGTGCACGCCGGGGCCAACGTCATCGCGACGAGCAGCCTCACGAAGGCGTACGGCCTCGACGGCCTGCGGGCGGGATGGATCCTCGGCCCGCGGAGGGTCCTCCGGCGCGCGGGGAAGATCTACGACCTTCTCGGCGTCAACGGCGTCGTGGCGGGAGAACGCCTCTTCCTCGCCGCCCTCCGGAATCTCGGCGCGATCTCGCGGCGCGCGCACGCGATCCTCGATCCCAACCTCGAGAGCGTGCGCAGGTTCCTCGCCGTCGAGCGCCGGCTCGAGGCTCACCTCCCTCCCGGAGGAAATGTCTTCTTCGCGCGCCTTCCCCATGGGATCGATGCCGGCCGATTCGCGCGGCATCTCCTCAGACGGCACTCGACGCTGGTCGTCCCGGGCGGATTCTTCGACTCGCCGCGCCACATCCGCGTCAGCTTCGGCTGCCGCCCGGCGACGCTCGCGAGAGGGCTCCTTAACCTGAGCCGCGCGCTTGACACGGTCGGGCGATGAGCTCGCGGGGCTACCCTGAGCGCCCGATTTCGCATAGGATAGAGGGCATCTCGGGCAGCGAGAGCGTGCGGGGGAGGGAGATCGGTGGGCAGAAGATCGCTCGGTTCCGCCGCCGTTTTTCTTGCGATCGTCTCGTTGACGATCGCACACGCGGCGGATGCTCCGAATCACCGGCCGCCGGAGCTTCGCTTTGCCGGCGGCGACTATCGGCCGCTTGAAGGCTCCCCCGCCCCGCCGGGCTGGTACCACGCCGCTGACGAATCGAGGAGCGCGCGCGGCCACCGCTACCTGATCGCGATCACCTCGGATTCACTCACTCCCGAAGAGCGGGCGCAGCTGGAGTCGGCCGGCGCGGAGCTTCTGGGCTACATCCCTGTGCACGGCTACCGCCTTCGTGTCTCCCCCTACTTCGAGGAGGACGTTCGCGCGCTGCCGTTCGTGACCTGGCTCGGCGAGCATCCCCCTCAGCTGAAGATCGACCCTCAGTTGTCGAACAGGGCCGAACACGCGGCGGGGCCGGTCAAGGTTCGCGTGATCCTCGAATCCGGCGAGCCGGAGAGCCGCGTCACGGGGATCCTCAAGGGTCTCTCCCCGCTCGCCGCCCCCTCGGGCAAAGATGGCGCGTGGCGCGTCGAGGCGACGATACCGGCCGCGAGACTGGGCGCCATCCTCTCGCGTCTCGCGGGGCTCCCCGAGGTCGAGGCGATCGAGGCTGCGCGAACGATGCGGGTCACCAATCAGGACGCCGTCTGGGTGCACCAGTCGTTCGTCGGGCCGTCGCCGCAGCAGACGCCGATCTTCAGCCGCGGCATTTTCGGCTGTGGCCAGACGCTCGGGCTCGCGGACACCGGCCAGGACTACGACTCCTGCTACTTCCGCGACACGACGAACGGCCCGCCGCCCTTCTCTCTCTGCCTCACGGCGCCGTGCCCTGTCGCAACCCCCGCCCTCAATCGCCGGAAGGACATCCTCTATTACAACTGGTCGGGGACGACGACCGGCGACGACGACACCTGCCCGGCGACGCTCGGGGCAAGCGGCCACGGCACGCACACGTCGGGATCACTGGCCGGCGACGCCAGCACGTTCGTGGACTGCGCCACCTTCGCGACCGCCGGCCGCACCGGCGGCGACGGGCAGGCGCCGGGGGCGAAGCTCGTCGTGCAGGAGATGGGGGACGGCCTCGAGTACCTCAACAACAACGGCGGCACGCTCTGGAACCTCGCCGACGTGGCGTACCGCAGCGGGGTTCGGATCCACTCCGACTCGTGGGGTGGAGGGTGCGAGGACATCTTCGGCAGCTGCGTCCCGGGCTGCACGATCCCCTACGATTCGTTCGCGCGCGACGCCGACCTCGCAATGTGGACCTATCCGGATCTCCTTCTCGTGACGTCGGCGGGGAACGCAGGAGGGGTCTGCGACCCGCCCGAAGCAGTCGGCACGCCGGCGATAGCGAAGAACCTGGTCACCGCCGGCTCGGTCGGGCACGGCGCGAGCGCCGGCACCCCCTCCTTCTTCTCGAGCCCGGGCCCGGTCTTCGACGGCCGCCTCAAGCCGACGGTCGCCGCCGAGGGCGAGACGGTCGTCTCCGCCGCCTCCGACGCCAACCCCGCCTCGAACAACTGCTCCTCCTGTTCCCTCGACGGCACGTCGATGTCCTCCCCGACGACCGCCGGCCTCGCCGCGCTCGTGCGGGAGTACTTCACCGCCGGCTTCTACGCCACGGGGACGCGCACTCCGGCATCCGGGTTCGTTCCGTCGGGCGCGCTGATGAAGGCCGTGCTGATCGACGGCGCCGTCGCCCTCGGAGCCGCGCAGCCGTCGCCGGATTTCGACTCGGGGTACGGCCGAATACTCCTGGGCTCGACTCTCGCCTTCACGGGCTCCGCCTTTCAGCTCCGGGTGGATGATCACCGGGAGGGACTCACGGCGGGGAGCGTCGTCACACACGCCTACGACGTCGCCGCCGGCACGCCGCTTCGCGCGACTCTCGTCTGGACGGACTACCCCGCCGCGCTCAACGCCGCCACCGCGCGCGTCAACGAGCTGAAGCTCGAGGTGACCGATCCGAACGGAAGGGTCTGGTTCCAGGCTCTCGACACCGTGACGGGGGCGCCGAAGCCGACGATGAATTCCGCCGATCCGCACGACCCGGTCAACGTGGAGGAGCGCCTCGTCTTCACCGCTCCGGCCGCCGGGCGATGGATCGTCCGCGTCCGCGGCGTCGACGTTCCGTGGGGACCGCAGCCCTTCGCTCTCGTCGTGCGAGGGGCGCTGACCGATTGCGCCGCCCCCGCCGCCCCCGGCGCGCCCACGCTTTCGACACCCGCCGCGCACCAGGTCAACGTCTCGTGGGGGACGGTCCCGGGCGCCGCGGCGTACAACGTCTATCGAAGCCTCGGCGCCTGCCCGGGCGGTCCATGGATCCCGGTGGCGATGGGGGTGACGACGAATCAGTTCCTCGACACGGGCGTCTCCGGAGCCGTCACCTACAGCTACTACGTCGTCGCGACGTCGGACGCGGCTGCGTCGTGCGAGTCGGCCCGATCGCCGTGCGCCTCGGTCATCCCCACCGGCGACTGCACGCTCGATCCGGATTTTCGGGGAGTCATGGGCGCGTCGAGCGCCGGAACGAACGGCTGCGGCATCACGGTGAGCTGGGGCGCGGCAACGCCGCATTGCGGCGCCGACGTCCGCTACAACGTCTACCGGAGCACGTCGGCCGGGTTCACTCCGGCCCCCTCCAATCGCGTCGCCCGCTGCGTGAGCGGCACTTCTTTCACCGACGGCGCGGCCCTGGCGTACGGAACGACCTACCACTACATCGTCAGAGCCGAGGATGCGACGACCGGCCACGGCGGCCCGTGCCGCGGCGGGAACGAGGATGGCAACGCGGCGGAGGCGGACGCCTCACCGTTCGGAGTGTCCGTCCTCGGTGACTTCACGGACGACGCGGGAGACACAGGCGCCGCCGCCATGACGGTCGCGGCGCCGTGGAGCGTCGCGACAACCGGCGGTCATCTCGGCGCGAAGGTCTACACCGCCGGGAGCTCGGAGGGGGTCTGCGCCGATCTGACGACTCCCGTGCTGACCCTCGCGGATCCAGGCGAGGGGCCGCAGCTCACCTTTCTCAGCAAGGACGACCTCGAATACGATCCGTTCGGATTCTTCGGCGCCGAGGGATCGCTGGGCCAGGTGGAGATTGCGACGGGGCCGGGCTTCACGAACTGGACTCGTGTGCCGCTCTCGCCCGACTACCCC
>Ga0137394_10004517_pt1 | contig 10568 bp, 14 predicted proteins | sample czobulk116metaG_FD_108278 | JGI IMG/M metagenome (GOLD analysis project Ga0137394, IMG submission 108278) | Vadose zone soil microbial communities from Angelo Coast Range Reserve, California, USA - czobulk1.16 metaG | ecosystem: Environmental > Terrestrial > Soil > Vadose zone | place: USA... | reverse complement strand
AATGGGCAGCCGGTTGCTTGCCGTGCTCCGTGAGACTGCAGACAAGGTAGCGTTTGCGGTAAATAACCGGAGTGGGAGTAGCCTCAGGGCTCGTGGCAGAGCCTGCCCGGCGGCCTGACTCGGACGTCCCGTTTTTAACCCTTAAAAATCATTTTACGGCGCTGGTGGCAACCTCGCAACTGAATCGTCCATCGCATCGCCCATTTGATCAATTCGGCACTCAGCCAGAAACATAAAAGAAGAGCTACCATTACGGCCATCAATAGTTAAAAGGTAACTCCGCGGGGTTAGTACGACATAAGTAGGTGATGCTGTATAACATCCGAACCGAGTCGTTCGTGGATATACTGTGGGGCCGTTCCGTTGGCGGGACACGTTGGCCGGGATGCTGCTGCATTTGTTGGATGATAAAAGTCCCTCATACTGTGTACAGTACAGTATCTGTCTTGTCGCCTCGCGACGCTTCCATGCGCCCGCATGGGAGCGCGCCCACTCAGGCTTTCCCCGCGTGAATGTTACTAAGCGCCCGGTCCTGAATTTCTGACGGCAAGATTACCATCGCCGCCGCTTAGCCGTAGCACTTCCACATGGCTTTGGAGCTATCCCTTATTCCTCAGTGTCAAAGCACACACTCAAACTATAGAACTCACCGGGAAGTCACGTTCAGCACCTTGGAAACCCCTGTATCTGATGCTCGTGTGCCACTGCCAGTTCTGGAGCTCTTTCATGGCTTGGAAAGAAGGCTCTTCACAGATCTCAGACAGTTTTTTCTGTGGTCGTGCAACGCTTTCTGTCCCCATATTCCCAAGCTCACAATGTTGCCGTCATGCAAACATCACATCGATCATTTTCTGCTGTATGTCTTGATGGTTCAGGAACTCTCCCGTTGCCACGACGAGCGGAGAACACTAGCGGCATGCGCGGCCGCCGCCGCCGCCTTACTGTCTCAAATCCTTCGTTTTGCTTTAAAGCAGGCCCTCTAATCCTCGAAGGGTTCTGCTAACGAAAAAAAAACCCGATCCAACCCGCGCCATGAAGGTCACCGTTTCTCTCGCTGTTGTTGTCGCCTCGGCCCTCGCCGCATCTGCCAAGCCGTCCCACTCTTTTATCGCTGCCCTTCTAGGCAGGCAGCCCGGTCAGGACTTGCACGCGCGAGCGGGAGTCGACCCATCCACCATCGCGTCGTCGTGCCAATCAAGCTGCACGAACATCGTCAAGACTCTCGACGTACGTATCTCTTCCGAAAGTATTCGCATGCCATTCAGCGGCTGACCATTTTCTTTTTGCGTCGTGATTCGAACATGTGCTTGTTTGTTGTGCCTTTCTATTTTGTACTTCTTATAGGCCTGCTCGGGTGCCGCGGCCTGCGAGTGTACGCAGGACAACTTCAATGCTCTTGGGGTTTGCATAAACTGCCTTGACGCCCTCACTCCGCCATCCGTGTCTTTCTCCCCAGGCTTCGCCTATCTGACCAGTTGAGTTTCGTCCCCTCTGCGCGATGACCCCCCACCCCCCCTCCCACCCCGGACGCAACTTGCCTTTCCTTTTTCTTCCTTTCCTGTCTTCGAGGGCCATGCTGACTGATTCCTCGCCGCGTCTGGTGGCATATGTACCATGCAGCTTTCTTCGGTGCGTGCGAAGCATCGGGCGCCCAGCTCAAATCCATCGGGATTACCGCCACGCCGACGGGCATCCCCGGTTCCACGGCCGACCCGTTCTCGCCCTTCGAGATTCAGATTCCCACTGGTACCGACGAGTCCCAACTGTCTGCCACGCTGCCACCCTTGGTCCCGACGCCGTCACCGGGGGCGGTGGGCAAAGGCACCGGCGGTAACGGTGGCAATAGCGGCAATGGCAGTGGCAGCAGCAGCGGCGATAGCGGCAGCAGTGGCAGCGGCGGCGGAGGAGGTGCCATCGGGCTCAGCCCAGTTTGGGCCTTGGGCGCAAGCGCGGTAGTTGCCATCTCCGTTGCAATCGCCGTTCAGGGTGTATCATTTCTTTGAGTAGGGAAGTTGTCCACTGAGTTTGGATCGCCCACGTCCTGGGGTATGCGTCATTCTATGTAAGTAGATAGTCAGTAGTGTTACGCCTGGGAAATATATCCTGTTTCGTGGGCCAATATCCTTGATATCTTGGATAAGACCACTGGCAGTGCTGGGGTAGGCAGTTGAGTACACCCCGACCGTGTGCTATCGTGCGCTGCATTATCGTCATTACTGTCCAGCACTGTACCATGGTACTCATGGTCACGTAGATGGGTTTCTCAACATGGTGATGACAACTTAGAGCGAGTGAGTTTCCTTCGAATGGGAGTGCATCGGGATATTGTTTTTACTCGGTGTTCACAATTAGCCTACTACAATGGTGGTTGACAGATAGACACTAGGGGGCGTCGGGCGAGGCACCGCCGTCTGACTCTATTGACTCCGAGTCGTAGCTCATCATTCATAACATTCCGAATATCTTTCTTCATTGTCTGCTCCACGTCCTCCGGGTATTCCTCAGAATGAGGACAACTGACTTCTAGGCTGGTATATTTCCGCCTCAGTTACAGACATTAGTACAGGATCGAACGGATCCGAAATGATCACGCCAGGATAATATTTTCTACTATTATATGCGTTGATACTGTCCATGTTGACAAACCCATCTACATGACCATGAGTAACATGGTACTACAGTGCTGGACAGTGATGATGATGGTAAATGCAGCACATGATAGAATTTGGTCGGGGCCCCAGCACTAGTATTACTAGTTGTCTTATCAAAGACATCAGGGAAGATATTGGCCTATTTCCCTACTCAAGTATGACAAAGAAGTGATACAACAAAGAAATGATATAACCCTGCACGGCGATTGTAATGGAGATAGCAACTACTATGCCTGTGTTTAAGGCCAACACTGAGCTGGGCGGCAGCACCTCCGCCACTGCCATTGCCACTGCCACCACTAATACCATCGATGTCACTGTTGCTGCTACTACCGTTATTGTTGTTGCCAGGCTGGGTACAGCTGGCGTTCTGTCACACCGATAAAGGTGGTCAGTGAGGGAGGTCAGTGACATGAGACTGAATCACACACGATGTAGACTGGTACATGATGGGCTCAGTGAGGGGCGACGTTAGGGTGTTCATCTGAGAAACCGACTGAGGAGGTTCTATGGTGGAGTCTGATGGGTGGGCAAGATCCAGGAGAAGCTGGTGCGACGAATCTGTGGGGGACAGCATAGCACTAATGTTTGACAAGTTGTCATCAGCCGGTGAGGCAAACATAGATCTGGGGAGATCGCTGGATAGAGGCGCTGCATTTTCTTGCAACATGGACGGTGTGATGTCATTGTCCGATTCACTCATGGTGTCCATTGGATGAGGACGCCTGAGACTGCTCTGGTCTTCTCGCAGTGCTTCGAACAGGTCCTGGGATAATGTCGCGACTGTAGCAGTGTCTGGTTGCGCTGTTGACCTGTCCTCGTTTCCAATTTCTTCAATCCCATCAAAATGAGGCCTATAGGATCACGGTTCTGGAACACGCTTACCACACCGAACCTGCCGTATGGATGGCGCATGATTCCGAATGTGTTCTATCAATGTATCTGACTGTAGCTGCTCCAGAGTGAGGGTGATAGTGGATAGATAAGTAAAAGTATGCTCACAGCACCGCCAATGAATCCTAGGTCATTATCATGAACAAGGATGATATCGCAATTGGGCGCTTGCTGCACGACCCCAGTTACAACGGCATACCGCACGCGCATGGCTCACACATTCTACTCACTTCGGCAATATACTCCGAGAGAACGTGAAGAGGGTCCAGATACTATGCAAGATAAAGAAAGGTAGACAACGATGGCCAGAGTCACGTACGTCGGCCTCAGAAGGGATGCCTACGGGTTCAAGATGCATGTCAGATTCAGGCTCAGGGTCATGCATATCGGGAACGGATCCTGCCGCCCGAAGCCTTGGCCAAATATTCAGGATGCGGACGATGCGGTACCCTTGAATGAAAACGCATTGGTTCTCCGGTAGATCCTAGTACGCGATGTATAAGGTCCATGATTCTTTAGCATGTGTTCAGTGCTCAAAATTACAAAGAAGCTCACCCCGCCGCTCGGGCCACGTTTCAATTCCCCTCCATTCACGCTCCGCTCCTCGATATGAACTGAATCTCCGGACACTTGAACTCCGAACGATACCTGAGCACCTCCACGGCTCTCAGAGAAAGCGACGCTGATCCATGATCTCGCAAGATGACGCCCAGTGACAAGGACGATATCCTCCATGCGATTGACTCCGCAACCTTGATTCTCGGCAACCTTGAAACAGTCGTCGATGTTCTTCAATATCCATTTTCCGAAATCACCAAGAGCGATGGTCTCCTCGTGGGCTGCCGGAAAAGGGAGATATAACAAGGCGCCTTGCCTCCCAGAGCATTCAAATGTGACTGGTGCATCGTCGGGTCTAGTTAGGTGTAAGTGGTGTGAATCTGTGACAGGCAAAACCCAGTTACCCTGATGCAAAGATGTCTTCACGAGACTGTTTCGTAACGTTCTTCGAGTAGAAATCTTGGTGATTGTCTCTATTCTTGCGGATGTGATGTGGATTCTTAGGTTGCAGTTTCGGAGGATATTTTGGACCATCGGAAGAGTCTAAATCGGATGAAGTATCTGGAAGACGCAAGGCATTGAACAGACGGTAAAAATACCCTCTGCGAATGAATCCAACGTCGCCAACTTCTACGGCTTCATATAGCCCCCCTGGGTCTGGTTCCCATAAGGCATGCCCGTGATCAGGATACCTGATGGCAAGCTCCTCACGAAAAATGCTACAGCCATCCATTGAAGTCGAGTAGAGAGTGGGATTAAGGGAAGATGGGGAAGGGAGGGTGCAGTCTATTAGCAATGTGGCTGACCCTACTATCCGGGATGTGTGGTGACGGCATTGCCGCGGGAGGCTGAGAGTGATGCTCCCCTCAGGGCCTCGACACCTCTCTCTCTTCATTTCTTTTCCGCACGATCGTACCTTTCTTCTCCTCTCAGGTGGGGTCGCCTACTGAAAATGAATTTTCTGTCTACGAGTACATATTCTGAGCCAAAAGTCACGTCGTTCTCTCGTACACCGTGCGTATCCCTGTGTGATCTCCTTACTCCTCTCCCTCCCGTCTCGCCTTCGTGTTCGTCGCCCCTCCGAGTCTCGCGTCAACGCACCTCCCTCAGTCTCTCGCTTTTACTCGCTCCTCGCGTCGCCCTCAACTTGCCTTTAGCTCGTATTCGCGTTAGCACTCGTTCCTCGGTCCCCCCACCCATATCCTTTACTGGCATCGTAGCAAAGTTCGACAAGTCGTCATTGGTTGGTGAGACAGGCATCAATCTGGATGAACCGCCGCGCTGAAGTGTTGCTTCTTTTCCCAAGGCGGGCGGCAAGAGTTCATTGTCTGATCCACTTATAGTATCCATTAAATGAGGTTTATCCTGGTCTTCGCGCGGTGCTTCGAACAGGTCCTGGAATGATGCCGCAATCGTAGCAATTTCTGCTTCTACTCCTGACTCGCCCTCGTTTCCAAATTCTTCGTGTAAATCTTATCAACGTGGGGCCTAGGATCACCGTTCTATAATACACTTACGACACCGAACCTGTTGTATGGCTGGCATATGTTTTCGGATGCGTTCTATCCACGTATCTGGCGGCGGCTACTAGGGTGAGGATGATTGTGAAATAGATAAGTAAATGTCCTCACAGCACCGCCAAAGGGCTGCAGGTCATCGTCATGAACCAGAATGAAGTCGCTATACAGCGCTTGCTGCGCGACAGTTACAAGGGCATCTGCGATGGCTCACATTTTACTCACTTCGGTGATAGAATCCGAGAGAATGCGAAGAGGGTCCGGATACTACGCAAGATCAAGAAGGGTAGGCAAAGATGGGCAGAGTCACCTACGAGGGCCTCGGAAGGGATGCTTTGGGATTTAAGAGGCACGTCAAATTCAGGTTCAGGATCATGCGTATCGGAAGGTGATGCTGCCGCCCGAAGCCTTGGCCAAAGCTTCAGGATGCGCGCGATGCGGTACCCGCGAAGGAAAATGCATTGGTCCTCAAAAGTATGCAAGAACCCACCCTGCCAGTCGGACCAAGCCTCAATTCCCCTCCACTCACTTCCTGCACCACGTAACGAAAGCCAGAATCTCCGGACGTTTGAATTCGAAGCGATACTTCTGAAGGGCCACGCCTCTCGGGGAAAGTGACGTGGATCCACGACTTCGCAAGATGACGGCCAGTGACAAGAATGATATCCTCCATGCGTTCGACTCCATAACCCAAGTCCTCGGCGACTTTGAGACACTCGTCAACATGTCTAGTGAACCATTTGATGAAATCAGCATGAGCGACGGTGTCCTCGCGATCTGCCGGGAAAGGAAGATATAACAAAGCGCCTCGGCGCTCCCCAGAGCATGCAAATGTGACCGGTGTATCATTGGGTCTGATTAGTGTAAGTGCGAGTAAATTCGTGGGAGGTAAAGCTCAGTTACCCCATGGCATGGATGTCTTGAGATCGTCTTGTAACATTATATGAGAAGAATTCTTGGTGGCTATCTCTACCCTTGCGGATATGATGCGGATTTCTTGGTTGGAGTCTCGGGGGATATCTTGGACCATCAGAAGACTCTGGAGTGTCTGGGGGGAGCAAAGCATTAAACAGATAGTGAAAATAGCCGTTGCGAATGAGCCCGACGTCGCCGGCGTCTACGGCATAATATAGCCCGTCTGGGTCTGGTTCCCATAAGGCATGCCCGTGAGCAGGATACCTGATGGCAAGCTCCTCACGGAAAATGCTACAGCCATCCATGGAAGACAGAGCGGGATTCCGTTATCACGGAAAGGTAATGAAGATAAAGATTGCGCAGAATGTTTCTGTCGGCATAGTATCAACCGTGCGACTGGGCACATGTACTAGAGTAAACCGTGATGTGGTGACGTCATGCCACAGCGCGTAAGAGGTGAATAGGACTCAGTCTTTCGGCCTTCGTGCGACGCTTACAGAGTGACCTCTCCGACTACTTGTAAATCTGGCATGGACACTTGGTGCGCTTGATTGGTAATGACAGGGGTGATGGACTTGAACCTGAAGTTCTGCTCACCACATTGTTGTTGGCCGCTACCTAATCATGTTTCAACTCAGCAGGATGATGTACATGGACCCACTATTTCGTCGTTGATATTACCCGCTGTACTTGTGCGAGGACACTTCATGTCAGGGGGGGCCGATATCTAGAGAGCGGAATCGGGGGAGCAGATCCCCAGGTCACGGTTTCTGAGCCCAGGTGACTGACCATCGCGTCGTCGATTCATCGGTCAAGAGTCAATCGAGAAGGAGAATGACAGACGCGAATACACCAATCGTTTCAAGTTCCAGGTCCGTCAGCTCCTGCATCGCTGTGACGAATTTTATATTTTGCGACACTCCAGAGGTCGAGTTGAGAACCGTGGTGCGGAAATGATGTCATCCACAGTGACATTGGTTTGTCACTCTTCATAACGATAAGGCCAAACATGCAGCATCTCGAGTCACAGATTCGAACGACATCGTCTTGAATCATGCGTCAGGGTATAGCACTGCTCAAGGAAATGCGAATGCGCAAAGCGATGGAGGGCAACGACTGGTTACTTTTGAAGGCTGGTGTCGCCTAATAGTGAGACGCAGAAACCGGTAAAACCGCAAGCATCAGTGGGGATGTGCACACCTTCAGAGCAGTTTCGAACTGGTAACGGTACGAGTCGTAGACGAGCTATGTGTGAGCGTAGTTGAGAGAAGCACAAACAGATGCGAGATTGGAGAAACGGGAGTCGGGGAACAAGAGGAGGAGAGGATCCGACTCGAAGAAGGGTTCTGATGCTGTGTAAAAAAGGCGACACAAGAGGACGAAGGGATCAAACGTGAAAAGAGTACACAATAAAAACAGTCATGGCAATCGCGTGGTGATAGAGTCATGACAGTGACTTATGATAATGAATAAAAACATGAAGGCGAGAAGCGGGACCAAAAGAGTGGGTATAAGACTTACCATGAACGGAAAGTAGCGAGCAAGTAGGGCTGCTCAGCGTTTGGTGAGCGAGAAATACTGACAGGCATTTTGACCAGTCATACTGATGGCGTCCATTCGTGCCTACACTACGACTAGCTATCGTTAAAGAGAGCAGGGTCTGTCACAGGTCAAGGAGATCGTGGGTTTGGCAGTGCTTGAATCAATACTGGCATATTAATGGTAACTGGCGTTGCCATGTGGAGAGGACAACGATTTTCACGGCCGTGCTGGCTCAGAAACGGTCAGGTGGAATCCGATCCAGAGAGGTTCATTCACGCACGCTTGTGCCACATACAGCGGCGAGTCACGGCCGCAGTACTATATTATACAGGGTACTGGAATCTACATTCACATTCACACTCCGGTTCTGCGGACGAACTCAACATGGGCTCCTATTCCATTAGGCGCCCAACTGTCAAGCTGATGATATTTTTGGTAAATTTCATATTAGCCGCTTGCGAAAGGCACGAACGAGGCAAAACGACACACGGCGACGGTCTCTACAATACACAATTTCATAGGGCGTCCATCCTCCGCCCTTCGCTCCCACGTCCCCAACCTTGACGATGATCGCCCTATCCTGTGCTATGCTGGCTGCCCCGCTCATGGCCGTCGCGGTTGCGGCGTCATCCCCCCCGGGATCCTTCGCCGCGTTGTTGGCTCCTTTCCGACCGCAAGGAGCTGGCCTGCACGCGCGACAGGTCCTGGTGCCGTCCGAGTGCTTCTCAATATGCAACCCTGTCATAACTAGTATCAACGTGAGCAACGCCTCACCTCTCACCAAAAACTCTCTTGTGCAAGCTGAATCGCCGCGCCCTGAATTCCTAGGATTGCATATCTTCTCAGTGCGCGTGCACGACTCAGCACATGAATGGGCTCGCCAGTTGCATGGAGTGCACCGTCACGGTGACGCAGTCGCGCGATAACCTCGTAAACGGCCAAGAGGCGCTACTCAGTTGAGTTTCCTTTTTTCCCAAGCGTCGTCCGTTCCTCCCCACAATGTTTCCCCGCAATGCTTACACGACCCCCTCTGTGTTCACTCTCGCACAGGCTTTGGAGAAAATTGTGCAGGGGACGGATTCCCTCTTTCCGTGCCCACCGTGACGGCGGCAGCACCTGGGGCGACCCAGTCCTTGTCTGGCGGGAATGGTCCGACACAAACTATACCCAATCAAAGCCCGCCGCCAACGGGGATCCCGCTTTCCTTGGGTGTCCCTACTGGTAGCGGTCACGGTAGTGCTTCGAGTAATGGCACAACGTCGCCCACTCAGGCGGTCGCAACGCCACAGGGATCTCAGGGTGGTGGTGGAACGGGACGTGTCCCTAATCGTGCGCCCAGGGTCGGGAATGGGTTCGAAATTACGAGTTTGCTATTTAGTCTGGTTGTTGCGTTACTGGCATAATCAATGGGATAGCCGAGATGGCCGAGGTTGGCGGGGATCGTCGGGCCGAGTCATCCGAAGTTGGCTGACAGTTCAGACGCGGCGTGGAGACAGCAGCCGACCGGGTTCAAACCGACCAACGATGACCTCCTCTTAATTTACTCCACTTTCTCATGGTACATCGCCCAAGTGACTCGAGGCTTCTCAACAGCCTTCTCTCCAATGAGAAGGAATATCACAAACAGCTGCTCGTCCTCCTCGACAACTATTCTCAGCAATCCCTCGGCGCGTTTGCGGCGTATGCCTCCGCCTCTCCCGCACATGTAGCACGGGCCGTCATCGCAGTCGCAGGTAGCTTCGCTGGCGCCGACGATGCTTTACGTCGTTATGCGGTCAGCATCGAGGCGTGGCAGGCAGAGCTGCGCGCGCTCAAGGATCTCGAGGAGGACGTAGGAAGTATCATACGGGACCGTGAAATTCTGTTCGTTCGTCTTTTCTCGCACCGCATTTGCATTTCTTTTTCCCTTCTCGCTGACGACACAGACTCGGTTTGGTTTAGCGTGACGCGCCTCATCAAACTTTCCAAGAATCAGAAACCCACGCGCGACTCTTTCATCGGCACGCTTGGTTCATCCGTCGGCGAGATGTCACAGACTTCTCTCAACTCTTTCACATCCGCCGGTCCCTCGTCATCCAAACTTAGCGCGGCACAGGCTGAACTGCAGGCATGCGAGGCGCATCTGGCCGCGAAGGAAAAGGATCTCGACGAGCGCCGAATCACCGCTGTCCGACGCGGGCTCGAGACCCGATGCAAGGCCATGGTGGAATGTGGCTGGAACTGGGGGGAGATGGGCAAAGAAGGTCTGCGTGCCCTCGAGGAGATTGACGGTTCCGGTTCTGCCTCGAATGGCATAGACGGTTAGTCGTGTGGCTTTATTCCGCTTATTCTCAACTTCAGAGTTACGGGGTCGGCGTGGAGTTCGATGAATGTCTCCCTTTCATCGTGCCATTTGCTTCTGCCTAGATCGGGATAATCCCGTAGCGCCCGTCAGGGCGCTGAGTGCGTGTTCCAGCAGTCGCGCGTTGCGCACGCGTCTTCTCGCAGGCTT
>Ga0137394_10004514_pt1 | contig 10571 bp, 6 predicted proteins | sample czobulk116metaG_FD_108278 | JGI IMG/M metagenome (GOLD analysis project Ga0137394, IMG submission 108278) | Vadose zone soil microbial communities from Angelo Coast Range Reserve, California, USA - czobulk1.16 metaG | ecosystem: Environmental > Terrestrial > Soil > Vadose zone | place: USA... | reverse complement strand
TTTCTCATCATCCACTCTAAAGCCAATACGATGCCTCGGTTCTTCCGGTGGTAATTGCATTGGTCGTTGAACCTCCTTCGGTATCTGCTTATGTGGGTAGAAGTCAAAATGCTTTTCCCATTGGTGACAGACCTCGCAGTTCAACACAGCCACTTTGTCATGCAATTCATAATCTTCTCGAAGCTTTTCCTGGCGAATGAGCTGGGCCAACTTTTGGATGTCCCTAATAGCACCATTTAACAGCTCTTCTGGGATGTCTATTTCATTATCCTCATCGAATATCTCTACCGATTCATCAATATTTTTATGTTTCATTCGGGAACTGTAACAGGTGATGTGAAGTTGTCGAGACCGTCAGGTCTTATTAGGCATGCAATTCTTTACGTTGAACCCAGAATGCCTCATTAGGTTTGATTACCAAAATATCCACAGCCCCACCGACAGTTTTCGGTCGCGGCTGAAACTTGAATGAATCGATTGTCACCTGAATGGCATATTTTGCAAAATCAATAGCGTCCTGGAGAGTAAAGAACTGCCACAGTATTGGAGAATGAGGAGCAGGGTGGAGAAGTTGTCCCTGGTCATCGAGTAGTCCAACTGATAGGATCAGCCGGCTCAGAATATCGTTTTCACCACCCCATTGGGCACCTTGCTGATCACTTTTGTTTACTCTGCTTACATTGTTATCAGTAACGGATACAGTATATACATACTGCTCAGGTTCTTTACCGGCATCCTGCCTGTAGCCTGCAACAAGGAAAAATGTTTTGGGTGGTCCGGCGAGTTGTTTGAAATATGTCAACAGCTTATTGGCTACCTGTTCGGGACTATCAGTCTGTACGACCTGACCTGCAATAAAACTCTCGATATAACCAGCAATCGGCACTCCCTTAATATCGGCCGCCCCATACGTTGAGATTCCAACCCTGTTATCCTTGATCAAGAAAGTTTTATAACTAGAATCAGACTGGCCAACACTGATGTTGACAACGGTATTCCCGTCCTGTTTGTTTGTTGTATTAAGACTCAAACGGCTGTCACTTGCCATGACAATACCTTCTCGAACATAGATGCTGATTACTAATGACATATCGCTAATGATACCGGATTGCGCGAATACTACAACCCGATCCAAAGGGTGTAGAAATGTGGAAGAGTGGGTATGTGTAAGGCGATTCCAAAACGTAACGAGAACTACTGGTTCAGTACCTATTTCACTCAAAACAGCACAAATATGACTGAACTGCGACGCGTTTTCCGGTTCCAACTGTTTTGAAGGTTGTGGACCTCAGTGCCGAATTTTGGAACCGGGTAATGGCCGAATTTACCAAGCTGGCAGCCCTAATTCGGAGTTCAGAGGTTTTTGAAAGTGACCAAAAACAGGTGATTCCAAATTCTGGAGCGGAAGCAGTGGCTTAGGTTCTTTTGGAACCGGAGAGCTTACATTCCGTTCTCATCCACAGCAAAGCCAATGCGAGGTTTTGGCTCTTCCGGTAGTGACTGCTCCATACCTTTAATATTCTCCACCATAGTTACTTGACGATGCGGATAGAAGTCGAAATGTTTTTCCCATTGCTGACAGATCTCACAATTGAGTACCGCCACTTTGTGGTGAAGCTCATATGATTCTCGTATCTTTTCCTGGCGGATGATCTGGGCTAATTTCTGAATGTCGATAATGGCTCTCTCCTACGTTGCGTGATAGTTAACTAGGCAAGGGCTGGCGCCCCTTGATATTCCGGCTTGTTTGAGGGATTCGTCTGGGCGCCAGCCCTTGCAGTTTTGAGTGGTGAGTTATGAGTTTTGAGTCGGACGCGTTATCGCCTAACCTCCGAGGGCTATCGCATCTGCGTCGTCTACTTGAAGCTTTTTGAAAAGCTTTACGCGCCCCTGACGTGTGGCATTCTGAAACCGTTCAAAGATGATGCTCGGCTCCAAGCCGCCCGCACCAGCATCCTCGATCGTGTTTACTCCACTTTCGTGAAAGCCCTCGACCTTCTGGTTGACGCTGTTGGACTCAAAGTCGCTTGAGGTGAAACGAACGCCGCGGCCGTTTATAGAGACAAAATTGCCGTACAAGTTCCGAGAATCCCATTGACTTCATAATTGCAGGTCGCTAAAGTGCAGCCCGGTTTAGCGAGTTGATGGAGGTGTAGGCATTTTCTGGCGCACACGCAAAGTCAACTTAAGGTTTGAACGCAACTTCCCGAACCTGTTGTGTTCTTAAGGAACACTTGTTTTCGGAGTAGTGTGTCACTCTCCTCCTGCGCAAGAAATCGTAGTGAGGAACTAAAGGTCGCCTTGTACGTCCACTCGGATGCAGTGGCAGGAGCCGTCTATGAAGAGAGATGTATTGCCGCCCCTTCTGTTGGCCATCACATTGTTGTCGGTTCTCTGTACAACAGCGCAGGGACAATCTTTCACATTCTCCGGAACGATAACCAGCGTCTCACCTCCGCCGATTTCTCCCAGCGATGCCAATGGAATTCGCGTCGGACAATCGTTTAGCATCACGTTTACTTTTCCTGGCGCTTATCCTCAGTCGATTTGCGATGTTCCTGGACACTATAATATCTTCGGATGCATGGTCGGGAATCTGACTCATCCAGTCACTGGCCAAATTGGACCTGCGACTGTGGGCGTGAATCCTCAATCTGTTGGCTACTCGTACCGCAGCACAGTCAATGACGGCGGCGTACCTAGTAAGGACTCCGTGCAAATCTCTTCGGAGCCCTTTGGAGCATTCCTGTTGGGTGGCAGCATACCGGTCGCGATTAGTCTGTTCGTCCAGAAACCGACTCCCTGGCTCTGGGATGGCTTTGGCGGACATTGTTGTCCTCCAGACTTTCCGCTAGTTCCCTCAAGCATACCCAATGACGCTACAGGAACTATTTCAATATCGTCAGCGGACGTCCGATTTCCATATAGGATCTTCGGGACGGTTAATCCGATATGCGATCTCTCAGTGACCGCTTCCTCCAGTTCTAAAAGAATCGGGGATTTTCTGACTTATACGTTGACGAGTGCTAACAATAGTCAGCATGATGCTACCAGTATAAGTCTGACAAATACATTACCAGCTGGGGTGGAATATGTATTTGCCACGTCGTCGCAGGGAACCTGCACATTAGGAAGTGGCCAGACTGTCACCTGTAACGTTGGCACGCTCAGCCGTGCCGCCCCTATTACAACTGCAATCGTAGTTATACCCAAAGGGGCCGGAAGAACTCTTACCGATAGAGCCACACTCAGCGGTGGCAATTCTTGCCAGGCGACAACGACAAACGACACGGTAGTAAAGCCACGAAAGGCGCCAGACCTCCTTGCACCGTTTGATCTCACTGTAGTCTCGCCCGTCCCCACGTTCAGAGCGAAGGCTCCCAGTTCAGATGACGATGCGAACGTCGTCATTCAATTCGAAGTCGTGGAAGCCAATACTCAGACAAGTCGTTTCAAGTCAGGCAATATTCATATCGATAATGTGGGTACCGCCACCACACACGTCCCGTTTAGCCAAAGCCTCATGCCTGCCACCTATACTTGGCGAGCCAGGGTCGTGGATCTATCCGTCAACAATGGTGAGGGTGAATGGTCGGACCCGTCGCGCACCTTTACTCAAAACGGCGGCATAGATGTCTCGGCTAGTCAATCCGGCGATTGGTTGGGGTTGAAAAATGCAGGCTGGACATTTGCTGTTGCAGATGCTTTTGGTGGACAAGGCTACTTCCCAGCTCAGGAAAACCTAATCCGCGCCTATCAGGCTGGCATGCGAGTTGCTGCCTATTGCCTGCTTAATTTTAGTGACACGTCAAAAAATGGTTACTGGCAGGTACAACAAGCTCTGAAATCAGTGGGGTTAATGAGATCGTACCTGGCATTTATGGCTATTGATGTGGAGGTCCCCACAAACGGAAACGTTGGTAGTATGACACCGGCACAGCGACTGGCCCGCATTCGCGAGGCAATTGATGCCGTGCAGAAAGCTGGGTTGAGACCAATTATCTATACGTCTCGCGGTGCATGGGATGCACTAACAGGCAATTCGGTGGATCCCATGATCGCTTCCGTACCTTTGTGGGACGCGCGATATCGCGACACCAACAATGGGACAGACGTTTGGGATAACGAGGAGACCCACGACACAGCAACGGACCGAACTTGGACATCCGGAAACACCGGTGACTGGCCCTTCGCTTGGGTATCTTATGGTGGGATGACGCGCAACGGGAAGCAGTTTGCACGTTGGCAGAACCAAGGCGATCCTCGCAATTCCCCGACGTCGGTCGAATTGAACACAAGGTTCAACATTCAGGCAGATGCGAACGTAATGTCTCCGGCGCTATTGGCGGGTGGTCCCGTAGTATCGACGCCGGCAGATGTGACCTTTGCTATGCTTGTGACGTCAAGCGGGTGGCGGTATGATCGCACAACTCGACGATATGTGAAGACCCTGACGATAACGAACTTAGGCAGCTTACCCGTTACGGGTCCTCTCTCAGTGGTGCTGGAGAATCTCAGTGGCAATGCAACCCTCTATAAGCGAACAGGAGTTACAGCACGAAATTACCCGTATAACAGTCCATACATCGACACTAGTACCGTAAGCAGTAACATCCTCGTTCCAGGCGCGAGCGTATCGGTAACCATAGAGTGTGATAATCCGACCAATCAGAATATTACCTATGATGCGATCAGCATATTAGCCGGCCTAGGTGAGCGTTAAGGAGAATGACGTTGTGAAGAAACACTACATGCAAACAATCAGGATTTTGGGAGTAATAATTGGCGCGTTGCTTATATGTACCTCACCGTGTTACGCGGACGCCATCTTCCTCGTGAGTCTTGACACGGCACCCCTTATTGGCCATATCGCGGGACCATTCTCAATCGAATTCCAACTCAACGATGGCAGTGGGACGAGTAACGGGAACAATACAGCGATCATCAGCAATTTCTTATTCGGAAGCGGAGGGTCGGCAACGGTTCCAAACATAGTAGGCGGGGCCAGCGGGAGTTTGTCGAGCATTGTGACGATTACAGACTCAGACTTTTTCAACGAGTTTTTCCAGGAGTTCGTACCGGGTACCACGTTGAGTTTCGATGTACATCTCACGACAAATCTCAGTGCAGCAGAGGATCCACTGTTGGGAGGTACGCCGGACCAATTCTCGTTCGCCATTCTGGACAAAACAGGGGTAGAAATACCAACGTTTGGCTCGGCAGGGGAGTTCTTATCGATAGATATCAACAGCACAAATCCTTCGATACATCTATTTACTAGCGACCCGAGCATTTCGCCCGCGGGCGGAGGAAGCGGCATCAGCATCAGTCCGCTAACCAACATTGTCGCGCAACCACTCCCCGCGCCCTCTACCCTGTTCCTCCTCACTAGTGGCTGCTTCTGCCTCCTTGCTTACGTGGCATGGAACCGAACGCGCGCCGAGTAACGGATGTCTTAGCTCATAAGGAAGTTGGACGGTCAGATCATCCCCAGAGGCGCTTCTCCCTGCAGTGACACTAGTGAACTGTCCCGTTGAAATAGGCGCTTATTCGGGTTCTAAGGAGAATTTCGTTCTCGCAACGCACATAGTTTCACCGTAACGGTCCGGTCTGCACCCGTATTGACGAACTAGGCGAAGTAATAGCTGCGATCGTGTCCACAACCCAAAGTTGTGGACACTTCGTTTTTGACCCAGTTCAGTGTTAGAGAGATAATGGCACCGTCAATCGATCTCCAGCTAGTTCTTTTGCTCGGACAGCGCCCAGAGTATCTTCAATCTCCTTTGGTGTCAGACGTTGCCAATCTTCAACTGTTTTTACACCCTTGTTGTACAGAGCGAGATATTCACCCCGTGCCATAACAACTTTGATCTGGAGCAATCCAAGCGCGTCAGCGGGGACCCCAACTTCCAGTTGTCTCAGGATGGTTTCAACTGAAGTTGCATCGAGGCTCCCATCAGGCAACAGAAGAGAGACGATCTGGTGCGCAGAACGTAAATAAAATCTAGTGGCGTCGGCGAACTTCCGAATATCGCCATGCCCTATTCTGCCCTGGTATGGATTAGGCGTGTACCTCTGCTCGATAGTGTCGATCGGCACGCCGTTAATCCAATCCCACAGAATGGATGCGCGCTTGCACCGAGCGAAGTAGTCGAATTCGTCTTGTGCAAAGTGTTGAAGCGATCTGGTTATATCCTCCCCGTACCGCCGCGCGGCCTCTTGAGGCCGAATAGACTCAGATAGGCCTTTTTTCATCATTGGCGTGTAGCCTCCATCGGATTCAGCCAATCCTTGGACTATCGCAATAAGATCGACGGCGCTGATGGATCGCGGTTGAAGTCGTCGGATCAACTCGACTAGCCTCATGGCAGAGTTGAAAGAAAGAGCAGAACGGCCACACGCTCGCCCGAGAAGCGTCAATTGAACGTTGTCTTGTTCTCGTTCGAGAAGTCCGAGTTGAAGCATCCGATCCAATAGGTTGTTCAGGTGAGTTTCCATTTGACCGCGCCATCCAGGATTGCTTTTATTGGCTATGTATCCACCATATGTATTTACCAGCAGTCGGATCACTTCATTGCGAGGCACCTGCTTGATCTGAGCTAACAGGCGGACGATCCAGGTATCTAATTCCATCGGGTCAAACGATGAACGAAGCGGTTCGGGTGTTCCCTTAACATATTTTGCGAATAACTGTTCTCTGTCATAACCTGTATCTGCCAGGATTATCGATTTACCTTCCTCTCTGAAACCAAGCCGGCCGGCTCGGCCTGCCATGTTTTTGTATTCTGCGATGGTGAAGGGACGTCCATCCTCACCAATGAATTCTTGTTCCGTCAAAATCACTGTCGACGCCGGCGTATTGATACCCGCCGCGAGCGTTGTTGTGGCGACGAGAACTCGCACATTACTATCAGGATTGCGAAATACATCTTCGACAATCTGCCTCTCTTCTCTTGATAGATCGGTATTGTGAAAAGCGGTTCCTCCCTGCAAGCATTCTCTTAAAGCGGCGGATGTAGACGAGAGATCTAGAACCGGAAGAGCTGATATAGCGTCCGCTGCTGCTGGCAGACCTAGGTCCTTTGCAAGATACCCCGCACAACCTTGGGCCGGCCCTCGTTGATTTCGAAACACGATAATCTTCTCGTGATTCTGGACAAGTTTGTGAACAAGCGGAACGATCACATCTTGCGCGCTCGCCTTTTCCTTTCGAACTCGGATTGCGCCTGCCGGCAGGAATTGCTCGCGTTTGGTTTCACCAGTTGGAGTCAGATACTGGAAGGTGCCACTGCGATCCAGCACTCCTTCGATCAGAGGAACGGGTCTAGTCGTTGTTACCAATCGACGGCAACCCAGCCAGGTATCGAAATCGTTGATATCACCGATGACCGCCGACAGCGCAATCAACTGCGGCGTTACACCTCTTTCACGAGCTGAGAGAATGTGGGTAAGCAATAGCTCCACGTTGATTCCGCGATTGGGATCAGTAATAAATTGCGCTTCGTCTAAAACGACAAGTGCGACTTGGTTGAGCAGCGCCGGATTTGCGAGTACCATATTGAGGAACATTTCATACGTTAGAACGGCAAGATCGTATTTACCTCGAATAAACGCATCAGACTGATCCGTATAATCCCCCGTACAGCGGATCACGCGCATCTTCAGCGCACTTCCATACAAAGAATCAAACTGACCAAATTTTTCGTTAACGAGTGCTCGGTATGGGAATAAAAAGATCGCCTTCCGACCCTCCACAATCGCGCAGCACGCAGCTAACTCTCCGATAAAGGTCTTACCTGAAGTGGTGGGAGCGACGACGAGGAGTGATTCTCCATCCAGGACTCGATATTCGTTAACCGCGGCAAGCTGCAGGTCATTCAAGCCGTTACGGAAATACCTTGACCATACATCAAGAATTTCCGTTGGAATGCCAAACACTCTGAGATCAGCAATTGTCTTTGAAATACGGACGCCGCGGCTTTCGGGAAAGGCTGCATAGTAGTTATCTCCCGGATGCAATACCGGTATAACCAGGCCGCCCTCGACATAACCTAAAAGTACCGGTGTTTGGGTCACACCTATCCTGCTTGCTTCAGCTCTGACACGTTCCATGATCTCAGTCATCGCTGCGGTAATGTTGATCAGACCGTCGCCAGTTTGGAACACATCAAGGAGAGCTTTGGCAATATCCCGTGCCCGTGGCCCGGTAGTTCGTACGACGGCTCGTTCACATTAGAGGCCGCGATGAGCACACGGCCCTGTCCCGCAATTGAATTCAAATCGGAATTGATATCTCTGGGAATGGGACTATTTTCCAAAACGCGTGCCGGCGCGCCTCCGCTGAAACAACAGTCGAGTATGCAGAGTATTGCTTTTGCTCGAGAATTACGGAAAAGATTTGCGAGAGTTTCCATGGGCATCGTTGTGCCATCGAGATCATCAAGATTACTGTCGTAAACAGCAAACCGATGATTGTGCGAGCCATGTCCGGAAAACGTTATGACCACAACATCATCATCCGCCGCCTGTCCTAGTAAGGATTCTAGGGTTCGCCGTACATTTGCCAACGTAGCAATGTTGTCATCGATGAGAGTGGCGTCGATCTGAGGAATGCTGTCCTTGAACAAAGACCACAAAGCTAAAGCGTCTCGCCTAGCGCCGGTGAGTTCTCGGATGCGGCTATCCGCGTATTTGTCAATTCCGATAAAGATGCCTTTGATTGCCATGAATACGAATAATTACTCTCAGGGGAGTACCAATCTCTTCCGAATCAAACCATGATGTGTCATTACTCAGGGAAGATACTTCGGAGACTCGGCTTTGGTAACCAATTTAGATTGGGGATAATGAATAAACTGCACACAGAACAATGATAACATCTTACAATGATGGGTCAATGATACCAGCAGGAACTCATGCCAAAACCTGACGATAGGGTACTACATTCTAAAAACAACCCAATGTTGCATACAACCATACAACTGTACTGCGCGTCAGACCTCTTTGATAAACCCACCTCGCTTGGATAGCATGCCTACCTGAAACCATACCAAACCTCGGTCTCTGATCTTGGGAAACCGCCGAAATGTTCATGAAGGGCAAAGTGTTTCCGGTTCCAACTATTTTCGATTTTGTGGACCTCTTTGTGGACCTCAGCTCTCGATTGTTGGAATCGGGTCATCCCTGAATTTACCAGGCTGCCTAGCGTTATTCGTAGGCAATAGCTTAGGTGGGTTTCGAACCCAGCCGACTTTCGGTCATGTTTCCCGGCGGCTTTGTTGAGGGGATTATGAGGCATGGTCATGTGATTGTATCGACACAGATCAAACTGCATACTACCCACTTGTTTGTGGGTTTAAGTGCGCTCATGACGAGTCCGACCACAGGAGGTTTTCGCTCCTCTCGCGTACAAAGAGCGGTTGTTCTTGACAGATGATCACCGCGGATGTCCAATCCGCCACGTTATTTGACAGATAGTAGGTGGGCCTATGACAACCTTCCGGTGGCATTGGATATGGTTTCTATGTGCATTGTTAGTTGTTTTCACGAAGCAAGCCAAAGCAGATCCGATTTTAGATCAGTGGTCGTCTGCCTACATAGATTCGCCGATGTGCTGTCGCATGAGCACCGGCGTCCAAGTGAACGCTACAAGAGCACAGACGTTCAGTGTCGCGAATACTGGTACACTTGCTGGCCTTGATGTATTAGTGGGCTACAACGGTCACCCGGACGCACCCATCTATGTTGATATCCGACCACTTACCTCTGGTCTTATAGACTTAGATGGGCGGAATTTCACTCTGCTATCAGAGATCCCCATCATAGATGATTCGCAGAACCTTGGCAGAGTGGCGATCTTACCCGAAATGATTCCGGATCGAGGTCTGACATTTGTCCACATTGATCTCACTCCATTCAGCATCGCTGTCTCAGCTGGGCAACACCTTTCATTTGTTATGAGCAGCACTGTAGATCCTCATACCCCTTCTGGAGGACAGTACCTTACCGGAGGCTTTGGAATCATTGACGCGTATGCTGGGGGGCAGTTCTACCAAAGAGAAGTTCCCGACAATTTTTGGAATATGCATGGGATAGACAAGACGTACGATATGTCCTTCAGAACGTACGTAGAATGTGCAGAAATAAACCAATGCAATCCCTTCATGCCACCGCCACCGCCGCCGCCACCAACCGCTCATCCTTCGCAAGTACCCGCACCATCCACGTTTACCCTTATGGTCTCCGGGATTGCCGTGATCGCTAGCGTCAAATTGCGAATATAGATTTGTGATCGCAGGACTCCGTGCAGTTGGGAATCGCCAAACGATAACCTTATCGGAGATCAGGCTGTTTCAGAACCGGCGACGTTTCGCTTTTTCAATCGCCCCCGAACGCGAGAACGCTTCTCATTTGGGCTCTGTAGCACAGCGTGAAAACCTGTCGAGAATCCTCGGTAATCACCCAAAAGCGGCCAATGATAATCACCTCAAAACCGGCCAACGGATAACGACGTCCGGGACATTGATTCCGACGGGAGCGGATAGGCTCCGTCGGCATGAGCAATGTCTTGA
>Ga0137394_10004512_pt1 | contig 10571 bp, 8 predicted proteins | sample czobulk116metaG_FD_108278 | JGI IMG/M metagenome (GOLD analysis project Ga0137394, IMG submission 108278) | Vadose zone soil microbial communities from Angelo Coast Range Reserve, California, USA - czobulk1.16 metaG | ecosystem: Environmental > Terrestrial > Soil > Vadose zone | place: USA... | reverse complement strand
TGCAAGAAACTCCTGCCGGTAGGCGTCCGGGATCTGAGGATTCGCCTCCATGATGAGTCCGGGCTCGGCATCGTTGACCCCGGCCATCCACGACCCGGACGTGTCGGTCTTCCCGTTCGCGAGGAAATGTGTCGTGTCCTCGCCGAGATACCAGACATTCCCCTGCTTGTCCTGCGCGTAGAAGTCGAACGTCTTCTCCAGCAGCGTGCCGTTGTGGGTGGAGACGTCGCTCACCATCCTCGCGGTGATCCCTTCGATGACCCTCGTCTGATCGGTGACGACCACCGTGTCGACCTGACTCTGGCCGTCCTTGATCCCCTCGTAGACCAGCGTTCTGCCGACCGGGAGCGGGAAGTAAGGGTTGTCGATCACTGAAACGAAATTCGCCGGGTCGAGCACCGGCTCGTAGTCGGTGCCGGATGCTGGCGCGCTCGAAGCGCGCGTGGCAGCCGCGATCACTCCGGTCACGGATATCGCCGCCAATACGGTGAGCAGCTTTTTCATCATCGGAACCCTCCTTTTATTTGGCCGAAGGATTCTCCACCCGGACTGCGGAGAATTCAAGGAATCGGCGACGATTGCGCAGAACCCCTCTTGCCGGTCCGATGTTCCGGTGATACAAGGGTCGCAGGTTTCAACCCCCGTTTTGCTGGGACGGGCCTCTTGCCGGTGGTGCCGCCGGCGGCGCAGTCTCGCCGGATGCTCCTCGGCACCTCCGACGAGCCGTTCAACGCCGAGACTGGAGGAACGCGCCATGCGCAGGTCGATCCGTTACAGCGTGCGTCTGCTGGTTCTCATCGCCGTAGTCGCGTCGTTCCAACTGCTCGCGCCTCCCGCGCACGGCCCGGCGACGCCTTACCTGTCGGCCCTTTCGGTCGTCGTCCCGGCGCCGACTCTTGCAGCGGGCTGTCCGGACAAGCAGTGCATCAACAACAAGTGCCAGCACGTCGTCGGCTGGGCGTGCGGCTCTGTCCTTCCGGGCAATTTCTGCGAGCGCACCATCCAGTGCACCTAGAGCTCGACTTCGTGTGATTGGCCAGGGCCGGCGGCACCGCCGGCCCTGGTCTTCTCTTCCGGCTGCGCTTGCCGGGGCGCTCATCGAGACCTAACTTTCCCCCGTGCGCATCCGCTCTCAGTCCCATCTTCGTTTCGCCTGGGCGTTCGCGATCTTCTGGAACCTGGTGTCGGCTCCCGCGACCTTCCTGGGCGCCGTGCCGGCGATCCGTCAGGGGAAGGCGGTCGCGTGGATCGCCCTGATCTTCCCGTTCGCCGGGGCGGCGCTGCTCATCTGGGCCGTCAACCTGAGCCTGCGCTTCTGGCGGTTCGGCGTGTCCTGGCTGGAGATGGAGACTGCGACGGCGACGCTCGGCGGGCCGCTGCGCGCCCGGATCGCTGCGAACCGCCTGCCGGAGGACAGCACAGTCCACCTGACGCTCACCTGCATCAACAAGGTCGTCAGCGGTTCGGGGGACAGCCGCTCGACCTGGGAGAAGGTCGTGTGGCAGGAGGAGCAGACGGTGGGCCGCGAGAGGCTCGAGCCGGGCCCCGACGGCGAGAACATCCCGGTGTCGTTCCGTCTGCCGTTCGACGCGCCGCCGACCCGAAGCGACAATCCGAACGATCGTATCGTCTGGCGCCTGGAGGCGAGCGCCCCTCTCGCCGGCGTCGATTACGACGAGCAGTTCGAGATCCCTGTCGCCCCGGCCCCGCCCGGAACGATTCCGGAAGCCGAAGCGCGGACGACGTCCTCCCGCGCCCCCGCGCGGCCGGAGACTTCGGGTATCCTCGTCGAGCCGGTCCCCGAAGGGGGGACGCGCTTCGTGCTCCCCCGCTGCAGGAACATCAAGGCCATCCTGGTGACCGCCCTGTTCTCGGGCATCTTCTGCGGCGCCGCCGCCCTCTTCTTCGTCCTGGTTCCATGGGATCTGCACAGGAACCCGTTCGGGGTCTTCGTCGGCGGCGTGATCGGTGTCGTCCTCGTGCCGTTCACGCTCTTGATGGTGCTGATCACGCTCTACACCATCTTCCTCCGCACCAGCGTCGTGGCGGGCCCCACGGGTCTGGCGCTCAACAGCAGTCTTCTCGGTCTGACCTGGTCCAGCGCGACCCCCACCCGGGAGATCGGCGACATCACGCTGAAGGTCGGCATGCAGGTCGGGACGACCCCCTATTACGATTTGAAGATCGCGCGCGCTACAGGCCGGCCGCTGACGATTTCGACCATGCTGCGCGACAAGCGCGAGGCGGAATGGCTGGCGGCGGAGATCAAGCGCTCGCTGCGCTGACGCCGCCCGATTTCCTGCGCCCCCGGCCGTGAATTCCCTTTCCTTTCGGAGCCACGGGGTATAGATTCCCAGGATGTCGACACCCCGCGTGCGCTGCCCGGAGTTCCTGCCGGGGTTCACCTGGATCAACACGCGCAGGCCTTTGAGCGTGGCCTCGGATCTGCGCGGCCGCGTGGCGGTCCTCGATTTCTGGACTTACTGCTGCATCAACTGCATGCACGTCCTGCCCGTGCTGAAACGCGTCGAAGAGCGCTTCGCGAAGGATCCGGTCGTCGTCATCGGCGTCCACTCCGCGAAGTTCATCTCGGAAAAAGACCCGCAGAACATCCGCCGCGCCGTGCAGCGATACGGCATCGTCCACCCGGTCCTGGTCGACAAGGATCACGACATCTGGGAGCGCTTCGCCGTGCACGCCTGGCCGACGATCGTCCTCGTCGATCCGGCCGGGTACGTCGCGGACACGCTGTCGGGTGAAATCGAGGAGGACGACCTGGTCTCGAAGATCGAGGCGCTCCTCGAGGAGGGGCGGCGCAAGGGGATCCTGGTCGAGGGGCGGCCGGACACGGTACCCGACCCCGACACGGACCGGTCCTTCCTGCGCTTCCCGGGGAAGGTGCACGTGGCGAAGGACCGTCTGTTCATCTCCGACAGCGGGCACAACCGCCTCATCGTCGCCGATCTCGAGGGGCGCGTGCAGGCGATCGTCGGCGAGGGGGGCGCCGGGGCGCACGACGGTCCGGCGGGGGAGGCGTCGTTCCACAACCCGCAGGGGATGACCTCGGACGACAAGCACCTGTACGTCGCGGACACCGGCAACCACCTGCTGCGCGGTGTCGATCTCTCGACTCTCGAGGTGACCACGCTGGCGGGTACGGGCCAAAAGGGCAGGGAGCCGGGCCCGTTCGATCCGGCGGTGCCGAGGAGCGTGGCGCTGCGCTCCCCCTGGGCGCTGCTGCGCATCGGCCGGCAGCTGCTGATCGCCATGGCGGGCAGCCACCAGATCTGGGTGTACGACACCGACAAGCACCTCATCGGGCCGTGGGCCGGCAGCGGGCGGGAGGACCACGTCGACGGCCCCGTGGCCGAGGCGGCCCTTGCGCAGCCGAGCGGCCTGGCCCAGGCGGGGCGCTACATCCTGATCGCCGACAGCGAGATCAGCAGCGTGCGCGTCATCGACCTGGAGGACTCGACGGTGAAGACGATCGTGGGGCGCGGTCTGTTCGAGTTCGGTGACGAAGTGGGACCGCCCGACAAAGTGCTGCTGCAGCACCCGCTCGACATCGCCGTCGGCGCGGGGACGATCTACGTCGCCGACTCCTACAACAACAAGATCAAAGCCATCGCCTTCGGCTCGATGGAGACGAAGACACTCTTCGGCGACGGCGATCCGGGCACCCTGCACGAGCCGGGCGGTCTGGCCGTGGACGGCGACACCGTCTTCATCGCCGACACCAACAACCATCGCGTCCTGCGCGGCGATCCCCGGACGGGCGGCCTGAAAGAGGTCACCCTTTCGGGCGAGTAGGGCCGGCGGCGCCGGACTCCACCACGAGCAGCGTCAGATCGTCCTCGGGCGGCCGCCCCCCGGCGTGCTTCCGCGTCTGCTCCATCGCCGACTCGACGGCCTGCTCGATCGAGCCGCGCCCCTCGGTGAGGACGCGGACCAGCCGGTCCCGCCCGAACTCGTTCCCGGACGGATCGCGCACTTCGTACAATCCGTCGGAATAGATCGCCAGGCGATCGCCAGGCGCGAACGGGACCGTCGCGTTCGGCTGCCGCCCCAGGTCGATCCCGTACGACAGCAGGGGCGTCGTCGCCGACAGGAGTCGCGGCGCGGTGCCGGGCTTCCAGAGGGCCGCCGGAGGGTGGCCGGCGTTGAGGTAGTGCAGCTCCCGGCCGGGCACGTCCAGGATCCCGAAGAAGGCGGTCACCACACGGCTGGCGTTGAGCGGGGCGAGGATGTCGAGGACGGCGCGCGCGGCGGGGATCAGATCGATCCGCCCCTGCCCCATCATCTCCTGAAGCCCGCGGCCGATGGCCGTCTTGATCATGCCGACCAGCAGGGCCGCCGCGACACCGTGACCGGCGACGTCGGCGACGATCAGGAACAGGCGGTCGCCGGCGAGCGGGACGATGTCGTACAGGTCTCCACCCAGGCTCTCGGTCGACACCCAGGCCGAGGCGGCCCGCACCGTTCCAAAATTCTTCGGCAGCCCCTGCGGCAGGAGGGCCCGCTGGAACCGGCGCGCCCGCTCCAGATCCTCGGTTAATCTGTGGATGAGATCGTCGCGCTCCTCCGCGAGGCGCTGCATGTCGAGACACCAGGAGACGAGCGAGGTCAGGACCGTCTTGGAGAACGGCTTGGTGATGAAATAAAAGGCGCGCTCCTCGATCGCCTTGACCAGCTTGTCGTCCAGGTCGGTCACCGACCCCGTGACCAGGATGACCTCCGTGCGCGGGCGCAGCGAGCGGATGGCGCGCGTCACCTCGAACCCGTCGAGCCCGGGCATGCGCACGTCGACGATGGCGACGTCGTACGGCTCGCGCTTGATCGCCTCGATCGCCTCCTCCCCGGAAGCGCAGCCGAGCACGTGGTGGCGCGGAGACAGGATGCGCTCGACCGTCCGCAGCATGGCCGGATCGTCATCCACGACCAGGACGCGCGCCGAGCGGGGCTTCACGGGGCGTCCACGCGTGGGGCCGGGCCCTCGGGCGCCTGCGGCTCCGGCTGAGGCCGCGCCGGGCGCGCGCCGCTCCTGTCCCCCGCCACCGGCAGGACCACGCTGACCGTCGTGCCGCGCCCCGGCTGGCTGTCCACGGTCATCCCGCCGTCGCTCTCCCACAGGATCGAACGACAGATCGCCAGCCCCAGACCGAACCCTTCCTGCTTGGTGGTGTAGAACGGCTCATGGATCCGCTTCAGTTCCTCCGACGTGATACCGGCGCCGGTGTCGGCGATGCGCACCTCCACGCGCGCGCCGAGGTGGCGTGCCTGCACCTTCAGGCGCCCGCCGGCCGGCATGGCGTCGAGGGCGTTGGTGAAGAGGTTGAGGAACACCTGCTCGAGCCCTCCGAGACTCGCCGAGACCTCCGGCAGCCCGTCCGGGATCTTCATCTCCAGCGTGACACCGGCCCGCTTGACCCGCGCTCCGAGGATCGCCAGCGTCCCCTCCAGGGCCTTCGACAGGGAGGCGCTGCCGGTCGGACGGCTCTCCGAGCGTGCCAGCTGCAGCATGCCGTCGAAGATCCTCTGGCAGATCTGCGCCGACTGCTCGATCTGCGCCAGGTCCTGTGCGAGCACGTCCGGCTTGGAGGTCCCGGTCGAGAGCTCCTCGCGCGCCTGCTGGGCGAGCGGCAGGATGGCGCCGATGGCGTTCTTGACGTCGTGCGAGATGGCCCGCGCCAGGTCGGCCATGGCGTGCTTCTTCTCCGCCTCGAGGATCCGCTCCTCCATCGACAGGGCGCGCCGCGCGTTGTGGATGACCGAGGCCAGGTGCCGGACGACGCGCTCGACACCCGCCGCCTCGGGCAGGGCGAGGGCCCCCGGCCGGCGCGCCGCGATCTTCAGGAGACCGAGCAACTCCCCGTCGTGCTGCAGGGGAGCCCAGAGGATCGTCCCTTCGGAGGGCTCGGCGCCCCGGCCACCCCAGCGCAGAAGACGCGCCAGCGCCTCGTGGTCGCGGGAGCCGTCGTCGCGCGCTCCCGCTCCCGGCTCGTGGGGCGCCCCTTTCCTCGCGCGGGCGAACGAGACCCAGCGGATCGCCGTCGCGCGCTGCAGCGTTCCGCGCAGCTCGCGGGGCACGCGGATCCTGCGCCCGATCCGGTCGCTCTTTCGCTTGGCCCAGGCGATCTGCTCGGCGTGCAGCACCAGCCGCGCCGCGTCCTCCTCGGCGATGAGGATGGCGCTGCTGTGGTCGTATCGCGTCAGCGTCCTGAGGCCGTGCAGGATCTGGTAGAACAGGTCCTTGGGGCGCAGCTCGCGGACCGTCTTGTCCTTGATCTGATCGACGACGTGGTTGACGCGCCGCTCCTCGCGCAGCGCCGCTTCGTGCGCCACCTTGCGGCAGAGGCGCGCCAGGAAGCGTCCTTCGCCCGGCTCGAACGTCCCCTTGCGGCGGCGCAGCGCCATCAGCCCCGCGGCCCGACCGCCGATCAGGATCGGCGCCATGATCTCGTTGCGCGGCAGCTCGGGGCGCTTCAGATCGAGGAAGGCGTTGGCGGTCGCATCATCCCACCCCTTCCCGACTTCACCCCAGCCCAGGGTCACGAGCTCGCCCGAGACCGGCCTGCGGAGGATGACGGCCCCGGCGTCGGCCTCGAGCTCGCGCACGATCCGGCCGAGGGCATACTTGTAGATCTTCGCGGCCTCCTCGATGCGCTCGAGCTGCGAGCCGATCTCGTTCTGGAACCGCTCGCGATCTGCCGTCGTGCCGGGCACACCATTCCTCTCGACTTGATGCAGGGGAAGAATTCGACCTCCGGCCGCCGGCCGAAGTCTCAGACGCTTCAGGCGCCCCCGTAGCCTATCTGGACCTTGGATCCGTCGACGATCACCGGGACCGATCGGTCCCCCTTGGAGACTTTCAACATTTCCGAGAGGAGTGTCCGGTCCTGCAGGACGTTGAGGTATTGAACTTCGTACCCGTCCTTGACGTAGGCCTCACGGGCCGCGGTGGTGTAGGGTCAGGTGTCCTTGCCGAAGATCCGCACGGTCTTGGGCATGTCGGGGACCTCCTACGAAGGGGGTTGGTGAGCCGTGGAGGACTCGAACCTCCGACCCGCTGATTAAGAGTCAGCTGCTCTACCGACTGAGCTAACGGCCCACTTCACGTGAAACGATCTGGGGTGAGTGATGGGACTCGAACCCACGACAACCGGGGCCACAACCCGGGGCTCTACCACCTGAGCTACACTCACCGCATCTTGTCGCGATCGCTCGTCCCGGGGTCTTCGCAAGGGGGACGGATGGCGCGCCTGAGGGGATTCGAACCCCTGACCCACGGCTTAGAAGGCCGTTGCTCTGTCCCCTGAGCTACAGGCGCGTCGATCTGCAACCGGCCGCGCCCGTCGACCGCCACCTCGATGACTGACGGAGCGGCACATCTTACCATAGCGTCGCGAGCCCGCGACTAGGGCACCTGGAACGGGAAGCTCCGCAGCCGGCCGGTGGAATCGACGGTCACGAGCGTGTGGGGCCCTGGTCTCAGCCCCTCGGCCGGAAGGACGATCTGGATCTTCGTCTCCTTCGGGCCGGTCCACGATCCCTGCCACAGCTCCTTCCCGCCCGGCGCGTCGAGCTTCACCTGGTAGGGGGGGTGCGCCGCGGGGTCGCCGCCTCCGGGCACGAGCTCGAGCCTGTAGACTCCCCCGGCCGCCGCCTGCGGCAGCCGCGTCGGCGACGGACCGGCACGCAGCCCTTCGGCGCTCGCCTGGAGGCCGACGATCGGCTCGGACGGGTCGAGGACCAGCGGCGCCGGTGCCGGCGCCGGAACGGTCCGCCTCCCGATCAACCACGCCATCGGAATGAACGCCGCGAGGAACAGCGCGACGACCTGCAGCCAGAGACCGGCCGGGCGCGCCGGCCCACCGATCCCGGTTTCATTCTGCATGCCCGCTCTCGATTCCGTGTCTCGTGGGAGAGCGACGACCCCGGCGCCCTGTTCCGGGCGCCGGGGGATCGCAGGATGGATGGCGCGCCTGAGAGGATTCGAACCTCCGACTCCCAGCTCCGGAGGCTGGTGCTCTGATCCACTGAGCTACAGGCGCGTTCGTATGACTTCGTCCAGGGGCCCGAGGTCCTGCTCTCGAGCCCGGGGGTGGTCGGGGCGAGTGGATTCGAACCACCGACCCTCTGCTCCCAAAGCAGATGCGCTACCAGGCTGCGCTACGCCCCGCGGACGAAGATTCTATACCAGCCGGCCTTTGGATTGGATCAGTGATGCGATCCGCGCGGCGAAGGACGCGAACCGCCCCCGCCACGGGGTGACGAGCGTGGACTTCCTCCGCCGCCGTGGAAACCGCCGCGGAACGACCCGCCGCCCCGCGGAACGTACCCGAAGGAGTGGTGGCGATACGAGTAGTACGGCGAGGAGAAGTAGTAGGACCTGTAGGGATAGTAGTAGCGAGGGTAATAATAATAAGGATAGGGATAGCCGTAGGAGTAGACGAAGCCGTAGTATCCCGGCCAGTAATCGTAGTCCGGATACGCGCCATACCCGCCATAGCCGCCGGACCCACCGTATCCGCCAGACCCGCCGTACGGTTCCTCCTGGATACCCTCGCCGTTGTACTCCGCCCCGTCATCCGGGGAGGAGGTCGGCGGGGCCTGGGTGGCGTCCGGCTGCGAAGTCCCTCCTTCGGGCGTCCCCGTCCCCTCGCCACCGAGACGGCTCGGGCGACCCCACTGGCTCGCGCCGGTTCCGCGCTGATCCTGGGGAGCTGCCGTTCCGCCGGAGCGCGCGCCCTCGTGATTCTCCAGGACGGCGCTTTCGGCACTGATCACCTCGATCAGATTCTTGCCCGCTCCCGCCTCGCGCAGTCGATCGAGATCTCCTGGAGCAAGACGGAACGCCAGGTTCTTCTCCTCGATGCGGTGGATGATCTCTTTCTGATCGATCCCCGCGTCCATCAAGGCGAGGACGTAATCGACGCCGACGATCTTCTGTTGGGAAGACGCGGCCAGGAGTGGAAGGATGCAGAGCAGGAGGGCCGGCAAAACCAGGGTCATTGCGCGCTTCATGGTCATCTCCGAGGAAGTTCTCTTTCCGGTCCTTAATGATACACCTCCCCCGGGCGCTTCGCCACAAGCTCCGTTCGGCGGGGGGCCGGCCTTGAACGTCAGGACAGACGCGGCTTCCAGGCCCGCGGCCGGATCGGGTTGTCCGGACTGGGGTTAACTGTCGCCGGGATGGTCGGGCGGGGTCTTCAGTGCGCGACAAGCGGCTCTTTGACTTCCGTGATGATCGACGTCACCGGCGCCGCGTTTCGGGGGTCGGAGGCGTCCCGGTATTCCAGGCGGGCGACGATGGCGCGCGCCCCGGTCGGGACCGGAATCGTGAAACGCTCCCGGCGTGACTCCATCGGCTTGATCCGCGTATCGCTCCCGACCGACGCCGCCTTCAAGAAGAGATCGGCGACGCTCTCCAGGACAACACCCTTCTCGTCATTCAGCTCGCGCCGGTACACTCTCTCCTGCCGGTAATCCAGCTTGCCATCGGAGGTCTCGGCGCCGACCGCCAGGACGAGACTCTTGGTGGACAGACCGCCCGGCACGGAGTGACCGGCGCCGGCGTTCTTCACGACGACCACGACATCGGCGGAGCCCCCGCTGGCCGCCACCGATTCGATCTTCAGATCCAGACCGCGCGCCACCTGACTGATGGCGCTGCCGCCGACGAGGCGATGCTGGTTGACGATCCGGAGCGCTCCCTTCGCCGGTGCGTCTTTCGCCACCGTGCCGGGAACGAGGGCCATGTGGCAGTCCTGACAAGGGACTCCGCGCACGGGGTACGGCCCTTCCTTCCACTCGCTGTAATTGGAGAGGACGAGAACACCCTTGGCATTCTTGAACTCGTGACAGGAGGCGCACAGGAGTGGGCTGGCACGATGCAGGGACGAACGGAGCGTCTCGTGCGCCCGCATCCTGCCGTACTCGAACGGACCGCGTTTCACCGGACCCGGCTTCAGCTCGAACGGCGGCGTCTTGTCCAGGTCCACATCCGCGACGGTGTGGCAGAAATCGCAGGTGACCCCCTCCCGCGAAGTCCCATGCTGCAGCTCGATGTCTCCGGTCGTGAGCGTGGTGGGGGCGTGGCACCAGACGCACGCCTCACGCGCCGCCTTCGCGTCGGTCGCCGGCTCGATCACGCGCCGCAGCGCCTCGAGGTAGGCCGGGCTCGTGGCGGATCGGGCATGCGGCGACTCGCCCCAGGCCTTGTAGATCACATCGTGACACGCGCCGCAGTTCGCGGCCGCCGCGTACGGTCCACCGGCTCGTCGCGTCTGAGCCGGGGCCGCGGACCAGGACGGCGCGCACGGCGCCAGCAGGAGAAGGATGCCGAGTGCCAACTGGCCTTTGGGCGCGTGCCGCATGACGTCTCCTGTACGCCGGTCCTGGCGGGGCCCGGGGAACGGTACTCTACAGCATCCCGCCCAACGTGGCGCCGAGAGTGTTGCGACCGAAGGCGTGAGGGTGGTCGGAGGTCGTGTCTTCTGGCGGACGACGGTGGTGGGGTGCGGTTGCGGAAGTGATTGAAGAGTCGTCTCTTGCTCGAGCCGGGTCTGTGG
>Ga0137394_10004510_pt1 | contig 10572 bp, 10 predicted proteins | sample czobulk116metaG_FD_108278 | JGI IMG/M metagenome (GOLD analysis project Ga0137394, IMG submission 108278) | Vadose zone soil microbial communities from Angelo Coast Range Reserve, California, USA - czobulk1.16 metaG | ecosystem: Environmental > Terrestrial > Soil > Vadose zone | place: USA... | reverse complement strand
TCGATGCCTTCCGAGGCCACACCTTCAAGCTCGCCTTCCAGAACGAGTTCGCGGTGGGCTGGCTCGACGACGTGCCGCGGGTGATGACGCCCGATCTGATCTGCGTGCTCGACACCGTGGCGGGCGACGCGATCGGCACCGAGCTCCTGCGCTACGGCCAGCGGGTGACCGTCATCGCCCTGCCCGCGCCCCCGATCCTCCTCACCCCGAAGGGGATCGAGCACGTGGGGCCCCGCGCTTTCGGCTACGACCTCGACTTCCGCTCGGTGTTCGCGTGAGACGGCGCATCGGCATCGACGTGGGCGGCACCAACACCGACGCGGTCCTGCTCGAGGAGGACGCGGTGGCCGCCGGGGTGAAGACGCCGACCACGCCCGACGTCACCACCGGCATCACGCGCGCCCTCGCCGAGCTCGTGGCGCAGGCCCCCGGCGCGCGCGAAGCCCAGGCGGTGATGATCGGCACGACCCACTTCACCAACGCGGTGGTGCAGCGCCGGGACCTGGGCCGCGTCGCCGCGGTGCGCATCGGCCTGCCCTCCGGGGCCTCGCTGCCGCCCTTCGTGGACTGGCCGGAGGACCTGGCGAATCTCGTGCGGGCCGAGGTGGTGATGCTCGAAGGCGGCCACGAGTTCGACGGCCGCCCGCTCGTGCCGTTCGACGGCACCGGCATGCGCGCGGCGGCCCGGCGGATCCGGGACGCGGGCATCCGCTCGGTCGCCATCGCCGCGGTGTTCTCGCCGCTGAACGCGTCGTGCGAGGAGGACGCGGCGGCGATCGTCCGCGAGGAGTGCCCGGACGTCGCGGTCACCGTGTCCCACCGGCTCGGCCGCATCGGCCTGCTCGAGCGCGAGAACGCGACCCTCCTCAACGCCTGCCTCATCGAGCTGGCTCGGAAGACGACGCGCGCGTTCACGGAGGCCCTGCGCGCGAGCGGCATCGCGGCGCCGCTCTACCTCACCCAGAACGACGGCACCGTCATGCTGGCCGAAGTGGCCGAGGAGTACCCGGTCTACAGCTTCGCGTCGGGGCCGACGAACTCGATGCGCGGCGCCGCGTTCCTCTCCAAGCGCGACGAAGCGCTCGTGGTGGACGTGGGCGGTACCACCACCGACATCGGCAGCCTGCGCCACGGCTTTCCCCGCGAGGCCAACAGCGTGGTCGAGATCGGCGGAGTCCGCACGCTCTTCCGCATGCCCGATCTGCTCTCGCTGGGCCTGGGCGGCGGGACGCGCGTGACCGCCACCCCGGCGCTCACCATCGGGCCGGCCAGCGTGGGCTATCGCCTCACCGAGCAGGCACTCGTCTTCGGCGGCGGCGTCCTCACCGTGACCGACGTCGCGGTCGCCGCCGGGCTCATCGACCTGGGCGACCGCGCTCGCGTGGCCTCGCTGCCGGCCCGGCTGGTGGAGGAGGCGCTGGCGCGCATCCACGCCATGATCGAGGAGGGCGTGGACCGCATGAAAACCGACGCGGGCGACGCCCCGCTGATCGCGGTGGGCGGCGGCTCGTTCCTGGTGCCCCCACGCCTGGCCGGCGTCTCCGAGGTGCTGAACGTGCCGCACCAGGCGGTGGCCAACGCGGTGGGCGCCGCGATCGCCCAGGTGAGCGGCGAGGTGGACCAGATCTTCCAGGACCTCACCCGGGACGAGGCCATCGCCCGCGCCCGCCGGGCCGCCGAGGACAAGGCGGTGGCGGCGGGCGCCGATCGGGCCACCCTCAATGTGGTGGAGGTCGAGGACCTGCCGCTGGCCTACCTGCCCGGCAACTCGCTCCGCACCCGGGTACGGGTCGTCGGCGAGATCGCGCGGTAGGGCTCGTCAGTCGTGGACCCGCCTGTCCCGGCTCATGTGTTCGGCGGGGCGGCGGAGATGTCCGCCAGGGCGGTGCGGGAGTCCCGATTGATCGCGATGTCCCCGAGGGTCAGGATGCCCACCACCTCCTCACCTTCGACGACCGGGAGGCGACGGATCGCCCTCTCCCGCATCAGGCGGACGGCCTGCCCGACGCTGCCCTCCGGGGTCACCGTCGTCAACTCCCGGCTGCAGACATCGCCGACCCGGGTCGCGGACGGATCTCGCCCCTCCGCGACCACCCGGACGACGATGTCGCGATCGGTCAGGATCCCGTAGAGGCGATCCTCCTCGAGGACGATGACGTCCCCGATGTCCTCGCGCATCATCATCTCGGCCGCGTCGGAGATCATGGCGTCCACGGTCACGCCCTGCGGGATCGGCCTCATCACGTCGCGAATCGTGTCACTCACCCGGTGGTCCTGCGTCCGGCCTGCCCGAGAAGTGGTCATATCGTTTGTCATCGTGTCGCCCTCCCGCTTCGAGCCGGCAGCAAGGGCCGTGCCCGGCCCGGTCACCCCACCTATCCGGTCCGGCAAGCCGCGATGCGGGACGCCGCGCGGCAGCGAGCGCGCCCCCCAGGGAACGGACTGCCGGCCGAGGCTTACCGAGCGGGCAGCTTCGTCCGGTGAGGGGCCCCGGCGCCGGGCCGGTTGGTGGTACAGTATGGGGCGTGGTACGACAGTCTCCTGGAGGAGCCCCATGAGCGAAGAGCTGATGACCAAGGTGCAGGACCTGATCGAGAACATGATCAATCCGGCCGTCGCCGGTCACGGCGGGTTCGTCCAGCTGGTGGACGTCAAGGACAACAAGGTCTACTTGCAGATGGGCGGGGGCTGCCAGGGCTGTGGCGCCGCGGACGTCACGCTGAAGCAGGGGATCGAGCGGCTGATCAAGGAAGAGATCCCCGAGATCGAGGAAGTGCTCGACACCACCGACCACGCCTCGGGCGACAACCCGTACTACCAGCCGTCGAAGTAGCGCGCGGAGCTCGTCCCTGACTTTGTAATTCGCTCGCCTCGCCTAGCGGCTTCGGCTCGCACTACGCCCTCTCCCCTCCGGGGAGAGGGTTTTTGTTTCTACGCTCCCTCTCTCCGCTGGGGAGAGGGTCGGGGTGAGGGGGCGGCCCGCAGCGCCCGCCGGAGCCAGTCCCAGGCGCGGATCGCCATGAGCAGGACAAAGGCCGCCGCGTAGTAGTAGGGATCGGGGTTCGCCTTCTTGGCGAGCCACAGGTAATGCAGCACCCCACAGAGCCCGATCACGTAGACCAGCCGGTGCAGCCATTGCCACCGCTTCCCGCCGAGGCGCCGGATCGCGCCGGCGGTGGAGGTGACGGCCAGCGGGATCATCAGCACCAGGGCGGCCATCCCCACCGTGATGTACGGCCGCTTGGCGATGTCGGCGCCCATCTGGGCCCAGGCGAAGAAGTGGTCGAGCACCAGCCAGACCGAGAAGTGCAGCAGGACGTAGAAGAAGGCGAAGAGGCCGAGCAGGCGGCGCAGCGCCACCGGCCAGGACCAGCCGAAGAGCAGGCGCAGCGGCGTCATGGCCAGGCTCGTGAGCAGGATGCGCAGCGTCCAGTCGCCGAGCAGGTTGGTGATGAAGCTGATCGGGTTGGCGGTCAGGTCACCCGTGGCCGCGCGGTAGAGGAGCCACGCGAGCGGCGCGAGGCAGGCGGCCCACACCGCGACCTTCAGCGCGACGCGGCCGCGCCGGGTCACTAGTACTGCTTCTTGAGATCCATCCCCGAGTAGAGCCCCGCCACCTGATCGTACCCGTTGAACATCAGGGTCTCGCGGCGGCGGAACTCGCCGATGCGCCGCTCGGTCGCCTGGCTCCAGCGCGGGTGATCCACCTTGGGATTGACGTTCGAGTAGAAGCCGTACTCCTGGGGCGCCGCCTTGTTCCACGCGGTCTTCGGCTCGTCGGCGGTGAGCCGGATGCGCACGAGAGACTTGGCGCTCTTGAAGCCGTACTTCCACGGGATCACCACGCGGATCGGCGCGCCGTTCTGGTTCGGCAGCACCTGACCGTACATTCCCGCCGTCAGCAGGGTCAGCGGGTGGAGCGCCTCGTCGAGACGCAACCCCTCCGTGTACGGCCAGTCGAGCCCGCCAAAGTTGAACAGGCCTCGCTTCTGGCCGGGGAACTGCTCGGGATCCACCAGCGTGGAGAACTCCACGTACTTGGCCGCGCCGGTCGGCTCGACGCGCTTGAGGAGCGCCGCGAGGGGGAACCCGATCCACGGGATGACCATGGACCAGCCCTCGACGCAGCGCAGGCGGTAGACGCGCTCCTCGAGCGGCGCCATCTTGAGGATGTCGTCGACGTCGAAGGTCGTCGGCTTGTGGGCCAGGCCGTCCACCGTGACCTTCCAAGGGCGCGGCTTCAGCGTGCCCGCGAGATGCGCGGGGTCGTCCTTGTTGACGCCGAACTCGTAGAAGTTGTTGTAGGTGGTCGCTTCCTGGAACTTGGTCGTGGCGTCCGGGAGGTCGAAGGCCTTGTTGCGGGCGGCCATCAGGGGCTGACCGGCGGCGGGCGGGGCGGCGGCCCGGGCCGCTCCGGGCGCCAGGGCGAGCGCGGCCGCGCCCGCCACCGACCCCGTCATGAAGGCCCGCCGGTTCAGGTATAGCGCCTGGTCCGTGATCTCCCCGCTCTTGATGTCGCCACCGCGCTTGATCAGCATGTCTTCCGCTCCCCCTGTGCCATCGAGTGTAACAGCCGGTCCCCGGCCGATGTCACGAGGGTGTTAACCCTTCGCCCCCTACCGGATGAGTCCTCCGGCGGGGGACGCCCCCATCCGTGGCGCCGTCCGGGCCTCCCAATTCCTGCGGGGTTGGCCTATTCCCCTTCTAAGATGATGACGCCGACCATGGGGATCCGGAGTAGCGTGACGGCGCTCGCCGCAGGCCTGCTGCTCTCGGCCTGCGCGACCGCACCCGAGGGGACCTACTATGCCTCGCCCGCCGACCCGACGACCGTCCGCATGGCGCATATCCTCCACCGGGCGGCCATCGCGGGCGGCGACGACCCGCAGCGGTACGGCTTCGCCTTCATCAAGAGTCCCACCGCGGCCGCCTACAGCGACGAGGACGCCACGTTCTACTTCACCGACGGGCTCATGCGCCAGCCGGGGCCGATCATCGAGGCGGTGGTGGCGCACGAGGTCGCCCACGAGGTGATGGGCCACGTGGGCACGCGGCGCAAGCTGTCGCTGTCGCTCACCGCGAGCTTCGGGGCGCTCGGCATCTTCGCGCCCGGGGCCGGGCTGCTCGACTTCGTGGTCAACCCGCTGGTGGTGCGCGCCTTCGGCCGCCATCAGGAGCTGCAGGCCGACCAGAAGGCGGTCGAGATCCTGCGCGCGATGGGGCACGCGACCCCGCGGCGGTCGCTGGCCAATGCGCTGGAGGCCATCGCGGCCCACGTGCCCCGGGAGCGCGAAGGCCTCGAGGGATTGCTGGCCACGCATCCGACCATCGACGATCGGCTGGCCGCGCTCATCCCGCTCGAGCCCGCGCCGAAGCCGCCCGCCAATCCGGTCGCGCGGGCGAAGCCCCCGCGGTAACTCCCCTCACCCTGCCCTCTCCCCAGAGGGGAAAGGGTTAGAAGGTCGAGATGAGCCGGGTGCCGGCCACGAAGTCGGACAGGGCGCGCCGGTCGCGCGTGAACAGGACGAACAGCCGCCCGAGCCCGAGCGTGAGCAGGCAGAGCCCGCCGCCCACGCAGCGCAGCAGCGCCCGTCCGTAGCCGGCGGGGGCGCCGTCCCGGCGCACCACCGCGACACCCACCAGCATCTTCCCGAGCGTCTGCCCGCAGCCGCCGACCAGCACCGTGTGGTAGATCACGTGGAGGGCCACCCCCAGCACCAGGATCGCCAGGGCCAGGATGAGGGCGTCGAGGAGGTCGAGCGGCCGGGCGCGAAACGCGAGCACCGCGACGACCAGCCACATGGCGGCGAGACTCCACGCGACGAGGCCGAGGAGCGCGTCGGCGGCCGCCGCCGCGACGAGCCGCCAGAGAGGGGCGGGCCGCGCCGGCGGCATCAGGACGGCTTCTCGCCGTACACGCGCTGGTACTCCTGCCACGAGAGCATCACGCGCTTCACGAACGCGCGCGTCTCATTGTAGGGGATCTGCTCCACCCACACCTCGAGGTCGTCCGTCTTGCGGTTGCCCCACCATTCGCGTACCCGCGTGGGGCCGGCATTGTATGCGGCGGCGGCGAGCCGCGCGTCGCCGAACTCACGGAGGAGCCCGCCGAAGAAGATCGTGCCGATCTGGAGGTTGGTCACCGGCTGGTCGAGCACCTCGGCGTCCGGAAACGGGATCTGGCGGGCCTGGGCCACCGCGCGCCCGGTGTCGGGCATGAGCTGCATGAGCCCGCGGGCGCCCACGCGCGAGCGCGCCTGTGGGTAGAACGAGGACTCCTCGCGCACCACCGCCGCGACCAGGAACGGGTCGACCGAGGCGCGGCCCGCCGCCGCGGTGAGGGCGTCGCGCCAGCCGAGCGGGTAGAACATCTCCCAGAACTCGCGGGGCGACGTCCCGCCGCTGCGGGCGGATCCCTGGAAGCTCCGGCGCAGGATTCGCAGCGCCATGTGATAGCGCTCGTCGGCCACGTAGGCCGCGGAGAGCGCGTAGAGCCGGCGGGGCTCACCCACCGAGCGGCGGGTCAGCTCGTCCAACTCTTCGTCGGCGAACTCGCGCAGGCCCACCTCGCGCAGCGCGGACGCGCGGTCGAAGCGGGCGTCCCCCTGCAGCCCCTCGAGCGGATCGGCCGGGAACGCGAAGGGGCCTTGGCCTGCGGCCGGCGCGGACTTACCGGATCCGCTCGGCTCGCCTGCGGCTGCGCCTCGCCCAGCCACGGGCGCGCGCTGGGCCGCGAGCAGGCCGTAGTAGGTGCGCGGCGAGTCCTTCAGGAGCTGGGCGAACTGGCGGGCCGCCTGGTCCCGGTCGCCCCGCCGCTCCCACACCCGGCCGAGCCAGTAGGTGGCCGCGTCCCGCAGCGACTGCCCGCCCCGCACGACCTGGAGCCGGGTCCAGCGCGCGGTGGCCTCGCCGTGATTGCCGCGGAACCACGCGATCCAGCCGAGCCGCCAGAGCGCGCTGGCCCCTTCGTCCTCGTCCGGGTAGTCGGCGGCCAGCTTCACGTAGGTCTTCTCGGCCTCGGCGGGGCGGGCCGCGGTCTCGAGGATGTCGGCCTTCAGCAGAAGGGCGTCCGGCGCGTCGTTGCTCTTCGGATGCTCGCGCACCAGCCGGTCCAGGGTGGCCAGCGCGGCCTCGCGGTCGCGACGCTGGCGGAGCCGGCCCAGCTCGAGCAGCCAGCTCGCGCGGCGCTCGGGCGGCGCCCCGGCCAGGCCGTCGGTGGCGGCGGCCAGCGCCGCGTCGTCGCGGCCGAGCCGGCGCGAGGAGTTCATCAGCACCCGCAGCGCGCGCTCGCGCGCGTCGGCCGCCGGCTTCTCGGCGACGAGCGCCTCGGACTCTCCGCGGGCCCGCTCGATGAGCCCGGAGGCGAGCAGCCGCTCGGCGCGCGCGGCCCGCTCCAGCGCGCTCGGCGCGGGCGGCGTCACGCCGGCATCGGCGAGGGCCTTGAGCTGGCGCTCCGCCGCGTCCCCGAAGGTGGCGGGCGCCTGCAGCCACAGCGCCGCGAACACCCGCGCCGCTTCCTTCTGATCGCCCGCGGCCAGCAGCGCCTCGCCCAGCGCGTAGCGCGCTCGCGGCGCATCCGGCGCGTCGGCGAGGCGCGTGACCACGCGCTGCAGGACCGTCACCGCGGCGGCCGCATCACCCGCCTCCCGGAGTACCGCGGCCGCCCGCATCAGGGCGGAGGGCGTGAGCCGGCTCTCCGGCGTGGGATCCGCGGCCTGCGCGGCCAGCGCCCGCGCCGCGACCAGGTCACCCTGCCGCGCGACGCTCTCGGCCTGGAAGAGCCGCGCGTAGTCCTCGAGCGGGCTCCCCGCCCACGCGGGATCGGCGAACTCCCTGGCCGCGGTGACCCAGTCGCCCGCCTTGTGCGCGGCCAGGCCGGCCGCGAACCGCTCCCGCGCGTCCGGAGAGATCGGCGCCGGCGCCGCCCCGACCAGCCCGAGGGAGACCAGGCACGCGGCCACGGTCATCCGTCTCATGCCGCCAGTGTACCAGCGCCCGGGTCACCGGCCCGCCTGTCGCCGGGCGGGCACACCCCCGGCGATCAGCCCTTCGCCACGCGCGCGACCGGCTCGACGCTGCGGTCGATATCGGGCTCGGTGGTCGCCCACGACGAGACGCTCACCCGCAGCGCGGTCCGGCCCTGCCACACCGTGTCGCCGCACCAGCATAGTCTCACCCAGGCATACCACTTGCGGCCTCGATCCCGCGGTGTAGAGTGCCGACGTGGGCCATCGCCGGAGCCGAGCGTGAGTCGACCACGGAAGGCAGCGGCGCTCGACGCCCCCCGCCTGCCGACCGGGCGCGCGGTGCCGCTGGTCCGCGATCTCGAGGTCGCCGACGACCGCGCGTACACCGACCTGGACGTCGCGCAGGGTCGCCTGACCGGCGCGCGCGCCCGCAACGTGCGCCTCGAGCGGGTCTGGCTGCGCGACACCGATCTGAGCCGCGCGCACCTCGAGCGGCTCACCCTCGCCGACGTGCGGCTCGAGCGCTGCGATCTCGCCAACGGCTTCTGGCGCAATGCCCAGATCGACCGGACCGAGTTCATCGGCTGCCGGCTCACCGGCGTCGACCTGGCCGACGCCTCGCTGCGACACGTGCTCATGCGCCAATGCCAGGGTGCGCTGGTCTCGTTCCGATCGGCGACCCTCAAGAACAGCCGCCTGGAGGACTGCGCGCTGGCCGAGGCGGACTTCCAGGACGCCCAGCTCCCCGGCCTGATCGCACGCGGATCCGATCTGCGAGGCGCGTCGCTGTACGGGGCGACCCTGACGGGGGCCGACCTGCGCGGCTCGATCCTGGACGATCTGCGGATGCGCGCGACCGATCTGCGCGGCGCAGTCGTCGACCCGGTGCAGCTCGTCGCGATCGCCCGGACCCTCGCGTCACTGCTCGGCATCACGGTGGGCGACGTGCGCGAAGGCCCGCCGCCGCCTGACCGAGCGGCCTAGCGGAGGACGTCCTCCCGGACGGCGGCGGCGCGGCGCATGTAGAGGATGCGCTGGAGCGCGGTCAGGTTGGTGAGCACCGCGAGCGCGATCATGGCGGGCGTGAGCTGGTTGAACGTCGCCCCCGCGATGAGCACGATGAGCCGCTCGGGGCGCTCGATCAGCCCGATCTCGCAGGCCACGCCGATGGACTGGGCGCGGGCCTTGGTGTAGCTGGTCATGATGGTGCCCACGAGGGCGACCATGGTCAGGAAGACCCCGGTGGTATCGGCGGCGCGATGGTAGTAGAGGACCACGCCCAGCAGCACGACCAGGTCGGAGTAGCGGTCCACCACCGAGTCGAGGAAGGCCCCGAAGGCGCTGACGCGGTTGGCCAGTCGCGCCAGGGAGCCGTCGAAGAAATCGAAGAGCCCGGCCAGCGTCAGCAGCACCGCGCCGGTCCGCAGGCTCCCCTGGGCCAGGGCGCCGGCGGCCAGGATGCTGACCACGAGCCCGACCAGCGTGAGGTGGTTCGGCCGGACGTGGGCTCGGAGGAGCGCGCGCGCCACCGGGTCGCCGAGCCGGGTCAGCCAGGCCTTGTAGTGCCTCAGCATCTAGAGGGGCTTGAGCAAGGCGTCTTCCAGGCTCTCCCGTACGCGGGCCATCGCCGCCTCGTCCTCGAGACGACGGCCCTGCCGGTCGGTCACGTAGAAGGTGTCGTAGGCCTGATCGATCTCGGTGGCGATCCGCGCGCTCGCGATGTCGAGCCCCTGTCCGGAGAGCGTGCGGGTGATGACGTAGAGCAGCCCGACGCGGTCCGGGCACTTCACCTCCACCACGGTGCGGCTGTCCGAGATCTGGTTGTCCACCGAGATCTTGGGCGGGCCGGCCACGCTCTCGCCGGTCGGGTGCACCGCCCGACGCCGCGTGAGCAGATCCTCCACGCTCGCCTCGCCGCGCAGCACGCGCCGCAGCGCCTCGAGCGTGCGGCGCCAGCGCGCCTCCTCGGTGACCGCCTCGCCGAAGGGATCGTTCACCTGGAAGGTGTCCAGCACGATGCCGTCGGCGCGCGTGTGGATCTGGGCGGAGAGGATGTTGATGCCCTGGGAGGCCAGCGTGCCCGCGATGAGCGAGAAGAAGCCGGGCACGTCCTGGGTGGCGACCACCAGCTCGGAGGAGCCCAGATCGGGATGGTGGAAGAGCTCGGTCGCGACCACCCCGCCGTCGGCGAGCCGGTCGAGCAGCCGCAGGTGCGCGGCGATGCGCTGGGGCGAGGTGGTGGTCAGGTAGCGCTCGGAGAGCAGGGCCAGGTGCGCGGCCAACGCGGTGCGCGCCACGTCACCGCGCATGGCCCCGGTCACCCGCTGGGCCACGCTCTCGCGGGTGGGCCGCTCCCGCTGACCGCCGGTGAGCCGAGCGAGCACGCGGACGTAGAGATCCCAAAGGACCTGGGCCTGCCAGCCGGTCATGACGCCGGGACCCACCGCGCGCATGTCGGCGCAGGTGAGCAGGTAGAGCATGCGCAGGCGCTCGGGGGTCCGGCAGACCTCCGCGAGGGTCTCGATCGTCTTGGGGTCGTCGATGTCGCGGCGCTGCGCGATGTGCGACATGGTCAGGTGGTGGGCCACCAGGAAGATCACCTTGT
>Ga0137394_10004508_pt1 | contig 10573 bp, 14 predicted proteins | sample czobulk116metaG_FD_108278 | JGI IMG/M metagenome (GOLD analysis project Ga0137394, IMG submission 108278) | Vadose zone soil microbial communities from Angelo Coast Range Reserve, California, USA - czobulk1.16 metaG | ecosystem: Environmental > Terrestrial > Soil > Vadose zone | place: USA... | reverse complement strand
GCCCAGTGGGCGGGCGCATGGACGCAACGTACCGACTATTGAAGATGCACCTTCTATTTGAGACCAAGATGCCGCCGACCTTTTTTTGTTACCTCACTGCCCGCCTCCCGACGGTGGGCCCACTAGGCACCTATTAGTGCTCACTGACGGCGAGTGGAACACGATTCTTGCGGCCACTGTCCTACTAGTACTCGATAGTACGGTATCGTCCTTCTTGGGCTTGAAGGGACGCGGAGAAGCGCTAGGTGCCGTCTTTCAAGTTCTGGCTGCGGCTGCAACCCGAGCCCGAAAGAGGTCCCCACCTCCAAGATCCCTTCACCGGAAGATTATGGGTGAAGGAGGGGTGCCCACGACTCGGAGTACCAAGCCACGACGCGAATTCATCCGAGTCCCCATCATCAATCAGTCTAACTGTGCAGTCTGTGCTTGCAGCTCCAATAAACCTTTTCGAACGCCGTAGCCCGCAAAAGCTGCATCCGTTTGTGCCTGATTTTGACAACGAGAACGGTTCGGAGGGTGAGAAGTGCGGTCGACGACACCTCGCGGACTTCGATGAGGAAGTCTGGGATGTGTGTTTCCAGGTCCTGTGCTGTGACGAGCTGCGGAACGACGACGTTGAAGGGAGCAGCCGTTGTGAGGATCGTGTTCCAAGGCGCGCCGGGCGCGTACCAAACATTCACGAGATTGGGTTGGTACTCGGTGTAGTGCTGTAGCAAGGTGCGCGTGGTGTTGTCAAAAGATGATGGGGGCTTGGACAACCTATGATGTATGCCAGGGTCGATGAATCGACGTCACAGCAGTCACCGCCACAACGCCCCCAGCCGTGGCAGGCTTGTATCGTGACCGCTAGCTCACTCCTGCTATATTTTATCGCTGCCCTCACTTGTCGTCTCGGCAACGTGCCCCCTGGTCTCATCTACTAGTATCCTGAGCTGAACGGGTCTTTGGCTATAGCAATCCCAGACAACACTTCAATTCTGCAGCTGTACTATTGTGCTCGGCTCGTCCGAGTCCACACAGAAGCTGCATTACTGTAATTGTATGACAACGATATGTGCTTCAGGACTATCGAGCGACCGAAGTACTCGAATAGCTCACGTTCTCTGGCTCGCCTACTCACCTGCTTTAAGTCCTTGTCCACTCAGAGCTTTCGGTCCCCTGGTCTGTAGTACGTTCTCTGTATTTACCATATTCGCCCATCCGCTTTATCACTTTGCGCGCCTCTCAGACTTGCGCCCAGCGTGAGCAAAGCTGCTTACCGTGCGAGGAACCGGAATCAATCCGAGGGATGGTGACATTGGTAGAGGAACAAGCAAGTGCACGAATAAAACGCATCGGGTCAACGCGTGATGGATTTGAGTAGGCGGAATTCCATTAACTTGAAGCTGCCCGGTTTTTTCAAGTTGCCGGTCGCATCGATGATCGTACTGTTCTGTATACACACACCCCGGAAACACTACAGTAGTAGAGTGGTAGGATGAGCTAGTGCGGCCATGATCATAACCTGCACTAGTGCGTGGTATTCCCGTGCGCCAGCCCCTCCCGGCCCCCTTTTTCTTTTCGCCTCACGAAGAAACCCACAAATTTCTTTCATCTTTTTTTTCTTACCCTTCATTGCTTAGACCGCAGGCTCGGCCCCCCCCCAAAAAAAAAAACAAGTGACAGAGAGAGAGCGTTTCGTCTTTCTAAAATTTTTTTTTTTGTTCTGAGAAAAAAAAATTGAGTATATTGTTGGAGCTGGGATCGCTCATCTCATCTCATGATCGATGATGCCGTAAATGATCAGAGCTGATCATTGAGGGTGAGATATCGCAAGCAGCATGGCGCAGCTGGTATAGCGCGCAGGGCCCATACTCGTGTGGCACCCTGAGGTCCCTCGATCGAAACGAGGTGCTGCTACTTTTTTTGTCTTTATGCATATATTTTTGGGTTGTACTGTACTGCGCCTCCATCATCATGTTAGAAATGTGCGATAGTGGACATGCATGGAATCCTCCCCAAAAGGAAACGAAACGACGAAGGGAAAGAAAACCGAAATCAACCCGGCGCGCATGCGAGTCTACTTCGAGACGGGTAGTAAAACCCCTCGCTGCAAATCCACGACCTCGTCCCCGAACGCATCTCTCCACCAATCCGCCAACGTCCGTGCGCGGGCGCGCAAACGATGCAGGTCCCCGAACGGGACGCTCTCCAGTTCGCCGAGCCTCCGCACCGTGTCCGCCAATGCACTCTCCTGGACCACGATCATTATTCAGTCAGCAAGCGAGTAAGAGCTAGCACCCTTGAGGGGTTGCGGGTGCAGAAGCCACGTTGCACGGAGCACTGCTCACCTTGAGTACCTCGCGGGCGATGCCGCCCCGCTGCTGGTCCGCACGTTCCACCTCGCCCAGTGCAGCGCTGGTCTGCGCCATCTTCGCCTCATCCAGCGACGTCTTTCCCTTCACAAGTGGGAGAAGTGTGGCCGTCCACGCGGCGGCCGCCTCGCCATCGTTCATGTTCGAGTTGGCAACCTCGACCGAGGAATCAAGGGCCACATCGGTGGCGGGACGACTCGGAGGGGCCGCATCTGCCGTGTCGTCAGAGGATTTGTGCTGCGGCGATGGCGGGCGCGGGGGGTCGATGCTGCGGCGAGCGGACCCGTGTGAGTTCGCGATGACCAGCGCACCCACGCGCGCAGCTCCGTTCTGGGAGCGCCAACCCTCGGCAGCCCCGCGCCTTGCCGCACCCGCTGGCCGCTGCAAAACCGAGAACATCATAGTCAGCGTCTTTGTGTGAGTGGACTCACAGGTCTGCGTGAGAGGGAGGGAAGAGGGAAGATCAGGACTCACCGCCACGCGACGCGGCTTGCGGCCCATACCACGATTGAGGGGGCCAGGCCCGAACGCATCCTCAAGTCTCTCCGCCCACATCCGCACGCCCGACTGTCGCGGAAGCACTTCGGCCTTCCAGCCTCCCGCGTCTTCGCCGGTTCCTGCCAGCGGTGGATCTTGCGCGGGGTCGGCGGGAAGCAACGCACCCAGGGTGCGGCGAATGTCCGCCTTGGCGCGGGCCTCGAATATCCGGTGATGCCACCACAGGGAGGAGCTTTCTTCATCGCTACCGTCGCCCTCGCCGTCGTCGCGGGTCGCTAAGTGGTGGCGGCGGGACAGCGAAAAGTCGAACGGGACAGGAACGGCACCGAGGAGGGAGTCGATATCTCGTGCTGTGAGATCCTCGGCGCCACGACGGAGGCGCCTTGGTCCGTACTCGGGTATGGAGTCTGGGATGCTCTCAGCGGATTGCGTGGGGCGTACGGGCGCAGGTTGGGGGGTGTGGGTAGCGAGGGGTTCCGGGGCCTTGTCATTCGTTATTTCCTTCAGTCTCTTAGGGGTCCCAGCTCGAGTGGGCTCTTTGGGTTGTGACGCGTCCGATCGGGGGTCATTCTTAGTGGGTGTTGGGCGTTTGGGTGGCGAAGGGACCACGATGGCAAAGTTGGGTCTGGACTTGCGTGGCTTGTCCAAGAGCTTTTCCGCTCCGGTGGCAGTGGGGTTTTTCGGCGTCGATGACCTCGACTTGGCTTTCGATAGCGGTGTCGGGTGGCCGGGAGGTCCAATCCGCGTGACTGGTTCGAGGCGAGCACGCACCTGAGGCGAGCTCGGCGGTATGTACTTCACCATCATGATCTCCTGGTCGTCCTCGCTCATGGCAATCGGATCCGGAGAGGACGCGGTCGAGCGACCACCACCCCGGGGCGCACCGGGCGGGGGCACGTTGTTCTGAGACTGGCGATGCAGCACCCGTCCGTTTGGTGGAACGGCGACGTTCGGGCTAGGAGTGAATTTGAAGGCGCTCGCCGCGTGCCGTCGATCAGAGGCACCGCTGTCGCGGCGCATCCGGGCGTAGAGGTCGGCGAGGGACGTGACCGTTGACCTGGCGTTCCCGGAGGCTGCCATGGCACTCGGGACACGCGCCGCGATCTTCGCACGCTTTTGCTCCACCTTTTCCTGGGCCTCACGCAGCTGTGAACCGTTCGTGATTCGATGTGCAGACTCCCGTTTACGCTTCTTGAGTATGCTGGAAGCAGGGTCACTGGGGTTCCCTGGCGGCGTTGAAGGGGGATGCACGGTTCTGTTGAGGTTTTCATCTTGCTTTTGGGACAGGGATGAAATAACAAGGGATCTGTGAGGGGACTTGAGAGGTATTACAGAGTCAGATGGAGTTACAAACAAGCACTGTAAGTAGAGTTTACCAGATGAAGTGAGGAAGGATGGTGTAATGTTGAGAGGCCATCTGTGGGGGGAGGTGCAATAGCTGAAGATGGTATCATAGCAGACATTTGAGGGAAGGCTTTCACTGAAGTTCAGAATATATCAAAGCAATGTGAGTCACCCAAACAACTTATGTAAGCTGGGACAGCATTATCACATGATTTGTAAATCTGAAAGAACAATAGCTGGAGAGAGGCTTAAAATAGCCTGGAGAGAGGCTTTCCTATAAGTGAAGTACATTCACTCTCAATTCTGTTTTCTGATAGCAATGCCTCATTTTTTGAGATTTGGGGCAAATTGTTGTGGGCTTGTGGCAAGCTGTGTGGCAACCATTGTTTGCTTGTATTTGTTTTGAAAGGATGGGGCCAACTTCCCACCCAACTTTGCTCAGGGTACTCAAACTTGATTGAGGCCAACACCCTGCCTTCCTCCCCACCAGCATGTTGTCGATAGGATAGTAAGAAATACAGTACATTAACGGCAGTACCTGAGGCTTGAAGGCTACATGCTGCCAGCATGTTCACTGCAACTACTCATCTCAAATTACGTCCTCTGATCCACCCGGCGAAATTGCGTAAAAACAATGAATTGTATCGGCACGAATAGACAGTGTTATGATTCTTATCATACCCTGAATTATGTGAAAGTTATGTATACACGAAAAAGTTCGATCATAAATGTCATGTACATCAAAATAAAATCTGAAAGGGCCATATGATCAACGCCATTCAGACCGCGTAAAGGCGTCAAGTCTTACCTCAGTGCAAAAAGTAAGTTTTGAGGGCAGAAATCTCGCCTACAATGTCCCTCGCCTTCTCCTCGAGTGCGCGTATTCGATCCAAGATCCGAGCACCGTCCTCAGCGGACAGCGTGCTCGGGTAGTTCTCTGGCTCCGCCTCTCTCTCCCAGGCGGTCCCCGGCGGCCTTGCCGCACGCGCTGCCTCCATGAACTCCTCCTCGTCGCTGCCAAACGGATCGCCCTCGCTATCCTCGTTCCGATCGACGCGCACGCGCTTGCTGCCCGGCGTGGCCAACGTCCGGATGCCCGGGCCGCGGCTCACCTTGCGCTTCAGCGATCTCATCCCCGCCTGCAAAGCTGAGCCAGCACTGGCGGACGCGACTCCGGCGCGAACGTCTACGGGTGGGGGGCGCGGCCGCTTCCCGAATGGATGCTGGGGGCGAGCTTCGGGTACTTGCGATTCGGACTCGGGCGTGCCGGCGGTCGCATCTTTTCGCGGTTTGGCAACGTGTGAGCATGCAACGCGGCGCTCCTTGCAGGGCAGGCAGGCACGCCCTTCTTTGCCAATGCAGCTACGTCCTCGCCGGGCGCAGAGGTCACATGGAACGGGTCGTTTCCTGACACCATCGGCGAGTTCTTCCTCCTAAAGTGAGCATTATTTTAACACATTCCTACCAAGGAGCAGCAGGCGCGAACCACGGACCTGAAGTTCGTCGTGGTCCTTGGTGAAATTCGGGTTAGAACAGCGATGAACCCAATGGTAATGGCACACACCTCTGGAGCTGGACTAGGCCTCACTTTGCTCTCGCCCTGTGTCTGCACCTTTTGGGTCTTCTCCCCGTTGACATTTTCAGTGGCAATCGGCGGCACGGAGGCAGTCGTATCAGGTTCACCCTCAGCGTCTGTGCTGTCGTTGACTATAGCTGGGTACTCCACCTCTTCGGCACTCCCAGGCGCGGAACCCGGTTGGTCAAGACCCTTGGAAGCCTCTACAGCCTCGCGGAGTCGATCATAGATCATTTCCGCTTCCTTTTTACGGCCCAAGACCTTCAGCTCTCTCTCAAGGAGCTCGCCGGTAGGTGCCTCTTGCAAACCAACGCTCTTGAGTATGCCACGGTACTCGCTCTGTGGTAAGGGTAAGGTGGCAAAAGTCAGAAATAGGAGGCGGTGGAGCCAGGACGAGAAAGAGGACTGGCCCATTGTTTGTCCATGTCACGCAGCCAAGCCACCCACGCGCGCAGGTGCTCGGGCTTATTTTCAGGTTGTTGAACCAAGGTGCCCTCAAGGAATCCTAGCTCGGTGCCAATGCGGTGCAAGTTCCGGCTTTCAGACGTCGGCGAGGCCATTTTTTTTCAACGTAAAAAAGAGGAATCGGCGCCGAGTCTAAAAAGAGCCTGCTCTATAGGAATTAGGGGACAATAGGGACAATACACAAAAGAGAGGAGGGCGGTAGCGAGAGGGCGGAATGGATGCGAGAGACCGGGAACAACCAAAACCAGTCGCTGCGGGTCGGAGGGATGCGGGTTTTGAGTAATGTTGTTGATCAACCGCTGAACTCGAATCTTGTTGGACGTTGAGCGCTTCTCTCGCTGCCGTCGGCTAACTAGAGGTGGGGAGGAGGGCGAAGCGCGAAAGAGCCATTAAAATCCAACACTCGGTCTCCAGCGGCGCGGGTGAGTTTTTCGGCCCGTTGATTGCGGCGTTTGCCCCTCCCGACACACTCCGCCACAGCCGCGCCTCCGGAACCCCAAGCGCAAAACCCGTAAAGGCCGTAACGGGCAGCAGAGCTGATAGGATGGTCACGCATCACCGGCGCTCGGTGCTGTCCCCTATTACGCATTCCGGCATCTGTAACTCTGATGGAGCACGGCTTTAACTGGGAAATCGTCAGCATCTCTTTCTCGGAACCCCCCAACGACGATCCTTTACCTCTCTGATCATCGGGAGCAACAAATGCGCCCGCTGCTCAGGCGCCGCTCCTTGATGTACGTTTGATATATGCAGCGGAGCTGTCTCCCGGATACGTGCATGTTGATGACAGTTCGCTCTCGGCAATAAGGTGCGCATGGTCGTCCATGGTCGCCCTAACTGCGATAGGCACCGCGACGTCCACAACTGTTCTCCCGTTCTTTGTGATTGGTAAATTCACTAGGAGTAGCGTATCTGTATCTGTGTTGTGGATGTGGCCAGTTCGAACGTCACGGTCGTTTTTCGGCAAAATATGTCTCGTTTATAATGGATGCCATGCACTAGACGTTTCTACGGCTGCAGAGCGGCAAATTGATGCCAACCTTGATGGTGCTACTCGCGATCCGTCTGTTCGAATTGCTACATGGTACCAGCTCATTGGACCACCCGAGAGCTGTGCCGCTTCGTTGTAGTACGGAGCACTACAGTACTGAGCGTGACCGAATGTGGTCGCGGGTAAGTCCGAAAAGAACCTTTGTACGGCGAACGAACGCGCGCGTGGGACCCGCTTTTGTGCTTCCTCACCCCCTCCGCCCTCCTCGCCGCAGTCGACATCGCTATCTCTTCATTTCATCCCTAAAAATCCCCAAAAAATGCAGCAGCAAGCCTCCAGACCCGCCTCAACTCGCCTCGGTCCCAGTCCTCGCCCCTACCAGGTCAACACCCAGACAAAACTAATAGACGCTGTCCATGGCAGAATACTCTGCGTCGCTGATATCCGCGGTCGTCTCTCTTCCCTCAACGACCTGGCGCGTGAAACAAATGCAAAAGCCATCATCCATACGGGCGACTTTGGTTTCTTCGGTCCGTAAATTCCCCTCTTTTTTTGTTCTTTTCACTGACCCCGTCGAGCAGAGGCAACCAGCGTCGACCGCATACAAGACCGGGCCCTTCGTCATCTAACGATGTACTCTCCTCTGATACCTAGTCCGCAGCGCCAACACCTACTTTCTGAAAACTCCCCCACTACAATTCGCCAAACCGTGAATATCTCCATGCTGTCCGAATTCCCACTCCTTCTGTCTGGCCAGCTCAAGCTGCACGTGCCAGTCTTTACCGTTGCAGGCGCATGCGAGGATATTCTTATCCTCGAAAAGTTGCGCACTGGAACGTACGACATTGAAAACCTCCACCTCCTTGATGAGGCCACCACTCGCTGCCTCGACATCGGCGGCATCAAATTACGACTCCTTGGCCTCGGCGGCGCCTTTGTTCCTCACAAGATGTTCGACAATGGGGAAGGGGGTGCAACAATCGCCGGCGGTAATGGTACCGTGTGGACAACAATTCTCCAAATCGGCGAGCTGGTTGATACCGCCCAACGGGTTTATGACCCTACAGAAACTCGCCTCCTCGTCACCCACGCTAGCCCAGGCCGCGAAGGCATCATTGCTTCCCTTGCCCTTTTCCTCAAAGCAGACCTCACCATTTCCGCCGGCCTTCATTTCCGCTATGCTTCGTCGTGGAACGAGTTTAGTGTACAGGGCGACTACGATGGCTTCAGGAACAAGCTGCGCAATGGAAAGGATGCATTTTACCGTGTTTGGGACTCCGTCAAGTCTCAAGTAGACGCCGTAATCGATGATCATCAGCGCGTCCTCCTCGATAAGGCTTTGGCTGTCGTTGAGCGTGTGCCACTGGCGATAGGTCAGCCTACTCCTGGAGGGGGTCCCGCTGCAACGGAAGAGATGGCATGGAAGAATTGCTGGAACTGGAATTTGTGCGACGCAGCATATGGTTCACTGGTTCTTGACATTAAGGAGGGTCGTGTTAATGCGGAACTTAAGAGCCAAGGTATGATTCCCGATCCTCGGATCCCTTTCCACCTTTAATGTTCTCCCAGGCTTCAATTACGGCTATCGTCGTTCCGCAACGCCAGCTACTCAGCACACACCAACGTCCACCAAGCCACCCTTGCCCCCACAAACGGCAACATCGATTACTCCTATCAAGGCGCAGACGCCCGCTGCGCAGAAGGTGACGCCACAGGAGCCTGACGCAACTTCTCCTGCCCAGCCTGTACCTTCTACTTCCGAACCCGCATCCGGTAAAGAGACGCCGCCTGTCGCCAAGGTGAATGGCAGTGATTCTGCGACGGTGTCCACCCCCGGCTCTGCAGAGAAGGACAAGGGCGAGCGTGACCGTGAGAGGTCGGAGAAGTACAAACCTAAGAGAAACCAGCGCAAGGGCCGTGATCGCGATCATGCGGACAAGGAGACGGCGCGTGATGCGGATGCCGAAGGCAGCAGTGGCGAGAGGAAGGATGATGCCGTGTCGACGCCCCCCAAATTGGACACGGCTGGCTCACCCGCTCCGGGTTCTGACGCCGGCCCGGTGAGTCCACGCACGGATAGCACTGGTATCCACACGCCAACAAGCCGCAAGCCAAATAGAAACCCTTGGACGTTATTCGTGCGCCTACCAAACGCCACGAACGAGACGGAGCTACGCGAGTTCTTTGGAGAAGCGAAGGATGGGGTGCGTACTGTCATCTAAACTTCACCATGGTTTCTATGTCGAGGCGAGACTGACGGGTGGATCTGCCAATGTTGCAGATAACGCGGGTACATTTCCCAGGTCCGTTGTTCAATGGACGTGATCGTAAGATCGCCTACGTCGAGTTTGGTGACGAAGAGACTATGAAAGCCGGGCTCGAAAAGCACAAGGAGGTATATACGATGGTTTACCAGTCAATGCGATCCACTGACTGTATTTTCACTCCAGGAACTAAACGGTGGAACGCCTGAGGTGAAACAATCTGACCGCGAACCGCGCGACCATCATCCTTACCGTGGTCGTGGACGAAGCCACGGTCGCGGAGGGTTCGCTGCTCGTGGCTTGGCTGGTGCCGGGCTAGTAAGAGGCGGCGCACCCAAAACAACAAACGGCGATACATAAACGAGATCAATATATTCCCCTCTTCTCACCCTTTCAACTCCTTCAATTTTTCTTTTCTTTTTCTCGCTTCTCACTTCTCACGCTTTCTGTTGCATTCTACGTCGATCTTAAGCGCTTTTTTTTGGGGGGGAGGCTATGTTCTGGATACTGATACAGTTGCTTACATTTCAATGTGTCCGATATATGCTCGAGCTCTCACACACCACTAATCAATGTTCGACCAGTCTCTCGTTTCTGGCAATCCTCGTTACCAGCTCAGGACTGAATCCTAATTGTCGCATTCTATTTCTGTAGTTGACGGACTTGTGAGGGACCTCGGGCCCTTTTAAAAAGCATGCGGACCTTGCCGTTTAGCCAAGCTGCTCTCGGGTGTCAAGCATGTCAAGACTCAAGCTACACTATAACTGATAAGGAACGCCTCAAGACACGTAACAAATATTAATGATAGTTACACATCTTGATCCAATTTTTTTTTAAAAATTGGTATCGTGTCTCGGGTGCATTATAAGGATCCGTGGCTGGGGCCACATAGGTCGTTCGTGTAAATGTCTCCGCAAGGCCAAAAAATGAGACATCATACGATTGCTCATGCGCTCATGGCGTCTACAATTAAGGTGGACAATGGAGTTCTCAGAAACCTCGTGAAATATGAGAGGCTGGAGCACGACGTGACCGGTACTACAGTAGTCTGCTACGTGCTTCAGCCCTTTGACTCACCTCT
>Ga0137394_10004507_pt1 | contig 10573 bp, 13 predicted proteins | sample czobulk116metaG_FD_108278 | JGI IMG/M metagenome (GOLD analysis project Ga0137394, IMG submission 108278) | Vadose zone soil microbial communities from Angelo Coast Range Reserve, California, USA - czobulk1.16 metaG | ecosystem: Environmental > Terrestrial > Soil > Vadose zone | place: USA... | reverse complement strand
TCCAGCCCCCTGATACTTTTCTCACCGACCGCGCCTCCAGCAGGCTTGCTAGCACCTGCCGAATCGAGCGACATCGTCCAAAGGCCATCGACTGCCATCGCTGCCGCTGCCCCCCGCTTTGTAGATGTAGGAGACGGCGACGTGGTAAATACAGGTGACGTCACTCCTGACCGCGGCGACGTTGGGGTCACAGTGGGCATCCCCGCGCACGCAGGTGCTGTCGCCGGTGTTGAGCTGGGACGGTGTTGTGATGGGGACGCAAGCGCAGCCGCGTCGAAAGACTGGGACTGCGACCTTCGCAGGGCTTTTCGAAGACACCGTCTAATGTTTTGCGCGCACGTCACAGCTGATCGATGATGAGATAGGATAGGCTGAAGACAGGACCAGGATTTGCAGCCCAATGACCTCACGTCCCCGGAATTTTGAAGAAAGCGGGCTGCAGGGCCTGGACACCGCAAATAATCAATCTGATCTTTTTTCATTCTGGGTTGCCTTGACGCGGCAGGGCTGGAGGTGGACGCGAGATGATCCATGAGGTTCGGCTAGGCAACAGCGGCAGCGGCGACCGGTGAGACCGCCAAAGGTTTGATGGTGGTTGTAGTGGTTACGGGAGCGGAAGATGGGGTGGCTTGAAAATCCAGGCGGATGGCCGTCGTGCGACGGTGTCTGAGCCTGTTGTTGTCCCTGAAAGGACTGCTGTTGCTGCTGTGAGGCCGCAGGACCAGGGCCCAGCGCGGGGAAAGTCGTCTGCCGTAAAGTCGCGAGCCAGGTGAATTTCAACGAGTTCAGTGCCCGCTACGGGTTGATTAGGCTCGGAGGGTGTTGGAAATAAAGCTCAAATTGTGGGAACTTTGCTGGCGACACCGTCCTCCCATTGACAGCGTTCAAGATAACTCTTTCACATAACGCTGGCAGGTGGTCTTGCTGTCACTGTGAAGATCGCTGGTGTTGATAGGAACATAGCTATGAGGTTTTGCAACTCCAGTATATTCTTGCTTCGTAGACTGAGCGACAGACTGGAGAGCCTTGTGAGTTGTGGTCCGTGACGGATGCAAACCCATCGAATCCGGCATCTCGAATGCATGGGCATGATAGCGTGAACGAACGACGGATGGCCGCCACGCGTGGACAGCGTGTACTCTGCTCATCCTAAAAATGCATCAGAATGGGAAACAAAAGCCGAGGAAACACATACCCATGCTATTGCACCTAGTCAAACGCGCCGCGCGCACGCTAGAAGATTCTAAAGGATGAGATGAAACAAGTACCTCATTCAGCCATGATGCATGCTGTGTATGATGCATGTGATGAGGCGTGTCCGAGGCACGTTGAGACCCCAGTTTTAGCCATTATACTGCCATGCTAGTTCCAGCTTACAATGCGGTTACTACCACCCCGACGCGATCAAATTCGTTGAGCGCGACCACTTGAAACATGATCATGCAGAAGTCACCAACATATACATATGATAAATATACTATGACTCGAGACACACTATGCTGACACTGACATACATGATACAGCAATCAGTAATTAAAAAAATGTGGGGGTTGTGGTCGTGCAAAGGATGCCTGAGGAGGGCTAGGTTTGAAGACGACACGAAGATCGGGGTTTTCTACGATACGCTCGACCACGTCGCGGAATGCCTGGCGCACGCCGACCGCTGTCTTGGCCGACGTCTCGACGAACTGGCAGCCCATTTTCTCCGCCAACGCCGCCGCCTCTGCAGTGGGCACTTGACGATGGAATTCCTGAGCATAGACAAATAAGCACGACAGGACACCAAAGTTAAATGCGAGAAGGAGGCGTACCTTGTCAATTTTGTTGCCCACGATAACTTTGATGACTGGCCCATGGACATAAGTCGCTATCTCGGCGAACCAGCGCGTGAGCTCCTCAAAGGACTGACGGCATGATGCGTCATACACTTAAGGGACCAAAGTTAGAGTTTGTAGAGATATCCAAAATGTATACCAACGTACCAAGGAGGATGCCCTGTGCACCCTTGTAATGTGCCAGCTGCATAGTGCGATATTGCTCTTCACCTGCGGTGTCCTATTTGGTCAGACCGAAGCGTCAGTTTCTTATGTCTTCATAGCTCAAGGACGAGGGGACATACCCATACAGCCAGGTTCACGTTTTTTCCTCGCACGTCAAGTTTTCGCCTCTAGAAGTCGATTAGATATCGTGAAATCTCGATAGGTGTAACCGATGTGCCTCACCTTGACCTCGACGCCTATCGTTGCGTTGGCTTCGTCTTCTGAGAGCCATTGGTTCTCTGACCAGCGCGTGAGGAGACTGCTCTTCCCCACTGACGAGTTGCCAACCATGAGAACTTTGACATGGAGCTCCGACAAATGTGACTGCATCATGGCGTATTGCGAGTTGCGACGTAAAGGGAGGAGTTCCTTGTGTGTGGATATACGATGACTGAGCTGGTTCTGGTGCAGGATAAATATGCACCATGGAACTGTGGAGAGTAAGCACTCATAGCGTGAGGTTATGCGCGCAACGCTTCCGATTCGGCAGTCCGAGGCCAGTGAAACGGATGGAGTCGTCCGTCCATTTTCCTTCGTCGGGGTGACATAAGCATCCAGAGAGGCGCGTCAGGGGTACAAACGCTCGCTCTTGCTCATCCCAACCACGCAGTTCTAATTTGGGTGACCAAGTCATTAACCACGAACCAATGATCGGAGTTTCGGGTGGATGGCACACCTAAATGACATCTATGGAAGCCCAGAAGTGACGCATGCGATGGTCAAAATGCATGATGGCCTGAAAACACGGTATCTGATTTAGCATATGAAGGGCGGGCGCTGGAGAAGAGTTGTACCTGGTTGCCGACCCTCAATGCCGAGAAATGGCACTGACTCGTATATGGTGTAGACTGGCCTTCACGTGAACGTGATAATGTGATCTAGAGTGCTCAAGCACTGGCACAGAAGTTGGCCAGCACAGAGGTTGCGACGACGACGACGGCAAAAAGATGAAGCTGCGTAGAACGTATTGTGTTTTTGAGTTTCAACAACAACACTCGGACGTGGGGAGAGCATCAGTCGAATGTCACTTCAGCGATTGTACGGTGGCAAAGCTTTGAGCCGGCGGAAACCCCACTTCAAAGTCCAGGCGAGGCACGCGGCGTTTCAATCGACTGCTGACAATAGGACGCTCGCACACATATGATACCGTCACGGTCTGCCCTGAGCGACGGCTCAAAAGACCTGGAAATGCTGCTCCTGCGAATTTCTCAGAGCTTCGAGAATCATAGCTCTTTGAGAAGCTGAGCGCCACAATCTGGATTCCGGTATGTCGCACTTCTCAAACGATCCTGAAGTCTGGCTGGGAGTGGAAGGCGGGCCAGGGCAAGGGCGGAGGTGCCAGTAGTACCCACCGCCCGTCCACTAGCACGGTAAGTTCTGGCTGTATTTCAAGTCTGCTTGGGCGGCGCATCCTAATCGTGATATCGGGTTCTGGGAATGGTATCCGAGTGGACCGAGTCGTCGTTGCGCCGAGCCCGTCACCTTTCCATACTGCATCTCCTCTGCTGGAAATTTTGTTTGGGGTCTGAAAATGGAGAGCTGCCCAATGCTTTCAACAGCTGTTTCGAGACTTTGGGAAGGGGGGGGTTCGATCAGTAGAACAGCCAGCGTATCTCCACCAGCATGCGTAACCCCTCGCCCTGGCCATAGTTCTCCCCTTAACATCACTACTGAAGTCCACCTTCGCCTCAGGTCTTTAACTGAACGAGGATGTAGACGTGACTGGCCCCCGATCAATTGAGGACGGAACAAATCGGAGACAAACTTTGATACCATCGACAAAAATCTCGACGAGGCCATTTTCAAACTAGGGTTGGACCCCTTACGACGCTACCATATACCGGAGACTTCTCGCCTTCGGGTTTATCTGGTTCCAAGTTTCGGCACAGAGGGAGTGACAGGGTGTCGATGTTTTCTAATGTAAGTGCCACTGCGCGTGGTGAGGGTATGGTACAAGATAAAAAAATAAGCATGGGTCGATATCATGAGGCAAAAAACGACCCGAATTAAACCCCCCAAGGCGTCCTTCCTCACAGTGTGTACGTGTACCCAGGGCCAAACAACGAAAGAAAAACAACGTGCTGTTCAGGCTAACACGAACAAATACCCGACGCGTCCTCGTCGTCCTGCGTCTGCGACAGGTCGATGTTCCCCGGCATGCTCACGTTGGCAGCAGCGGCTCGGGATACCACCGCGCCCGCGCCAGCACCTCCTCCACTGGACTTGGGTTTATCCTCGCGCCACAGCGAAGGCGTGTCGATGATGCGCGCGACGACGTCGTTGAACGCCTCTGTCACGCCCACGGCCGTCTTGGCGGATGCCTCGACGAAGAGGCATCCAGTGCGTCCCGCAAACGCCGCGCCTTCTGCCATCGGCACCTGGCGGGAGTATTCCTGTAGTAGAAAAAAATGGAGGAATGGACGGGTGGGAATGGATGGGGGCGGTGAGAGCGATCGTTGTGTTACTTTACCTTGTCTAGTTTGTTCCCGACGACGACCTTGACGACTTCGGGCGGGACGTAGTTCTCGAGTTCTTCCAGCCAGCGCGGGAGCGCCTCGAACGACTCGCGATTCGACACGTCGTACACTATATAATCGTATCGCAAAATGCACGCACGCACGCGAGAAGGCGGTGCCCAGAAGGAAAAACACCGTAGCGAATGAGCGAGAGCCGAGTTCAGTTGTGTTGTGGAGAAAAGGGGAACGCGAAGCGCGCTCAGGTAGGGGGGGGGGGGGGGAAAAAAAAAGAAACGACCTCGTACCGAGGATGACGCCTTGCGCGCCGCGGTAGTACGACGCCGTGATGGTGCGGAAGCGTTCTTGACCCGCCGTGTCCTACACGTGCGTGCATGCAGCGCAAGCAAGCAGGAGACATTCGCCATGGCACATGCAAAGTTTGTCGGAGGAATGAGGGGGACGCACCCATATGCTCATCTTGACTTTCCGCCCGTTGACCTCCATCTTGTGTACCTTAACGCACCCCAAACCAAATCCAAGCCAAAACCCCCACCAGGAAACAACAACAACAACCAAAAAAATCGTAGTCAGCGTTTTTTCGACAGAGGAAATATATAATACGGAGAAAAGAAAGAAAATACGGCGTGTGCGCACCCGAAAGTCGACGCCGATCGTTGCGCTCGCCTCGTCCTCGGGTAACCACTGCTTGTCCGAGAAACGAAGCAAGAGGCTGCTCTTCCCCACCGACGAGTTTCCGATGAGCAGCAGCTTGACGTTGATGATCTCTTGTTGTGGCAACGTTGGTGCCATGAGAAGATCACGCTGAGTGTGTGGTGGTGGTGGTTAGTGGTAGGTAGCTCTTAGTCTTAGGTAGTAGTAGTGTTGTATTGTATTGTACGATATAGGAGCGAGTTGTGTGGTGCGGTGGCTGTAGTGGCGCGAAGGGGCTGAGCGCTGAGAGTTGGAGGTGCGTATGAGTATGGTATCAGTTGTTTGGCGTAGCACGTATCCGCAGTCGAGGGCCGTGGGTGTAAAGAGTGTAAAGAGAGGGTAAAGAAGGGGCCGACTTGGTGTGCGGCTCACGGCGTGGAGTCCACGGGGCCCAAGAGAATCGAAGCAGACGTCTCTCCCTGGGAAGCCTGCCGAGGAAACCCGGGCCTCGCTCACACACTCATAGTAATAAACACTTCGATCACACACGCACGACACGACGCGTGGCAGGCAACGCATGTATCGCCTGTATTTATGCTAGGACAAGATGCTAGGACAAGAACACAAAATGCGAGGGCGGTCTACTACTAAACCCCGGGCCCTCATTGGACACTATACCTCCAAAGGATGGCCCCAAAAGAGAGGGTGGAGTTGATAAGGATAGTATGTAGATACGACTTGAACCAGATTGGTTGCTTTCTTTCTTTCTTTCTAGATGTGACTTAGGACCCAGGGCAAATCATCCTCGGGGTCATCCTCGTCGGGCTCACCGGGCTCGGGTTCTGGGTATGGCTCGGGATCTTCCTCAGGACGGCAAACCGCCGGGACATTGAAACCCTACACGGAAATAAGACGTCGTCAAAGCGTCAAAAAGGTTTCGGATGCCATGTGGTAAAAAAGCAGTAGTACTCACGTTTGTGCGAACTCCTCCTCCCCAAGGCGTACGTCCCTGAACCGTCGCGTCCATCCCGAGGCCTTTCTCCGCGAATCCTAACCATAGATCACAAAAATTCTCCCCACCCGTCAGGACCTGGTCGGCCTGGATGACCGCGTCGCGGGCTTCGAAGAAACCGGGACGGCACTGCTGCAGCTTCATAGCGTTCAGCACGAGCTGGATGATCAAGGAATTGCCGTGCTTAGGCACGAGTTGCTCGGGTGCATCGGCAGAAGGAGACTCGGGTGCGCGGTAGAAGTCGCCGACGGGGATCGTGCCATTCTCGAGGGGAAGGGGCGGGAAGAGTGACTCGGTGAAGCCATGCTTTTGGATCAGCCGCTGACCAACGACCCAAAGGATCTCTGCCCAGACTTCGCCGATTGCGTGAACTCCCCAGTACCCGGGCTTGTCGAGTGTCTTGTACGTGGACGGGTTGATGGTTTCGTTCTATGGAGCAGTCAACACCAGACGCAGTAGAAGCACACAGGCATGTAACATACAAGCGAGTAGGGGTATTTCCTGATGCCTTTGTCTTGGTTGGCAGCCCAGGCACCCATAGGGAAATCAGAGTAGAGAGCCTTGCTGCGAATGGTAGTGGCCAAGAAATCTGCGTAAGGACGTCAGTACAACTCTCCACCTTGTATGAGGGGATAATCACCTCCCCAACCCTCGCCCATGCCGCCGCTTTCGCCCCATCCAAGACACCCAGAATTCGCGGGACCACCAGTCAAGCGGATGCTGAGACCATGCGACAACTCATGGATGACAATACCGGCCTCGAGATCGCCATCGCGGTAAGGGTTCGCGGTGTTCCACAGGTACATCCTGCACCGACCGTTCTTCCCGTCAGGGGGAGTCATGAAGTTGGCATTATTGTATCCGGATCCGTCCTGAGCGTTCGCGATGACTGCATCCCCTTCCTCACCGCCACGTCCGAAGTTGTGTTGCTGGAAGTTGCCGGCGACTTCGTCAAAGCCATAACTGGATATCATAAGCCCCCTGGTCGAAATGTGGCAACAAGCAAGACATACCGGTAGTAGAGATCGTGCACTAGGTTCGAAGTATAAAAGAGTTGCGTGACGGTAGCGTTGATGTACTTCTTTGCCTCGTCCATCGAGTCCGATTTATCGGTAGTCTTGGGCTTGTAGGTATAGTTGAAGATCAGCTGTTCGCCGCCATCAGGCCGGTAATTGTTGAGCCAGCCAGCCTGGCCCTCCCAATTCTCGTGAGCAAACACCTGTGTACGATTAAGTACCGTATCTGAAAAAGGATAACGGAAATACGGACATTGTTGCCAAAGGTGGTGGTATAATTGGAGTATCGGACTTTCTTCTTCAAGTCAGAGGATAGGGGATCATTGGTAATAGGTATAACGTGCCACCCGAGGGGGCTGGCCAGGGGATCAAACATCTCTTTGTTGAAAGAACGGTTGCCCTCTGAGGGATCATTGATGCCGAAGGGGAAGACGTTGTAAGTGGCAGGTGAGCGTTGTGCAGGCTCTTTGGGGGCCGGAGCATCCGATGCCCAGTCGACGACGGATAGGATGCGATGAGGCGCCTGGCGCGACACGACAGCTTCGTACCAGTTGTCCTGCATCTCAACCTCGAACTGCAAAAACCTCAGGAACTGTTGTACAGGGAACGGAATTCGGTGCGCTTACCCGCCAAGCCTGCATAAGCATGGTCTTGTCACCATCAGGGAGCTGGATATAGACAGGCTTTGCCCTGACAGGAGAGACGGCGTCGGGGACATTATCGATCATCTCGACGAGCACGGCATGCTCATCACCGACGAGGTGGGGCTCGAACCAGGAAGTCATGTCTTCGATCATCTGATCGTGGTTGTTGAGGATGTCCGACACAACGGCATCGTTCGGCGTAGCGGCAATCATGAACTGAAGAAGGGCGTTGCGGGGGTCGACGACATCTTCAGGCTTGACGAATCCCCTCTCGGCGAACTCGTAAGGTACGCGGACGTGCTCGCAGTTCCAGCCGTGAAGACGATGGATGCGTTCAAGTGGCTCATCTTTGGGTGGCAACCCAGAAATGGCAATCTGATCGGCGGCAGCAACGGGTTGCTGATGGAGAAGATTGAGACGCTCATAAAGCTGGTCTTGCAAAATGGTGCAAAACTCGGCGTGAGGGCCGGAAGTGATCGGCTCATCAATGAGGGCGATACTTGGCACAGAACCACGGTAAAACTGGGGTAGAAAAATAAACGCCCTGCCTACGGGACCCATTGTCCGACGAAGACGCTCACCGAGTCACCGTATGAAATGACTGTGCCGTCCATGACGTTGACGTTAATGTCACCGTCTGCGACTTCCAGACCATTTATCATCTGGCGGAAGAAGACGTGTGTGACCCCGGTGGCCTTGTCGGTGTAAGAGTCCTTGCGCAAGGCAAAACCGTTATCTTCAGAGTGTTGGTCCCGAAGGACATTGGCAACAAAGCTCCTAGCGACGTCATACGGATCCGAAGAAAGGAAAGAGACCTTTGCAAAGGGAGTAGGATTGGTGTGGAACTTTGCGTGAGGATGCACGGGACCAAAACCCATCGTCTTGCGACGCGCAACGGGGCCGCTCTGATGGGCGAGGGCAGAGCCCAGTAGGCCGAGAAGGGCCAGGGATGTCTTTGAGGAGGGCATGAGAGAGAGGTAGGAGGGAGAGAAAGGGCGAGGTCCCGATAGACAACCGACCAACGAAGGTGGTTGATAAACAAGAACCAGGACCAAGAGCTTGTGCCAGCGAAGGAGCGGAGCGGTACTTATCCGGTCCCTCCCTAGACAGCCCGAAACTTCCCACGGGTGGCCCTCACCGAGACACCTTTTTACGACCTACTCTCCTTTCATACTACGCGATAATACCCTCCCAGTTTGTACCCTTCTTTCTTATCAGATCTCTCCCGTCTGACCCTACGCCAACAAGACACTGAGAACCCCAGTTTCTCCTCTTTCCCGATCCGGTGTCACTTTCTGTGGCAGTACGCCTCGTGTGCGCAGCCCGTGTCCTCTCCTCCTGCTGAGAATTCATCCGCACCGTCGCCTCTACAGAAAACCAACCTTCAACTCCCAAGCGGTCCACGCCTTTTCTCCTCTCGTTCCAAACAATACATTTACCCCACCATGCAGCCTAGAACGAATTTTGTTTTTGCAGGCAACCGCATCTATGCCGCCTTCCATGCCGCCGTTGCCCGCATGGACAAGTCTCTGAATCCACGAGACACCATCTGGCGGTTACAAAGTCACGTCTTTACCCTATCCGACCTCGTCTACCTCATCCACATCATCAATTCTGCTTTCTGGCTCGTGATTATGCGCGCGCCCGGGTTCCCGATCAAGCTCTTCATCCCAGTCTTCCACATCGGCCTCCTCCTCGTACCTTTCACTTCCCAATTCTTCCTCCCAGCGTTACCCGTCACGACCTACCTCATCACCTTCTATTCCTCCCAATTCATCCCGAACAACCACCGTCCTACCATATACGTTTCCGTCCTGCCAACTCTCGAGTCGGTCCTTTTCGGTGCCAACATCTCCGATCTGCTCACTCGCTACACCCATCCCGTCTTGGATGTTATCGCATGGTTACCTTACGGCGTCGGCCATTTTACCATTCCATTCATCGTCGCCATCTTTCTCTGGCTCTTCCGGCCGAAAAAAGTACTACACCTCTGGGGCCGCGCATTCGGTTGGATGAACTTCGTCGGCGTGGTGACTCAAATTATCTTCCCATGTTCCGCGCCGTGGTACGAAGTGATCTTTGGCCTCACCCCCGCCGAATATTCCATGAAGGGCTCCCCCGGCGGGCTGCTGCGCATCGACAATCTCTTACACAGCCATGGCTACACCGTCACCTTCAGCAACTCACCCGTCGTATTTGGCGCCTTCCCTTCTCTCCACTCGGCTTGCGCAACGATGGAGGCTCTCTTCCTCGCACACTTCTTCCCTCAGATGGCAACCTATGCCTGGATATACGCCGCGGTGCTATATTGGGCGACGATGTACCTCACCCACCATTACCTCATCGACGTCGTCGGCGGCGCCTGTCTCGCCATCGCCTTTTTCTACCTTTTCCTCCCCGATGACCTCAAGGGCCCACTCGCGACCGCCTCACCCACCGGTGCAATCCACGGCAACGGCCACCACGGCAACGGGCGATCAAAGTACGAGATCTACGGCATCGAGGTGCCACACCTAGACGGGGACGGCTTATCGTACGAGCTCTCCAGCGACGCAGCGAGCGACGAAGAAGAGACCGGCATCGCCGCATATCGCTCTCCCGGGTCCAACGCCGCGCCCGCAGCAGACGCAGTAGCAGGCAGCTGGGGCACGCCAACGTCGGCGATGCCGCTCATTCATTCAGCCACGAAGCAGGCAAGACGCAGTCACAAACACACCGCGAGCATCGCGAGCCTCATTCGTGCCGACGATCGCGT
>Ga0137394_10004505_pt1 | contig 10573 bp, 9 predicted proteins | sample czobulk116metaG_FD_108278 | JGI IMG/M metagenome (GOLD analysis project Ga0137394, IMG submission 108278) | Vadose zone soil microbial communities from Angelo Coast Range Reserve, California, USA - czobulk1.16 metaG | ecosystem: Environmental > Terrestrial > Soil > Vadose zone | place: USA... | reverse complement strand
CTTTTGCGGGGCGCTCTTCTTCGAGAGTTGTACGGTGTGCCATAAATCCGCTCTTTGAACCTACTATTTTGCCATAGAACAATACGGCATGCTTGCCGGCCTCGGAGACGGCTTGCTCCCACACAAATCTTGGATGAGTTTGCTAGGCCTGAAACTACAGAGCCTTCATGAAGAGTCGCCTCGTCGCTAAAAGGGCGCAGCAGGCTGCGGCCCTACACCGAGATGACCAGCGATTCGAGTCTTTGGGTGATTTCGTCGGGAGGTGTGCCGGGCGGAAAGCGGACCGGGGCACCGATGTGGACTGTGATTTCGCCGAGGTGGGCGAGGCGGCGGTGTTCGCGCTTCATTTGCCAGACGCCGTCGAGGCGCATTGGGACAATCGGGATGCGAAGATTCTCGGCAAGGAGGCCGACGCCCCTCTGGAACGGGGCCATGCTGCCATCCTCGGAATTGTTCACTTCGCCTTCGGGAAAAACCAGCACGCTGTAGCCGCGGTCGACGGATTCGCCCACGAAGCGAAAGCTTTCGCGGAAGCCGGAAAATTGCGGCAACGGGAAAACGTTGAAGAGCAAGGTGGCGAGCCAATAGCCAAGCTGATAGGCCCAGCGTTTGGCGAAAAGCCAACCGCTCGGTGGAAGTCGCATGTTCTCTAGCGATTCGCCGCCCATGGCGGTGGCGAGGTGATGGCGGTAGCCAGGCGGCAAAGCGGCGAGAAGCAACCCGATGTCGGCGCGGCGCGTGATGTGGTTGGAAACGATCAGCACTGGCCCCCGCAAGCCACGAAGATTCTCGCGGCCGACGATGCGCGGGTGGCCGAGGATCTGCGTGGCGGGCCAGACGAGTGCGTAATAGACCGCGAGCCGCAGCCAGCGGATAGGTTCGCGCTGCGTCCATCGCGGATAGACGTATTCGGTGCGGCGGGCAGCGGGTTGTTCGAGGACCCGTTCCACATCGGCGACGGTCTTGGCATTGGCGAAAGCAGTTTCATTAAGTTCCACGTGAAACTTTTCTTCCAAGGCGCTCATCAGCTCCACACGGTCGAGCGAGGAAAGGCTCAGTTCCTGCTCCAGTTCACTGTCGTCGCGCGCGCTTCTCGCCTTGGAACTGTTAAAGCGGCGAAGAAGTTCATCCAGGGCGCGGCGCGGCGGTGACGCCGGACTGAAGTTCGCCGCTCTACCTCCAGGGTCGCCAGGTTGCTTTCCGCCAAGGATTTGGGCGGCGCGGGCAGCGACGACGGAAAGACGCGGTTTGCCGGTGGGCGTACGGGGAAAATCGAGATCGGGCCACACGATCCACGTTCGAATGCGTTGATATTCGGCAAGCGAGGAGTTGGTGTTCTCGATGGCCGCGGCGGCGGCAGTTTTCTCGGAATCCTTCATCAACAGAACGCCGCAAGGTTCGGCATTGCCGCCGCGCTCGAACGCAATGACCACACAATCGCGCACGCCGGGCTGTTTGCGAAGGCTCGCTTCGAGATCCTCCGGATGGATGTTCAGACCGCCGGGCGTAACGATCACATTTTTCTTGCGCCCGCGGAAGCGCAAGTTGCCCTCGGCGTCGAGTTCGCCGAGATCGCCCGTGCGCAGCCAGCCTTGCGGCTCCTGAGGACGTAGGGCGCCATTTTCCCAATAGCCGCTGGAAACATTTTCGCCGCGGACCAGGATTTCGCCGTCTCCGGCAAGCTTGAACTCCCGGCCCGGCAGAATCTTGCCGACGGAGCCTTCCGTCGCGTGAAACGGGTGATTCAGGCTGATCAGCGAGGCCGTTTCCGTCATGCCGTAGCCTTGAACCACGGCGTAGCCAGCGCGCTTGAAAAAATCCTCGGTTTCGCTCGAAAGCGCCGCGCCGCCAGAGATCATTGCCCAGAACTTCCAGCCAAAGCGGCGATGGATTTGGCGAAACATCCAGGCGCGTTGCAAAAATTTTTTGCCTTTCGCTTTTTCCAGAGTACGGTTGAGCCAGGGCGATTTGCCCTGCCCTTCGAATTCTCTTTCTATTCCCGCATGAACTAGATCGAGCATGCGCGGAACGGCAATGAGTGCGGTCGAGCGCTCTTGCTTGACGGTGCGCATGATTTCGGAGGGATTGCTGGAGGGTTCGAAAACGACTGCCGCTCCGAGCAGCGGAGGAACGAACAGTGCCATGAATTGGCCAAAGACGTGGCTCAATGGCACGAGCGAGACAAAGCGCAGCGGATGAAGCCAGCGCTCGTACTTGCGATACTCTTCGATGCCGCGTTCGAGCGGTTCCAGATTTGCCAGAAAATTCCCGTGTGTCAGAACCACGCCGCGCGGCTCGGCCGTCGTTCCCGACGTGTAGAGAATCTCGGCAATGGTGTTGCGCGTGGATGCGTCAGCCGGATCCACACCGGCGTCCGCCGCCGGGACCGCCATGTTCACAATATCTTTGAAATCGTTGAGGATTATCGAGGGGGGCGCGCCGGGCAGGTTCAGTTGTTGACGGTCACGCAAGATGAGCTTCACTCCAGCATCTTTGATCGCGCGTTGAATGAAATCCGGCACAGCACCAGGGTCCATCGGGACAACGACGGCACCGCGCAAGAGGATTCCCCAAAAGCAAGCGACCCATTCGGCTGAATTCGGACCCCAGAGAAGGACGCGGTCACCAGGAACAACACCTTGCCCAGCGAGCGCATGACTCCAGAAAAGGACACGGGCATGCAGCTCCGCATACGTCAGTTTTTCCCGACGGTAGCCGCGTTTTTGGATGACAGCGGCATCGCCGCCGAATCGGACGAATTCTGCGAAAAGGCTTTGGAGATTCTTTCTGGGCATAAGTGCAGCAGTCTCTTGGCCTTGGATGCGGCTCGATTCTACCTCTGAAGCGCCAGTGAAGCTTTCAGGAGCATCCAGAAAGTCCGGTGCCGCTTGAGGGAAGCATTCCAACTCAAATTGCATTTAGCGTGCCACGTAGGAACATGCCATTGCATCTGAGTAAAAGCAGTCGCGCGAAATCCGCTGGTTCTCGGTTACAATAGTGACTTGTGGTCTCCGTTACAGCAGGAGATCCCGAGGGGCTGGGGTACACCCCTAACCATTTCTCGAGCTAGGCAAGGAAGATGCCGGTACCGATTTCACAGATGTGGACGGTGGCAACGTACGTCCTCAAGCAAAAGCTGAAGGGGCGCAAGCGCTACCCGTTCGTGTTGATGCTGGAGCCGCTTTTCCGCTGCAACCTGGCATGCGCGGGCTGCGGGAAGATCCAATATCCCGCGCACATTTTGAAAACGGACCTGAGCCCGGAAGAATGCTTCAAGGCCGTGGATGAGTGCGGCACTCCGATGGTTTCCATCCCGGGCGGCGAGCCGCTGATGCACCCGGAAATCGATAAGATTGTCGAGGGCCTGGTCGCGCGGAAGAAATACATTTATCTCTGCACCAATGCCCTGCTCCTCAAGGAAAAACTGCATCTTTTCAAGCCCAGCAAGTACCTGACGTTCTCCGTGCACGTGGACGGGCAGAAAGAGCATCACGATTTTTCCGTCTGCCGCGAGGGTGGCTACGAACTCGCTATCGAAGGCATCCGCGAAGCGGTAAAGCAGGGCTTCCGCGTCACAACGAATACAACTTTGTTCGACGGCGCCGATCCGAAGAGCGTCCGCGCGTTTTTCGACGAAATGATGGAGCTGGGCGTCGAAGGCATGATGCTTTCCCCCGGCTATTCCTACGATAAGGCGCCCGACCAGAAGCACTTCCTCGGGCGGGCTCGCACAAGGCGTTTATTCCGCGCCATTTTGTCGAATCGCAAACCAAACTGGCAGTTTAATCAGTCGAAACTGTTCCTCGAATTCCTGATGGGCAAGCGAACCTATGCCTGCACGCCATGGGGCATGCCGACCTACAACGTTTTCGGCTGGCAGAAACCCTGCTACTTGCTGCAAGACGGGTACGTGGATACATTCCAGGAGTTGCTCGACGCCACTAACTGGCAGGACTACGGCACGGAATCCGGCAACCCAAAGTGCGCCAACTGTATGGTGCACAGCGGTTACGAAGCTTCAGCCGTCGATCACACCTTCAGCGGCCTGCGTGGGCTTTGGGCCACGATAAAGGCTGAGTTGTCCACAAAATACGACGATGCCGATGCGCTAGCGATGCTGAATGAACCGGTGAAACCGGTGCATTCATATAATCCGCTGGTGCAGATTCAATCGGACAAGAACCAGCTTGAAGAGACGCGCGCGTGACGGGCCCGCGCCACGCCGATCGTCCGAGCCACGTCGCTCGATTTACGAGCGCCAGCACATCCGAAGGATCTCCGCTCAATCCCGACACGCTTGAAGTGGCACCCGGTGCCATTCATGAAAGCGTACAAGGGTGGGTTCCTGCGCTGGCCACGGAAGACGAATTGCGCATGGCACTCGAGAAAGCCTTCGACTATCGTGGCGACGTAACGCTCACTCTCAAAGACAAATCAAAAATCGAAGGTTATTTGTTCGATCGGGTAACCGGGCCATCCCTTCGAACCAGTTTTGTACGAGTTCTTCCCAAGGATTCCATCCAAAAATTAAAGATTTCCTATGCCGATATCGCGGCACTGGCCTTCACCGGCCGGGATACCGCCGCAGGCAAGAGCTGGGAAGCCTGGGTCGGCAAGTATTGGGAAAAAAAGGCTACTGGTGAAGGCCATTTGAGCCTTCAGCCGGACTCCCTCGATTGATCATCTCTCGAGGACGGCCATGCCCCAGTTCCAAGCCTAGGTGCCGCGTAAATACTTTAATTTCAGTCGTTTACATGGCTCCAAACCAAACGCGTAGCCGTGGACAGAAGGGCAATTTTGTGGTACTCTTTGATTAGCGTTTGGTGCTCTTGTATTAGCTTCGGACTCGTTCAAGTTGCTCTAAGGACGAGCTTTGTGGCCCCCCGGAAACGGACCAGGACGCACAACGCAATTCCTATATCGACAACCACGGCCCGGACGGGGTTGCGCACGTGAGGCTGTCAAGTGAAGGAACAGGGTACAGTGAAGTGGTTCAATGCTTCGAAGGGCTTCGGATTCATCCAGCGGCAGACCGGAGAAGATGTTTTCGTGCACTTCTCCGCGATCATGATGGACGGTTACAAGTCCCTCAACGAAGGCCAGGCAGTGGAGTTTGAAGTAAAGAAGGGGCCGAAAGGCCTGCAGGCTGAGAACGTCACCAGCGTTTAGTCTTTCCCGGGAGAGTCTCCCGACGGGTTCGGGGCTTTTCCCTAAAGAGATTCGAATCGAGAGAATTAGCGAGAGCGGTCAAGGAGGACGTTGTGCAAGTAATGCAAGAAGGTCAGACCATTAAGCATGAGACGTACGGCCTGGGTATCGTGACCGCTTCCGACCAAGAACGTACCGCTGTGGACTTTGACGATCATGGCCCCAAGCTATTCGTCACCAGTATCATGACGGCCGAATTGATTGGCGAAGCGCCAGCGACTCCGCCCAAGACCAAGCGCCGCCGCAAAGCCTCCACGGCAGCCAAGGCCGCCAAGAAAGCCGCGGCAGCAACTGCGGCCGCCAGTCGTTCCTAAGCTTTGCCATCCAATCTGAGAACACTTCTGTGCCAAACCGGCACAGGGGTGTGTCTGCTTGCATTCTTGACCTAAACCGCGGCGGTTATGATAAGTTCTGACTCATGAAGCGCATGGTGATCATTCTCGGAGTCATTCTGCTCGTCCTCGGTGTCGTGGGACTCGTCCATCCCAGTTTCAATTATCACCAACAAGAAGAAGTGGCAAAGCTCGGTCCCATCAAAGCAACCGTGGACGAAGAGAAAACTGCGCAGATTCCCCCTGCGGTTTCGGTCACTTTGCTAACGGTCGGAATAGTGCTTGTGGTGGTCGGGCCGCGCATCAAGCAGTAGTTCATAGGCCCGGCTCTAGCCCATGAGTCCCTCCCATCAGTTTCAGCAATTACCCCTGCGGGGCGACAAACGCCGAACGCATTGACATCCCTCTGGCACAAGACTAAACAAGAACTATAGAAGTTCCGTCACCAGGGACCGCGTTTCAAAAACGGAGAACACCATGAAAAGAGATGCGCCGAACTACGTCTTGGGGCTTAGTTTGCTTTTTGGGTGTCTTTTCCCCGTATCCATACCAGCGCAAAACACACCCGGTGTCACTGACAACGAAATTCTCATCGGCTCCTGTTCCGCCCTGGAAGGACCGTCGCACTTTCTGGGAACAGAAACCGTCACGGGAGCAAAAGCTTACTTCGCGATGATCAATGAAGCCGGCGGCGTGGATGGGCGCAAATTGAAGCTAGTCGCTTACGACGATAGCTACGATCCAGCAAAAACGGAAGCGTGCTTCAACCGTTTGATGGAGCAGAAGGTTTTCGCACTAGGCTTTTTTGTGGGCACGCCCACTGCCGTGAAATACATTCCGATGGCCGAGAGCAACAAGATTCCCGTCGTCGGTCTCTTCACCGGAGCTCAGACGCTGTATGTGCCGCTGCGGCACTGGGTAGTGAACGTTCGCGCGTCCTATTTCGATGAAACACGCGAACAAATTGATGGCATGTGGGGAACGCTCGGTTACAGGAAAATCGGGGTGATCTATCCAGAGGATGCTTTCGGTGCGGCGGTACTCGAAGGGGTGAAGGCCGCTCTGAAGACCCACGGCGCCGAGCCAATTGCGGTCGCATCGTACCAGCGCCAGACGGCGCAGGTGGGCGGCGCAATCAACACGGTGAGCTCGGCTAATCCGGAGGCCGTTGTGGTCGTTGGGCCTTCGAATACCGTGGCGCCAATCCTCAAACAGTCCCACGCGAAAGGCTGGAAACCGCTCTTCCTGACCGTGTCGTTTGTCGGCACGGATGAATTGATTCTGGAGGCGGGCCCCGATGCAGAAGGTACGGTGATCACCCAAGTGGTGCCGCCGTACTACCTGACCGAGTATAAGACGGTGGCACTCTACCGCCGCGCCCTGACGAAATTCTTCCCCTCCGCCCAGCCCAACTTCGTAAGCCTCGAAGGCTTCGTTGACGGCATGGTGCTGGTGGAAGGACTGAAGCGCGCAGGGAAAGACGCAACGCGCGAAGGGCTGATTCGCGCTATAGAGTCCATTCACGATCACGACTTGGGCCTTGGCCCGCAACTCAAGTTGAATTATTCGTCCAAAGAACATAAAGGTTTCGACCACGTGATCCCAACAGTGATTCGTGGTGGCCGCGCCGTCCCCTTCACCGATTGGTCGACAGCCGCGGCGAAGTGATCAAACCTTCGCGAGCATACTTCCTCTTTGCATCGGGTATCGATGAGAAACCAAAGCGGGGCACCAGACTTTTTTTTGCGTTACTTGATGGCGGATTCCGTCTGTTCGAAAGCGTGGTAAGAAGAACGCACCAGCGGGCCGGCTTCCACGTGTTTGAAGCCCATACTCACGCCAAGCACTTTGTATTCGGCAAATTCATCAGGGTGCACGTAGCGCACTATCGGCAGATGCTCGCGAGTGGGCTGCAGGTATTGTCCGAGCGTGAGAATATTCGTGCCTTGCGCGGCCAGGTCTTGCATGGTCTCGAGCACTTCTTCCTTTTCCTCGCCAAGCCCCAGCATCAATCCGGTCTTCGTCGGAACCTCTGGGTGCGCCTCTTTCGAACGGCGCAGCAGCTCGAGCGAACGCTCATACACTGCGCCTTTGCGAACCTGCCGGTAAAGCCGCGCCACCGTTTCCGTATTGTGGTTGAGAATATCCGGCCGCACAGCAAGAACCACGTTTAGTGCGTTCCAATCGCCGCGAAAATCCGGAATCAGCACTTCCACTTTGCATCCCGGGACGCGCCGCCGAATTTCTTCAATCGTGCGCGCAAAGATGTGCGCGCCGCCGTCCGGCTGGTCGTCGCGGTTGACCGAAGTCACCACCGCGTAACGCAGTCCCATCTTCGCCACCGCTTCGGCTACCCGCAATGGTTCGTCTTCGTCCGGAGGCCCCACCGGCTTGCCCGATGGCACCGCGCAGAACCCGCAAGCCCGAGTGCAAATGTCTCCCAGAATCATGAACGTCGCCGTTCCATGCTCCCAGCACTCGCCCATGTTCGGGCATCGCGCGCTCTCGCAGACCGTGTGCAGGTCGAGTGTGCGCATGATGCGCTTCAAATCCTGGTAGCGCTCCCCGCCAAAAAACTTGACGCGCAGCCAATCCGGCCGCGGGTGTGCCTCCGGTGAGGTCACTGGTATAGCCGGTACATTCGAGATGATGTTGAACGGTGTGGCCATTAGGCACGGTTGAATTGCTTATTTTACGCTCATCCAGTACGTCCTACAAATTGTCTGCTGAGAACACGCCTCCGGAGTCAAGAGCTCCTTCCTGTCGTATACTCAAGTGGCGCGAGAACGATGATGAAGCTTTCTGTCGCCGCCTGCGTACCTTTTTTCCTTGCAAACATCGCTTTCGCGCAAGCCCCTTCGCGCAACCCTTCCGTAGCGAAGCCTAAATCCGACGAATGCACAATTTCTGGAATGGTTGTGACGCTTGCCGGCAATGAGCCGCTAAGAAACACAACCGTCGAGCTTCAGGGCCTGCAGGACCTTGCTCATACAAACTCAGTGGTTACAGACGTGGGCGGCCGCTTCGAATTAAAAGGAATCGATCCCGGGCGCTACCGTCTAAAGGCAATCCGGACGGGTTTTGTTACCCAGGAGTACGGTCAGAAAACGCCAAATGATCCGGGAGCTGAAATCCGCCTCTCCCCGGGTCAGAGCCTGCGCGATCTTCTTTTCCGCCTGATTCCTTGGGGCATCATCGCGGGGAGGGTCCTAGGTGAAGAAGGTGAGCCCCTGCCGTGGGCGCAAGTCAGCGCCTTGCGTGAAGTCTATTCCAACGGGAAACGCAAGTTGTCGCCAGAGGCCCTAGTACCCACAAATGATCTCGGAGAGTATCGCCTTTTTGGTTTGAAGCCCGGCAGGTACTTCATTTGCGCAAAGTATAAGCCAGGCCTGCACGTCGTCGGCCGCGGAGAAGTGCGAGAAGATGCCGTTGAGGGTTCTGGCCCGGAATTCGCACCCATCTATTACCCCAATAGCCCCGATCCGGCTAGAGCCTCCACAATTACTCTCAAAGGGGGAGAAGAGTTTCGCTCTGTCGAAATTCCGTTGCGTGCGGTGACGATGTATCACGTCCGCGGCCGCGTTTACAACATGGTCGCGGGCCGGCGCTCAAGCACCGGAGTCGTCATTATGTTGGAGCAACGTAACAGCAACGTGACCTGGGGTTCCCCCGATTATCAGTCAACGGTCGAAGCCTCCGACGGCTCCTTTGAGATTGCCGGCGTGCTGCCTGGGTCTTACACACTTACCGCCTTTTGGTTCGATGATGGTCGTCGATATCAGGCCCGCCAATCCGTTGAAGTGGGCAACGCCGATGTGGAAAGCGCGAACCTCGCAATTGCGCCGGGGATAGCGATTCCCGGTCGAATCGTATGGGACGGGAAGCCGAGCATGGACCGCGATGAACTCCTTGCCAGCATTGCTCCGACGGATTCGAGAATCTCTTTTAACTCTCCCGCGAGAGTCGTCGGAGGCTCGTTTGTCTTGAAGGATGTTTTCGACGGAACTTATCGTTTGAGCGTGATGGGCCAGTCGAAAGACTGCTATGTTCAGTCTATTCGCTACGGCTCCAATGAAGCGCTCGAAGGCGGTTTCACCGTGGTACGTGGTACGCAACCTTCACTTGAGGTGACCATAAGCTCGCGTGGCGCTCGCGTTGAAGGAGTCGTCACCGACCAAGACAAACTTCCCATCACCGGGGTGTGGGTTGTTCTCGTGCCCGATCCGTCGCGCCGGGATCAATCGCATCTCTACCGGAAAGTGGCCACCGATCAATTCGGACACTATCTCCTGAGAGGGATTGCCCCTGGGGACTACAAACTCTTCTGCTGGGACGCAGTGGAAGATGGTGCCTGGGAGGATCCGGATTTTCTCAGGGCCTATGAGGATCGTGGGCAGAAGATTTCTGTGGAGAATCTGGACGCGAAGAGCGCGGATGTCCTCGCGATCAGAACGAAAAGCTCGGAATGATGGGAACTCGCCCTGCTGAATGAACAGGGCTACAGCGGCTGTCGCGAAGAACGGATGAAATCGCGCAGAACAGTAACGTTGGGGCCGTATGCGCCGATACGTCCGGCATCTACCGGCAGACCGAGCCGCTCGGCAAGGTCAAGATCCACACCGGCATCGTCCAGCTCCGACAAGCTAAAGCCCTGCGCGGGCAGCACACGATTGATCCCCGTCGGATAGACCGGCCGGGGCGGGCGGTGACGCCGCCACGGGCGCCGCGCCAGCTCGTAAAACTGTTCCCAATCGCGTTTGCGCCAAGTCGTCATTTCTTGCTCGATCCTGAACTTGCTAGGACCAACCTCTCTGGTAATACGTTTGCCACAACCCGTTGGATGCACGCTTGGCCGATAAGGTTCACTAACTTCCTGCCGCGCATCGCTCTTCCATGGAGCAGCACCGTTACTCTCCGGCCTATTCATATACTCCATCTACCAGCCAGCAACCTATTTTCCTTCGCTGTTGTTTCAAACACGTTACGGGACAATTTGTTTCGCGAAGTGGGCACAGGAAGATGGGACTGGCGGT
>Ga0137394_10004502_pt1 | contig 10577 bp, 10 predicted proteins | sample czobulk116metaG_FD_108278 | JGI IMG/M metagenome (GOLD analysis project Ga0137394, IMG submission 108278) | Vadose zone soil microbial communities from Angelo Coast Range Reserve, California, USA - czobulk1.16 metaG | ecosystem: Environmental > Terrestrial > Soil > Vadose zone | place: USA... | reverse complement strand
CGGAGGTAATCGGCCAGAACGCAACCGTTCATCCCTGGCATTTCGTAGTCGAGGATGGCTACATCCACCTTGGCAGCGGGATGCTGCGCCATGAGCGAGATTGCCTCGACTGGGCCGCTCGCGGTCAGGACTGTGAATCCCGACATCTTTAGTACGAGCCCCCGTAATTCCAGTTGCTGAACGTCATCGTCCACCAGCAGCAGTGTCGTATGGATTGCAAGGTTGAGGTCCACCATGGCCGCATCTCCTGCTCTTGGCGGTGCACGCTATTCTCCAAACCCCAAACCTCTGCCCCAAACGTAAGTCTCTGTGGCACTGCAAATTACGGTGGGCGCCACTTTGGCGTCTTCACAAAGGTGTCGGAAAGTTGACACTTGACACCGTTGTGTCGCAGCTCTCGTCGGACCCTACCAAGCCGATAATCTTCAAACTGGGCCAAAATGTGCTGAGGTCAATCAGCTTCGAATGACAAATATCTAAACCGCCCCCGGCGTTCTACCTGTAAAACCACAGCATCGCCGGACGTGAAGCGGCGAACCACCGACTGGAGGTCATCCACACTTTGCACCCCCGTACCGTTCACCGACCGGATCAGATCACCCACTGCCAGTCCGCTCCGAACGTCACTATTCGCCATTTTCCCAGCCACGAGTACACCAAAGCTCGACCGCACCCCCGCCGCGCGCCTTTTTCGATCGAGAGGTGCGGCGACAATTCCTAACTGTCCTACCATGTTCCCTTGAAGATCAAGTTGCTCGAGCGGATCTCGGGCGTTTTCTTCGCCGCTCCTGACTGACACCGTTACTGTAAAACTGCGCGACTCCCGCAGGAGCTTGAGTTCTACTCTGTCGCCTGGCGACTTAGCGTAGAAGCTCATTACAAATTGTGCCGCGGTCGTCACAGGATTCCCATCTACTGACAGCAGGATGTCTTGAGTCCGGATGCCGGCTACCTCGGCGGGGCCGGCGGGAACCACATCCGAAACGATGAGTCCCACTTTGCTGGACAATCGTAGTCCGCGCGCCATGGTTGCTGTTACGCGTTGCACGTTGAGACCAATGTCGCAAGCGTACAGGTGCCCATCGCTTCTCAGTTTGTTGTAGATCAAGGAGACCACGCCGCTTGGCAGTGCGAAACCGAGTCCGTCACTACCTCCGCCCTCCGTCAAAATAAAGCTAGTCATCCCCACTAATCGCCCATGGATGTCCACGAGCGCACCCCCGCTGCTGCCCGGATTGATTGCGGCATCGGTTTGAATGTAAACAGGGGAGATATCTGATCCTGTTTCTCGCGCGACGGCGCTAACGATCCCCATGGATACTGAGTTGTTGAGCCCTTCTGGGTTACCTACCGCGAAGACCAATTGACCGGGCTCGATTTTGCTGGAATCAGCAAGAGGCAAAACCTGCAATCCAGTCGCGGCGATCTTGAGCAGTGAAATATCAGCCTCTGCGAAGGTCGCAATCACCTTGGCTTCGAAAGATTCTTCGCCATCCGGCTCACGTAAGGGATAGTTCAATGGGCGCGTTCTGTCGAGAATTACCTCTACCCGCTTTGCCCCTTTCACAACATGGGCGTTTGTCACGATATAGCCGTCTGCGTCGAAGACAATGCCGGAGCCGACATTTTCGCTTTTTGAGAGGAGATGGTTTTCTGACCCCTCGTCGTCCTGGTTGGACTCGCTGTATCCGACGGCTTCCACCCGAACGATCGCCGGTGCGACCTTGGCGACCATTTGCGCTAACGAGGCGCTCAGGTGGTCCAGCGGATCCATGGAGACAGCAGGGCGCTGCTTCTGAGCAATGAGATGCGGAGCAAACAGAAGGACCCCTAACAATAAGACACTTGCCCGATTCTCAATCATCCAGTCTTTGGTCACTCTGAACCTCCTGCCATCGCAAGCCGAACCATATCCCGAGTCGATTCTGACGAGAGCTCCCACGTCACAAAACTGTCAGGATTAACAGCCTCGAATTGCCGTGCGGCGCGTTACGCGTCGACAGGGTGAAGAATCTTGAGCGGCGTATTACCGAGAGTGTTGCTTCGTTTCGGTTATTGTGAGTTTTCATGCGCGATTCGCTTTGACGAACCTGTAATGCACATGACAACCCAGAATGTTGCAGTGAGGCAGGAATAGCCCGGCCTCGATATAGGTCTCGTTATCGGGATGGTGGTTTATTGAGTGCTGCAACCGATACACACCCGAAGAAATCACGACAGTTCCTGGATGGTATATTTTCGGCGCCGCGGCTGGTTTCAAGGGGAACATTCAAATCTTTCATTCGACTCACAAACGCTTCGTCAACAAAATTGAGGGGCGAAGCCAAGGGCTTCGCCCTCAATTTGTTGTGGCCAGGGCCTGAATGCTGTGGGGAGTACAGCCCTGCCCCACGTCGCAATCAACGCATCCGTTCTAACTGAACAAAGTTGCGGCTGGAACTGTATAAGCTAACAGTCCGGATCGAAGCCTACACAGGTGCCCTGATTAAAAAGGCAACGAGGGCGAAGCCCCTAGAATCTTCGCCCTCGTCTGTGGGCAGTATCCGATGCGTGGCAGAACCGCCCTAGGTGTCTGTGAGGTTGCAGACCCGCCCGACGTCTGGATGACGTTCCAACTTTTTAATCCCAAGTAACCAGTCGCTGAAACTGTCAAAAATATCAGTCCGGACGAAAGCGGCGTCCGAGCGAACAAATGCGGGCCGCTCTAATCGTGGAGCGGCTTGACCGGGTATTTGTCGAACATTTTTTTCACCAGCTTCTCCAGTTGTTTCTCCCGCTCAGGGCGAGCTTCGATGCCCTCGCTGGCGCTCGCGAACCAGACCAGGGCGTGGCGGTCACGATCGAAAATCTCAACCCCAAGTGATCCCTTGGTTATTACCCCGCCGGTGGTGTTGGAGGAATTGGTGAAAACACTCGAGTAGGTCATTGGGACGCCGCCGACGCTAACGTATGTCGGGTCGTCAGCGGTGACGTGAATCTCCCCGCCAAATCCGAGCTCATAGTGGATCCAAAGATCAGCCTCTTCCTTATTTTCGACTTTTTGCAGGCCGCGACGTTGCAGCTGATGGTCGATGGTGGCCTTTATCAGGTAGTCGACCACTTCTCGGTGAGCGCGTATACCTTCCACCCAAGCGTAAGTCCTCTCTTGTGAGAAGTCTGTGCTCGGATCGAATTTGCATTTCACTTTTGCGGACGCCGGGACGGCACAAAACAAAAGCAAGAGCAGAGAAAAAGGAAGCGAGATTGATGTCACCACTTCAATCTCCTTGTCGCGGGAGCAATCGAGCACATGCAGCAGAGACATTAGGACCACATGTGCTCTCCTGCGCCCGGACGAGTGACAGAGTTCACAAAGTGTAGATCGCCTCTGGACTGATAAAAACTGTCAGTAATGACAGGCGCACCCACGTCTGGGCTGCTCAATAATTTCTCCGTAGCCGCTCTAGACCTTTGCTAGGCGCTTATTAGTTTGCCGACTTGTAGAAGGATGGATGAGATGATCCGAAGAAATAGGCGACTGCTTTCAGCTGTATTCTTGCTTGCCTCGCTGTTGATGATTCCCAGTTCGGGTTCCGCACAACGCGACGCCGAGACCGATGCCAAGTTCAAAGCTTTTTTTGCAGAATTTCAGCAGGCCGCAGCCCACAAAGACCACGCCAAGTTGGAACATCTGATGATGTCGAGCTTTGATTATTTTCAAGCTCAACACGTGGCGCATGCCGTCGTCTTCAGGCATCTTGATGCTGAAGGAGGCACGCAATGGATCAACCTGCAACATTCTGTGCAAGGCAGTCCAAAGATCGTGGTTCAGCAGTACAAGCACCGGCCCGCGCGCCTGCTGCAATGCAGGGCCACTCACGACCTCTATCACTGCGTGCTCGCCTTTCAGCAAGACAATGTTGGAGATTGGCGGTGGAAAGCCATGGTCATGCCGCACCGGTATTAGCTTGTCAGTCCATCAAATAGACGTTCATGAGTTTCAACGGGGCGATGCCATAACTCTCAATCTCGATCTGCTCTTTCTTGTTGAACTTAATCTTGCAGCCGACGTACATCACCCCAGTGCCCTTCCCTTTTGAGTCCACCTCTAGAAACGCGAGCCCAAAAGGATAGTCTCTGGACCTGGACATGTTGCGCGTCTCCGCCATCGTGATGTTTCTGCCTGTGAGCAGCGTGATCCTTCGCTTGCCATTTTTTAGCGGTACTTCCCGAATCACTTCTACTCCGGTACCCACGCTGGAAGTGGGCGCAACCCGGCCCTTCTCGTTTAAATCCTCTATCGCCTTGAGCAAGCCGTCGGGCCCGCTCTTCTTAAGGGTGCCGACGAGCGAATGGACCTCTGGCTCCTGAGAATACGAATTGATAATGAAGGTCACTAGAACGGATTTGCCCGCCAAACCTCCCGATTGTCCAACGGCAAGCCCGGAAAACGTTTCGCGCTGTTTTTTTTCTGTTTTCGGTTGCTCCTGGGCAAGCGCCGATACGGTCAACAAAAGCGGCACTATGGCCAGTATCAAACACAAATTGGGTGTGCGCGAGTTGTAGCGGATCATTTGGATTCCTTTCTCTTGCTGGCACCTATCAGCGCTCCGGAATCGGGACACGGATAATCCAGGGGTGCCGTGAAGAATATGAGCAGCTTCCTTGGCCCGCCTACTGTAATTAGTGACAGAGAGGGCAGTCGGAAGAGTCAAATTCCTCGCGACCGAGTTGCTGGCAATTCTGACAGTTACCCCTGTCGATTTCGTTTACTAATCTTGATACGAATTTTCTCCTCCACTCTAAGGACGGGGACATGAACACGAGAATACTGAATCTGTGCTCGCCGATACGCAGCTTGGTTGCGCTGGCGTGTATTTGTGCGGTTCTGCCCGGCGATGTCGCACTGGCTCAGCAGGCGCAAACCCCACCTCCGAATGCGCCTTCGGCATCTCAGGCAGCAGCAGTCAAAATACCGGCCGAGCAGCTTGATTCGCTTGTCGCGCCGATCGCACTCTATCCGGACCCGCTCTTGGCGCAAACGCTCGTCGCCTCCACTTATCCATTGGAGCTTGTCCAGCTGGAGCAATGGCTGGAAAAACACAAGAACCTCAAGGACAAGGCGCTCGTGGATGCTGTCACGAAGGAATCATGGGATGCGAGCATTAAGGCCATGGCAGCGCTTCCGGATGTGGTGAAGCGCCTGGCCGACGACATTCAATGGACGACCGATCTGGGCAATGCATTCCTCGCACAGCAGAGCGAGGTGATGGATGCAGTACAACGTATGCGCAAGAAGGCTCAGGAGAAGGGAAACCTGAAGTCGAGCGAGCAGCAGAAGGTTGAGACCAAGGTAGTAGAGAGCAAGCAGGTGATCGTTATCCAACAGGCGAATCCGGAAGTCATCTACGTGCCTTCCTATAGTCCGGTTGTGGTTTATGGTGCCCCTTACTACCCCTACCCGCCCATCTACTATCCGTCCGCTGGCTACTACGCCGCGGGAATGGCACTGTCATTCGGAGTAGGTGTTGCCATGGGCGCAGCATGGGGCGGTGGTTGGGGATGGAATAGTGGCTGGGGAGGAAACAACGACATCAACATCAACCGAAATAACAATTTCAACCGCACCACCAACGTTGGGAGCGGTAATCGCGGAAGCGGCAACACGAGTGGTAAGTGGCAGCACAATCCGCAACACCGGGGAGGGGCGCCCTACGGAGATCGTTCCACGGCCAACCGGTACGGCGGAAGCGCGCGCGGAGATTCGCTCTCGAGCCGCCAGGCGGGTGCGCGAGACCAGGTAAGCAGGCAGGGAGGAAATCCGCCCAGCAGTCGGAGCGGTGGAGATCGTTCCTTCGGTGGTGGAAGTGGAGATCGAGCCAGCAGCAGTAGCTTTGGCGATCGTAGCAGCGCTGATCGGGGTGGCAGCCGCGACGCCTCGCGAGGATCCAGCGGCCGGAGCAGCAGCGGCTTTGGTGGCGGAAGCGGTGGATTCAGCGGAAGCAGCGCGCGCTCCAGTTCCTCTCGCGGTGCGTCCAGCATGTCTCGCGGTGGCGGCGGCGGTGGGGGCAGGCGAGGCGGCGGTGGACGAAGGTAATGTCATGGACCGGAGAATGAACATGAGATCTGTATTTTTAAAGAAGACTCAATTGCTGTCCTGGACACTTGCATTCGCCGGCTTTGGGCTTCCTTCGACGCTCACGCAGGCCCAAGCGCCCGCAAAAACTGCCAGTGCTGCCCCGCAACGTCAGGTATTTGAAACTCCACAGAGCGCGGCAGACGCTCTCATTATTGCCGCGAGCAAGCTTGATGTGCCCGAGCTCAAGAAGATTTTTGGAGAGGAAGGCAGCAGGATCGTACTTACGGGCGAGGAAGGTTTGGATCGCGAGCTGTCCCTCCAGTTTACCGCCAAGGCGCGGGAGAAAGATGCTGTCGTCTTCGACCCCAAGAACCATCGGCGCGCGGTCCTCACGGTCGGGAGGGACGATTGGCCCTTCCCTGCCCCGATCGTCAAAACCAGCAAAGGATGGGCCTTCGATGCCAAGGCGGGACAGCGGGAGATCCTTTACCGCAGGGTGGGTCAGAATGAATTGGACGCGATCCAGATCTGCAATGGGTATGTCGAGGCGCAGCAAGAATACTCCCTTGCTCCGCGCCAAGGTTATGACGTCAATCAGTACGCGCAACGTATCATCGCGTCGCCCGGCAAGCAGGACGGCCTTGCCTGGCAGAATGCGGATGGCTCCTGGGATGGTCCGCTCGGAGAGAATGTAGCCCGCGCCATCGCGAACGGGTTTTCGTTGCACGAGTCATATCACGGCTACTACTTCAAGATACTGAAGGCGCAAGGCCCGGCGGCTCCTCTGGGCGAGATGGATTTCGTGGTGAAAGGGTTGATGATCGGCGGCTTTGCTCTCGTCGCCGCGCCGGCTGACTACCGCGTCACCGGCGTGAAGTCATTCATCGTAGGCAGCAAAGGAGTCGTTTACCAAAAGGACCTCGGCCCAAACACTCTCGAGGAATTCCAGAAACTGGAAACGTATAACCCGGATAAGACATGGCAACCTGTCAGGGAGCCTTGATCTTCTTCGGACTAGGAAGAGGAGAGCCACCCGTTCTCTCCTCCTCTTTTATTTGGAGTGCGCCTGCTCCCAGGCCCGCACCCGAACCCGGGCCTCATCAAAGAGCCGTTCATAGTTGCGCTTAAGAACTTTTCCCCGTGCATCTGCGCTAAGCAGAGTCCACATGGGAGCGTACTGATCGTACGTCCGAAGATATTGCTTCTGATTTGGCGGCGCCACTTCGTCGGTGCCGAACAAGAACCGGTCAGGATGCCCTTCGATCAAGTTTGCAGCGATCCTGGTTGATTCGGGAGACGCGACAAAATACTTCGCTACCTCATTCCAGGAGATATCGAAATACAAGCGATCGAAGGCCGGATCTTTCAACATCGCTTCGATGATCGCTGCGTGACCAGTGACCGGACGCACGATGCGTCCCATGCCGGTGTGGGCCCAAATGATGGTGGTCTTGGGGTGCCGACGGACCAGCTCCTTCATCTGCTCCAGGTACGCCGGCGCGCTCCCTGCCTTCGGAAAAGGCGTGTCCATATCATTATGTATTAGTACGACCAAGCCGATCTCGGCAGCGGCGTCGAGGATTTGATCGAGTGCCCGGTCCTGCAGGCTAGCTACCTCCCCTGGGATTTTTGCCGAGACGAACTCCTTGTGAATGGTGAATTCGCCGATACCCGTGAACACCCCGGGGAACGTCTGCAACACTCTGCGAATATGGTCGGCGGCATACATGTCGGCTGGGTTGAAACCGGTGATCATGGGGTCGAAGCGGGCCTGCTCATCTTTGGAGAGGGAGCGGTACTGCATCGCGATGTAAGCGTCTGTGAACGAGTAATAATAAAGTGGCGAATCGCTGGCTAGATAGTATTCGGGCGCTCGGTCCCCGTCGTTTCTGTAAGACCATTGCTGCTGCAGCGGAATGCCGAACAGAGCCACCCGGCCCACTCGGTCGCCCATCAGATCGAGTAGATCGTGGACATCGATTCCCTTCTGAATGTAGTTCGTCAGATGGAAATGGCAATCATCCAATTGGTAGGACTTCGCCGGAGTTTGTGCCTGGAGGGGCAGGCAGGCCGACAGACTTATGACGAATAAGCAGCAGGAGCGCAAGAGACGTTTGCGACATAGAGGCTTCATCGCGGTGTTCCTATTTCCGGATCTCGATGCGAGACACTTTTTTCGACTTCGGCTGATTGGCCAGCATGGCTGCTTTCCACGCGCTATCCGCTTCTGACTCGAGACGAGTCAATAGACCAATGAGGTGCTGGGCCATCTCCCCTTTAAGTTCAAAAGAATCATGCTTCCCGAAATATACGTGCACGGATTCCCTTTTGGGATCACGCTTCACGTATGTAATGAGATCAACGTTGAAGCCGATGCGGCCACCCTCGCCGAAGAAGAAATTTGCCATCGATACTCTCCTCAGAATTGCAATTGAAGCCGCGTCTGGAAGAACTGCGTATTGCCGTTGAGGTCGAATCGATCGAGGTGGCCATAGCCGTAGGCCATTTCAAGCCGCACATTGTCTGACATGTGCCAATTGACCATGGGAGTTATTCTGCTGAACTTGCCTCCCTGTACAGTCTTGCTATCCAGGTCGACGTACGAGAAACGAAGCACTGCCTCCCATGCGCCTGGGCCTCCTGAAAACACGGAGCGCGCGGGCGACACGGCCCTGAAATATCCCCCGATGGTGTTGTAAACGCGACGCGCATCATTAAAAAGGTAGGTCGCCACAATGTCGCCGCCGTGAAAGACCGGGTCCTGCTGAGCCCTTGACGACACATTGATCCACCAATATTCGCTGCCGAAAAGCCAACGATTCTGGCGGTAGTAAGCCTCGTACCCCAACATCCGGGTGGAGCTGGAGGGGAATGAGCCCGTGTCGACAAAATAAGGAGCGGGGAACGCCTCAGGTCGCGATCTGAATCGGATCTTGTTGTCCTCTGGCTGTCCAAACCGCAGGTTCACGCCAACGTGGAGAACCTTATCTTTTTCGTCGGAAAGGATGGGTAAGAACACGAGGCGCAGAACTTCCTGGCTCCCATAAGTAGAGAACGTCTGGTTGTGAGAGAAAACATCGTTGAAGTAGCCGGCATTCCAGAGAAACTTGTGTTTCGGTGAATAACCAAGCCATTTAATACCATCGGCGAGAATAGGGATCGACGCATCGCTAATGGTGGCACGTTCCATCGTCCAGCCGTCGTAGCCGGTCATCACTTTGTTCATCGAAAACCCTTCTTTGGTGCGTCCGATGAAAAAGTGTCCCCACAGTTCAGGTACGGCGATCATCACTCCAGTTTGTCTTATTAGCCACTGATGGTTCGGAGCGTCATACATGATTCCGGCGCTCCAAGTGATGCGCCGCTCCAGATGAGGGAATAGCTTTCCGCCCAGAATGAAACGAAAATCACGCAGTTTTTCCTGCGGATGCAATACGAACTGCTGTTTGCTCGCGTCGTCCTGAGCGTAGGCAGCGTATTCGATGAGGAGGCCCGCACCCCAGCGCCCGGTGAAGTAAGGCCCTTCGTATCGGTTCCATTTGAAAGTTCGGTCGGGTGGTTCGTCTGACTCCATCGCATCGATCTTGTTTTCGAGCGACGTGTTGGGTGGTTGTGGTGTGTCCTGACTATCTTTTTCTGGCGTCGTTCGAGTGTTATCCGCAGCGGAACTGGGCGGGGTCCCTTGTTGCGCGTAAATCTGCGCCACCGCGAAGGTGAAGATGAGTAATAATCGCAACAGAGCCTTCATCGGTTCCCGCCTGGCACACCTGTGCGCTTCGATCAGTAGCTTCTGAAGAGCTCCTGGATCTGTGCCGACTGGCGGCGGTTATTCAACAGCGCCAGCGAAAGCAGGATCCTTGATTTTTGTGGATTCAGCTCATCCGAAGCGACGAATCCGAGCTCATCATCGTTCACCTCCACGTTGCGATCGACCATTCCGGTGGCTACCCGGCTGCTACGAACCACGATCACACCTTTTTTAACGGCGCCTGCGGCCGCGTCTACCGACACCTTATTCATGTTCCCGTTGCCCACCCCGGCAATCACAATCCCTTTTGCGCCAGCATTGACGCTTGCGTCGATGAGGTCAGGAGACATGTCCGCGTCCGCGAATACGATGTCGACACGCGGCAGTTTTGTAACATTCGAGACGTCGAATTCACTCTGCGCTGTGTGCTTCCAGGGCGGAGTGTTGTACCAGTCATTTTTGCCATAGGCAGTCACGCCTACTAAGCCACGCAGCGGTGACATGAAAGTCTGGACGGCGGTCGTACTCGTTTTTGTGAGCGAGTGTGCACCGTGGATCTGATCGTTCATGACAACCAGGACTCCCCGGCCCTTCGCCTTCGCATCGGCTGCAACCGCAACGGCGTTGTACAGATTCAGCGGGCCATCGGCACTTACTGCTGTTGATGGCCTCATCGACCCGACCAACACCACGGGCTTGTCGCTTTTGACTGTCAAGTTGAGGAAGTATGCCGTTTCCTCCATCGTGTCCGTGCCATGCGTGATCACGATG
>Ga0137394_10004499_pt1 | contig 10578 bp, 11 predicted proteins | sample czobulk116metaG_FD_108278 | JGI IMG/M metagenome (GOLD analysis project Ga0137394, IMG submission 108278) | Vadose zone soil microbial communities from Angelo Coast Range Reserve, California, USA - czobulk1.16 metaG | ecosystem: Environmental > Terrestrial > Soil > Vadose zone | place: USA... | reverse complement strand
TCAAAGAAGCCGGCGTGGAGGCTCTTGCCGAAATTCGCGACCAAGACGTCCGCACCGTGGACCTATCGCCTGCCAGTGTGGTGACGATGTATCTGTATCCCGGAGCCAACCTGCGCCTGAGAGCCGCGATCATGCGCCAGTTGAAGCCGGGCTCCAGGGTGGTTTCTCACGACTTTAGCATGGGGGATTGGAAGCCCGATCGGGTGGAGCGGATGACCGACTCGGCCGGCTTCGTGCGAACGATCTATCTTTGGCGCATTGGAGATTCGAGCGCGCGTTGAGATGATGGGCTTGCGTCTTTATCTCTGAGAGCCGGCGCAAAAAGACTGGATGTGATGTTGACCAGGGCTTATCTATGCGCCAAAGTAGGCTTAGACAAAGGGGGACTGCCCGTGCCTCAATATGACATTTACGTGCGCTGCGTCGAATGTGGTGCCGTGCATCCCATGCGCATTCGCATTCATTTAGACAACGGTCCGTTGGAGAAACAGAGTATCGCCGAAACTTACCTGGGAACGACTCGGCCTCCACAACTTCAAGCTATCGATGGCCATAAAACCTTATGTTTAAAGACTGGACGAATGTTCATACAAGAAAACCAGGATCACATATTCTTAGTACCCAGTTACAGTTCCGAACGCATCACCTGAAATCGACTCGGGTTACAGTTCAAAGACGAGGGCACACCCACTTCCACGCATTGCTCGGTATCTACGTTCTTGCTCGGCACTCAATGCCGTCGAATTCTTTGTTGATTTCTTGTTGTCCAAGGAAAGCCAGAGTTTGACAGCGGACGTGACATTAGCTGATAAATTGACATCAGGAACTGCCAAATGTCTGACCGTTGCCCTAAAAAACTAGTATTTTCAAGGGTTTTCTTGTGGCGCGCCCTTTGCTTTTTTATTTAGGGCATGGACACTGCCCACAGACTCCAGCCGCCACACAGTATCCCCAATACGAATTCGGAAATAGCCAAGCCTTATCTCGCGCGGGGTGAAGTAGCTGAGGCTGAGGAGAAATGGGGATTAGCCCTTGAGCATTACGGAATCGCCCTATCGCTTTTGCCGAAAGACACCCAGACGGTATATTTTCTTTTCAACAATGCCGCCCATTGCCTTAACGCGCTGGAGCTTTACTCCGAGGGAGAGAGCTACTGCCATCACGCTATCGAAATAGACCCGACGCGACCTGAGGCTTACAAGAATTTGGCGGTTTCCCGTCATGGTCAAGGCAACTTGAGAGGCGCGGCGTTGTGCTTAGTCGAAGCTATCAAGATTAATCCCTCCGATGAGCGCGCGGTGCAGTTACTCAAGCAGCTTCTGACGGATCATCCCACACTGTCGCTTCAATGCTCCCGGATCGCCCGCGAGCTGGAACTGGTAGAGCACAAGTAAAAATTTCGCCCCGCCCCACCGCCCGGCTGGACTCGTATTAGTTCTGCACTTGTGAAGGTGGTTACTCCGCACCTAATTAATTATCCTCTGATGATCCCTGAGCTTCGGAAACACATTCCGCTGTTCCGGGTCGTGCTGTATTACCCATAGACCTCCTACTCGACGACAAGTTGGACAACACCCGTCCTTTCGCTAAGCGGCGCTTGCCCGTCTAGATGGGAAGCCGGCGGCAGGTAATAGGCACCCGTCAACAGAATCGTCCTCGCGCGGATCATGCCTTACGCCTCACGGTTTTATGGAGTTCAAGGTTAGCGACATCGGGATCGGCATTCCAAGCGATGCCATGCCTCGAATCTTCGACAAATTCTACCAAGCCGACAGTTCGGCAACCCGTAGCTATGGGGGAATGGGACTCGGTCTGTATATCGTAAAAAGTTTCACCGAGTTCCCGGGCGGAACCGTGACAGCCGAGAGCGAGGCAGGATTGGGGTCAACGTTTATCGTAACGATACCCGAATCATACGAGAACTGTCCTGGGAAGATAGTTTAAAAACATTTAATCCCTATTAATCCCTACAAATTCATCCCTCCATTTCCTAATTCCCGGTCCTTGTCATCTCGCCACCAGTTCGCGTAGAATGCCTCCAATTTTTCAATACTTTGAACCGTGCACCGTTAGAACGCCGGAGCCCGCAGATTTGTAACACGCCATTCAGCTGCTCCCGCAACAGGAACCATTTATGACTCCGGCGAAGTAGACTGATCCAAACGAAAATGCCCACCCCCGAAGATAAAGCCAGAGAAAACATCGACCGGCTGCTCACCCAAGCCGGCTGGGCGGTGCGCGATCAGAGCGCCGCGAACATCTTGGCGGCCAACCTCGACATCTTCTGGCTCAGAGACGAGAGCCTGGAAGAATCCGACAATCTCCCCGTTCCTGATCTCCTCGCTCAGGAAATTGTCGAAGATCTCGAAGCCGCCCTCGAACAATTCCGTGAAATCGCCGCGGATCTACGTGCTAACAGTGTGAGTGAGCAAGATCCGTAGAAGATCACAGAGTAAATTTTAATTCATCCTGAGTTACAGTTCACCCTTATGCTTTGCTCGCTACTACTCAGCGTCAATTGATCTGGAACGCCAAAGACTACGGCTCGAATCTCGATCTCTGCATAAGCATTTTGGGACGCTGATAATATGCGCGATGTGACACAAACTCACGCAGCTGGACTGCCAAGAAGAAGCCACTAGTTGGAAAGCTATCTTTCCGGATGAAGTGGCGCCCCCCTTTAGTCTATACGAACCACAGTACAGAGCGCCGCAATTTTTTAGTTTCCTTCGCTCATGCTTTAGGCAATGTGAGGCCGCGGGCGTCCCGCATAGCAGTTTGACGAAGGTTATAAACAACTTATCCACATAAATTTGTGGATAACGCAGGATTCGAGAGACCGACGCACGCAATTGGAGAATTTTTTTTCTTGCCTTTTGCTATTGTTGCTGTAATTTGCGTTTAACACTTTTTTTATCGGCCAGTTCTAAAAGCGCGGTCACGCTTCAAATCGGAAGGAGATACGTCATGGAGTTTGTTTGTCGGCGCTGCAACCACACTACAAAACAAAAACCGTATCGCGTCACCACGGAAGACGGAGGGGTTGTGATGCTTAATATGCTTGTATGCCCTTCATGTGCGCGGCTAGCGAAGAGATTGGGACTTCCCGTGGTGAAAATGGAATCGGCGCAAACAGTCGATAAGACAAACCGCGTCGAGGCAGTGACAGAGAGCAAGCAACAATCTGTTCAGCCTCCACCTTCGATTCGCTGAGCTGCTTGACTTTGCCGCCTAACGACTTCAACGTTTCACGCAATCATTTATGTAGAAGGCTTTGTACGGTCTTCGCAAGCACGTGTTGCTGCAAGGTTTGAAGAGACAGATTGCATTTATTAGTGGGCTTTAGTTGCCTTCCTCTGAAATATGCGAGCTAACGAGCGGTGAGGTAATTCGGATCGAGGAACTTTTTTGCTTGTGATCAACCTCATTATCGCCACAAGGCCGGCCTGGACATCTTCTGGCTCATAGACGAAGGTTCGAAAAATTCGACAGCCTTCCCGACCCGACGTTCTCGCAGAGTAAATCGTCGAAGACCTCGAAGCCGCCCTCGAACAACTCCCCGAAATCGCGACGGACTTACTTCCTCGCGCCTTTGATTTTCGCCGCACAACTCGCTAAAGCAATAGTAGGAGGAAGCAAACATGACTGGGCAAGAATACCGAGTCGAACGGGATTCAATGGGCGAGGTGAAAGTGCCGAAGACCGCCTACTACGGCGCACAGACACAACGGGCCGTAGAGAATTTTCCCATTAGCGGCATCGGTTTTCCTCCTAGATTCGTTCGCGCCCTAGCGATCATCAAACACGCGGCCGCCTCGGTCAACCAGGAGTTGGGACTGCTGGACTCGAAAATCGCTGACGTGATCCGCGCGGCGGCGAGCGAGGTCATGGACGGAAAACTGGATAATGAATTCGTCGTGGATATTTTCCAGACCGGATCCGGGACTTCCACCAACATGAATGCCAATGAAGTTATCGCCAACCGGGCGCTGGAGCTGCTCGGCAAAGAGCGAGGAAGTAAGGAGGTCCATCCGAACGATCACGTCAATATGAGCCAGTCGAGCAACGACGTGATTCCAACAGCGATCCATATCTCAGCGCTTGAAGCGATTGAGAAAGAGCTCCTCCCCGCTCTCAAAGGGCTGCACCGCGCGTTGAATGAAAAAGCCAAAGAATTCGACCGGATCGTGAAAATCGGCCGCACCCATCTCGCCGATGCGACGCCGATCCGGTTGGGGCAAGAATTCGGCGGCTATGCCAGGCAAATCGAACTAAACATTGAACGAGTCAAGAGCGCGGCAATCGGTTTGGAGGAATTGGCGCTCGGAGGAACCGCGGTCGGGACAGGAATCAACACTCACCCCGAATTTCCTTCCAGGACCATCAAGAAGATCTCTCAAATGACCGAGCTACCCTTCCGCGAGGCTAAGAACCATTTTGAAGCGCAGGCAGCGAAAGATGCCGTGGTTCAAGTGAGCGGCAGCTTAAAGACTGTGGCCGTTAGCTTGACCAAAATTGCCAATGATCTGCGTTGGCTCTCGTCCGGTCCGCGATGCGGCATTGGCGAGATCGGCCTGCCCGACACCCAACCAGGCTCTTCCATCATGCCTGGGAAGGTGAACCCCGTGATGTGTGAGTCGGTGCTTCAAGTCGCTGCACATGTGTTCGGCTGCGACGCGACGATTACCATCTGCGGCCAAGGCGGGAACTTCGAGTTGAACGTAATGATGCCGGTCATGGCGCTTCGTCTCCTCGAGGCGATCACCTTCAGCGCCAGTGTGGTGAAGGCCTTTACCGAGAAATGCGTCGTGGGAATCGAAGCGAACAAAGAACATTGCGAGGAGATGATCGAAAAGAGCCTGGCGATGGTTACGGCCCTCGCGCCGGTGATCGGCTACGATGCCGCAGCCCAGATCGCAAAAGAATCCTACGCCACTGGAAAAACCGTGAGAGAGGTCGCCTTGGCCCACAAGGTTCTACCCCCGGACAAGCTAGCCAAAATCTTGGATCCGTGGCGGATGACCGAACCGGGAATCCCGGAAAAGGACTGACGACCGAGGATGGAAGATCGCGGATCGACAATTTATCCTCGATCTTCTATCTTCGATCTCGATCCGCAGGGTGCATTTCCTTGACGGTCAGAGAGCCATCTGCTATAGGGTCAAAGAGTTTAACTAAGAGCGACGGTCAAGAAAAGCGATACTGAAATGCAAGAATTTGATGTTCTGGTCATTGGTGGTGGCGCTTCAGGACTGAGAGCAGCCATCGCGGCAAAACATGCGGGAGCCTCAGTAGGACTCATTTCAAAAGTCCACCCGCTGAGAACAAACTCAGCAATCGCACAGGGTGGTCTCAACGCACCACTGGGCAAAGACGACTCGCCTGACAGTTTTGCGGCGGACACGTTTCTAGCAGGAGACGAATTGTGCAACCGTGATGTGGTTAAGGAATTTACCCAAGAGGCATCAAAAGAGGTCATCTGGCTTGAACGAATGGGGGTGCCGTTCAATCGGGACAAGGAAGGACGATTGGATCTTAGAGGCTTTGGGTCAAACAGCCGGAATCGGACTTGCTACGCCGATGATCGAACCGGGTATATCGTCCTGCAAGTCCTTCACGAACAGTTTCAGCGCGAGCAAATCCCATCATTCGAAGAGTGGTTTGTTACCTCATTGGCGGTCGAAGGAGGAACCTGCCTTGGAGCCATTGCCCTGGGTTTAAGGAATGGTAAATTAGATTCGTTTTCTGCGCGTTCGATTATCCTGGCCTCCGGTGGCTTCACTCGCTTCTATCTCCCTTCCACCGCTTCTCTTGGAACTACGGGAGACGGCCAATCTCTCGCTTATGAAGCTGGCGCCAGATTGATGGATATGGAGATGATTCAGTTCCATCCTTTAGTCTTTCCCAAGAAGCAAGGTTTATTGATCACCGAAGCAGCCCTAAACGCAGGTGCGATGATTGTCAATCAAAAAGGTGAATCAATAACTGATCTAAAAGGGATGCCACGGCACAAAATCTGTCTTTCCATTCATCACGCTATGCAGAACGGAGGAGGCAGCGTCTCCCTTGACCTGCGACCCATTGGCAAAGAAAAACTGCGAGGCTATTTTCCTCAGACTCAGGAATTGCTCCGGACCGTTGCCGGCTTGGATATTACGAAAGACCTCGTGCCCATTCGGCCGCTGGCGCACCGGCCCATAGGGGGAATCGAAACTAACGCGGCTGGAGAGACCTCAGTACCGGGCTTATTTGCGGTCGGGGAATGCGCATGTAACGGTCTCAACGGCGCTGGTCGGCTTGCGGGAAACGCTTTGACCGAGGCCGTCGTCTTTGGAAGAAGGGCGGGAGAGACTGCGGCGAAGCACGCGGCGGCTGGATCAAAGAAGAGTTTTCCAACAGCTAAGGTAGCGGACGAAGAAAAGCAGCTGGCCAGGATCATTTCAGCGGAGTCGTCTAAGGATTCTTTGGGGAAGATCCACAGCGAACTGGGACATTTGATGAATGAAAAAGTTGGCCTCGTCAGGAGCGGCACGGGATTGCAAGAGGCATTGGGTCAGATTCAGAGTCTGAAGGATCGGTACTCAAAACTGCGAGTCAAGAACCCATCCAGGATCTACAACTACGAGCTTACCTCCTATCTTGAGCTGGGCTCGATGCTAACCCTAGCAGAGGTTGTCGCGTTGGCAGCTCAGGCACGGGCCGAGAGCCGAGGGGCACATCAGCGGGCGGATTTCCCAGAACGAGATGACACAAACTGGAAGAGCCACACCCTCGTGAGCTTTGTCGGGGGATCAGGACAACTGCAGAAGCCAGTTGCTGCCGGGTAAGACCGGAGAGGAGGTTTAGATGCAAGTTACTTTCAAAGTTTATCGCAAGGACCCTGAGAAAGACGGCAAACTCAGCCGCTCCAACTATACCCTGGAGGTGGCAGAGGATGCCACGGTTTTGGATAGTCTGCTGAAAATCCGTGACGAGATCGACAGCACACTGGCCTTTCGTGGCTGTTGCGGCCGGGGTTACTGCGGCGAGTGCATGATGCGCGTGAATGGTAGTGCCCGCCTCGCCTGCACCGCGAAGGTGCCTGACTATACCAAGAAGGGCCCGGAAATTTCACTCGACCCGCTGCGCAACGTCCCGGTCATCAAGGACCTCGTTTTCGATTGGGACGCCTTCATGTGGAATAAGATTAAAGCGGTCAAGCCGTGGCTGGAACCCGAGGGTTCGCCTGTGAACGGCGAAAGCTTAACGTCGGATGCTGCGATGCAGGATCTAAGAAAAGTGATGAGTTGCTTTTACTGCGGCATGTGCGACGAGGGTTGCACCGTCCTGCCGGTCGATTTTGATTTCCTCGGACCTGCAGCTCTTACTAAGGCCTATCGCTTCGCCTTTGATCCACGGAACAAAGGTTCTCGGGAACAGGTGAAGATCGTTGAAAAACCCAAGGGTATATGGGATTGCGTCCACTGTTACGAGGCGGATGAACATTGCCCGAGAGGCATTGAACCGACAAAGCGCATTGTTGCCTTGAGAGACAGGGCTTTCAACTCTGGGATCACTCATGAGGCCGTCGCCCGGCACCACGCCAGCTTTGCCGCGTCGGTTAAGGAAAGCGGCTGGCTGGATGAGGGCAGGCTGGCCGTTGAATCTGAAGGACTAACAAACGTAAAGGGCCTCATGAAACTCCTTCCCACGGCCGCGAAAGCCCTCGTCCGAGGGAAGGCGCCCATTCCGTACATGCATTCGAAGAGGCCCGACGCCGATAAGATCAAGAAAATTTTTGAGAAAGCTGAGCAGGAGGAAAAATGAAATACGCGTTCTACCCCGGGTGCGTCTCCCGCGGAGGCTGTCCGGAGCTTTATCCGTCGGCAGTCAAGGTCGCCGACAAACTGGGAATCGAACTTGACGAGCTGAAGAGTGTAGGATGCACCGGAGCCGGCGTCCTGCCCCAAAACATCTCTGATCCGATTAACGCTAGAACCTTCGCCAAAGCCGAACAGCTCGGGCTGCCGATCATGACCATATGCAGCACCTGTACGGGAGTCATGGCTCAAGCGAACTACCGGCTCAAGGAAGATCCAAATTACCGGGAGAAAGTGAATAAAGAATTCCTCGCGGACGAGGGGCTGGAATACAAGGGAACTACCGAGGTGAAACATCTGCTATGGGTTCTCTTTGAAGACTATGGGATCGAGCGTCTCCAGTCTTTAATACAAAGACCCCTTAAGGGTCTCAAGGTATCGCCCTTTTATGGTTGCTATTTGCGCCGCCCCCCTGAAGCCATAACTCCAACAAAAGAACTTAACCGGCGTAAAAGCTATCTGGATGAGCTCATAGGTATTCTAGGCGCCGAAATGGCGGACATTAGCGGCAAGGGAAAGTGCTGTGGGTTTCCCATCCTTTCGGCCAACGAGGAAAACTCTTTGGCTATGGTGGCGAAGCACACCGGCGAGTCCAAAGAGAATGGCGCTGATTTTATGGTTACCCCCTGCCCCCTCTGCCACCTGAACTTGGACGGGAACCAACAGAGGGCAGAGGCACAAACAGGAAAAGAAATTGATCTTCCAATTCTCCACTTGCCTCAGTTCGTAGGTTTGGCCCTAGGTTTTGACCCCAATGAGATGAACCTCAAGCGGCATATCGTCTCGACTGGCGACGTCGAGTCGAAGGTTAACATGATTTCCTAGATAAAATACATGGAGTATTGGAGTAGTGGAATATTGGAGTAATGCGTAGGGGAACCCAACAATACTACCCCACTCCAATACTCCAACACTCCATTACCCCCCACACCCACCCGGCATGGAAGCGGCGGAAAAAAAGATCAATCCCATCATATTGGCCCAGGAGATCATCAAGTTTCGTAAGGAGAAACACCCATTCGGTTACAATTACGCGGTAAAGGTCCGCATGGGTCACGCGGAGATCCAAGACCTCACCGCGGTCGTCGACATCCTCGCTGCGATAGAAGAGCTCGGTTATCAGATCGTAAGGAAGCGTGATTAGACGCACGACCTCGCCTGTTTACCCACCAGAACACCACGGGAACCTTGACACCTAACAGATCAGCATATAATACAATTCAAAATGTTTACTCATGACATTGTTATCGTCGGCGGCGGCGGTGCGGGGCTGCGTGCCGCGATTGCGGCGGCAGAAGTTTCCAGCAAGCTGTCCATCGCATTGGTTTCCAAAGTCTATCCGATGAGAAGCCACACGGTTTCTGCTGAAGGAGGAACTGCGGCAGTTCTTCGCGACTTCGATAGCCTCGATCTCCATGCCAAGGACACCATTTTTGGAGCCGACTTTCTAGCAGACCAAGACGCAGTCGAGGCCTTTGTAAAGGAGGCTCCGGGAGAACTCATCCAACTTGAGCACTGGGGATGTCCCTGGAGTCGCGACCCGGACGGCCGCGTGAGCGTCAGATCTTTCGGCGGGATGAGCGTCGATCGGACTCTTTTTGCCGCGGACAAGACGGGATTTCATCTTCTTCACACCCTTTTCCAGACTTCCCTCAAATATGACAATATCACCCGCTACGACGAGTGCTTTCTCACCTCATTGTTGGTCGACGATGGTAAGGTGTGCGGGGTCACATCCATCAACCTTTATACAGGCCGAGTCGAAGTTATTGTCGGCAAAGCTATTATCCTATGCACGGGAGGAGGCGGCCGCATCTTCCCTTTCACCACCAACGCCGCGATCAACACCGGCGATGGTATGGCGGTGGCCTATCGATCCGGAGTCCCGCTGAAAGACATGGAGTTTGTTCAATACCATCCCACCGGCTTGCCAGGAACTGGCATATTGATTACAGAAGCTTCGCGGGGTGAAGGCGGATGGCTAAAGAACAAAGACGGCTACCGCTACCTGCAAGACTACGGCCTCGGGCCGCCGACAGATAAGCCCACGCATCGCAAGATGGAGCTGGGCCCCCGGGACATTCTCTCGCGTTGCCATATGCAGGAGCTAGCCAAAGGCCGCACGTTTGAGGGTCCCTACGGTCATTACGTGCATCTCGATCTCCGCCACCTCGGCGAGGAAGTGATCAACAAGAAACTACCCTTTGTCCGAGAGCTCGCAAGCAAGTACGTCGGGATAGACCCCGTTTATGAGCCGATTCCGGTACGGCCGGTGGTGCACTACATGATGGGCGGGATCTCTACCGATATCAACGCCAAAACAACCTTGCCCGGACTTTATGCCGCGGGCGAAACGGCGTGCGTTTCAATTAACGGTGCCAACCGGTTGGGTTCCAACTCCCTGACCGAACTGTTGGTTTTCGGGACTCGGGCGGGTCGTGCTGCTGCTGCCCACGCCACGACCGTTGCCGCTCCGGCTTCGGCGGCGATCGAGGCACTGGCAGCGGACGAACAAAGGCGTCTCGATCGTCAGTTCTTGCGGAAGGATGGTGGAAAGGAAAAAATCGCAACCGTTCGCCAAGAGATGCAGAAAACAATGGAGGAAGGCGCGGGAATCTATCGTGACGAGCAAAAGATGGAGAAGACTTGCAAGACGCTGAGAACTCTTAGAGAACGATTCAAGGACATCATCATTGAGGATCGAGGCAGCACCTTCAAC
>Ga0137394_10004497_pt1 | contig 10580 bp, 8 predicted proteins | sample czobulk116metaG_FD_108278 | JGI IMG/M metagenome (GOLD analysis project Ga0137394, IMG submission 108278) | Vadose zone soil microbial communities from Angelo Coast Range Reserve, California, USA - czobulk1.16 metaG | ecosystem: Environmental > Terrestrial > Soil > Vadose zone | place: USA... | reverse complement strand
TGGTTGCGCAGCTCGTCGCCGATGTCCTGGAACGACTGGTCCAGATCGTCCACGTGATAGGGAAAGAACGCGCGGCCGCCGGTTTCCTCGGCAAGCTCCTGGAGAATTTTGTCGCCGTCCGTGAGGTGATACTTGCGGTCGCCGGTCTTGTTCGGATCGGTCTGTGAAAGCGAAACCCACTGCGTGCTGGTGCTAATCGTGTAGATGACCACGCTGGTGCGCTGCGCCATTTCGATGGCATCCGCGCGCGTGTGGTTGGATAAATTGTCCTCGCCGTCGCTGATGAGAATCATTACGCGACGGACCACGTCCGGCCGGTCGCCCGGCGGTCGAGGCGGGTGGCTCAACTCTTTCACGCAGGCATCATAAATCGCGTCGTAGATCGCGGTGCCGCCGCCGGCGCGCGTTTTGGTGATCTGGTCGCGCAACGCGCCTGCATCACCTGTGAACGATTGGATGATTTGCGGCTCGTCGTCGAAGGTCATCACAAAAGCTTCATCTTTATTGTGGCGCAGCACGCTGAAAAGAAAGTTGATCGAAGCGTCCTGCTCGAACTTGATGCGGTCGCGAATACTGTTCGAAGTATCGAGCAGCATGCCGATGCGCAGAGGCAGATCGGTCTGCTTGCTGAAATAACGGATTTCCTGGGGGTACTTGTCGTCCCAAATTTTGAAGTCGCCCTTTTCCAATTCGGGCACGAGTTTGTTGCGACGGTTCAGGACGGTGAAGAGCACGTCAACGAGGTTGACGACCCTTCTGATGGTTTGGTCGCTCTCCTGGGCAGGCTCTTGCTTAGGCGCCGCAGCCGGTGCCGGGGCGGGCGCTTGAGGCTGGCCCTGCGAAGACGCCTGAGACTTGGTATCCGGCGGAGATTGCTGCGCCCGGCCGAGCAATGGAAAAAGGAGGAGTACCAACACCAAAAAAATCGAAATGATTGTCCGTCGCATTTGCATCGATTATAGGTACCCCGCCAGTGCAGCGTCAATTCGGCTTTGCGATTCTCCAGCAACGCCGCAAAGCTTCTTCAAATACTCGCGTAATTCCGAGGGCAACGCGGCGCGAACTTCAATCCATGTACCGCTCCGTGGCTGGGCGAACCCGAGCTTTGCGGCGTGCAAGAAATTCCGCTCAAGTGCCGGCAAAGCGGCCTTTCCTACGCGCAGCTCTCCGGCGGCGCCGTACAGCGTGTCGCCCACCACCGGATGCTTCAGCGCGGAGAAGTGCACTCGAATCTGATGCGTGCGCCCGGTGTGGAGTTGGACTTCCACTAGGGTGGTACTGTCAATCTTCGCGAGCGCCTTCCAGTCCGTCCGTGCCTCGCGCGGATTAGCGATGGCTTCACCGTGCCACGATTTGCGCTGCGTCGTCATGCGCGTGCGATGAATCGGGTCGCGCCCAATGGCCAGCTCGATTCGCCCGCTCTTCTCTACAAGGACGCCTTGCACCAGCGCGATATAGGTTTTCTTGATAGCCCGCTGTCGAAACGCTTCGCCCAGCTTCGCGTGTGCTGCGTCATTCTTCGCCACCAGGATCACGCCCGAAGTTTCCTTGTCCAGCCGATGCACGATTCCCGGCCGCAGCGGATCGCCTCCCTGCGAAAGCGCTTGCCCGCGCCCTAGTAGCGCGTTGACCAGCGTCCCCGACGGATTTCCCGCCCCCGCATGCACCGTCATGCCCGCTGCCTTGTTGACGACGATGACGTCGTCGTCCTCGTAAAGCACATCCAGCGGAATCAGTTCCGCTTCGGCATGCGGCACCGGGCGCGGCTCGGCACGCACAGTGATGAGTTCCCCGCCGTGAAGTTTCTGGGAAGATTTTGCGGGCTTGCCATTGACGAGGACAAGCTCGCCATCAATAAGCTCCTGCACGCGCGAGCGCGATAGCCCTCGGGAGCGCGCTGCTACAAACTGGTCCAGCCGCGTCCCCGCGTCAGTGGCTAGTGCCAGAAGTTCATGTTTCTCGGATTGGGCCCCAGTCGGCACGCGAAGATTGTAGCAAGCGGGAGAGTGACCCAGGGGATCTGAGCGATGAGCGCTCGATTCTTCATCCACAACGTTCTTAGGCTGACGTAGAGGCCTTCCTAAGGGGCCTCATGCTTCGGTTCTTGTAGTGTCAGGCGGGATTCTGGTAGAGGCCGATGACGTTTCCTCCCGGATCACGGAACCTTGCGGTGATTTCAGGAGCGTCCGCGCCGATCGGCTGGACGATCTCGCCCCCATGGGCTGTAACCGCGTCAACTGCTGCAGCGACGCTGTCCACCATGATGTAAAACAGTAGCCCGGGCTTTTCAGAGGGCGAGCGCCCCAGCACCCAGGAGCCGCTGACTTCGCCGGTCGTATCGTCAAAAGCCGTGGCGCCATCGCCGCGCTTCCGGACGTTCCAGCCGAAGACCGCTTTGTAGAAGTCGGCCGAGCGCGCAATATCCGTGGCGGGCATCTCGATGTAACAAATTTTTCCGTTCGCAATCGTGGGAGGCATCGGCATTCCCTCCAGGGCGCGCCATTCTAGCATCCCTCAGAGTCAAATCAATTCCGTACTCTCTAGAGAACATTCAGAGTCGAGGAGGGCGTGTAGGAACCAGCCTCCAAACTTGTTCAGAGCGAAAAACACGGGTCTGCGGGCCCGTCATTACAAAAGTCAGGGTCAGCGCGGCGCCCGGATGGCCTCGTTCATGTCGGCGTTAGCCTTTTTGCAGGAAGCGCGGTCGCCCTGATAGCAATGCTCGAGGTCCTGAAAATAGGTTTGAAGGATGAGCTGGCGGGTCTTGCTCAGGCTCTTCGCGCGTGCTTCATCCAAGGCGGCCTTCGCTTTTTGCTCGGAATCCTTGTCCGGTTGCTCGCCGAAATGCTCGATGGCGTTGAAGGCGCTCCAGTAGAGCTTGTCCTGCCGCTCGCGCTCGCGAGTCACGGTCTGATTCAAGGGATAAATCAAGAGATAGTTGAGTCCCAAAACGAAGAAAAGCCCGAAGACCCCAAAGATCAGGAGCCGCTTATACATGCGGCGGAGCGTATCGCATCCTCCGTATTCACACTAGGAGATTTTTCCAGACGGGCAAGACAGCAGGCGAGGAATGGAAACGGCTAACCGCGAGCATGGGCGCTCGTCTAGAATGTGGCGGCGAGGAGACAAAACCATGCGCAGATTTTTATTGTTGGTCTTGGCGGTTTCCGGAGTTCTGTGGGCACAAGGCGGGCAAGAAACGGCGCGGACGGGGAACGGCGGCGTTTCCGGACGATGGATGGTAAGCACTGACTATTTCGGAACGACGATCTATTACCGGATGGAGCTGAAGCAGGAAGGCGAAAAGCTGAGCGGGAATTTTGACGGGGACAAACTGGAAGGAACGCTGAAGGGGAACACCATCTATTTTCTGGCGAAAGACGAACAGGGCGGAACGGACGAAGGGAAAGGCGTGCTGCAAGGGGGGACCGTTACAGGGACGGTGGTGTTTACGCACCCAGATAACCCGGAGCATCCGACACACAAATTTACGGCGGAACTCGTTCCAGAGCGGCGCGAGCGGGCAGCACGGCGGCATGAATTTGTGCCGGAGATTTTCTATAGGCAATTTTCAGCGGCGACGAAGCCGGTGCTGAAGATTGCTCCGGGCGACAGCGTGCACACGACCACGGTGGATGCAGGCGGGAAGGATGAAAAGGGCGTGACGCGCGTGCTGGGCGGGAATCCGGAGACCGGGCCTTTTTACGTGGAGACGGCGGCGCCGGGAGACACGCTGGCGGTGCACTTGACGCGGTTGCGGCTGAATCGCGATTGGGCGGAGAGTGACGATTATCTCGTTGGGCGCGCAGTGGACAGCGACCTGGCGGTGAAGATGAAGGACGGCGGGAAATCGGTGCGCTGGCATCTGGATGCGGAACACGGATGGGCGACGCCGGAAAAACCGGCGGAGCATCTGACAGGGTACGCGGTGCCGCTGCGGCCCATGCTGGGGTGCGTGGCAGTGGCGCCCGGCCCGGCCGAAGCGGCGCCGGGAACGGGAGACTCCGGGCGCTACGGCGGAAACATGGACTTCAACGAAATCGTCGAGGGAGCCACAGTGTATCTGCCGGTGAGCGTTCCGGGCGCGCTGCTATATGTGGGAGACGGGCATGCCGTGCAGGGCGACGGGGAACTCAATGGAAACGCACTGGAGACGTCGATGGACGTGGAGTTCACGGTAGACGTAATTCCCGGGAAACGGATTGCGGGACCGCGAGTGGAGTCCCCGACGCACCTGATGGCGATGGGGCTGGCGGGATCGCTCGATGATGCGTTTCGCGGCGCAACGGCGAACATGGCGGAATGGCTGACGGAAGAGTACAAGCTGACGCCGAGCGAGGTGGCGCAGGTGCTGGGCACGTCAGCAGAATACAAGGTGAGCGAGGTGGCCGACCGCAACGCGGGCATGGTGATGAAGATTAACAAGGAACGGCTGAAAGCGCTGGCAAGTAAGGGAAAGTGAAAGAGAGAAAATGGTCAGTCCGGCAGGGCTGGACCGCGAATGGACACGCAAGATCCGCCAGTACCAAGAGCGTCAAGACGATTCAGCGGAGCGTTGTGAACGGAAGAAGCCATTGATGGCGACGAGGACCAGGAAAAGTCCAACGGCGAAGATGGGGGCCCAGGGAAGCCAATTCCACGCGGGACGATCAATGATGGCTACGGTGGGATTGGTGGGGTCGTAGAGGACGATCACGGGAACGTTTGTGCTGCCAGCAATTGAAGATCCGAGCCAATCCTGGAATTGGACGAAGCGATCGTCGGCGCGAAATTCCACGATGGGCATATAGCCAGTCGTCGAAAACGAATCCGAAGAACGGCGGAAATTCTGCTGCTTATAACCGACGATTATTCCCTGCGCTCTCACGCCTTCGCGGATTAGACGGAAATGCGAGTGGCCCATCAAGTAGGCGACGCCCAAGAGAACGAGTCCCGCGAAGAGTTGCAGGATCCACGCGTAGCGCAGGATTTTTTCGCGGTTGCTCAGGACTCGCGCAACGAATTGATCTGCGGACGCCATTGGATGTCTCCCGTTGGCCGGAGGCTACGTAAGGCTGCCGGTGGAGGCGAGCTTGGCGTACCAATGGCCGGAGTCTTTGACGGTGCGCTTTTGCGTGCGGAAATCTACGTAAGTCAGGCCGAAGCGCTGGGCGTAGCCTTCAGCCCACTCGAAATTGTCGAGCAGGCTCCAGTGGTGATAGGCGCGAACGTTGGCGCCGTGGAGCATGGCGCGTCCGAGGGCGTGCAGATAGCCGCGCATGAACTGGATGCGGCGTTCATCGGGGATGCGGCCGTGTTCGTCAGGGCAATCGAGATAGGAGCAACCGTTCTCGGTGATTTCAAGAGGCGTCGTTTTATATTCGCGAGAGATGCGGAGGACGAGATCGTGGAAGCCGTCAGGCCAGACTTCCCAGGCGAAATCGGTGAGCGGGCCTTCGTGAGCGTCGAAATTGTGAACGCCGGCGGCGGATTCGCCCGCGGCAGGAGGAACCGCGGAGACAAGCTGGCGGCGGTAGTAGTTGATGCCGAGAAAATCGAGCGGGGCGCGGCAGAGTTCCATGTCGCCGGATTTGACGCCCATGAGGTCGAGAGGATTATCGCCAGGGAAGCCTTTGGGATATTCGCCGCGAAGAGCAGGGTGGACGAACCAGACGTTGCCGAGCGCGTGGGCACGGTCGGCAGCCCGTCGATCGGCTTCGCTCGAAGCGGCTGGTTCGCAGTTGGACATGCTGAAGGCGCTGCCCACCTGGAGTTTCGAGTTGATGGCCTTGATGGCTCGGAAGGCCTGGCCTTGTGCGATGTTGACGATGTGAGTAGCGCGCATGCACTCGGCGAAGTTGCTGCGTGCGGGAGCGTGAATTCCCCGGCCGTAGCCGAGAAACGTGAAGACCCATGGCTCGTTGAAAATGCACCAGTCAGAGATACGGCCGCCCAGGGCGCGGACGGTGAGGTCCACGTAATCGCTGAAACGAGCGGCTAGATCGCGATTGGGCCAGCCGCCAGCTTCTTCCAGTCTTTGCGGAAGATCCCAATGATAGAGAGTGCAGAGCGGGCGGATTTTGGCTTCGAGGAGCGCGTCGGCGAGGCGCTTGTAGTAGTCAAGTCCCTTCGGATTTGGCGTGCCTGAGCCATCGGGCTGTAGGCGCGGCCAGGAGATGGAAAAACGGTAGCTGGTCAGGTTTAGCGCTTTGAGGAGCGCGACATCCTCTTTGAAGCGATGGTAGGAATCGCAAGCGACGTCGCCGGTGGCCGCGCCCTTTACTTTGCCGGGAGTGTGCGAGAAGCGGTCCCAGATGGATTCGCCTTTGCCATCTTCGCTCCAGGCGCCTTCAATCTGATAGGCGGCGGTGGCGGCGCCCCAGATAAATTCGTCGGGAAATTGGAAGGGCGCGAACTTCGACTGGGGTTCGAGCAGTTCGCCGATGAGGCGATGACCGGGCGGCACGATTGAAAACGAGGCGGCCGCACCAAGAGCGGTGGAGAGAAATTCACGGCGATTCAGGCTGGGCCATCTGCTCACGGATTTGCTCCTCGACTACGTCGTTCGAGAACTCGCGTGGGACACTTCGTGCCTGCGGCCAAATAATACGTCAAGAAGGACGAGTATTGCGCCGATGGTGATGGCGGAATCGGCGACATTGAAGGCTGGCCAGGGATTGAAAGTTTGCCAGGGAAGGAAGTGAAGATAGACCTCGAGAAAATCGGTGACGGCGCCGTGGAGGATGCGGTCGGTAACATTGCCGGTGGCGCCGCCAAGGAGAAGGGCGAGGCCGGCGGCGTTCAGCGAACTGACGCCGCGTCCCGCGACGAGCAGCCAAGTGATGAGCGAGATGATGATGAGAGAGCCGACGACGAGGATTATGCGTAGGGCGGGAGAGGACAGGCCGGCGAGAAAACTGAAGGCGATGCCCGGGTTGCGTGAGTCAACGAGGTAGAAGGAATTTTCAATGACCGTGTGGGGGAAATGGCCCATGGGGCGGGATTCGATCCAGGCTTTCGTGGCGCGGTCAAGAAAGATGACGGCAAGGGTGAGCCAGAGGAAACGGAGGCGGGAAGGGAATGTCATGAGGTAAAGGAAGTCAAGGAAACAAAGGAAGCGAAGAACGTTTCGCCCGGCGAGTGGGTGAGCGTGCGGCTGGAGGAAAAGCGGCGGCTAGCCGCCGCACTCCAAAGGTGGCGCGTTCTGGGACGATGTTGCATGTCAGTTTGCGGCTACCGTTGCGGAGCCGTCGCGCTCGATTTCGGCGAGGGCTTCACTGCAGCGCTCGCAAACCTTTGGATAGCGTGAGTTTTCACCCACGTGAGTGGAATAATTCCAGCAGCGTTCGCACTTGGCGCCGTCGGCGCGATCGACTTTGATGGTCAGGCCGGGCAAAGTTTCGGCTGGGGCGGAGGCCGAGATCGCGGACGAATGGACTTGGACCTGGGAAACGATGAAGAGCGCGGGGAGGAGAGATTTTTTTTCCTCGAGCAATTCTTGTAAGCCTGCTGCTTCGGGACCGGCGTGGAGATGGACTTTTGCTTCGAGGCCGCCGCCGATCGTCTTTGCAGCGCGGGCTTGTTCGAGGGCTACTAGAACGGCGGAGCGAACTTGGGCTAGGCGTTCCCACTTTTCGGCGGCGTCTTTGGCGATTCCGCAGACGAGCGCTTCGGTTTCCGGGAACAGTGCCATGTGGACGCTTCGAGGCTCTGTGGGAGCCTTCGGCAGATATTTCCAGATTTCTTCGGAAGTAAAGACGAGGATCGGCGCGGCGAGACGGACCAGGGCGCTGCTGATTTTCCAGACGGCGGTCTGCGCGGAGCGGCGCGATTTATTTCTGGGAGCTTTGGTATAGAGGCGATCCTTGAGCACGTCGAAATAGAAGGCGCTGAGATCCACGACGCAGTAATCGTGGATGGCGTGGTAGACGCGGTGGAATTCGTATCCGGCGTACCATTCGCGGCATTTCTTTACGAGCTCGGCGGTGCGGTCAAGCACCCAGCGGTCGAATTCCTCGAGTTGATCGTTCGAAAGGGCGTCGCGCGAGGGATCGAAGTCACCGAGATTGCCGAGCGCGAACCGGAACGTGTTGCGGATTTTGCGATAGGCTTCGCTGAGCTGCGTCATGACGCGCTCGCTCATTTTTACGTCAGCCTGGTATTCGACGGAGCCGACCCAGAGGCGAAGCAGATCGGCGCCCCACTTTTCGCAGATTTCGATGGGGTAGAGGGCGTTGCCAAGGGACTTGGACATGGGGCGGCCCTGTTCGTCGAGAGTCCAGCCGTGGGTTACGACGCCGCGGTAGGGCGACGCGTCGCGCACGCCGGTGGCAACAAGCAGAGAACTGTGGAACCAGCCGCGGTATTGGTCGGGGCCCTCGAGATAAACGTCCGCAGGCCACTCAAGGCCTTTCAGGACGGAGAGATTCGACGAGCCGGAATCGAACCAGACATCCAGGATGTCGTTTTCCTTGCGCCATTTTGTTGCGCCGCAGGAGCAAGTCGTTCCGGCGGGGAGCAATTCTTCCGGCGTGTGTTGGTACCAGGCGTCGGCGCCTTCCTTTTCGAACCATTTCACGACATTACGCAGCGCCTTGAAATCTTCGAGGCGCGCGCCGCAACCTTCGCAATAAAAAACGATGATGGGCACGCCCCAGAAGCGCTGGCGCGAAACGCACCAGTCGGGCCGCTTCTCGATCATTTCGTACATGCGGTCTTCGCCCCAGGCGGGAATCCATTTGACGCCGTGGATTTCTTCGAGGGCTTCCTGGCGTAACGTTTTCTCTTTTCCGTGAGCGGCCTGGTCCATTTTGATAAACCACTGTTCAGTGGCACGGAAAATCACGGGATTGTGACACCGCCAGCAGTGCGGGTAACTGTGCTTGTACTCATGGTTGCCGAGAAGCGCGCCGCGATCGCCGAGAAGCTTTACGACAATGGGATTTGCGGCGAAGACATCTTTGCCTTTGTATTCGGGCAGGCCTTCGAGATAGACACCCTTGTCGTCGAGCGGTGCGTAGATTTCCAATCCATATTTTTGGCCGGAGTTGAAGTCGTCGGCGCCGTGACCGGGAGCGGTGTGAACGATGCCGCTGCCCTGATCAAGGGTGACGTAGTCGGCGAGAATGCCGGGCACGTGGATGGGGAGGAAGGGGTGCTGAAATTTCACGCCGTCGAATTCGCGGCCTTTGAAGGTGGCGCGAATTTTGGCTTGCTTGATGCCGCACTCGGATTGGAGCGCGGCTACGCGGTCGGCGGCCAGCAGGAGAGCGCCCTTTTCGGTTTCGACGACGGCGTATTCGAAATCGGGATGAAAGGCGAGCGCACGATTGTGAGGAATGGTCCAGGGCGTAGTCGTCCAGATAACGGCGCTGACATCGTTTCCGATTTTTGGAGCTTCGCCTCTGCCACCGACGACCGCTGGGAACTTCACCCAGATGGATGGGCTGGTATGATCTTCGTACTCGACTTCGGCTTCGGCAAGAGCAGTGCTGTCGTAGATGCACCAATAAACGGGCTTGCGGCCGCGGTAGACGTAACCCTTTTCCATGAAATCGAGGAACGCCCCGGCAATGGTGGCTTCGTATTCATGGCTCATCGTCAAATAAGGATCGTTCCAACGGCCGAAAATGCCGAGGCGCTTGAAATCTTTTTTGTGCTGCTCGACATAGCGCAGGGCGAATTGGCGGCAGAGCTTGCGGAATTCCGCGGGAGGTACTTTGCCTTTTCCGCCCAGTTCCTTTTCCACCTGGGTTTCGATGGGCAGGCCGTGGCAATCCCAGCCGGGAACGTAGGGTGCGTAATGCCCAGCCATGCTCTTGGTTTTGACCACGAGATCCTTGAGGATCTTGTTGAGGCCGGTGCCAAGATGGATTTCGCCAGTGGGATATGGCGGGCCGTCGTGCAAGACGAAGAGCGGCTTGCCATTGCGCGTTTCGAGGATGCGTTCGTAGATGTTGCCGCTGTGCCAAGCCTCGAGCTGCTTGGGCTCGTTTTGAGGCAGGCCGGCCTTCATCGGAAAATCGGTTTTCGGCAAGTTCAGCGTTTTTTTCAATTCGAGTGGTTCGGCCATAGATTGTGAGCGCTCCGATAGCCCCTTGTTTAGCTGCACTGTCGCCTGCGTGCCGTCCTTTAGTTCAGGTATACGGCGGGAAACATCGGAAAGCAGTGTAAGGACGTATGTTACAATGAATGTCAGCCGGTGTCAGCCGCATGGAGCGCGCAACCTTTCCGAGCCAGCGCGAATCATAACCGTGAGGAACACCGAACGCGGGGAACCTGCGTCTAAACTGAAGAGGTAAACGGTGCCGGGTAAATTTATCAAGCTGCTGCCGCCTGAAATTACAAAACCAAAGGTGTCTTCCGCAGGCTCACGTCCGGCGGTTCCAGTGCCGTCCTCGGCGGTACCAAAGTTCGACGCGCCAGCTATTCTTATCCCCGACAATTTTTGGTCGAACCGCAGGCAGTTCCTGGTGGAGCGGCCAATCAAAGTGCGCGAACGCGCGGATGCGCCTTTCCCCAAGACGTCTTTCGGAATGGGAGTCGGCTCCAACCTGAGGGATTTCTTCAGCTCCAGCCCGGCTGCCAGAGGACCGGTAAAC
>Ga0137394_10004496_pt1 | contig 10580 bp, 13 predicted proteins | sample czobulk116metaG_FD_108278 | JGI IMG/M metagenome (GOLD analysis project Ga0137394, IMG submission 108278) | Vadose zone soil microbial communities from Angelo Coast Range Reserve, California, USA - czobulk1.16 metaG | ecosystem: Environmental > Terrestrial > Soil > Vadose zone | place: USA... | reverse complement strand
GCGTCATTCCCAGAAAGGAAGGTGTGCATTATAAAGCACAATTATTGGAGCACATCAGTGCGTCCAGATAGGGTGGTTTGAGGCTGGCTAGACTACATATATGATAACACAGCCTGATTTCCAACAGCTCCGAGGGTCAACTCGCAGCTAATAACCTATATAAGTTTGTTGCTGTCCGTCAGGAAGGATTCCTCAGCTCCTCGCTCAGCAATAATATTCGTTCCTCTCCAAGGCACTGGTTGGTGAGCACAGAGCCTTGTCTTTCTTGTAGAGCATGGCCATGATCTTGGCTCCCCCTGTAGCCCAGACGTTTCGTTTGCACACTCATTGCATTTACGCCCACTCGGATCTTTTTCATTTATAACAAATATTTTCCAACATGCGCTCTAACATGAATCTCGCTATCCTTGCCCTCGCCGCATCTAATGTTTTCCCTGCTCTGTCTGCCCCGACTCATTACAGGTACGAAAATCTTCTTGTCGACTCGGAGTTTAAAGGTCGGGCCTTCCTAAGAAGTGGAATTCCTCTAGGAACCCTAGAGTGGATTCCGCTGTCGATGTCTTTCTTCGTCGTGTCGAATTCTCTGACAGTTCCCGCCTTTTCACTGCCTCCGAAGGAGATCCCATACCACCTGCACCCCGGGCCGCACCTGCACCCGCACACGGACCCGTGGCATCCGGATCCGCCGCACCTGTACCAGCCATCGAGGAAGTACCCACATTCACACCAGGAGGCTACATGATTGGGGAGGTACCCACACTCAAACCAGAAAGCTACAGGAATGGGGGAGTACTCACACCAGGCTACTGGCAGTGGGAGCAATTGTCACCCGGAGGGTATTGGGAAGGCCCGGGCCGAGGCGGTCAACAACAAAACCAAAAACATTAAATTAGGAAAAGTCTCACAAGTTTGAACCGGGCCTACTACTGTAGTAACATGCGTTGCGGGATGGCATGTCAATAGCGTAGACTCGGAACTCGCTCATCAATTGTTTCAGTGTGTCGCCGTCGGCGCTTGCCGTTCTCTCCGTGTTGAGGGACTACCAAATTTTCTCGCACTCGATTCGACGCAGGACAAATTCCGACGTTGCACTCGGGTTGGCGCATTGGCGCCTTGAACCTTTGAAGCTGAAGTTCAATATTGTCCAATAGCTAACGCTGAAACGACCTTCCGCATACTCGGCAATACATAGGGGGGATTTTATGAACAGATGATGATACATTCAAGCTCGATTCCGAGGCTTTACACGTACGCTATTTAGTTCGGCGTAACAGTAACGGGACCCTCAGTACAACAACACTGAGAGATGCATAACTTTAGCATAAGCAGAAAGACGCGTCGAGGATATGGTAAGACGAAAAATGGCCCGCGCTTTCGGTTTAAAGGATGATCACAAGGAGAGATGATCCAAGGCAAGTCCGCATTATCGCGCGTACGGGATTCGGGGACAGAATATAAGGAGAAGGTAACTAAGTAAGGATGATAACAACACAACCCCAAGATAAGGAAACAGGATATGTCTTTTTTAGACACGCCAAAACGAACTCCAAGGCCGAGCGTGGTGAGTGTGGGCCCGCACTCCTCCGCCTTGCATCTACCAGGCCGAGAAACAGCACAGAGAGTCACGATCGGGGTCTCAGCGGGACGGAGAGGTCGGTCCTGGGGAGACATGGTAGAACACGACTCTAGCTTCGCGCACGATCATAAAAAGGCAGGGTACATACCAGGCGTCGGCATGCCAGCGATCAACCCGCGCTTCTTAAGATGCATGTATAGCTCCCTCAGGGCGAGCCACAATAGATAAGCGTATTGCTCGAGACGCGACACCGCCTGGAATCCGCCACGGCAGTCTTGATGCGCATGGTCCATACAATAGATAGCTGTTGGCACGGCGCCGAACGACTTCGTGTGCACGATGCTGCCTACGTCATAAGCGAAAAAGTCCACATTGACTGGAGAGCGTCGCGCGGTTCCACCTTCGGTTTTCTTTTTCTCCTTTGTTTTGTCTTCCGCACCCGCCACTTTTCTACACGATTTGCACCGCAGGCAGCGCGAATGCCAACGTTTGTATGTGCCAAGCCGAACGCAGCCCTCCTCGACCAAGAGATTACACTTGGGGCACTTGGGACTCGGAGGGTCCACTACGGACACGCTACTGAGCGTATGATCCACGGGAGCGCCAAAAATAGAAACATTTTCCGGGGCAAGGCTACGGAAGCCATACATGACCCCGTTGGTGCTTGCGTTTCCTGATGCGGAACGATGGATGGAGACGGCCTCGCCTTTGGCCCCAATTAACATCCGGCGCGCAGACGGGTCTCGGCCTTGGACGGCGAGAAGATGCAGTTTGTCGAGGAATGACCGCATCGCTTCGCGTACGTCATGCTCCCGCTCAAGTTTGAGAGCGCCTGTGAGCGCAATGCGAATAAGGACCCTGAGATGGTGTGCGAGTCCGGTAACCAACGCAAGGAGTTCCTGGGTCATGTCCGTCCGCCGCGCGCCTGTCTCCTGCGTGCGTAGTAAGAGGCTGAACAAATCCAGGGACTTGCGGCAGAGTATGCGGACTTCTCTGACATGTGACGTGCCTGTGGTGCCTATGTGAGATGACTGCAGTCATGGATACTTGGAAACATACCGCTCAGCCTCAGCTTCGCGAACTGCCATTCGAGGTCGTCAATCGTCGCGAAAAGGACTTCCACGTGGAGGATGTACTTCTCGGCCATCTGAATGGCTTCCGAGTATTGGCCGCTGCTCGCGCATCGCTGAATGTCCGATATACACGTTGCACTTGATTCCTCGTATCCAGATAGTACGCTGGCAGATATTAGATCTTCAACGGAAAATAAACCGGCCTAGGAACTTACTCCCATATGCGAAATACTCGCCGTTCCATCTTGAGTTGTCTCTCCTTCAACGATGAATGTGTCTCGCGGCTCTCTTCCTCCACCTGAGAGTGTTCAGTTATGGCCGGTGGGACCTCTTTGGGACCTGGACGTTGGCGAGTCACTAGTTTCACGTTCCAGCACTTTAGATCACAATCGATTAGTGGTACTTGCATGCATGAGCGTCAATGCACAGACCTTGTGGATCATGTAACATTCGGGATGCCAGCACTCGCTACCCATTGTCCTATTGATCTCTATGAATTGCTTCAGAATAGCCGTATTGCAGCCTGGGCATTTGGAGGCAAAACGTGTTGAGAAATGATAATGACAATAAACATCATTGTCATGCTCATAATATGAATCATTGGGCCCGAAAAGCGTCCGACAGACAGAACATGTGAAATGTTCGACATGGTATTTCCTGTCTACAGGAAGGTGAGCGGATTCGTATCGTCACTAAGCAAGCACACGCACGAGATGCCATGATGTAGCTTCCTCTTAATGCCTTGTCGCACTTTGCACAAAGATGGCCAAGTCGTCGGAAATAATCCCTTTCGCATAATTGCTGCTGCTTGCCATCAGGACCACCGATAGGGAAGAATTTAGAAGTAACGATATCTCCACAGTCCTTCAACGATGTGACGCAGTGCTCAAACCGAGAATGAGATAGCACGTACGATACACTTAAAGCACTGGATGTGGTAGGCCGTACCAAAGGCCCGAGCGAACGGGCCATGTATGGGTATTCTACAAACTGTGCATTGTCTAGACCAAGATGTTATGGCGTCAGACGACGAAAAATATCAAGGAACCAAATAGGGGCGACTCACACGACCGACTCGACAGCTGAGGGTACAGACCGAACTGAGTGATTGTCCGAAGAGACCGAGGACGATGGCCGTGAAGGAGCAGAGACGTCGCCGATTTGCAGAGTAGATGCTTCAACGCACGAGGAGGACTCATTATGGTCCTCAGGAACACGAATCAGGGTGCTCATGCGACCTGCAGAAGGGAGGACCGGACACGAGGGTGCAGAAATGGACAATCTACAGAGGTCTTGATTGGAAAGCTTATTTGTTAGTGTGGACTGGATATGACGAAGAGACTTGTCATAGTGCTGCTCGTTAAGTGTCGTATCGGTAGTCCTGCAGCGGGATACCCCGAGGGACGTCAAGTCTGAGCTGTTCAGGATGGAAGGATGGGAAGGGGGAGGGACAGAGACTTGTTCGACACGACCGTCAGAACTAGGAAACCCGGGGGCATCATGACCGCGAGGGGAGTTGGGTTGAAGAGCTCGGTCGTGAGACTTGCTAGCGGGTGAGAGTGGAAAGCTATCATAACCCTCTTTGTTATTTCGGGAGGAACCCATGAAAATGAACGAGAATGTGGCGAAAGCTATCGAAGAGGGAGCTATGCAATGGCTGCCGTGATGGTAGATAAGCCGTTACCACCGCCTCCCTGTCAAGCGACTAAGCTGAAGTTGATTCCGCACCATTCTAGTAGTCATCGTGCGCCGTGACATCGGCCGACCCAAGCACCTTTGTTCACAGCCTGCCACATCTACGTTTCGCATTCCGTTGGGTAGACACTCAAGAGACATACCCTTGCAAGTCTGGATGGCCGCACCCGACTTGTAACCCTTCGCAGACAGCCACGGTCTGGCAGTGAGAGTCATGCACGTCCTACTTTCAAGTTACCCCGTCATGGTATTGGTCGTGCGGTTGGTGAGCAATGAACTGGACGTGGAGGCATCGGAAACGCCAGGGCTGAGTATATCGCATACAAGAACGAAGTTAACACGAGAAATCCTCGAGGCTTTACACACTCCGGGGTTGAAACCATGAGGCGGATGACATGGGTCTGGGACAAGGCCACGTGGAAATGTCGGATATTTCCGTGTCACGTGGAATTCAATCTTATCTTATTACGACATATCACGAACATCGGCAGAGGCGTGGATCACCACTGGCGGTAAAAAAAATCCATATGCGATAAAGTAGTGCTGTGGTATCCAACGATATAAATATACTGCTACAGGGCAACCGAAAAGCCTATGCGCGGTGGCGAAGGGAGATAATTACAAAATCTAAGTAATGGGGGCATTCAACCCGGAGTGTAAGTAGTTCAGAAACGACGGGAGGGGCAATAGGCGCTACAAAGTGAGTAGAGAACACACATCGGTATATCTATCGACCTAACATCGTGCCCATTCCCCCCAGAGGATAGCTATGGGACGACCCGAGTCATGGCGCGCGGCCATGAATGGAGCTATCGCTTCCCGCTCAGATACGGATACGGATGGCAGAAGTCCCTCCAAGAAGAGGCTGTGCAGCGCGGGTAACATTGCTGTGGCCCTTGCGCCGGTGAGTTCTTCGAACGCAGGCACGACGTGCGGCCCCAGTCTCTCAGATATGTGTAGCCTCTCTACGGCGACAAACGGGCGGAGAAGCTCCAGCCATTGTGCGCTATTCATGTCATCGTGCCACCCCTGTTGCAAACAGCTACCTCCTTTGACGTCGAGCCGTTGCACGTGGGAGAGGAGAGGCAAAGATTGGTTACATATACGTGTCAGCGAAGAAACTTGCCGATTTGACCCGCCGCATAGTATTCGCAGTGAGAAGTGTCTGGGACCAGCTGTCCCCTCTCGCGGGCCAAACACAATTTTGGCGAAGCCGTGGTAAATGCTCAAAGTGGCCCGTTTCGGCGATCTGAGTTTCCTTGAGCTGCCAATGGACCGGAAGAGTTGCGGGACGTCAAAGGTGAGTTGGTCGAAGAACGATGCGTTGACAAGATCGAGTAGAGGTGCGCTGATTCGGGCCATCAAGTCCTCCAGGTACTCGGTGATGCCCCGGAACGTAAGAAAGGTGAGAGATGAGAGGACAGCGCATGTCACCGGAAGTAGCCGTTGGTATGTTCGATCAGGGGGAGGAGTTGGGGAAGAGAACTTGATTATGAGCCATGTGAGCCTTGGTAACGCAGAGAGGCCAGTGGCGAGCGCCTCCGGTGATATGTACCCGATTATGGGTATATCCGCAAGATGAAGAGAGATAAGGTTATTAGCAGAGAAGAGAAGCTCCGGAAGCGTGGGAAATGGAACGCCTTGCAAGATGAGGTATTCTAGACTTGGAGCAGACCTGCCCAGGAAAGTATCCGGAAGGACCTGCACTATCTCGTTGTTCCCATCATTTGACCGGAGCTCTAGGAACGTCAATGACGGAAATGGCTCTTGCATCACCGTGACGAATACTTCCAACGGAAAACTTGTTAAACGGGAGAGCGAAATCCAGCGTGCCTGATCACGCCGCCCCAGCGCAACATAGATATTTCCCCAATCCTGAGGAAGGTGATGTAGCGGTGTTGCATTGTGCAGATAGCTTATGATGATGGGGAAGGTCGGGAACGCCTCGAGCATCTCCATCACAGGCGTTCTATCAGTGCAGATGAGTCGCAGGTCCAGAAGATGGGGTGAGGCGAGTATGATTTGTCGCCATCTGGAACATACGTGCGCCAGGGTGTACCATTTCCAAGCACAGTCCCGAAATCTCATGGCAGCCAATCGATAGAAACCAAATATTTCCAACAGGATATTATCGGGGAGCGATCCGATTGTCCCGCGTGGGGCAAACCAGCCTACACCATACATATCAGCGTTCATCGCAGGGTACGGGGCATGGGGGCGTGCCTCGTCCAACATAGCCACCTAATTCCCTTCGGCGATATGCATTGTATTCCTCCATTGTTGACCCTGTGGATGTGCCACCCATTGGCATCGAAGAGGTGCTAGGGAACGAGAAGTGGTTGAGGTGGTCCCTGGTGTTGGAGACCGCCCAGCTACTGGTACTGAGGTCCCCAGCCTGTCTGGTCAAGGGAGATTGTGAGTCCAAAGTCAGCTACCTTCGTGGCAGATCAAAGCGACTCAGAATTCCATAGACATACTGGTGGGACTTCATGATATGACGCTTCGGTAAGACGGCTTGGAGTATTACTGTAGTGGATGTGCAAGTTTGTCGTGACCCTAGGACCGTGATCCTTGCCCAGCTGTAGGGTGTCAAGCTCACGTGTAGTATACAGCCACCCAGACACGAGCTGATCACGAGGGTAACGTATAGGAACTGTAGCAAGAAGTGCCACTCTGTAACTCATGGCGTGCCTTTTTTCCTGCTGACCATTGCGAACAAAGAACAAGGAATATCGATAGACGCCGGGAACCGTGGGAACGCGCTTGGCAATGCGTTCTAATTCTAGACCAGGCACAGTGACCCACCCGGGCTATAGAAGCGAATGGCTCTAGTAAGTTAACTTCAGGCGAACTGAAGGCCCGACTTGGACGAGGAACAAGGGCGACAGATGTGCTTCATCAACTTCACAAGAAAACGTGACGCCTCTCACCAAATAACTTTGAGTCGTCGACCTCAGCGGACGCCGGGTATGACTGCGCAAAAAAAACCGTTTAGCATCCATTTCCCCAGCGAACTCCTGTAATTAATGCGTAGCTATGACACCCGATTTCCATCGACATAGGATCACCCCTCACTGTTGGCATGAATTTCAGCATAGACCCAGGGAGCGACACGTATCGGCATCTACACACGCTGAGCCAGTCCCGTACTTTCATCGAGGTGAAAAGCCAGGGTTTGGAATTCCGTCCAAACATACTTCTGATCAGCCGACGCGGCCGTGTTTACAGTCATCTCATAGGGTATAGGATTTGGGCGGAAGGTGGCAAACACCCAGCAGGTCTATGGTGAAAAGGCTTTCCGTCCTTCCCATGTGATCCATCCGTGCAGAGAAGCGACGGTCCGCTTGACGGATACCGAATATCGCGAGGACACCTGCAGCAAAGGACGCTACTGTCGTGGATTTCGTATGATAGAAAGTTGCATACCCATGCCACACAGGCTTCTGAGCCCCTAAAAACTTGAAGGGACGTAGATCCACCTCGAAAAAAAACATGTCATTACGTAAATGACAGATGATGGTCTCGATGTCACTCCTCCAAATTGCATGCATGGACGAAAACAAAAGTTGGCTGCACTGGCCGGGAATCGAACCCGGGGCGGATCGAAGTAGGTATTGTGGCAACGATCCAGGTTACCACTACCCCACCAGTGCCTTAGACATAACAATCTCTGTGGCCAGTTCCTCCAAATTGCATGCAACAACCGGAAACAAAAATTCACTGCACTGGCCGGGAATTGAACCCGGGGCGGATCGAAGTGGGTATTATGGCAACGATCCAGGTTACCACTACCCCACCAGTGCGTTAAAAACTATTGCCGAATTTACTATACCTTGCAAGGGCGACCCACTTGGCAGCCGCGGAGTAACCCAGTCCCTTGGGACAATTCATTAGCGAGGCGCTGTCCAATACGAAAAAATGGCATGCTCATTGACGCGGCCGTATCAGCGGATCTGACAGTCATATGAGTACAAATAAAGTGCTCCTGAACTATTATATCATTAAACCATTTAAACCCATTTAAAAGATCCGCACATACGTGAACCACCCTTCATCATGCACCCACATCTGCGGTGGAAGGCGCGTCGCGACGTACAGCCCCCCACAAACCAAGACGAGAAGCACGATATACACCAAGTTCCCTATTCGCGATAGAGAAAGCGAAAAGCCAATCTGCGACGGCTGGCGCGACGGTGCGCTGAATCGAGACCACCGACTGCCAGTGCGCGAGACCATTAGTCGCGCCAAGTGATCGCTTGTTGGGCGCGGCCGAACTCAGATACATGAACACGGCGCCTGGAATACCCGCCGCGTGATCAGCGTGGGCACGCACCTAGAAGAATTATCGCAGCAAAGCAGCTTACTATAACTCATCTTGGAGACTCTCAACGCCGTGAGCTGTACCAAAATCAATGGCCATGCGGAGCCATGGACCGTGCGTCGCAGCAAGTTCTCGGATGAAAACATGGCGTAGACCACGGCGAACATGCCGATGCCGGTAACGTATACCGGCCGTGGGCCAAACCTTGCGACTGCGCGCGGGAAGATGGCGAATTGAAACATGCCATTTATGCACCCATACACCACGAAAGCCAGACCTCGATCCGATCCGGGCTCACGTCGAGTCCACCAAACTCGATAGGTGTTGACCAAATGAGCGGCATCAGCGCGGCAGCTACCATTCCGAGGAGCGCGAGCATTGTATAGTTGGCCACCGATATCAGAACTGGGTTTGTGAGCAGAGAGCGCAGAGGCAACGGCTTCTCCGCGTCCGTCGGAGGCAGGTCGGGATTGTCACTTGGTTCTTCTCGAAGCGTGTCCAAGTTGACTGATGAGGACCGGACCTTGACTGTCTTTATATCATGTCAATCCGATAGGTTCCTTAGAGAGCAGGGAACGAACCTCTTCCAAGAATTTCGCTACCACGACCAACGATACACACGCATAACAGGAGGCAACTAGGCTCGGTAAGAAGTGGGGGTAATTGGCCCAGAAAGCGTGCGAGAAGACCCTTGGCCAGCGATCTTGAGGTCGTGATGAAATGCCACCAATAAATGGACTAAGACATCGGAATGTTAGCGAGCACAAACCAGGGACTGTAAGCAAAGATGGCCAACCCAATCACGTAGCCAATCGCCCAAGTCATGGGAAGCAACGAGAATCCGCGCGCAATATTAGTTTCGTCTGTGAGCTCTGCTGTCATACATTTCACGATGCCGATGCTCCCTGAAACCCCCCTAACTTTTGACAATTATTTGACCATTATTTATTCCATTAAAACTCATTTCTATGACAAATAATATGAAAATAACAGAATAAAAGGATTCTTTAGGGTTAAATTATTTTATCAAATCCATTATTTAGTTAAGTTAATGGGAACAAATAATGGCTACCTTGAAAGACCCTATTGTAAGGAACTAGCAGCCAAATTATCATTGCAGTAACCTTGTAAGCAACACCTTATCTGGAGTTGTATATGTGGCTCTCATATGGATTGAAAAAGAAAAAGAACTTCTATATTAAGTGTATCACTGTACTATGGACTAGTGGTAATATTCAGTCATCAGAAAAAAAAAAGATCTTATTCCTACTTATTCCCTTCTTACCCCCAAAATAAGAGGAATAAGATGTAGTGTAAGGAACGGGCACACGCTAGGTTTGGAGCACATCAGAAAAAATCAACTTTTCTTACTACATCTTATTACATCTTATTCCTCTTATTTTGGGGGTAAGAAAGGAATAAGTGGAAATAAGACAAGTTTTTTTTTACTGATGCAGCTTAGTGCTCCAAGCCTCTCATGCCCTGGACCCTTGTCACCTTGATACCAAGTGTCACCCTTGTTCTTGTGCACTCGTGCAGTCTGGGCCCCTTTCCCTAGCCTAGTACTGTAAGTCGAGTTTGGGCTGGGTGATCCAAGGCAGGTCACGATCCCAAGAGGGAACGTGAGGGTGCAAAAGGGTTGCCCAGTAGGCTAAGGATGGATCTCACACACACACAGAAAGGGGGGGGGACTTCTGGGCACACATTGCCTCCTCTCTCGATGAGACGATGGCACATGGTTTTATATCAAAGACTACCTACAAACAGCTGTCCTACTAAGTACTAGCCTATCCTACATCAGCAAAACCAGAATTTCCTCATAGCAACTCATAGTATTTGTCAGCATCCATAGTGGTATAGTGTGTCATAGTAGGTCTATAGTTGGCCATAGTAAGTGAACATTTTGATAGCACTT
>Ga0137394_10004495_pt1 | contig 10581 bp, 9 predicted proteins | sample czobulk116metaG_FD_108278 | JGI IMG/M metagenome (GOLD analysis project Ga0137394, IMG submission 108278) | Vadose zone soil microbial communities from Angelo Coast Range Reserve, California, USA - czobulk1.16 metaG | ecosystem: Environmental > Terrestrial > Soil > Vadose zone | place: USA... | reverse complement strand
CGGAGACGGTGGTGATGACCGAGCCGAGCAGCGTGATCCAGTTCGCCCAGAGACGGGACAGGATGGACGCAAAGCGCAAGCGGCACCTCGTTTTCGCGGTCATTTCACTACCGCTTGCGGAACAGGCGCGGACATTGGCCTTTTCGACTATGGCGCTCGCCGGAGGCGATTTTGTGACCCCCCACGGCTAACTTGCCAGGGTTTGCTTGCCCCGGTTCACCAGCCAGATGGCCAGGATGGCCAAGGCCATCGAGAGGACGATGGAAGGGGTGAGCTTCTCTCCCGCGAACGCCCATCCCAGCAGCACGGCGACGATGGGATTCACGTACGTGTGCGTCGCCACCAGCGTCGGCTCGTAGTGCTTGAGCAACCACGCGTAGGCGGTGAACGCGGTCAGCGAGCCGAAGAAGATCAGGAACAGCAGGCCGAGCAGCGACGGCGTCGAGACCTGGCTGAGGTGGAATCCATGATGCTCGCCCCTGAGCAGCGCACCCGCCAGCAGCATGAGCGAGCCGCAGACCAGCGGGAGCGCCGCATTGAGCGTGGACCCGTTCGCGGGCTGCAGCTTGCGCGCGTACACGATGCCCAGCGACCAGGCGATGGCGCTGATCAGCACCGCGACCAGCCCGACCAGCACGGCCCGGTCGGCGGACACTTCCGGCCGGAAGAGCAGCGCGACGCTCGCCGCGCCCAACGCCAGGCCGGCCCAGGTCACGCCGCGCGGCCGAGGCCCCAGTTTCAGGAGCGGCAGGAGCAGCGCCACGATCGCCGGCTCGACGGCGATCACCAGGGCGGCCACGCCCGAGGGGACCCCCAGCTCCGCCCAGTGCAGCAGCCCATGGCTGACGAAGAAGAAGAGGAAGCCCAGGATGAGCCCGGCGCGCCAGCCCTGGCGCGTGGGCCGCTCGCCTTTGAAGAGGGCCCAGCCGAGGAGGATGGAGCCCGCGATCAGATGCCGGGTCGCGGCGGTGAAGAGCGGCGGGATCGACTCGACCGCGACGCGGATGGCGAGGAAGGTCGAGCCCCAGATGATGTAGATGGCGAGGAAGGCGGCGATCGCCTCCAGGCGGGCTGGCCGGGGAGCAGGCAAGGCGGTGGTGTCGGCCACGCCGGAGTGGATGCCGGGCGGGCCGCGCGGATCCGGCACAGTTCCTGGCTCACTTCGCGGGCTTCTTGTGCTCTGCTCGGCGACTGCCTTGAGTCCGCCGCCTTCTCACGGCGTGGCCGACATCGAGCCCGAGCGCGACGGGAACGGAGACCATCGGACGAGCCGTCCGCCGAATCGGCGCAGCCCGCGCCAGAAGGCGCCCTTCTGCGAGCGCGCCGTCCAGGCCATCAGCGACTCCATGAACTCCTCGGGCCTCTCGAGCTGCGGCGCGTGGCCCACGCCGGGCCATGCCAGCAGCTCGCCGGAGGGCATCAGCCGGGCCATGCGCTCGAGATCCTCCGTGGCGACCAGCGCGTCGTTCCCGCCCGCGAAGATCAGCGTGGGAACCTCCAGGCGCTGCAGGTCCTGCTCGACGTTCCAGTCGTCCAGCGCCTGCAGGAAGCCGACCACCGTCTCCGGCCGGATTCGCGCGGCGTCGTCGAGCAGCGCCTCGAACTGCGGCGGATCGATCGCGCCCGTCGGCATCATGTTGGCGAGAGCCCGGCGGAGCATCACGCGGTTCGTCCCGAGCATGCTGTGGACGCGGTACCCTTCGCGCAGCGCGAACATGGAGGCCGCGCTGCCCGGATCGACGGCGCGCAGCATTCTCGCGTAGGGAGAGTGGCCCTTCCGCATCGCCGTCAGGCCGTCTGCCGGCGCGGGCGCCACCAGGGTCAGGCTGCGTACGCGCTCCGGACGCCCAAGCGCGAGCTGCAGGGCGACGGCGCCGCCCAGCGAATGACCGACCAGATGGAATGCGGGAAGATCGAGCCGATCGACGAATCCCGCGAGGTCGTCGGCCAGGCGCGGAATCGCAAACTCGGACGGGACGTCGCTCGAGGACGACTCGGTCCGGCCGCATCCGCGCAGATCGGGCGCGTATGCGCGCCATCCCGCGGGCAGCGAGTCCAGCACGGGCTTCCACCAGCGCGACGACGCGAAGTTGCCGTGCACGAGCACGAGCGCGTCCCGGCCGGAGCCGGCCTGCTCGTAGTGGACGCGCAGCGTCTGTAGCTCGACGAAGGGCATGGGCGGAGGGATTGCTGCTCGCATCGATCGATGCTGCATCGAGGCGATGGATGCGCGTCAAGCAGCCTTGTGTAGCCAAGTGGACGCGAACGTATGTGACGATCAAAGCCGGGAGAGGTGGTGAAGCTGATTTCGTGAAGCGGCTTGCCCGACCCCAGAGGTCCGTGGTTCATGAACGCATGCCCCGCTGTGCCCGCGCTCTCCTTTTGCTCCTCACCGCCTGCGCGGTCGTGCACGAGGAACCTGCCGTCCGCGGCATGCCGCTCGACGACCGCCGCGCGTCGCTCTCCGCGGTATGGGTGGGGCATGCCACGGTGCTCCTGCGGATCGGGCGACGGAACGTGATCGCCGACCCGAACCTGGGGGGCGCCATCGTCGTGCTGCCGCGCGAGACTCCGGCGTCATTGCAGACCTGGGAGCTTCCGCCCATCGACGTCGCGCTGCTCAGCCACATGCACCTCGATCACTTCGACGCGAAGACGCTACGGCAGCTCGGACGGCGTCCGGCGGTGCTCTACCCGAAGGGCGGCGAGGCGTACGATGACGAGATCTTCCAGACTCGCAAGCGTGCCCTCTCCCCCTGGGAGTCGATCGAGGTCGCCGGGCTGACGATCACCGCCGTCCCGGTGCGGCACCAGGGCGGCCGGTACGGTCTCGACTCGCTCTGGAATCACGCCTACACCGGGTATGTGATCGAGGGAGCCGGGCGGCGGGTGTTCTTCGCCGGCGACACGGGATACGACCCGCACAAGTTCCGGGAGATCGGCGAGCGATTCCCCGGGATCGACCTGGCCTTCATTCCCATCGCCCCCGGACGCAAGGAGGGTCAGAAGGACCGCTGGGGGCACGTCGGCCCACGCCAGGCGCTCGACATCTTTGCCGAGGTGGGCGCGCGCTACATGGTGCCGATCCACTTCGAGTCATACTACCGGGTGGGCGGCGCCGATCGCAGCGCTCCACGGCGGGAGCTGACCGAAGAGGTCCGGCGCCGCCGGCTGGACGGACGGGTCTTCGCGCTCCGGACGGGTGAGCGGATCGTGGTTCCCGAGGGCGAGCCGTTCGTCGTGCGCGACACCTCTCTCGACTCTGTCCGCGTGGTGGCGCAGCCCTAGCGCGCTCACCTCGACGCCACTGGGACCGACACCTCTGAAGGGACGCGGGCACCGTCCGCCTGGTCAGCTGGCAGCGTCAGGAAGAAAGCCGCACCTCGCGGCGAGTTGGGGGCAGCCCACAGGCGTCCGCCGTGGGACTGAACGATGGAGCGGCAGACCGCCAGTCCCATTCCCACGCCCTGCGGCTTGGTGGTGAAGAAAGCCTCGAAGATCTGGTTCGCCTTTTCTGCCGGAATCCCCGCCCCGGTATCGAGGACGGAGATCGAGACCTGGCCGTCCTGCCCCTGCTGCGATCGAACGGACAGCTCCCGGTTCCCGTCCACGCCGTCCATCGCGTCGATCGCGTTGACCATCAGGTTCATCACCACCTGCTGCAGTTGCACCCGATCTCCCCGGACGGGGGGAAGCTTCGCCGCCAGATCCGTCCGCAGCAGGACGCCATTGCGCGTCGCCTCGCCCTGCAGGAGGTCGATGGTGTCCCGGATCACCGCGTTGGCGTCGACCGATTCGCGGTGCGTCGTCCCCTTCGAGAACAGCAGCCGGATCCGGCTGACGATATTCGCGGCGCGCGTCCCGTCGCCGACGATCCGCTTCACCGCCGCGCGAGCCTCGTCGAGATTCGGGGGCTGGCCGGCGAGCCAGCGCAAGGAGGCCTGGGCATTGGTGACCGCGCTCGCGATCGGCTGATTCACTTCGTGCGCCAGCGCGGCGGTGAGCTCGCCCAGGGTGGTGATACGGTTCACCCGCGCGAGGTCCGATTGTGTTTTCCGCAGCCTCTCCGAGGTGACGGCAAGCTGCGCGATCTTCTGCTTGAGCTCTTCGTTGGCGGCGGTCAGCTCCTTGGTCCGTTCCGCGACCCGGGCTTCGAGATCGTGCCGTGCCCGCGCGACCCAGACCATCAGCGCCGCGAAGACGATGAAGGTAACGGCATAGATCGCGCGAGACAAAGCGCCCACCTGGGGCTCGAAGACGGAGGTGCGAAGCAGCAACGCGAGCAGGGCGGCGACGATGCCGGGCCCGACACCCGCACGCCAGAACGCAATGGCGATGGCGGAAAGCGCGAACGCGGTAAAGGCCTGGGGCAGATGAAAGTGCTGAAAAGCCTGCGCGAGCGCGAACGCGGCGGCAACCGAAAGGAGGGCCAGGCCGTACCGCGCGCCGGCAGCCAAAAGGGCCCACCGTGCCGTCCTCTCCGCTTTCGCCGGATCGCTCATCGCGCGAGCTTCCCCCGCGCTCTCGCCGCGCCCTGGAGGGGTCCGGGCCTATAACACGCGGCCGCGCGCCTGCCACGTACGCCGATCCAGGCCTGGTTGATCAAAAGTTGCACAACGCGCTGTCCTCCTTCGACAACCGGAACGGCCCACGCCTGCGGCCGTGGGGCCCTTCGGTTGGCCCGAAGGCTGCAAGGATCCCGGCAATGATAGTGTCGATCCGCCTGCTCGCCTGCGCAGCTTCCTTGGTTTCCGGAGCCGCGCTGGGGGCCGAGGTCCGCACCCCTGTCGTGCGCGAGGCGCCCGGCATCCTCCGCCAGCTGAACGGCGCGCTGGCGCAACTTGCCGGCCGCGTCTCTCCCGCGGTGGTGCAGATCCTGGTCTCCGGCTACGGGCCGGTGTCCGCGGACGAAGGCCGTGCTGCCGCCGTGATCGCGCACCAGCGGGTGGTCGGGTCGGGCGTGATCGTCGATCCCGGCGGATATATCGTCACCAACGCGCACGTGGTCCAGGGCGCGGAGCGCATCACGGTGGTGCCGCCCGCTTCCCGCGCCGGCTGGCCGCGCGAGCCGAACGCCTCCCGCAGACCGAACTATCCCGCCCGCCTGGTCGGGATGCATCCGGAGTCGGACCTGGCCGTCCTGAAGATCGAGGCCAAGGACCTGCCGGCGCTTCCGCTGCGTGGGGCGTCCTCCGTCACGCAGGGCGAGCTGGTGTTCGCCGTGGGCGCGCCGCAAGGGCTGGCCAGCAGCATCACCATGGGCATCGTCAGCTCCGCCGCGCGGCAGATCGATCTCGACTCGCCCTTCGTGTTCATCCAGACCGACGCGCCCATCAACCCGGGCAACAGCGGTGGCCCGCTGGTGAACGCGGAGGGCGAAGTGGTCGGCATCAACACCTTCATCCTCACCGGCTCGGGCGGCAGCGAAGGCCTGGGCTTCGCCGTGCCCGCGCCCGTGGCCCGCTTCATCTACGACGGGCTGCGGAAGCGCGGTTACGTGCGGCGGCTGGAGCTCGGGATCTCCGCGCAGGGCATCACGCCCGAGCTCGCCGCCGGGCTCGGGCTGCCGCGGGAGTCGGGCGTCGTGGTCTCGGACGTGGAGCCCGGCGGACCCGCGGACAAGGCCGGCCTGCACGGCGGCGATGTGATCGATGCGGTCGGCGGCCGGAAGATCGAGATCCTGCCAGATCTCATGTCCGCCCTCTACCGGACGAGGAATGCGCGCCTGCGGGTGCGTGTGGTTCGCGACGGCAGGCCGCTCGAGGTCCAGGTGACCGGGGTGGAGGACGACCATTTCCTGGAAGACATGGCCGACGTCGCCAATCCCGAGAAGCACCTCGTCCGCCCGCTTGGGATCGTCGCGCTCGACGTCGACGACCGGGTGCAGCGGAAGGTCCACCTGCGCGAGCCAAGCGGCGTGATCGTGGTGGCGCGCACGCTCGACGGTGCGAGCGCGAGCAGCACGCTCTTGCCCGGCGACGCCATCCACGCGCTCAACCACGACCGCATTGCATCGGTGGCTGGATTGCGGCGCGCCCTCGACGAGCGGAAGCGCGGCGACGCGGTGGTGTTGCAGATCGAGCGCAGCGGACGGTTCCAGTACCTGGCCTTGGATCTGGACCCGTGACCCGCCCGGTGCGGGATCGCGGCAGCTCGTGTGCTCCTGACGCACACGCCCGTTGTCCAATCGATCAACAGTCGGGTGCCAAGTGTCCCGCAGCAGGGCGCGATTCCGGGTTGGCCCGAGCCCTGCACTCACGGTGGTCCCATGTGGATCGTCCGGCTCGCGCTCCGTCGACCTTACACCTTCATCGTGCTCGCGGTGCTCATCGTGCTGATGGGTGTGACCGCCATCCTGCGCATGCCGGCCGACATGTTCCCCCGAATCGACATCCCGGTGGTGGCGGCCGTCTGGCAGTACAACGGGCTTGCTCCCACCGAGATGGAGCAACGCATCACCTCCCAGTTCGAGCGGGCGGCGACCACTACGGTGAGCGGGATCGAGCACCTCGAGAGCCAGTCGCTCGCCGGCGTCTCCACCGTGAAGATCTTCATGCAGCCGGGCGCGTCGGTCGACGGGGCCATCGCGCAGGTCGCCGCGGTCTCCCAGCCGATCCTGCGGCAGCTGCCGCCCGGCGCATTCCCGCCGCTGGTGCTGGCGTACAGCGCCTCCAACGTGCCCGTCCTCCAGCTCGGGCTGTCGAGCCCCACGCTCACCGAGCAGCAAATCTACGACCTGGGCACGAACTTCGTGCGGCCGGCGCTGGCCACGGTGCAGGGAGCGCAAGCCCCATTGCCCGTCGGAGGCAACTGGCGAACCAGCGGAACCATCTGCTGCAGATCGAGGGATTCGTGAGAGCGGGCACCCGGCCGTTCATCGATCTGTCCCAGGCGCGGGCGGACTTCGCCAACGCAGAGGTGCAGGTCGTGAACGCAGACAACGCCTACCAGCGGTCCAAGCTGCTGCTGAACCAGGCGATGGCCGTGGAAGGGGCGATCGACTACGACGTTCCCACCGAGGCGCTGCCGCCCCAACCGGGTGAGGACGGCGCGCTCGAGCCGCTCCTCCAGATCGCACTCGAAGCGCGGCCCGAGGTCGCCTCCGCCACCGAGCAGGTGAAAGCGCAGCAGCTGCTGATCCGGTCGGCGCGCGGCGCTTACGCTCCCTCGGTCTCGGCCTGGGCGTCCGGAATCCAGACCACGGCGACCGGGAGCGGCTACGTGGGCTGGGACGCCGCCGTCGGGGTGAGCCTGACCTGGAACCTCTTCCAGGGCGGACTGACGAACGGGATGGTGCACGAGGCCGAGGGGAACCTCGCGACCGCCGCCGCGCAGCTGGACGTCTTGCGCCAACAGGTCAGGGTCGACGTCGATCAGGCGCTGCTGGCGATCCGCGCGGCGAAGGCGGCGGTGTCGTCGTCCCGCAACGCGCTGACCGCCGCGCGGCAGCGCCTCTCGTTCGCGGAGGGCCGCTACCGGAACGGCTCCGGCAGCGTGATCGAGCTGGGAGATGCGCAGATCGCCGCGGCCAACGCTGCCGCGCAGGTCGTGCAGACGGACTTCCAACTCTCCACGGCGCGAGCTCAATTCGTGTTCGCGCTCGCGAGGGAGACTTGATGCACCAGAGCAGGAAAACGAGGATGGCATTGACGATGCGCGGGCCCGCTCGATCTACCCCAGGTTCTTGGTCGCAAGGCGTAGCGGGGGGGACGCTCCAGATCCTATACGAAGGGATCATACTAAGCCCGGAGGCGCCATGTAAAAGTGCGGGTGCGGGTGCATGTTCTCCCCGGGAAGGAACCGTGCCGGCGAATCCGATCGTGGCCGTCGTCGACGACGATGCCTCCTTGCGCGCAGCGCTGAAGGGGCTGCTCAGGTCCGTGGGACTGCTGGTGGAGGTGTTCGAGTCGGCCGAGGAGCTCCTCGCCTCCGGTCGCCTTGCGGATACCGGTTGCCTGGTCCTGGACGTCCGGATGCCGGGTCTCAGCGGCCTCGAGCTCCAGGCGCAGCTGATCGCTTCCGGCCACGCGGTTCCGATCATCTTCATCACCGCGCACGGCGAAGAGGATACCCGGAGGCAGGCGATCGAAGCCGGCGCGCTCGACTTCTTGCAGAAGCCGTTCAGCGACGACGCACTGCTGAACGCGATCGCCAGGGTGATCGATCTGCCGTGACGGTAATCGACAAAAGCCGCGAAGCCGTCGCGGTCCGCCTCGGACCGCGACTGGCTCGTGTCTGGAATGCTACGCCTTCGCGATCGCGCTCTGCAGCGTCCGGGCCATGTCGAGGTGGCGCTTCAGGGTGGGAAGCAGCCCATCGATCGCCTCTCCCAGATCGCTGGAGACTCCCCGATCCTTGGCGGTGGTCAGCCGATCGACGAGCTCCTGGTGGCCGTCGATCATGCGCTGCACGAATTGCCGGTCGAACGCTCCTCCATCGAGCTTCTGGAGGCGCGCGAGGAACTTCTGGCCTTCGTCCCAGGAGGGCAGCGTGTTCTCCCAGCTGTACGCCCATTCTCCGGTGGCGCTGCCGACGGTCCTGGAACGCCGCTCGTACTCGAGGCGGTCGGCGTTCTGCCTCTGCAGCTCTCGACCCACGGCGTCCAGGTCGAGCTGGTGGCTGCTCGCGTAGGCACGGACCTGCTCCTCGGCGGCCTGGTGATCCGCGAGCATCTGCTTGGCGAACTCCTTGACGGCAACGGACTCGCTCTTCTGCTGGGCGAGTGTCGCCTCCTGGATCTCCTCCTGGTTCGCCTGGTGGACGCGCCAGATGATGCGCTCCTCACGACGATCGTCTCGAGTGCCCGTCTGCGCGAACGCAGGCAAGGCGACCACGATGAAGACTCCGACGGCTGCTTCCAACGCTTTCGATTTCAAGCTCATTCAAGCCTCCTTTGCCATCGGCCTGTGCAAACCGGAGGCCACTCGAGTCGCGAGGCGGTCCGGGATGAGCGCGGCCTGCGACCTTCGCCCTGTCCAGGTCTCCGTCAGCTGTCGTCCGCCCATCACCGCGTCATGCTCGCGCGGCGGGCAGCGAGAACCGGAAGACCGCGCCCCGCGGCGCGTTCGGCATCCCCCAGATCCGCCCGCGATGCGACTCGATGATCGAACGGCTGATCGCCAGCCCCATCCCCATGCCCGCCGGCTTCGTGGTGTAGAAGGCGTCGAACAGCCGCTTTGCGACCGCTTCGTCGAAGCCGATCCCGCTATCGCGGACGCAGACCAACGCGTTGCCCGCGTCCGTCTCCGTGCTCACCACGAGCTCGCGCGGACCGTCCGCGACCGCACCGGTGGCATCGACGCCGTTCAGGATCAGATTGAGGATCACCTGCTGCAGCTGGACAGGGTCGCCGACCACGGCAGGCAGGTCGATCGCAAGCTGCATCTCGAGCTTGACGCGGTTCCGCTGCGCCTCCGACTGCGTCAGGGCGACGACCCCCGCGACCACGTGGTTCAGATCGATCAGGTCCTTCCTCGCGGGACCTTTCCTGAGGAGAGAGCGGATCCCGCTGATGATCTCTCCAGCCCTCGTGCCGTCCCTCACGATGGCCTCGGCCGCCTGCCGCGCCTCGTTCAGATCAGCCGGCTTGCCGGCCAGCCAGCGCAGGCACGCGCTGGCGTTGGTGACCATGGCCGCCAGCGGCTGATTGACGCCGTGGGCGATGGAGGCCGCCAGCTCCCCCATCGTCGTCACCCGGGCGACGTGCGCGAGCTCCGTCTGCATCTGCGCCAGGGCCTGCTGCGCCCGGTTGCGTTCGGTCATGTCCTGGAGCTCGACGATCACTCCGCGCCGCACGCCATCGAGGACGATGGGGGTCGACGAGCAGAACACGGGAAAGAACGTGCCGTCCTTGCGCACGAACACCTCTTCGCACTGAACGGGCTTCACCGACTGGAGGGCGCGACTCAACGGGCATTCGCTTTCCGGATACGGCCTGCCATCCGGATACGAGTGATGCAGCTTCTCGTGCGGGAGCCGGCCGATGAGCTCGTTGGCGCGAAAACCGGTGATCCGCTCCGTCGCCGGGTTCACGTACACGGCGAGGCCGTCGGCATCGAGAAGCTGGATCATGCTGGTCATGTTGTCCGTGACGGCGGCCAGCTGCTGCGTCTTGTAGCGGAGCTCCTCCACGGCGACCTTCGCCCCGGTGATGTCCTCGCACGCCATCAGGACGATCGGCGCCTTGTCCATTTCCGACACTGCCCGCGCGGTCTCACGGACCCAGATGACCGTGCCGTCCTTGCGGACCATGCGAATCTCCCAGCTGATCGACTCCCCGGGCTGCCGCAGACACGCCGCCAGACGTTCTCTTGCGAGCTCCCGATCGGGGGCATGAATCAGGTTCGTGACCTCCCGCCCGACCAGCTCCTCGACGCGGAACCCGAGCTGCTGGGCGCCAAACGGGTTGACCGAGATGGTCGTGCCCACCCCATCGACCGCGAAATAGATCGTCGGGTTGTTTTCGAAGACCTGCTTCCAGTGCTCCTCGCTCGTCCGCAGCCTCTCTTCGATCCGCTTTCTCTCGCTGATGTCCTCGGCGATGCCGTTCGCCCGGTAGATCTTCCCGCGCGCATCCCGGAT
>Ga0137394_10004493_pt1 | contig 10583 bp, 10 predicted proteins | sample czobulk116metaG_FD_108278 | JGI IMG/M metagenome (GOLD analysis project Ga0137394, IMG submission 108278) | Vadose zone soil microbial communities from Angelo Coast Range Reserve, California, USA - czobulk1.16 metaG | ecosystem: Environmental > Terrestrial > Soil > Vadose zone | place: USA... | reverse complement strand
GGAAGCGGCGGCCGCGGCTTCTTGACGCCCATCTGACGCGCCGCTACATTCCGCGGCCCTTTTGGCGGCGTAGCTCATCCGGCTAGAGCGGCGGTCTCATAATCCGCAGGTAGGTGGTTCGAGTCCACCCGCCGCCAGTAATGATTCTTGGGATCTTCGAATCGTGACGGCTCTGCCGGTGATGCAAGCTCTAGATCCGGCCGCTGCGCGGCACTCCACCAGTCGCCAGTCGCGACTCGCGCGTCTCCCCCCTGGACCCCCCACGCGTTCTGTTTCCGGCCGCTAGATCTTCGCTTCGTCAGGGCGAGGCGAAGTTTGGGTCGCGGTACACGGGTTCGCCGTCCAGCAACGTCAGCAGGACGCGGGCCTCGTGGAGCTTGAGCACGTCCGTCTCGAACAGGTTGCGATCGAGGACGACCAGGTCGGCCGACTTGCCGACCTCGATCGAGCCATTGAGCGTTTCCTCGCGGGCGACCCAGGCCGCGTCGATCGTATAGGCCGCGAGGATGGCAGGCAGGCCGACCCGCTCCTGGGGCTGAGCCGCGGGTTTGCTCCCGTCCAAGGGTTGGTGGGTGACGGCGACCTGGATCGCGTCCAGCGGATTCATCGAAGGCGACGGCCAGTCGCTGGCGGCGAGGATCCTTCCGCCGCCCGCCGCGATGCTAGCCATCGGGTACATCCAGCGCGAGCGCGTTTGACCGAGGGCGGCTTGGGTAGGTCCATAGGCCTCGTCGTCCGCCTGGGCCCAGAGCGGCTGGAGATTGGCCGCGACGCCCAGCCGGCCGAAGCGCGGGATGTCCTCGGGCGCGACCACGCCGAGGTGGGCGAGCTGGTGGCGGCGGTCGCGGGCGCCGTTCGCCTGAATCGCATGCTCGATTGCGTCGAGACCGGCACGGACGGCCCCGTCGCCCATCGCGTGCATGTGGATGAGGAATCCTTCCGCGTCCAGGCGCCGCACCAGGGCATCCAGCGTCCGAGGCTCGATCATCAACTCGCCCCGGACGCCGGGCGCTCCGGCATAGGGCTCGAGCATCGCGGCCGTGTGCCGGTCGATTTCGCCGTCCAGGAAGATCTTGGCCGCGTCGGCCCGCAAGCGGCGCCCGCGGGCGCGGTCGCGGCGCGCGACGAGCTCCGCGACCTGTTCCACTCCGCGGCGTGGGTCGATCCGCTGGGCGGCAACCACGCGCACCGTCAGCTCGCCGGCCAGGTCCGCGGCGCGATAGGCCTCCAGCACGACGTCGGTCGCGTTGGCATCGACCACCGAGGTGATGCCGGCGCGGTTGGCCATTTCGGTCGAGCGCCGGAGCGCCTCCCGGTACTCGGCCTGCGTTGGCTGGGGCGCGTGCCGCCGGACGAAAGAGACCGCGTCGTCCTTGAGGATGCCGGTCGGCCGGGGCGTCTTCCGCTCGCGCTCGATACCTGGGGTCTGCGCTCCCGAGCCGTCCGCGCGGATACCGGCGAGCGTGAGCGCGCGCGTGTTGGCCCAGGCGACGAATCCGTCCTCGGTGGTGAGCAAGGCGGGACGATCCGGTACCAGCTCGTCGAGCTTCCGCCGGGTCGGGCCGCCGTTCGCGAACGCTTTCGGTGACCAGCCCGCGCCGAGCAACCATCCGTTCCTGGGTCCGGTGGCTGCGCACGCGCGCACGGCCGCGTACACCTGATCCGCCGTGCTCAATCCGCCGAGCCTGCACCGGAGCAGCCTCATGCCTCCGGTCATCGGGTGGACGTGCGAGTCGTGGAACCCGGGAAGGACCATTCGTCCGTCGAGGCCCACGACGCGCGCACCGGTCCCCGCAAAGGTCAGCGCGCCCGCATCGTCGCCGGCGTACGCGATGCGCCCATCCTGGATCACGAGCGCGCTCGCCCAGGGCCGCGCCCGGTCGAGCGTGTAGATGGCGCCGCCGCGCAACACGACGCTGCGGCCCGGCTCCGCACGCGCCGGCGCGCAGGCGAACAGCGTCAGCAGCCCTGCCGCCACGGCGCCGTTCGAGCTCGCGATCAAGTCTCTCTCCAGGGGCTGTTCTCTCTGGCAGACCCGCCGGAATTTCGCCGCGTTGGGGAGTGCCCGGTAGAGTGTTTGGGATGCTCCAGGAACGCCTGCTCCGCATCCTCGACCGCAAGGACCACTGGGCATGGCCGTGGTTTGCCCAGGGGCGCGTGCCGCTCCAGAAGCTCCTCCCGCACTTCCAGCAGGAGTGGGAGGTCTACGTGCGCGACTTCCCGCAGCTGCTCGCACGGGTCCTGGGCCATCCCGAGACGCCGCAGGACGCCCGCGCGATGCTCGCCGCCAACATCTACGAGGAACAGACGGGCGGCATCAGCGGCTCGTCGTCCCACCCGGAGCTGTTCCTGCGCATGATGGAGGGCTGCGGGTTCCGCCGCTCCGATTTCGTCCAGGTCGAGCTCCTTTCTGCGGCGAAGCGCTACCGGAAGCTGCTCGACGACGCCAGCGGCAAAGACCACTGGGTGGTGGGCGCGGCGGTGCTCACCATCTTCGTGGAAGGAAGCCTCAACGAGCGGCGCGAGCTTGCGAACCCCAGCCCCGAGTCGGATGCGGAGATCGAGGAGGCCATCCGCCGCCACCCGCTGGTGCGCTTCCACGGCCTCGATCCGAAGTTCCTGGAGCTCCAGCGCGTGCACAAGAAGGTGGAAGGCGGGCATCGTCTCGATGCCTGGAAGATGGTGCTGGACCACGCGCCCGCGGCGCTGGAGGAGCACGTGGTCGAGACCGTGCAGAAAGCCCTCGACGCCTGGCTGGCCTACCGGGACGACGTGGTGCGGGTCTGCGGCATTACCCGTTGATCCGCTTCATTTGATCAAGCCGAGCCTCGCGGCGATCCGGATCAGCTCGGTCGCCGAGTGGACGCCGAACTTCACCATGATCCGGCTCCGGTGCGTCTCCACCGTCCGGGGGCTGATGTGGAGGCGGTCCGCGGTCCCCTGCGTCGAGACACCCTCGATGACCAGGTCGAAGACCTCCCGCTCGCGGCGGGTCAAGAGCTCGAGCCGACCGGAGGAACGCGGGCCGTTGTGGCCCTGGAGCGTGGGGGCCAAATAGCGTCGTCCGGCCAAGGCTTCGCTGATCGCCTGGCTCAAGTCGGCATACGTCTGGTCCTTGGTCACGTATCCCAGGGCGCCAGTGCTCAGCGCGTCGGCGACGGTCGCGGCCTCCTTCACCATGGTGACGAAGATGATGCGCTGCGTGGGATCGCGGCTGATCAGCTCGCGCGCCAGCGGGATGCCCTCATGGCCGGAAGGAAACGACACGTCCAGCAAGACCAGGTCCGGCCTGGTCGCGTGGACGATGTCCCGGGCGGCCTCCGGGAACGACGCTTCGCCAACCACCTTCGGCCCACCCTTGAGCTCGAAGAGGATCTTCACGACGTCCCGGAAGATCGTGTGGTCGTCGATCAGCGCCGCAGTCGCCATCGCATGAGGGCGCCGAGCAGCGCGCCCGCTCCCTCGCTGCTTGATACCGCGCTGACTACGTACTGCATAGCGGGGATCTACGTACGAGGGCTCCGCAGCGCCCATTGAATGTTACAGTCATGGCAGATCGCGCGGTCCCCTTGGACGGCGCGCCATTCAGCCACGGAGATCAGGCCTGCGGAGATGGTTCCCTCGAAGACCCAGCCGCAGAGCGCGACGTTTCCGGGAGCCACGGGCTCCGCCTCCTGGGTGGCGAAGCAGTGGAGCCGGTTCCGTTTTTCGTCCTCGCGCCATTGAAGGCCCATGTGCTTCACGCTCCCGGCACGCCGTCGAAGAACTCCACTTCGCCGGTGGCCAGGTCGTAGACCCCTCCGACCACGGCCAGTCCGCGCTGCAGCACCCTCCGCTCGATGATATCCGACCCGTGGCGGAGCTGGTTCGCGGACGCCCGGACGTTCGCGCGAATGGAGACGCGCATCAACGCGTCGGGCTGGGAGGCGAGCTCGGTCTGGAGCAGGGGTTCGATGGCCGGGCGGATCCGGTCGACGATGGACATGAGCCCCCGCGATCCGGGCTTGGAGCGGTCGCGCAAGACATCCAGCGTCGCGCCGACGCCGCCGCAGAAGGTGTGGCCGAGGACGACCACCAGCGGGGTGTCGAACTGCTCCAGCGCGAACTCGACGCTTCCGACCTGCGAAGGCGCGACGATGTTGCCGGCGACCCGGATCACGAACAGGTCCCCCAGGCCCTGGTCGAAGATGATCTCCGCCGGGACCCGCGAGTCCGAGCAACCGAGGATCACTGCGAACGGGCTCTGTCCCTGGACCAGGTCCGCCCGCCGGACCTGGCTGAGGATGGGCTCCGCGCCGCGGACGTTGTTGATGAAGCGCGCGTTTCCCTGCCTGAGCTTTACGAGAGCTTCCCGCGCGTTCATGCCTTCCCTCTACCGGATGGCGCCCCCACACGCCAGCCGGGCGTTCAGGTCCGCCAGCGCGCGGGCCGCTTCGCGAAGAAGGCGTCGATCCCCTCCGCGGCGTCTTGGTGCAGCAGGCAGCTCGCCATGCTTTCTCCGGCCACCGTGTACGCGCCCGCGAGCGGCCGATCCACCTGCTGATAGAAGGCCTGCTTGCCCAGCGCGATCACCGAACGGCTGCGGCCGATGATCAGCTCCACGAAGCGGGCGATCTCGGCGTCGAGCCCTTCGCCGGGAACGACCCGGTTGACGAGCCCCCACGACAGCGCGGTCTGCGCGTCGTAGGTCTCGCCGGTCAGCAGCATCTCCATCGAGCGTTTGCGCCCGACGTTGCGCACCACCCCCACCGCGGGCGTCGAGCAGAAGACGCCGACGTTCACGCCGGGCAGCGCGAACCGCGCGTCCTCCGACGCCACGGCCAGGTCGCACATCGAGACCAGCTGGCATCCGGCAGCCGTGGCGATGCCGTGCACGCGGGCGATCACGGGCTGCGGCAGCTCGGTGAGCTTGATCATCATCCGGTTGCAGTCGGTGAAGAGCTTCTGCTGCCAGGCTTTGTCGTCGCTGTGCGTCCGCATTTCGCGAAGATCGTGGCCGGCGCAGAAGCCGCGGCCCGCGCCCGCCAGCACCACCACGCGGGCGGCCTCGTCCGCAGCGAGCGCGTCGAGCTCGGTTTCCAGTGCGGCGATCATGGCGCTGGACAGCGGATTGAAGCGGTCGCCCCGGTCCAGGGTGAGCGTGACCGTGCCGCCGCGGGAATCCCGGCGGATATACGGCTGGGGGTCGGTCCGGACGCTGGGTTCCATCGGGGGCTCCTTCCGCGAGTCCAGGACGCGAAGCTCCGCGAAAACGAGCTGGGAGTCCAGCGTGGCCGCGAGGACGCGCGTCAGGGCGGCAGGCCACCTGCGAGACGGAAGAGGAAGATTCCCCGGCGCTGCGCGACGGCTGGGAGGACCGCCCCGAGCGCCGTGATGGAGCCGCCGCACATGCGGGCTTCCGGCCCGCCGGCCGCCGCCGCGGCATCCCGCGCAAGCGGGTCGCGCACCAGGAGCCAGCGGGCCCGCATGCGCTCGAGAAAGCGCGATCGGACCGCGGGGTCCTTGCTGCAGAAACGATCCTCGAGGTCGCGCCAGGAAAGCGGATAGCTCGCCCCGAGATAGACATTGAACAGGTATCTGCGCTCGCCATAGGGCAGAAGCGCTGCCGTCTCGCCTGCCGGCAGCACCCAATGTTCCCATTGCGCGATGTTGGCGTGCTCAGCCGGAATGATCACGCCGTCCTCGGTCGGGATCGCGGCCTCGACCTCGCGCAACGCCTGCACGTCCTCCCAGCCGATCCGCGACCGGAATCCCCGGCTCTGCAGCGGCCGGTGCAGGTTCAGGCGCGCCAAGGTCGGCAGCAGAAGGCAGAGGGCGAGGCCGGCGGCCGCCCAGGCGCGCCCCGAACGCGGCTCCTGGGAATCACCGGCGCGCAGCGTGAGCGGGTCCGCGAGGACCAGCGTCGCGCCCATGAACGGTAGCCAGAGCAGCGGAAGCGACACGAAGCTTCCCGCCGTCAACAGGTAGCCGGCCAGGATTTCCGACTCGTGGCTCCCGTCGTTGAGCGCGGCCGAGAACCGCGCTGCGAACTGGTGGCCGACTCCAGCGACGAGCAGCCCGGCCAGCGACGCGATCAGGATCTTCCCGGGCGTGGCAGAGGTCCCGCCGGCGGCGCGACGCCGGAACCGTCTCCACAGCAAGGCCAGCGCGCCGGCGAGCACGAACCCGGCATAGGGGAGCGGCGCGTAGTCCGTGAGCATCGCGAACCGGAGGGGGACCGCGTCCCTGAACGCGTCCCGCAGCCAGGGCCTGGACGCTGCCGGCAGTGAAGCGAGGCCGGCCGCCGCGGCGCGGGCGGCTTCCCAGGGCAGCCGGATCGCGTCGACGCCGGCCGATCCCGCGGCACGCAGCGCGCAGCGGGTGTCCCTGCAGGGCGGATTGGCCGGCGCGTTGCGCACGGACTTCTCCCGCGGCGTCGCCAATCCCCGCTGGACCGCCTCGTCGAACGTCAGCAGGCCGGCGCGCGCGAGGATCCGCCGGCAGGAAGCCACCCGCTGCCCGGCCGTCTGGAGGACCCACGGATCCTGCGCGAGCACCAGGATCGCCAGCCCGCCCGCGATTCCAACTGCCGCCGCGCGTGTCTTGCTCCCCGGCATGCGTGGCGGCCCGAGCGCGAGCCAGAACGCGACCAGGACGGGAAGGGTGGCGAGCAGCAGCATCGGCGCAACGACCGGGTTCCAGGTCAGCGCCCACGCGAGCAGCAGGGGCGCGCAGGCCAGCGACGCCAGCGTCGCGCGCGGGGAATCGTGCGCCCGGGCGATGGCCAGGAGGACCACGGGCAAGAGCAAGAGCCCGCCGCTGCTGAACCGCGGAGTCCCGAAGAGGTCGCCGGTGGGATAGACGAGCGGCATCAGCAGGAAGGCGTAGACGTAGAACGCCAGCGCGAGCGCGATCTCCCATCGCCGGCGCGTTCCGTCTCCGCGCGCCGCCTGCAACTCCACGGCCTGCTCGGCGACCGCGAGCACGGCCAGGGCATTCTGCAGGAACGGCATCGACTTCACGAACGGTCCTGCCGGAGCGCCGAGACCGGCCGCGTTCCAGAGCGCCGCCATGAGGTGGAAGGTCCGCGGGTAGTCGGCGAGGATTCCGGTGTTCCCTTCGTCGAGCGGAACGAAGCCGCGCGCGAGGATCTCACGCGTCCACGCGACGTGTTCGTGCAGATCGAGCCCGAGGGCCGAGAGATGCGACGAGTAGATGGCCGCCACCACGGCGACGCTACCCAGGCCCATCAGCGCGAGCAGGTCCAGCCGCGGGGCGGTCCTCGAGAGACGGAGCTCGCGCACTCCGGCAGCGATTGCGCCGGCGAAGACCAGCGCGACGAGCGGCAGCGACCAGCCCAGGACCAGCGCCGCCAGCCGGTTGACGGCGAGGGCGGGCAGGGCCGCTGCGAGCAGCGCAAATTGTCCGAGGTAGACGCTCGTCCAGGGACCGAGCCGCGGGATGCCCAGCGCGGTCCGCCCGAACAGCCGTCCGAAGACCCGGAAGACGATCAGCGCCAGCGCGAAGCTTCCGGCGAAGATCGCCTGCGAGATGGAGCGAACGGGGAGGAGCAGCGCGAGCAGCGCGATGCCGAGGGCGGCGGCTGCGGTCGCCAGTCCCTGCGGAACGCGCGGCAAGCTGGACATCCTCGCGCAGGATGTCGCATCCGCGGCCGGGCCTACAAGATCAGGCTGTTTCGGGGCGCTCGCTCAGGTGGTGATACGCCGTCGCGCTCAGGACGGCCGCCAAGGACGTGTCGAGCGAGCGCGCGCAGATATAGACGAGGATCCAGGTCGTGTTCGACAGGCTCTCGGCCTTGTAGACGCCCGAGAGGAAGGTCAGGCCGAGGGCGAGCGACCAGATCAGCACGCAGATCGTCAGCACCTGGAAGCGGACGCCGTCGGTGAGCTGCCGGCTGCGCGCGAGCGCCTTGCCGCCGGATCCGGCCTCGACCAGCAGCGCCGGCACGGCGGCGAACGTCTGCGCCAGGTACATCAACCCGGGGACGATCATCACCAGCCGGCCTGCGGCGCGCGTGAAGATGCGCAAGCCGAGCACCACGACTCCGAACGAGCCCCGGAGCGCCGCAAGCAGCTCGACGAACTCGGCCGGGAGCCCCCGGCGCGCGTCGAGGACGGCCTTGACCAGCGCGCACTTCACCAGCAGCGCCACCACCAGCTCCCCGGCGAGGAAGATCGCCGCGGTCAGCGGTCCGGGCAGCGGCGGAAGCAGCGTGATCAGCAGCAGCGGGGCGTGCAGGATCAGCGCGATCCCCGCGAAGGACGGGAGCTGCGAGAGCCAGGAGCGGAGGCCGTCGCTGAGCACCTCGGCGACGCTGAACTCGTCGGCCTCGACGGCTTCGAAGGAGGGTCGCGGGGCGGGCTGCAACGCTGACGCTGTGGGTCGTCTGTTCATCGGGCCCTCCGTCGTTGCGCAAGGATTGTGGCAGAGCGCGCGAGGGCCGCGAAAGAGAGGTGGCAGGCCGCAATGTCGGACAGCGCCGCAATCGCAGCGGCCCAGGCGCACATCATTCGGGTTAGTCTGTGCGCCACGGCGCCTGCGGCGGCGGCCGTCCTCCGCGTGTCCTGGCTCCTCCTGATCCTCGCTGCGCTCGCGATCCTGGCGCTCGCGCTCGTCGCCGGGGCCGGGGTCCGCCGGCAGAAGCTGAAGAAGCAGGTCCCGGCGCGGGAGGCGCCGCGGCTTCGCCACGCGGTGGTGCTCGCCCACGGCGTGCTCGGGTTCGACGAGATCGTGGTCGCCGGCCGGCGCCACCGCTACTTCCGCAACATCTCCGAGCGCCTGGCGGCGCCCGGATTCGACTTCCACCGCCCCGGCGTTCCGCCGCGCGCGTCGGTCCCGGTGCGCGCCGGGAAGCTGGTCGCGCTGTTGCGCGAGCTTCCCGGCGAGCGGATCAACGTGATCGCCCACAGCATGGGCGGCCTGGACGCCCGGTACGCGATCACGCGGCTCGGGCTGGCCAGCCGGGTGGCGTGCCTCGTCACCATCGGCTGCCCGCACTTCGGAACCCCGCTGTCGAACCTGCCGCTGGCGCGCGCCGCGGCGCGGTTCTTCGGTCTGGCAGCGCTGAACGATCTCTCTCCGCGCGCGCTGGAGCGCTTCAACCAGGAGGTGCCGGACGCGAAAGAGGTCGCCTACTTCAGCGTGGTCGGCTCCACGCGCTTCTTGCGCACCAACCCGCTGCTCTGGCCCTCGCATCTCTTCCTCTCCGCGCGGGCCGGGCCCAACGACGGGATCGTTCCGGCCGCGTCCCAGCGCTGGGGCAAGGTGCTCCACGAGGTCGAAGCGGATCACTGGGCCCAGGTCGGATGGTCGCTCCGCTTCGACGCGGTGGCGCTCTACGAGCGGATCCTGCGCGATCTGGCGGCGCTCGGTTTCTGAGCGGCCGCGCCGCTTCAGAGGCGGCGCCTCATCGTCGGCATGGGCGGATCGGTGGCGCGCCCGAGCGCGCAGCAGGGCGGGGCATGGACCATCTCCTGCGCCTGCCTCCAGGAGCTGCGGAGCGCGTCGATCAGCTTCATCGAGGCGGCGCGGACCACCGGGTCGCTGCGCACCCATCGGATGGCCAGCTCTCCGGTGTTGAGATCGACGCGCACCGCGTCGGCCCGGCCGAGGTCCGCGGGAAAAGGCGCCCCGGCTCCCATCAGCCGCAGGCCCATGCCCGCTCCAGGTCGTAGCGGCAGCGCGCCGACGCCTGCGGTCGCGCCGAGGATGCGTGCCCCGCCGATGCTCACGTCCATCATTCGCGCGAGGAACGGGCGCCGGCCCTGCCTGACCTCCACCAGGAGGTCGCAGGCAAGCCGCTGGTGCTGGCGGGTGGCGATCCCCTGTCCGCCGCGTTCCAGGCGCTTGGCGAGCTTGGCGTCCGGGAACTCGATCCACGCCCCCCGGTGCCCGCTCTCGGGCGCGTCGACCCGCCCGAGGACCGCGCCGCGCAGCGTGCTCACCTGCTCGCTGGTGGCCAGCGAGAGTTCGACCAACACCCGTTCTCCGCCCTGCAGCCGCGGCGTGGGCTCTCGGAAGAAGAAGACCGTGCGGCCGTCCACGACGTGGAGGTGGTTCTGGAGCTGCGAGAGACCTCCGAACCGCGCTTTGAGCAGACTGCCGGTCTGCTTTTCCACGCACTGAGCGTACGGCCTGCTTCGCGCAGGGACAACTTCGTCTACATCCTGTAGCCGATCAGGATTTGCGCCGTGAAAGCCAGGGCCGAACTGCTGTTGGAGGTATAGAACTGCGGCCCGAACTTTGCGTCCAGACCGACCATGAGGTTTCGATCGACCATGTACTCCCCGGTCAGGCCGAACTGCGGACCGATCTCGAAGAACTGGGTGTGCGTCCAGTTCACCGCCATGGTCAGGCCGGCGAACGCCCCCAGCCGCAGCACCGGGGTGGCCTGGATACCCACCACGCCAGAGACCGGAAACCGGGTCATGAAGTCCGTCTGGCTGTTCCGCGTATAGATTCGCAGGCCCGGCTCGACCTGCAGGCCGACCGAGACCCGGTCGCTGCGGTTCACCACCAGCCGGAGGGGCACGTCGAGCCCGGCGCCGAACGCGGTGTCGGTGGTGTTCTCGAACGCGTAGAGC
>Ga0137394_10004492_pt1 | contig 10584 bp, 10 predicted proteins | sample czobulk116metaG_FD_108278 | JGI IMG/M metagenome (GOLD analysis project Ga0137394, IMG submission 108278) | Vadose zone soil microbial communities from Angelo Coast Range Reserve, California, USA - czobulk1.16 metaG | ecosystem: Environmental > Terrestrial > Soil > Vadose zone | place: USA... | reverse complement strand
CGCCGCGTGCGAGCTGGGCATCCCTCCTGTTTCCACAAAGCGCCGCACGTTGATTTTCTTCTCTCGCAGGAGGAAGGTCAACACCTTGCTCAGCTGCACCAGGAAGCCGCAGGCCACGGCGTGAAAGAGGGGGTTCGAGGCCGCCGTCAGGGACATGATGCGCCCTCCGCCTAGCTCGTCCGCTTCCCGAGAAACTCGGCCAGGGACTCGAACTCCGCCGCGCGCCGCCCAAGCCCCTTCGCGATCCGCCTGGCCTCCCGGAGCAGCCGTTCCGATTCGCGTTCCGCGCGTTCGACACCGACCGCCCCGGGCGCGGTGGCTTTGCCACGGGCTTGATCCGAACCGACGGCCTTGCCGATCTTCTTCCGGCTCGATCGGACGTTCAGGAGGTCGTCTCCAATCTGAAACGCAAGGCCGATGCGCAAACCGTAGTTGCTGAAACGACGCTTGAGGGCGGGCGAGGCTCCTCCAATCTCTGCCCCGAGAAGAAGGGAGCCGCGGATCAGCATCGCGGTCTTGCGCGCGTGCATCGCGAGGACGCGCTTCAAGGAGGTTCGCTTCCCTTCCGACAAGAGGTCCATCGCCTGTCCCCCGATCATCCCTTCTGTACCGGTCGCTTCGGTGACGATGCGGATCAGCGCCCGCGGATCTTTGGCTCTGCCCAAAGGGGACGCCGCGAGTGTCTGAAAACCGAGCGCCAAGAGCGCATCCCCCGCCAGAATCGCCATGCCTTCCCCGAAGACAATGTGGTTCGAAGGGCGGCCGCGCCGCCAGTCGTCGTCATCCATGCCGGGTAAATCATCGTGGATCAAGCTGAATGTGTGAATCATCTCGAGCGCTACGGCCGCGGGAACGGCTGCGGCGCTCGAGCCAAGGACGGATTCGCAGGCGAGTAGGCAGAGCGCCGGCCTCAGGCGTTTCCCGCCCGCGAAGACGCTGTAGCGGATCGCGGCGTGCAGGGGACGTGGCTCCTCACGAGCGCGCGGGAGCCGTGCGTCCAACGCCGTGTCCATGCGGCGCCGGGTGCGCTCGAGGTAGCGTTCAAAAAGGGAGCTCGCCGCCTCCACGCTCCTCCTCATCGGCCGGCGGCACCGCCTGGGTGACCGATGCGCCCTCCTGGGTCAGGTGCTGGATCCGTTTCTCCGCCTGGCCCAGGACCGCCGTGCACTCCTTCACGAGCTTGATCCCCTCCTCGAACGCGCGGATCGACTCCTCCAGAGAGAGATCCCCGCGCTCCAGTCTCGAGACCAGCTCCTCCAGCCGTTGCATCATCTGCTCGAAGGAGGGTCCCTCGGTTTCAGGATTCACGTCCGCCTCGGTTCCCTTTCGCTTCATGGCTTCTCCTTCTGCTGCTCGCTTGTTTCGGGCGCCACCTGCGTCACCCGCGCCCGCGCCCGCGCGTCGTAGAACTGGACCTCGATGGAGTCGCTCTCCGTGAGGCCCGCGCCTCGTTTCAGCAGCGCGCGGTCTCCCTCGCTCCATACGAGGGCGTAGCCGCGCTCGAGCACGCGATGGTGGTCGAAGGAGTCGAGGAGCCTCGCCTGGCTCTGGATTCGCTCGCGCTGTTGCGAAAGGCGCGAGGCGAAGGTTTGCAGCGCCCGGCGGCGGATCGCTTCGATCCGGTCGTGGGCACGCGCGAAGGAGCGGCTCGGAGCGTGCCCACGTAGCCGTTCGGTCAGTACGTCAGCCTTACGCCGGCGGGAGGTCACCCATCCGCTGAGGGCGCGGGAGAGACGATCCTGGATGTGGTCGACCGATTGGAGCTCTTCCCGAACGCGCCGCTCTGGACCTTTGAGCGCGTGGTGATGCTCGAGCGCACGAAGGTGGGTGCGGGCCTGGTTGATGTCGCCAAGGATCCGGCCGCGAGCGTGCCGGCTCATGTCGAGCAGCGTGCGCCGGATGTCCTCCAAATCCTTCAATATTGCCTCACCGGCGTGACTGGGAGTGGCGGCCCGCAGATCGGCGGCAAGGTCGGCGAGGGTGAAATCCACCTCGTGCCCCACGGCTGAGACCACCGGGATCCGCGACGCGGCGATGGCGCGCACGACCGCTTCCTCGTTGAAGGCCCAGAGGTCCTGGGGCGAGCCGCCACCACGCCCGACCACGATCACGTCGACCCGTCCCCAGGCATTCATCCGACCGAGAGCGGCCGCGATCTCCTGGGCGGCGCCGTCTCCCTGAACGCGCGTGTCGATGACGGTGATGGAGGTGTAGGGAGCCCGTGCCCGAATGATCCGGACCATGTCCTTGAGCGCCGCCCCGGATACGGACGTCACGATCCCGATCCGTGTTGGATACCGCGGAAGGGTGCGCTTCCGCTCGGGTGCGAAGAGGCCTTCGGCCTGGAGCTTTCGCTTCAGCGCTTCGAACCGCACCTGGAGCGCGCCGTATCCGACCGGCTCCACACGGAGCGCGCGGATTTGGTAGTTCCCCGACTTCGGGTAGACCGTGACTTCACCTTCCACCTGAACCGCGATCCCATTGGCGAGCGTGTTTCGAACGGAGACTCCCGCCTGCCCGGCGAAGAGCACGACACGGATGACGGAGTACTCATCTTTGAGCGAGAAGTACAGGTGGCCGCTGGCGTGTCTGGTGAGGGCCGTAACCTCTCCCTGGACGAGGACGACCCCGAACCGGTCCTCGAGGAAGTTCTTGATGCCCTGGGTCAGCTCGGAGACGGTGAACACGCGATCCCGACGCCCTGGGGCAGGCAGCGGAAGGACGCGGCCCCTCTGATTCATCGAGCGCCTTCCTGCGCTTCCACCGCGTCGGCGAGATTGCGAACCAGGAACGCCACCGTCATGGGTCCGACCCCTCCCGGAACCGGGGTGACCGCCGAGGCAACGGAGCGAACCGAGGCCATGTCGACGTCCCCCTCGAAGCGAGGGCCGCCCGGTGGTGGCTCGGGGATCTCGTGAATGCCAACGTCCACAACGACAGCGCCGGGGCGAACGTACTCCGAGGTGATCGCTCGGCGCCGTCCGATCGCGACGACGAGAATCTCCGCCTCCCGGGCAACGGACTTGAGATCCCGGGTCGCCGAATGGCAAAGCGTGACGGTGGCGTTGAGACCAGGGCTCCGGTCCGAGAGAAAAACGGAGAGAGGGCGCCCGACGATGCGGCTTCGCCCGATGATCACGACCCGTTTCCCGGTCAGGTCGCCGCAGTGCCGCCGCAAGAGCTCGAGCACGCCGAGCGGTGTCGCCGGCCTGTGGCCGGGAAGTCCGTGCACCCACCGCCCTACGTTCAGCGGGTGGAGCCCATCCACGTCCTTGATCGGAGCGATGTCCTCGAGGTGACGATCCTCGTGAAGGTGGGAAGGGAGCGGAAGCTGCAAGATGATGCCGTGGACGCCGCGGTCCGCGCTCAGCTCGCGGAGCTTCGCGTGGAGCGCATCCTCGGTCGTGGTCCCCGGAAATCGCTCCACTCGGGCGCGCACCCCCAGCTCCTCCGCGGCGCGGCTCTTCGAGCGGACGTACGGGTTCCCCGCCGGCGTTTCGCCGACCGTGACGATCGCCAATCCCGGCTGGATGCCACGCGCGGCGATCCGATCGAAGCGCTCCTTCACCTGGGCCCTGATCTCCGCAGCCGCTTCCTTGCCCCAGAGAAGCATTGCCTCCATGGTGTCCTTCACGACCCTCCCGAGCCGGGCGTCGAGTCCAGGTCCATCGCCACGCGTTCGATATGCCGGCAGCGCCCGGTTGTCTCGTCCACGTCGATGTGGACGCCGTGGAGCTTCACGTCGCCTGTCGCGGGCTCGAAGCGGGTGGGAAGCTGTGTGAGGAACTTCCGGATGGCCAGTTCCTTTTGAACCCCGATGACGGAATCGTGCGGGCCGGTCATCCCGGCGTCCGTGATGTAACCGGTGCCGTTCGGGAAAATCCGCTCATCCGCCGTTTGGACGTGCGTGTGCGTCCCGACCACCGCGGAGACGCGGCCGTCCAGGTACCAGCAGAGGGCGATCTTCTCCGCCGTGGCTTCCGCGTGGAAATCGACGAAGATCACCTTCGTCTGGTCCCGCATCGTGGCGATCTCGCGGTCCGCGACCCGGAAGGGGCACTCGATGTCGTTCATGAACACGCGCCCCATCAGATTCAAGACGCCAATCGGAACGCCGGCGCGCGTGCGAAAGAGCTTCGCGCCGCAGCCCGGAACGCCGGGCGGATAGTTATGCGGCCTCAAGAGGAGCGGCTCCTGATCCAGAACGGGGAGCACTTCCCTGCGGTCCCAGATATGGTTCCCGCTCGTCATGCACTCCACGCCGAGCGACTTCAACTCCTCGAGGATGTCCTTGGTGACCCCGAAGCCCGCGGCCGCGTTCTCGACGTTGGCGATCAGAAAATCGATTCCCATCGAAGAAACAAGCTCGGGCACGAGGTCCCGTACGGCTCTCCGGCCCGGCGAGCCGAAGATATCCGCGACGAAGAGGATGTTCACGAGAAGCCCTAGCGGGCGTACTCCATCGCTCGGGTTTCGCGAATCACCACCACTTTGATCTGGCCGGGATACTGAAGCTCCTTCTCCACCTTGCGCGCGACGTCGGAGGCGAGCTGCAGCGCGCGCGAGTCGTCCACGTGCTTCGGCTCGACCATGATCCGGATCTCGCGCCCCGCCTGGATCGCGAAGGACTTTTCCACGCCCGGGAAGCTGTCCGCGATCTTCTCCAATGCTTCGAGGCGCTTCACGTAGTTCTCGATGCTCTCGCGCCGCGCGCCGGGGCGCGCGCCGGAGACCGCATCGGCGGCCATGACCAGAGCTGCGTACAGGTTCTCCGCCGTCGGATCATGGTGGTGATAGCCCACGGCCTTCACGACGTCCGCCGGCTCGCCGTACTTCTGCGCGAGATCCATGGAGATCTGCGCGTGCGCACCCTCGACCTCGTGCGTCACGGCCTTGCCCAGATCGTGGAGCAGGCCGGACCGCTTGGCGATCTGGACGTCGAAGCCGAGCTGCGCGGCGATCATGCCGCAGATCCAAGCTACCTCCTTCGAGTGCTGGAGGATGTTCTGGCCGTAGGAAGTGCGGTATTGGAGCCTCCCGAGAAGCTTCACGATTTCCGGGTGGATCCCGTGCAGACCCACTTCCAGCACCGCCGCCTCGCCCAGCTCGATGATCTGCTCGTCCAATTCCTTCTGGACCTTGGCGACCACCTCCTCGATTCGGCCGGGATGGATCCGTCCATCCGTGACGAGCCGCTCGAGCGCACGCTTCGCGACTTCGCGACGCACCGGATCGAATCCGGAGAGGATGACCGCTTCCGGCGTATCGTCGATGATGACGTCGATCCCCGTCACGGTCTCGAAAGCGCGAATGTTCCGTCCCTCACGGCCGATGATGCGGCCTTTCATCTCGTCGCTCGGGAGGTGGACCACGGAGACCGTCGATTCCGCGGAGTGATCCGCCGCGCATCGTTGGATCGCGAGCGTGATGATCTCGCGCGCTTCGCGCTCGGCGTTCCGGTTCAGGTCCTCGCGGATTTCCTGCAGACGTTTCGCGGCCTCGGACCGGGCCTCGTTCTCGAGGTTGGTGATGAGCTGCTGCTTCGCTTCGTCAGCGGTCATCCCGCTGATCCGCTGGAGGCGGGCGTTCTGCTCGAGCAACACTCGCTGCAGCTCCTTGTCCCGCTCGTCCACTTGGACGGTCTTCGTATCCAGCTCCCGTTCCAGCCGTTTCTGGTCCCGGTCCTTCTTGTCGAGGACCTCGGCGCGGCGGTTCAGGTTCCCTTCCTGCTCTTGGAGCTTCCGCTCCACTCCCAGGATCTCGCTCTTCAGGGTCTGGGTTTCGCGATCCAGCTTGGCCTTCTCGCGGAACCATTCGTCCTTCGCCTCCAGAAGGGCGCTCTTTTTCTGATTCTCTGCCTCGCGCTCGGCTTCACGGACGATCTTCTCGGCCAGCTGCTCGGCCCCGAGAACCTTGCCCTCTCCAATGCGCCGATGCGCGGTCCAGCCCAAGAAGAGCGCCGCGATGGCTGTGCCAAGCGCGATGAGGATTGTTGCTAGCGGGGATAGCATGTGAGTTGAACCTCCTTTATATAAAAAAAGCCCCGCCGATGCCGTTCACACGAGACTTTTGAACCTGGATTCTCCAGGTGGGCTCCCCAGCTTCGGGTTCGCGCCGCCCGCGTGAGGCCGGGCTTCCACTATGCCGAAGTTTCGGGCTCCCGGCTTTTGAGTCGTGGCTCAAAAATGCCTGGTGCATCACGTACATGGCAGGGCGCCTTTATGTCACGTTCGTATCGTGTCCCTTACGAGGTCCCTCCTCCTGGTCTGGAACGCGTCGCCAATTCCTAGGTCTCCTCGCGGAGGCAAGCGTCAAGGGCAGATCCCAAGGTTCGGGCCCTGCCCTTCAGATCCGTCATGATCCGATCCTTCTCCATCCGTTCCCGGAAGAGCTCGTCGGCGATGTTGAGCGAGGTGAGGATCGCGATCCTGGCCGGGGACCCGGAGGAGAGGCGGCGGTCGAGCTCGCGCATCTTCGCGTCGACGTACGCCGCAACCTCACCGATGTACTCTGGGTCCGCGCCCTTGATCTTGTATTCGCTTCCGAAGATCGTCACGCTGAGCATGTCCGGTTCTGTTGCCATCGCGATCCCCTCGGATCTCTGGTTCGGCGACGGTCCTGGCCGGGAGGCGCCGGGACCACTCTGATACCTAGGCGTGTACCGCCTTCTCCAGAATGGAAAGCTTGACCAACATCTCCTCCACGCGTCGGGCGATCGCTCGCCGCTCATCAAGCAACGACGTCCGCTCCAGCTCGAGCGCGTGAAGCCGCGGCTTTAGGTCCGACGACGACTTTTCCCTTCCGGCCGAGTTCTCCAGGACACGGACGCGCTCCTTGAGCTCGCGGTTATCTCGCTCCAGCGCGCGCTTCTCATCACGGAGCCGGTCCAGGATCTTGGCGGCCGCCTGAATCTTGTGTTCCAGCTGGTCGAGTTCGGCGATCATGGTCATGGTCGTCCCGCGGCGGTCGATTCCACGCCGCCTCTTAGAGTAGCACCCACAGCCGAGCCCAGCGCATGGACGATGTTCTGAACCGCTTCGTCGACTTCCCGATCTTGGAGTGTTCGGTCGGGTGAACGAAATTCTAGCGCGTACGCCAGGCTCTTCTTGTCCGATCCGAGTTGTTCACCCTCGAAAACGTCGAACAGCTTGACGCTCTCGAGGAGCCTTCCTCCACTCCTCCGGATCGTGTCTTCCACCTCGCCGTGCGTTACCGCGCGGTCCACCAGAATCGCGAGGTCCCGCTTCACGGCGGGGTATTTCGGCAGCGGCTGGAACCGTCTTCGCGAAGGTACAGCATCCGCGATCGTTGTGAAATCCAGTACGGCCGCCCAAGCGGGCCGTTCCAGACCGGCCGCCGCCGCGAGCTTCGGCGCCACCTGACCGAGCCGCGCGACCCGCTTCCTGCCCGACTCGATCGCGGCTCCCGCACCGCTCGCCCAGCACGTTTCATGGTATGGGGCGCTCTTTCGCGAGTCAATTCCCAAAGCCTCGAGACAAGACTCGACCACGCCCTTCAGCTCAAGGTATCGATCCTGATCGGCTTGGGGCTGGACCCACGGGTCGGGGGTTCCTACAAGCACGAGGCCGATCTCGCGCCGCTCGGATCCGAGCGGAGGAGGCGAGGCTTGGAAGATCTTTCCTGCCTCGACCAGACGCACATCATGGGCTCCATGCCGTAGATTTCGCGCCGCGGCCTGAAGCAGCCCCGGAAGGAGGCTCGGCCTCAGATGCTTGAGCTCGCGGCTCTTGGGATTCTGGATCTCCCAGAGATCGTCCTCCCCACCGGCGGGAAGCGCTTCGGAGGGTACATCTCCGACCAGGGCATTGGTTAGAAGCTCGTCGAAGCCGAAGCCGCAAAGGACTTGCACAATGTGCTTTACGAGGTGGGGTGCCTGCGCGTCCAGGAAATCCGCCTTGCCTCGGCTGCGCACGAGCGATGGGATCAGGTCATATCCTTGGACGCGTGCGACCTCCTCGATCAAGTCCTCCTCGATCCCGAGATCCTTGCGGAACGAGGGCGCTTCGAATTCCCCCGATTCGTCCTCGCCATGCCATGGTTTCGTCTGGCGAATCTCGAGGCTCATGAGGCCGTTCGTGATCGCGGCGGGGTCGACGTCCATTCCGAGGAGTCGAATGAGCCTGCGGCGCCGGAGTCGAACGCGCTTGGGAGGCTCCTTCCCCGGCCAGAGGTCCACGACTGCCTTGGACACGACGCCCGATGCCACCTCCGCGAGGAGGCGCGCCGTCTCATCGAGCGCGAGCGACACGCCCTCGGGATCCACCCCCTGGATGAAGCGCTGCGAGGCGTCCGTATCGAGCCCCAGCGTTCGCGATCCCGCCCTCGTCAGCTCGGGCGAGAACTCCGCCGATTCGAGAACGACGGTGGACGTCTGATCCGTCACCCCGGAATCGAGTCCGCCCATGATTCCCGCGAGCGCCATGGGGCACGAACCATCCGCGATCACGAGCACCTCGGGCGACAACGCCACCTTCCGACCGTCCAGGAGCGTGAGCTCCTCCCCCGCGCGGGCGCGGCGCACCACGATTTCCTTCCCCCCGACCTTAGAAGCGTCGAAGGCATGGATCGGCTGGCCGTGGGTGCGGAGAACATAATTGGTCACGTCCACGACGTTGTTGATGCTGCGGGATCCGGTTGCCTCGAGCCTTTGCCTGAGCCAGTCGGGGGAGCCCGCGATCCGCACATTCTCGACCACGCGCGTCATGTAGCGCCTGCATCCAGCGTCCTCGATCGTGACGCGCGGCACCGCCGCCTTTCCGCTCGCGCGCAATGCCGGGACCGGCTTCAGCGCCCCTCTACCGATCGACGCGATCTCGCGGGCGAGGCCCCGCACGGCCATGCAGTCCGTACGGTTCGACGTGATCTCGACATCGAGAATCGCTTCTCCGGCGCCGAGCAATTCTTGCACCGGTGAGCCGAGAGGCGGCGAGCCGGGCAACACCCAGATCCCCTGCGCCTCCGGGGACAACCCGAGCTCACGCTCGGAGCAGATCATCCCTTCCGATTCCACGCCGCGGATCTTGGTCTTGCGGAGCTTCGTCCCGTCCGGAAGTAGCGCCCCGATCTGCGCGACCGCGACCGACTGCCCTGCGGCGACGTTCGAGGCGCCACAGACAATCGAGAGCTTTGCCGAGCCGACGTCCACGACGCAGAGGCGCAGGCGGTCCGCGTTCGGGTGCGGCGACGCCTCCACCACGCGCCCCACGATGATCGCGGGATCGAGCGAGACCCGTTGCTCGATCGATGCGACCGGGAACCCGCGCATGGCTAGGGCATGCGCCAGAGCTTCCGGTGTGGGCGGGAGGTCGACCCAATCGGCCAGCCAGCCCCACGTGACCTTCATGCAGGCCCCCTAAAACTGGTGGAGGAAGCGAACGTCGCCTTCGTAGAAGAGACGGATATCGGGAACGCCGTGGCGCAGCATGGCGAGCCGCTCGATCCCCGCGCCGAACGCGAATCCGGTCCAGCGCTCGGGATCGTAGCCGACGGCGCGAAACACGTTCGGATGAACCATGCCGGCGCCGAGCACCTCGAGCCAGCCTCCCGACAACGGACCGCAGACGCTGCAACCCTTCCCGCCGCAGAAGAAGCAGCGGATCTCGACCTGGGCTCCCGGTTCCACGAACGGGAAATAGGAAGGCGAGAAGCGAAGCTCGGTCTCCGGGCCGAAGAACTCCTTCAAGAACCGATCGAGCGTCCCCTTGAGGTCCGCGAGGCTCACGTCCTCGTCGACGTACAGACCTTCCAACTGGTGGAACTCGAAATGATGCGTCGCGTCGACCGCCTCGTTCCGGTACGCCCGCCCGGGACAGATGATGCGCACCGGTGGTTTGTGGGACTCCATGACGCGGATCTGCACCGAGGACGTGTGGGTCCGGAGGAGCACGTCGGGCCTGAGATAGAAGGTATCCGTCGTCGCGCGTGCGGGGTGCCCCTCAGGCATGTTCAGCGCGCCGAAATTGTGCCGGTCATCCTCGACCTCCGGACCTTCGGCGAGGGCGAAACCCATTCCGAGGAAAATGGTGTGGATCTCGCCTAAGATATGCGAGATGAGGTGCTCATGTCCGCGAGGGATACACCGGCCCGGCAGCGTGACGTCGCGGGTCGCGACGGCCGGTGCGGTCACGAGTCGGCCACGAGCCTCCTCGTAACAGCGCTCGAGGGTCTCGCGCAGCCGGTTGGCTCGCGCGCCGACCGAGGCGCGTTCCGCCGCGGAAAGGTCTTTCAACCCGCGAAGGATCTGGGTGAGTTCGCTCTTTCGGCCGAGGTGACGGACGCGCGCCTCTTCGAGCGCGGAGTCGTCCCGCGCCGCGTCAAGGGCCCGCGCCGCTTCGGCCTCCAGGGCGTCGAGCCGTTCGATCACAGGGCGGACGCCTAGGCTGCGGCTTGGGCCTGTTTCGCGACCTCGGCCAGACGCGCGAATGCCGGCTCGTCGCGAACGGCAAGGTCGGCCAGAATCTTGCGGTCGATGTCGATCTGCGCGACTTTCAGTCCGCGGATGAACGTGCTGTAGGAGAGCCCGTGAAGTCGGGCGGCCGCGTTGATGCGGACGATCCAGAGTCT
>Ga0137394_10004491_pt1 | contig 10584 bp, 4 predicted proteins | sample czobulk116metaG_FD_108278 | JGI IMG/M metagenome (GOLD analysis project Ga0137394, IMG submission 108278) | Vadose zone soil microbial communities from Angelo Coast Range Reserve, California, USA - czobulk1.16 metaG | ecosystem: Environmental > Terrestrial > Soil > Vadose zone | place: USA... | reverse complement strand
GGCGAGCCTGACCATGGTCCGGAAGCTGAAAGAAGGGCATTTAAGCTGGCCGATGGATATGAAGTGCAGCTCTTCGCTTCTGAAGCCGATGGCGTCATCAAACCGATCCAGATGCGCTTTGATCCGCAAGGCCGATTGTGGGTGGCTTGTAGCACGATTTATCCGCAACTGCAGCCTGGCCAAAAGCCGGACGACAAAATCCTCGTGATTGAGGATAAGGATGGGGACGGCCGGGCGGACAAAACGACGGTTTTTACTGGCGGATTGCACATCCCGACCGGATTGGAATTTGGAGATGGCGGGTTATACGTCGGCGGGGGCACCGAGTTGTTACATTTCACGGACAGTGACGGAGACCTCCGCGCCGATAATCGTCGCGTCGAATTGCGTGGCTTTGGCACCGGCGACGCGCATCAAACGATCAATTCGTTCTGTTGGTCGCCCGGCGGCCAAATGTTCTTGAGCCAGGGCCTCCATGCTTTCTCGGATATCGAAACGCCGCACGGAATCGTACGGCTGCACCAGGCTGGTATCTGGAGATTCACTCCCAGGGAACTTCGGCTCGAACCGTTCTTCGGAGATGGAATGACGCCGCATAATCCATGGGGGTTTGTTTGGGATGATTGGTTCACGCCGTTTATGGTCGCGGGCAATGGCGATGGAATTTACTACCTGTCGCCCTGTTTGGTAGGCAGCTCGCATCGTCATGAGTTCCAGCGCATTTTCAAGCCGGGCAACAAATATTGCGGCGTGGATATCGTCGGAACACGCCACTTGCCTGAGGCGCTGCAAGGCAAATTGATCGCCGGCGGCTTCATGAATAATCGCATCGTGGTGTTCCGCCTCGAAGACGAAGGATCGGGATTTTCCGCCCACGAAGAACCGCCATTGCTCGTTTCGAGCGACGTCAGTTTTCGCCCGGTCGATGTGAAAGTCGGGCCAGACGGCGCGATCTATGTCGCCGACTGGTACAATCCAATCATCGGCCATTACCAGGCAAGTTTTCGTGATCCACGTCGCGACAAGCAGCATGGCCGGATCTGGAGAATTACCGCCAGGAACCGTCCGCTGGTTCCAAGACCGAGGTTGGCGGACCTGGCGACTCCGGCATTGCTCGATCAGCTTGAGTCTGGCGAGCGATGGGTTCGGTATCAAGCGAGGCGCGTGCTGGCGGAGCGCAATCCAGCCGAGGTGGGTGAGGCGGTCAAGAAATGGGTAGCCAGGCTCGAAGCTGCGGAACGACCGGCTGAGCGAAGTCTGGTCGAAGCTTTGGGTGTTTACGAGATGATTGATCTGCCGGAACCGAACCTTTTGAGCCGGCTTCTACCAGCCAAAGACTCTCGAGCGCGGGCTTATGCAACGGAGGTCGTGGGCCGCTGGAATTCGCGACTCGGTGATCCCCTCGCATTGTTGGCCAGGCAAGCCAATGACGAACATCCGCGGGTGCGATTGCAGGCCGTGGTAGCCGCCAGTCGCATCCCGAATGAGCGATCAATTGAAGTCGCGTTGACCACTATCGATCGTCCCCTGGATCGATTTCTCAACGATGCGCTTGTGCAAACGGTATTCGCTCTCAAAGAGCAGTGGTTGCCCGGATTCGTCTCAGGGCGAATCGCGTTTGCGGAAAACCCCAAGCGGCTTGAATTTCTCCTGCAGACCGACGCGTCAGCCGACACTTTGCGCGCCACCACAGATCGCATCAAGGATCCGAAGTTGGCGCGCGAGACCCGAGCCTCGCTGCTGACCGTTTTGGCGAACGTCGGTGGACCGGCTGAACTGGGGCTCGTACTCGATCCGCGAACCTATTCTGACGCGAGTGGTTCGTACGATGCGGAATTGCACGCCCGCTTGCTTCCGCAACTCGCTTCGGCCTACGCGCTCCGCAAACTCAAGCCTGCCGGGAATTTGGACAAAGTCCTCGGCCCGATGCTGACCTCGACCAGCGACAAACTGCGCGCAGAGGCGCTCCGTCTCGCTGGCAAATGGAAACTCAATGGCGTCGCGACAACTTTGGCTAATGTGGCGGTATCGGCAAACGAACCGGAACAGATCCGATGCGCGGCAATTGAAGGTTTAGGCAATTTCACGAACGGACCGACGTTGCAAACGCTGGAAAGATTAACCGGTCCTGATCAACTGCAGCGCATCCGTTCGGCGGCCATGATTGCTGAGCTTGGGCTCAATACGGCTGTGGCTGCCGATGCCGCCGCAAAACTTCTTGCGAAAGAGGTGGACGACACATTGGTCGACCAGTTGTTCGGGGCATTTTTGGTTCGGCCAAAGGCGGCGGCCGAATTGGCGCGATCATTCCAGGCGAATCGGCCCACCGTCGATGCAGCCAAGGTCGGGTTGCGTCGAATGAGTGCGACCGGACAGGCCAATGAAAAACTTGTTGAAACATTGATCGACGCTGCGGGTATGCGGCGCGACAAAAAACAGCTCGGCCCGGCTGAGATTGCCGTGCTGGCTGAAGAAGTGCGCAAAGCGGGCCAGGCGAATCGCGGAGCCGTGATTTATGCCCGGCCGGAGCTGAACTGTTCTGCGTGTCACGCAATCAATGGCAAGGGGGGCAACATTGGTCCGGACCTGAGCGCGGTAGGGACAGCTCAGCCCATCGAATTCATTATCGGCGCGATTGTTTATCCTAATCGCGAGGTCAAGGAAGGCTTCATGGCTATCGAGGTAACCACCAGGTCGGGCGAGACACATCAAGGCTATGTCCTGTCTGAGACTGCGCAGGAGGTGACGCTCCGAGACGTGACCGTTGGACACGAGGTTCGCCTGGCAAAAACCGATATCACTTCGCGCCAACAGCGCGGTTCGGTGATGCCTGAAGGGTTGGCGGACACTCTAACGCAGACGGAGTTCCGCGACCTGCTGCGATATTTGTCTGAACTTGGCAGGTAGATCGGAGCGTGGACAGCCTGTCCGCGAGTGCCAATTCGCTTCGTGCGGACAAGCTGTCCGCGCTCCGATGTTGGACTTTCGTTTTGACAACGAAGGCGGTCGCTTCTAAGTTTCCGCCGCTCCGGATGGGGTCGTAGCTCAGTTGGTAGAGCGCCTGAATGGCATTCAGGAGGTCAGGGGTTCGAACCCCCTCGGCTCCACCATCGCCACTTGGCTGGGCAGCCCTCTTTTACAAATGAATGCGGATAGACCATTCACTCGTCGAAGTAAACAGGACTGCGGATGAAGACATTGACCTTCTGTATCTTGGCCTTGTTTGCGCCCAGCTTGATGGCGCTGGAGGTGACAACGCTGGATGGGAAAACCTTCCGCGATTACGAGGTGAGCAAGGTATTGCCAGATAGTGTCTGCCTGCTCTTTCCGGGCGGCGGCGCACGCGTCAAGTTCTCAAATCTTCCCGAGCAATTCCGCCAGCAATATGGGTATAATGCGGAGCAAGCCGCAGCATTTGAACGAGCGGAGATGGCTCGGGACGAGCGTGAGCGGGCCGCTATCGCGACGCAACTGGCGCAATCTGCCGCCAGGCGAAAGGCTTCGGCCACCAACAGCAGCCAAGTGGCCGCTTCGCCCTCGGCTGCCCAAAGGCGACCTGCGCAAGCCTATCCGAGCAACAACACGGGTCTCTCCGGCGTGGTTGCGAACCAATTCGGGACTCAAGGTGGCAATCAGTTTGGCAATCGTGCCAACGGCACTGAATACGTCGGAGTTCGCATGGTTTGGCCGGGTGGCGGGGTTCGGGGAATCGTTTATGCGCCTACCCAACCGCGTCCACCCTTTGGGAACGTCCCGTGAGACCCCAACCCGTAGCAATCGGTCACGGGATTCACTTACAATCGGTTCAGAATATTAGAATCTCGTGACCTTCGATTGCTACGCGGTTGGAGTTTGCCCGACCGATTCAATCGGGAGCCTTGGTGACGGGCGCATACCCCGATGCCATCAGAATCTTGCAGAACCGCCGCAGTTCCCTTAAAAACACGGCGCATGTCTCGAACTGCCACCCGAGCAGGAGCACGAAATCCGATCACGTTCGATTTGAAGTCCTACCTGGATCAAAGGACGGATGCGGTTAATCGCGCCCTTGATTCGTATTTGCCGAAAGAGAACACTCGGCCGGCTACCATCCACAAAGCGATGCGGTACTCGCTTTTTGCGGGCGGTAAGCGGATGCGCCCTGCGGTTTGTTTGGCGGCGGCAGAAGCCTGCGGTGGCAAGGAAGAGAATGCCATGCCGCTGGCGTGCGCAGTCGAATGCATCCACACCTATTCCCTGGTCCATGACGATTTGCCCGCGATGGACGATGATGACTATCGCCGAGGCAAACTGACCAATCATAAAGTTTTTGGAGAAGGGATCGCGATTTTGGCTGGGGACGCGTTGCTGACACAGGCCTTTGAGATCGCGGCCAAATGCAAAGGCTGGCCGCGCTATTCGCACCAGAAGATAATCATGGAACTAACCAGCGCAGCCGGTTCGCTCCAATTGATCGCCGGGCAGGTGGCAGATCTTGAAGGCGAAGGAAAGAAGCTTTCCGCCAGCGAGCTGCGCTATATTCATGAGCGCAAAACCTCGGCGCTGCTTTGCTGCTCGACACGGCTGGGCGGCATGAGCGCAAACTGTTCCGCGGAGCAACTTCGAGCGCTCACCGCCTTTGGCTACAATGTGGGCCTCGCCTTCCAAATCATCGACGACATTCTTGATATCACACAGACCAGTGAGCAACTCGGCAAAACCGCGGGCAAAGATACCGCTGCCCAAAAGGCAACTTATCCTTCGATTGTGGGGCTGGAGAAGTCGCGCAAGATAGCCAAAGAACTAACTGCAAAAGCTTTTGCTTCCCTGAAGATCTTTCGTGGCAAGGCACAGGCTTTGGAGGCGCTGGCCACGCACCTGCTCCATCGGGACAGATAGGGGGGAAATGACGAATGACGAAATCCTAATGACGAAAAGAATGACTAAGCCTTAAGCACGAACTTCTTCGTCATTAGTCATTTAGTTCTAACAAATTCGAACGGAGCGGACCAGTGGCTCCAACGGCCAGTCTGGTCTTTGACGCGCGTGCGAACTCGATAGTTGCTTCCGGCTCGGAGCGACAGGGCCGGCAGCATGTACTGTTGCTCGAACATCGGCAGTTCCGGGCTCTGCCAGAGCGGATTAATCTCATACTTTTTGGGAGCGACTGCCTTAGAGCCTGGCTCGGATTGGGGGCTCACTTCGGCGATGCGCCATTGCATCGCCGCAGAACTGTTCGAGCCCCGATAATCCGAGATGTCGAACGCCAGCTTCGAGAAATCGCGAGAACCGGCCCATTTCAGCTTAGGAGTCTCAGGGATAAGAGCGTCTTTCACCAGAAGAGTATCGATATAGGTCGAACGTTTTCTCACGAATGCCTTCATCAATTGCACCATTCCAGCGAAATCCCTTGTCGGTGAAGCACGGTAAAAAGCGCCCTGGCCCGCGTTGCCACCGGCGTTAGCCATTACTGGATCGTAGTCCCAGCGCACCCGATCCGCCGCAACGAACGATGAGGATTCGCCTACACCGCCGGTCAGCATGTGTGCGAATTCGTCGATGAGCGCCCAGGTCTGGTTGGTGTTGAACAAAAGGTCGCGGATTTCTCGGAGGCGGTTCTGATATTCCAGGCGGAAGGCTGCGCGCAAAAGGACGCGAGATTTGAATGGTTCGTCGCCATCGCCATACATGGTGTTTGCCCAGGTGAGATCGAGGTCCCATGGATGCACTGACCAGCGGCGCTTCTCGGGGTCGAGTAAGTAAAAATAGTTTTTGCCCTGGCCGACGTCGTAGTGATGAATGCCCTCGATGATCGAGCGATAGCCGTAATATCGAGGCAGATCGAGATGCTTGCGCCACCAGTCATCGGAAAGGTTGCCACGACTATAGCTGGCCAGAAATTCGTTGAGGTCTTGCTTGTTTGTGATTCCGCTGGAACCGACGTTCTTTAATTCGCCGGCGCCGTTTTCCATTTTAAACAAGTTGCCATTGGGTAATTGATGCTCCTTCAGAAAGCGGCCGCCCATTTCTTCGACGGCCAGGTAGAGGCCCCAGAAATCGCCGGCAAATTGGTTGGTGGGATTGGCTTCATCCGCCGAGTTAATGACGCGCAGATGAACCCAATGAGTCTTTGAGGCTTCGACGCCAGCAAGGTTGAAGAGTTTAAAGCCCACGGCTTCGAACATGCCTTGTTCGCCTCGATGGCCATATTGCCCCTGCTGAATGCATGCCCCGAGGTTCAACTTCGACCACGCGACATTATAGGGCTGGCCATAGTTATCGCGGGCTTCGAATTCATGTCCTTTGTTGAACGCAAACTTCCACATGTTTTTGCCCATGGCATAACGCCAGGTCCCTCCTCGTGCGCGAAAACCAATGTGATCGTATACTTTCCCGTCGTAAACCATCGCACCTTCCCACTTGTATTCGTGGCCGGCATATCTTTCGTTCCAGGTTGCATCCTCGGCTGCGGATTTTTTGCTGATAAGATGGTAAACGGGGAAGCGCTGCAAAACTGTGGAAGTGAACTCGGTTGGCTTTGAACGAATCGGATCGGAACTCCCTGGTTCAATGGCGCCTTTCCAAGGTGGGACTCCGTCGTAAACGAACCACGCAAAGTTTGGCTGTGAGTCATTGGTCGCCGGAACCGTAAACCATTTGCCGCTGCTTTCATCGCCTTTAATGCGGTACCGGATTAATCGACGATGTTTCTGAACGTCCGCTGGTACCGTCGCGACATAATCCGCGGTGTCATCGCGTCGTGACATGATCAGTTGGGTCCACTTTGTTTTGTAGGCGGGATCTTTCAGCTCAATGTAGTTCCCTGGCTCGACAATCTGGTATTGCAACGTTGCCGCTGTGATTTTCTGGCCCAGAGCGGCCCTGATCTCCACGGCTTGCCCGGAATGCGGTTGCAGCGGCGAGTGCTTGACGGAGATCGGTTCGGCAGCATGAACAAGCGAGGCCCCGATTATGACGATGAGACTGCTGCAGAATTGACGAGGAGAGGGCATCCCGCCTATTTGTTGGCCGCGTGGATCGGCTGATCCTTGAGGTTTTCCAGATATGCCATAAGGTCGGCAAAATCCTGCAACGACAATCCAATTTGCATTCCTTCGGGCATCAAGGACAATTCGTTCTGCTTCCGTTTATCTATCTGCTTCTTCACAATGACATGCTTCTTGCCTTCAGTGTCAAGCAACGTCAGTTCTTCTTCGCTTTCGCCTCGGACAATCCCGCTTTGTGATTCGCCGTCCTTCGTGAACACCGTCGTTTGCTGATAGCCGTCGAGAATGATACGTGAAGGGTAGAGCACATGCTCGATAATCTGCGCGCGGCTGTATTTTGCTCCGACACTGTTCAAATCGGGTCCAACTTCCCCACCCTGCCCTTCTGCCTTGTGGCATTTGATGCAGGCCACGCCTTTGAGGTCGCTAAAGACCACTCTTCCGTGGTTCGCCTCGCCTTGATTCTTCAAGGCAAACGCCCCGTAAGTCACGGGGTCACTTGATTTGTCGACCCCGGTTTTGGCGAAGATCGGCCCCAATCGAGCGAGGTCATCTTTTTCGTAGACTTTTTGCAGCGCAGCCAATGCGCGAGGTGCAATAGACCCTAACGTTGCGCGTTCTTCGAGTGGGGCCAGAGCCTGTTTTTGCAGCGACTGAACCGCTTTGCGGGAAGCATCGCGAACAGTCGAATTCTTATCTGCCAGGCCATCCAAGTATGCATCAAGCGCGGCCATATCCGGGCGTTGCGCGAGTGCAATGATGGCTTCTGAGCGAGTCGCGGAGTCGTGCCATGAGTCAAGAAGCGGTTCGAGAGCGGACTTTTGCTTCGTTATGCCGAGGGCGGCTACGGCTTCCCGGCGCACGGTGACGTTCGTTTCATTTAGCAATGGGATCAGCGCGGTGACCGCCTTTTCACCGCCAATGCGTCCGAGGGCATTCAGAGCGTTTTGCTGAATCTCAGGGTCGGAATGATGTGCAAATTGAACGATGGTGGGAACAGCATCGGCAGCCTTTAAATTACCGAGGGCTTCGATCGTCGGCCGGATGACAGTCACTCCGTTCCAACTCCCGGCCAGACGGATAAGCGCCTGGACCATTTCGCTCCCGCCGATTTTCTCCGCAGCCGCAACGGCATCCGGAAGCAGTGACGGGAATTGAAGGGCGTGGTCGAGGAGAGAAGCTATGAAAACGGAGGCCGCCGCGCCCTTGATCGCTCCCATGGCGCTGATAATCGCCTGCTGGATCGGCTTGTCATTCTCCTTTTCGAAGAGCGCGGTGAGTCGCGGGATTGCATTCGTGTTTCGGGTAGTCTCAGTCGCGCGAATTCCCGCCAAACGAACGGCGGGATGCGCGTCTTGCAAAGCCAAATCGATAGTCGCCAGGACACTGGTCGTGCCTTCCCACTCGATAGTTTTCGCGGGAGGCGCCGACTTCACCGGTTGTGTTCCCCACCAATTGCCGTTCCAGGGCGGGGCTTTGTGATGCAGTCCGGCGAGCACGCTCAGCGCCTCACCACGCGTCTCGCCAGGATTCGAACTATTGCGAACAAACGCGGACAACGCTTCGACGTTTCCGGGCTCGAATGTTTCCCGCATGGCAAACAATGTTCCCTCCCGAATGTTGGTGTTATCGTTCGCCAGCCCCTGCGCGATCATTTTCCAGGCGTTGGCATGTGCGCGCCCGATGGAATTCAAAGCTGTGAATGCCGCATAGCGAGCGAACAGATCCTCTTCATCGAGCGCTTTGATCAGACCGGGAACGCCCTTCGCATCGGCAATTCGTCCGAGAGCGGTTGCCGCCTGGAACCGCACGGATCGATCAGAGTCCTGCAAAAGAGCGCTGAGTGCGCCCACAGCTTGCGGGGCCTGGCGGATGCCAAGTTCACGGGCCGCCTGGCGGCGCAAGAGCGGGCTCTGATCGCGCAACGCATTCACGACTGCCGGACGAGCCGTCTCGCCGCGCTCAATTGCATCGAGCGCCCAGATTGCATGCACACGCGCCATCGCCGGCAAAGAGCGATCAGCCACGGCTTTGCTGAGCCTCTTAGCTGCTGCACCTCGTTTGGCGAGGGTGCGTTGAGCGGTCAGGCGCACGCGCTCGGAGGGATGCGAGAGTCCCTTCACGAGGTCTTCAATGGAAGTGCCTGCAACCGATTTGCCCAAAGCCGCAGGAACATACCACGATGGTTTTGGCGTGGCACGGCTTTGGCCAGTATAAGTGACCTTAAGAAATCGCCCCGCGAGCAGTTTGTTTTTCCAACCGCCATAATTCCAGTCCGCGACGTAGAGGCTCATGCCGTCGGCTGCCACATCGACGCCGACGGGGCGAAATTCTTTGCCACGCAGTTTTAAGAATGGTTCCCGTGAAATGATTTTGAAAGTGCCGCCGTCACGCTCCACGACAAAGCGCTCGAGTTGGCCTTTCCCCCACTCGCTCATAAAAAGGTTCCCGTGGTATTCGGCCGGCAAGGCATCCTCATTGTAAGCAATCGCGCCGGTGGGTGAACCGCCGCCGTAATCTTTCATCATCCAGAGCGTGTATGGCCGCTGCGGTTTGTAATCGTGCGGATAGCCGTAGAACCCGCGGTCGACCATGTGCGTGACACGAGTCCACCAGCCATTGCCATCATCTGTATTGTCGTAGGTGAACATCTCCGTTTCGTCGTTGATCGCGACGTCGAGGTGGTTGCGTGTGCCCGAGGAATAGACTTCGAGTTCGGTACCATCCGGCCGAAAGCGAATTATCCCTCCGCCTCGAAGTTCCGCTTTGCTGCCGTCTTTTCCGACCGCGCCGTAGATACCCTTGTCGCCAGTGGCGAGATAGAAGCAACCATCCATGGCGAAATGCAGGTTGGCCGGAATGTGATCGTTGAAACCGCCGTTCCAGGGGCGCGGATTGGTTTGAAACAAATCGACCGGATCTTTGCCGATGCTATCCGCGTCCCGGAAAATGGTCACCTTGGGGCAATGATGCACGTAAACCTTTCCATCGAGGTACGAAAGTCCAAAGACCGCATACAAGTTTGTGGCAAAGACAGTGACCTTCCCATTCGGATGAAAGCAAAGGATGTAATCGGTGGGTTTGTCGCTGGCCGCCCCCATATCCATCGGGTCCTGGCCCACAAAGACGCGGCCATCCGGCGCGGCGCACACGGCAGAGGGATGAATCAATTGCGGGACCTCAGCCACCACCTCGACCTTCCAATCGGGCGGGCAAATGGGCAGACCATTTGTATCGGCTGCGTAAAGGGTCGGTCCAAGAGCGAGGAAGCTGAGGGCTATTGGAATCAGTTGTCGCATACTTATATCGCGGTGTTCAAAAGGGCTGGTTGTTTAAGCATTTGTGCCAACTATGGACGTTGGATGTGAGGTGTTTATTGCGGCAAAGCGAACAGCATCGGATCGCGTGTGAGCGAATCGGAGCGCGGACAGGGAACCGGAGAAGATGATCTCGCGGACAAGCTGTCCGCGCTCCGATCTGGGCTTGCACATTGATGAAAAAGACGGGCCAGAGGACATTTTTGAACTGAGTTTGTTTGAGACTTGGGCGTGACAAACTGTAGCGGTCGATGCTAACACAATCAAGAAAGGCGTTAGTC
>Ga0137394_10004489_pt1 | contig 10585 bp, 11 predicted proteins | sample czobulk116metaG_FD_108278 | JGI IMG/M metagenome (GOLD analysis project Ga0137394, IMG submission 108278) | Vadose zone soil microbial communities from Angelo Coast Range Reserve, California, USA - czobulk1.16 metaG | ecosystem: Environmental > Terrestrial > Soil > Vadose zone | place: USA... | reverse complement strand
GAGCTTGCCGGTGGACAGCGCGTGCGCTTTCAGGACGCGCGCGCTGTTGACCATGTCCGTCCGCAGCTTGGACTGGTCGAGCCCGGTCTGGAGCGTGCGGCCGTCGTCGTCGTTGCCCGGGTAGCCGCCGACCGGCGAGAGCCCGTCGGGCGCGAGGGCCAGGAAGCCCTCGGTCGCGGCGCGGCGAGCCACGTCCTCGATGTACGGATTGAGCCCGCGGTTCTCGTGGACCACCAGGACCGAGGGGAACGGCCCCGCGCCGGTCGGCTGCACGAGGTAGCCGCGCATGGTGCCGGAGGTGCCGCCGGGCGAGGGGTAGGTGACGTACTTGGCCTTGATGCGCTGGTCGGTGAACGAGATCGTCTGGGCCAGCGCGTAGCGGGGCAGCAGCGCCTGCGCCATGGCCAGCCCGCCGGCGATCAGCGCCGCCCGCCGCAGGAACTCGCGCCGATCGATGCCGCCGTGGCAGTACTCGTCGTAGAGATCGAGCACGCGCTGGTCGATGTCGCCCTGGGTCAGGACCGGCCGTGTCTCGATCATGCGTGCAGGAGCTCGATGGCTTCTTCGTAGATCTCCATGTTCTTGCCGTAGGAGATGGCCGAGGCCTGCGCGGCGCTCACGAGATGGCGCCAGCGCCACGGCGCGCGCGTGGCGTGGAACTCCTCGAAGGTGGCCTGGTGGTGCTTGAAGGCGTGCATCTCGGTGAAGTTGTCGTGCACGACGATCTCAGCCAGGCGGCCGATCAGCGCGTCGGCGTCGTAGCCGAGGTCGGCGTACTGCTGCGCGAGGTTCACGGTGTTCTTCACCTCGGGCACCGCGCGCATCAGGCCGAGGTTGGTCACCTTCGACCAGTCCGTCGGCGGCTGCGTGACGATGCTCTCCGCGAGAGCATCCAGCAAGTCGCCCTGGCTGCGGTGCGGCAGCGCGGCGACGGCAGCAGGATCCGGCTGGGGCGGCGGCTCCATGCGGTTCTGCGTCGAGCGCACCTCGGGACCGGTGTGCCACGTCAGGAGCGCCAGCAGCTTGTTCTTGAGGCTCACGCCCTCCAGCTCCAGCAGGTACCGGCGCAGGTTCGCGCCGGTGTGCAGGTGCACGTCCATCGGATTGCCGGTGAGCGAGCGCATGAACAGGCCGGCGGCGCCGATCGACAGCGCCTCGCCGGCGCCCTGGAGCGACAGGCCGTCGGCCAGGCCCTGCGCGAGCATGCGCGGAATCTCCGCGTAGACGTCGCAGCGCGTGATCGCCTCGCCCAGGCGGCCGATGGTCGCCGTCTCGTCCGGGCTCGTGTGGAAGCGCAGCGGGCGCGTCAGCAGCGCGTACTCCTCGAGCAGCGGCTCGATGTCCTTCAGCGGGGGCGGGGTCGGGAAGCGGCTGACGTATCGCACGGCCGGTCGCATCAGGAAGCGCGTGTGCTCGCGGCCGAGCCAGTCGAGCGCGCGCCACGTGAACATCGGGAAGATGAAGTAGTGATCGTCGAGCGTGTTCTTCGGGATCGCCACGGTGAGCAGCAGGTCGAGCGCCTCGCCGTGGGGCATGTGATCCCAGAGCCACAGGAAGTGACGATCCGCACCGTTGTAGAGGCCGCGATCCACGCAGGCGAAGAACGCCTTCTTCGTCGCCTCGACGCCGCCGGCGTCGGCGGGCTCGGCATCGGCCAGGATGTAGGGGCCCATGTTGGGGTGATTGATGTGCTTGTTCGACAGCGCGACGTGTTGAAGGATCGGCAGGAAGCGCTGCTCGCCCGCCACCCGCTCGACCGTGTGGTGGAGCGCGTGGATCCCGACCAGCGGGTGCAGCGGCCCGCCGTGGTGGCCCGGCGGCAGGTCCGAGGAGCGCGTGACGGCCAGCGCCGAGGCGGTCAGGAGCTTCTTGACCGGCAGGCCGTCCCGCAGCTTGCCCAGGGTGGCCTCGAGGATCCGGCCGGGATCGGTTTCTTCGATGAACTGTACGAGCGGCTCGATCTCAGCGGAGAACCGGACGGGCCTGTGCATGGGCTCTCTCCTGTGGGGACAGCGTGGCCCGAATCGTACAGCGCAACCGCCCGTTGCGCAGCAACCTTGTCAGGCGGGCAGCAACCTTGTCGGCGGGTCAGCCCGGCGGCGTCCGCGCCAGGCGCAACAAGGCGGCGTGCGTCTCCGAGTCGGCTGCGGCGATGACCCCGGCCGCCTCGGCGCGCCAGGGGCCGCCGCGGAGGCCGGTCACCACGCATCCGGCCGCTTCGCAGATGGCGAGGCCGGCGGCGAAGTGCACGCTGTCCCGGGGGTCACCATCGGTCACGTAGCCCGCGCGCCGGCCCGCGGCGACCCAGGTGAGCGCCAGGGACGTGGACACCACGCGAGGCCTGAAGGCGGCCGCGAACCCTGGGGCCGCCGCGAGGGCCACCGCGCTGAACGCCGGGGCATTCGGAAACGGGGGATCGAAGTTCAGATCGACCAGCTTCGACCTGGCGCTGGGCGCCAGGGGCGCATCCACTCCCGCGGCGCGCCGGACCGCCGGGCCGCCGTCCGTGAAGAACGTCTCCTCGCTGAACGGATCGGCCACGGCGGCCGCGACGAACGTCGCGCCGCTTCGCAGCGCGGCATTCACGGCCACGACCCGCATGCCCGCCGCGTAGTTCAGCGTGCCGCAGAGCGGATCGAGGAGCCACGTGCGCGCGCTCGTGCCCGGGCCACTCCGGCCACTCTCCTCCGCGAGGACGGCGTCCTCCGGCCGCTCGCGCCGCAGAATGGCGAGCATCGCCTGCTCGGCTTCCACGTCAGCGTCGGTGGCGAAGTCATTCGGGGCCTTGTCTAGCCGCTGCAGCGTCGTCCCGAAGCGCCGGCGCACGACGGCCGCGCCTGCCTGGACCATCGCAATGGCGACGTCGAGATCGGTCACTCCAGCAGCCGTTCGCCGACGAACCGTTTCACGTCCGGAGCGCCGGTCAGCTTCAACCAGACGCCGTCGGGCGCCGACCACTCCAGGGCGAAGGCGAGGAAGGGGCAGCACACCCGCTCGAGCGTGATCCATTCCGCGAGCTGCGTGAACACCAGCGGATCGGGCATGAAGCGGATGCCATAGCCATCCGGCAACTCCTGCCTGGCCACCGCCGCGGTCCTCATCGCCGCCCGCAGCTCCTGGTAGCGCCGTGCCGTGGCGGCATCGAAGCCGGCGAGCGCGCACGCGAGCGGGACGGGATTCGTCATCGCGCGTTCTTCTTCACCGCGATGCCCTCGGCCACGATCGGGCAGTTCCCGTTGCACCGGCACGCGGCGATGGCCGCGAGCTGGCGCTTCATGACGCGCAGCCGAGCGATCTTGCCCTCGATATCGCCGATCTTGCGCACGGCGCGTGCCCGGACCCCTCGCGCCCGCCGGCGGATGTGGTCACGGGGAATGCGCGCGAGCTCGAGCACCTCGCGGAGCGTGAACCCGAGGCCCTGCGCCCACTTGATGAAGCGCACGCGCTCGACGGTCTCGGCCGGATAGCGCCGATATCCGGAAGGCGCGCGCGGCGGGCGGACGATCAGCCCACGGCGCTCGTAGTAGCGCAGCGTCTCCCGGTGTACGCCCGCTCCCGCGGCAACCTCGCCTACGCGCATGGCCTGTCGCCTCCTTCGCCGGCATCCTGCACCCCGTACCATAGTCCGGGGTCAACGCCCATTGTGCGGGTTCGGCCCTGGCGTATGATGTGCCCCCATGAGCCAGCGCGGGATCGACGTCGTGCGCGCCCACCTCGCCAAGCTGCCGCCGACCGACTCGCTGACGGTCGCGGAGCGCCGCGCGCAGTACGATCGCGCCGCGCGCGTCTTCGTGACGCCCGCCGACGTCGCGATCGAGCGCGTGACCGCGCCGCTCCGGCCGGCCGAGTGGCTCACGCCGCCGGGTGCGCGGCCGGCCACGGTCGTGCTGTATCTCCACGGTGGGGGCTACGTGATCGGCTCGCCGCGCTCGCACCGCCACCTGGCGGCCGCGGTGGCGCGGGCGAGCGGGGCGCGCGCGCTCCTCCTCGACTACCGGCTCGCCCCCGAGAATCCGTTCCCCGCCGCGCTGGACGACGCCGTCGCCGCGTACGACTGGCTGCTCGGCCGGGGTCTCGACGCGCGTCAGGTGGTCATCGCCGGCGACTCGGCCGGCGGCGGCCTCACGGTCGCCACGCTGCTCGCCCTGCGCGACCGGGGCCGGCCGCGGCCCGCCGCGGGCGTCTGCATCTCGCCGTGGGTCGATCTCACGTGCAGCGCGCCGAGCTACGCGAGCAAGGCCGCGGTCGATCCGATCGTGACGCAGGAGAGCGTGACGCTGCTGGCGAAAGCCTACGTCGGCGTCAGCGACGTGAAGGCCCCGCTGATCTCGCCGCTCTACGCGGACCTGGCCGGCCTCCCGCCGCTCCTCGTGCACGTGGGCAGCGACGAAGTGCTGCTCGACGACGCGCTCGGCCTCGCCGAGCGCGCGCGCAAGGCGGGCGTCGACGTCACGGTGGAGGAGTGGCCGGCCATGATCCACGTCTGGCACTGGTTCCAGCCGATGCTCGAGGAGGCGGAGCGCGCCACCCAGGCCATCGGCGCGTTCGTGCGCGCGCGCACGGCCTGAGCGGCGCCCGAGGACGAATGGACTTCGAGGTCACCTACACCGACGAGCAGCAGCGCTTCCGCGGCGAGGTCCGCGCGTGGCTCGCCGCCCACGTGCCGGGGGGCATCACGCGCAAGCCCGTGGACGACGCCGACAGCCTCGCGCGCTACCGCGAGCTGCGCGCCCTCGGCCGCAAGCTCGGTGAGCGCGGCTGGCTCTATTCGCGCGCACCCGCGCAGTACGGCGGCGGCGGGCTCGACGTGGACCACGCGATCATCCTCGAGGAAGAGGCCGACCGCCTCGGCCTGGCGCTGCCGCCGTACTACGACAGCGGCGGGCGGCTCGGCTCGGCGACGATCCTCGTGTGGGGCACCGAGGAGCAGAAGCAGGCGTTCCTGCCGCCGATCTATCGCGGCGAGGTGCGCACCTGGCAGCTCTTGACCGAGCCCGGCGCCGGCTCCGACCTCGCCGGCGTCACCACGGCGGCGATCCGCGACGGCGACCACTACGTGATCACCGGGCAGAAGATCTTCGTGGGCAGCGACCACGGCGCGGATCGCATCTGGATGATCGCGTGCACGCAGCCGGGCGGCAAGCGGCACGAGAACCTCTCGTGGTTCATGATCGACGCCAACCTGCCGGGCATCACCGTGCAGCCCATGGAGCTGCTCGGCACCGGCGGCGAGGGCGGCACCGATCCCGTCCAGAAGAACACCGTGTTCTTCGACCAGGTCCGCGTGCCCGCCTTCACGCTCGTCGGCGGCGAGAACAATGGCTGGAAGGCGGCCAGCACGCACCTCGAGCTGGAGCACGGCGCCGGCGGCCGCATCGGGCGCAACCGCGTGTGGGACCGGCTGCTCGCGTACTGCCAGCAGACCAAGCGCGACGGCGTGCGCCTGGTCGAGCAGCAGGACACGCGCGACGTGCTGGCCGACATCTACATCAAGACGCAGGTGATGCGCCTCTTCGGCGTGCGCAATTTCTGGCTGACCTATGCCAAGCGCGCGCGCTCCTACGAGGGCCCGCAGCTCTCCTACTACCGCAAGATGACCGGGCTCTGGATGACCGGCGCCATTCTCGAGGCCGTGGGGCCGGCGGCGCTCACGACCGACTCGACGTGGGGCTCGCCGGAGGCGTTCCTGGAGCAGCAGCAGCGCAACGGCATCATCGCGGTCCACCCCGGCGGCACCGCGGACATCCAGCGCGTGAGCATGGCGCGACGGATCGGCATCGGCCGCGGCGCGCGTGAGGCGGCCGGCACGGTGCACTGAGGCCGAAGCGGCGATGGACCTGTCGCTCACCGAGTCCCAGGAGATGCTGCGCTCTGCCGCGCGGGCCTTCGTCGAGCGCGAGGCGCCGGGGCACGTGATCGTGGGGCTGCAGCGGGAGGACTCGCGGCTCCCCATGGCGCTCTGGCGCAAGGCCGCGGAGCTCGGCTGGCTCGGCGTGCTGGTGCCGGCCGAGTACGGCGGCAGCGAGAGCGCCCTCACCGACGTCGCCGTGCTCTTCGAGGAGCTCGGCCGCGCGCCGCTGCCGGGACCCTTCTTCAGCTCCGGGGTGCTCGGCGCGCTCACGGTGCTGGAGGCCGGCAGCGAGGCGCAGCGCCGCGCGATCCTGCCCGCCGTCGCCAGCGGCGAGACGGTGCTGTCGGTCGCCATCACCGAGCCGAACGCCTCGTGGGGCGCGCCCGGCATCACGCTGCACGCGCCGCGCGCCGACGGCCACTATCGCCTGGACGGCGCCAAGGTGTTCGTCAGCGATGCCACCGAGGCGACGCACCTGATCGTCGCCGCCCGCACGGGCGCCCAGCCGGAGGACATCAGCCTGCTGCTGGTGGACGCGCGTGCGCGGGGCGTTCACGCCCGCCGCCTGCCGGGCCTGCTCGCGGGGCAGTGCGAGGTGACGTTCGACGGCGTCGCGGTCGAGACGGCGGGCCTGCTGGGCGAGCGGGAGAACCGCGGCTGGGCGGCGCTGGAGCGCGCGCTGCTCCGCGCGCTGCCCGTGCTGTGCTCGTACATGGTGGGCGGCTGCCAGGCGGTGTTCGAGCTGTCGGTGGCCCACAGCCGCGAGCGCGTGCAGTTCGGCGTGCCGATCGGCCGCTTCCAGCGCGTGCAGGACCACGTCATTCGCCTGGTGAACCATCTCGACGCCGCGCGCTGGACCACCGCCGAGGCGCTGTGGAAGCTCGACGCGGGACATCAGGCGGCGGATGCCGTGCACATGGCGAAGGCGGTGAGCAGCGAGGCCTATCTGGAGGCGTGCAACGCCGCTCACGAGGTGCATGCCGGGCAGGGGAGCCTCGTCGAGTACGGCCTCGTGCCGCACACGCGGATGTCGCGCACGCTGTTCTCCTATCTCGGCGATCCGCGCTGGCACAAGCGGCGCATGGCCGACGTGCTGGAGTGGTGAGATGACGGCCGCGCGCGCCTTCGAGGGCGTCACCGTGCTGGAGCTCGGCCACTTCGTCGCCGTCCCGTGGGCCGGACAGATCCTCGCCGACGGCGGCGCGCACGTGATCAAGATCGAGCCGCGCGAGGGCGAGCCGAGCCGCCACATCGCCCCCCTCGCGCCCGGCGAGAGCCGCCACTTCGTCATCCGCAACCGCGGAAAGCACGCGCTGCCGCTCGAGCTGAAGCATCCGCACGCGCGCGAGATCCTCGATGCGCTGCTGAGCCGCGCGGACGTCGTCCTGTCCAACATGCGTCCCGGCCTCGCCGCCGAGCTCGGCCTCGAGTACGAGCAGCTCGCGCCGCGCCACCCGCGGCTGATCGTCGGCACCGTGACCGCCTTCGGCGCGCGCGGGCCCGACGCTCCCCTGGCCGGCATGGACCTGGTCGTCCAGGCGCGCAGCGGGCTCTTGGTCACCGGCGGCAAGGTGAAGGACGGCCTGCCGGCGACGGGCGAGTCACCGATCGCCGATTACATGGCCGCCTCGCTGCTCGCGTTCGGCGTGGCCTCTGCGCTCTACCGGCGCGAGCGCACCGGCCGCGGGGGGCGCGTGGACACCTCGCTGCTCATGGCGGCGCTCGCGCTGCAGAACAACTTGATGGTCCGCGTGGAAAACGTGGACGGGCCCCGCTACGCCGCGTTCGGCGAGTGGCTCACGCAGGCCCGGCGCGATGGCGTGCCGTTCGCGGAGCAGGCCGAGCGCATGCCGCGCAACCGGCCGGTCGCGATGACGGCGATCTACTACCGCACGTACGCGACGAAGGACGCCGCGCTCGCCGTCGCCTGCGGAAGCCCATCGCTGCGCCGGCGCTTCATCGAGGCGCTCGGGCTCAAGGATGCGGCGCTCACCGGCACCGTGCCCGACCTCGACGGCCACTACGACGCGCTCAAGCGTTCGGCGGACGCGGTGGTGGCGTCACGCACCACGGCCGAGTGGCGCGAGATCATGGCGAAGGCCGGCGTGCCGGCCAGCGGCGTCGCCCTACCGCTCGAGATCCTCGACGACCCGCAGCCCGCGGCGAACAACGTGTTCCACCGCGCCGATCACCCGGTGCTGGGGCCGGTCACCGTGCTCGGCCCGGCCGTGCGACTGTCCGACGACGGCTTCGTCGCGGGGCCGCCCACGCCTCCGTTCGGCAGCGAGGTGCAGGCCATCTTGGAGTGGGCGGGCTTCGCTCCCGCCGACGTCAAGCGGTTCCTCGACGGCGGCGCGGTGACGCCGGCGATCTAGACGAGGGGAGGCAGGGCCATGCGCAAGACCATCGCCCTGGCCGCGCTGGTCGCGGCCGCGACGACCGGCTGGCCCGGCGTCGCATCGGCGGATCGCGCTCGCGTGGCGGCGGTCGTCAACGGTGACGTCATCACGACCGACGACGTGACTGAAGCCATCGCCATGGGGGGCGAGCAGCCCCAGGCTGGCGCGCCGGCCGACGAGGCGCTCCGCACACGGTGGCTGCGCTTGCTGATCCAGAGCCGGCTGCTGTCGCAGGAGGCCGATCGCCAGAGAATTACCGTGAGCGACGCCGAGGTCGCCGGCGAGATCGTCGTCCAGATGGCGCGCGCCGGCGCGACGAGCGAGCGGGAGCTCACGGAGCTCCTCACGGCTCGGGGCGTGAAGCTGGAATCGTTCAAGACGTTCACGCGCACCCCCCTCAAGGAAGCCAAGCTCCTTCGACTCAAGATCGCTCGCGGGATCTCGATCGGCGACGCGGAGGTCCAGGCGGCCCTCGAGGCGAACCGGCCCAACCTCGAGATCGGACTCTCCTATCGCGTGCGCCGGATGGTCATCGCCCCGGCCGCGGACACCGAGGCCGCCTGGGAGGCCAGCCGACTTCGCGCGGAGGCCGTCCACGCCGACCTGGCGTCGGGGCGTGACGTCGCCGGCGCTGACCTCGGGGTGCTGAGGCGGGGCGAGAGTCCCGCGGATCTCGAGGCGGAGATCGGGCGCCTGGCTCCGGGCGAGACGGCGAGGCCGTATCGCGCCAAGGATGGCTACCACATCGTTCGCCTGGAAGAACGGGAGGCGCTGTCCCCCGAGGCGCTCCGCTTTCTCCGTCCCCACCTCCGCGAGGTCATCCACCGGCGGACGGTCGATGAGCGGTGTGCGGCCTTGGTTCGCGAGCTGCGGCAGCGCGCCGTCATCCAGATGCCCGGGGACGAGGCGATTCCGCCGCCAGGCGTCGCGCCCAGGCCCACGACGCTTGGCGCGTATCGGGAGGCGATGCGGGACAGGATTGCGCCCTTCTACGTGTACCCCTGCGTCAAGAACAGTACGACGTCGGTCTGCGAGTACAAGGCGGCCCAGGTGCTCGTCACCGCTCGGCTGCACGTGGACGGGCGCCTGGCCGGCGTCACCGTCGAGCGGTCGTCCGGCATACCGATCTATGACCACCACGCCACCAACGCCGTGAAGCTCGCGTCACCGTTCGACCCGATTCCCGACGACCTGCGAGTGACCGGCGCTCCGGCGAGCATCAGCCTGCGCTTCGACTACATCGTCGACACCCGCGCGCTCCTCGTGCGGTAGCGACGCCGCCGGGCGCGCGCCTGCGGTATCCTGAGCGGCGTCACCATGAAAACCATGGGCGTGCTCGGCGGCATCAGCCCGCAGGCGACGATGGACTTCGAGACGCGCGTGCACCGCGTCTCGCAGCGGCTGATCCCACAAGACAGGAACTACGGCTATCCACCGATGGTCGTCTGGTACCACCGGCGCCTGCCCATGAAGGTCGGCGACGACGGCCGCCCGCTGGTGCCGCGCGAGATCGATCCGCAGCTCGTGAAAGCGGCGGGATGGCTGGGCCAGGGTGTCGACTTCCTGGTGATCCCGTGCAACTCCGCGCACGTCGGGCTCCAGCAAATCGCCGCGGCGGCCGGCCGCCCGGTGCTGAGCATGATCGACCTCGTGGTGCAGGACGTCGTGCGGCGCGGCTGGCGGAGCGCCGGCGTGCTGGGCTTCGGCGGCGCGCCCGCGCTCTACGTCGATCCGCTGCGTGCGCGGGGCATCCGCTGCGAGGCGATCGACGCCACGCGACAGGCGTCACTCGACGCCGCGATCCTGACGCTGATGGAAGGCCGCGAGGGCCCGGCGGAAAGCGAGACGGCGCGCGTGGCCGTGGAGACCGTGCGCGGGCGCGGTGTGGACGGCGTGGTGCTGGGCTGCACGGAGATCCCGCTGCTGCTCGGCGAGGACGCCGAGGCCAAGGACCTCGTCAACCCGGTGGCCTTGCTCGCCGAGGCGGCGGTACGCGCCGCGCTCGGCGAGCCGGCCGGGAGCCCGCTCGGCTAGACCTTGCGGACGTTGGCCGCCTGCAGCCCCTTGGGGCCGCGGGTGACCTCGAACTCGACCTGATCGCCCTCAGCCAGGCTCTTGAAGCCCTGTGCGGCGATCGCGCTGAAGTGGACGAAGACGTCCTCTCCGCCTTCCTGCGTGATGAACCCGAAACCCTTCGCGTCGTTGAACCACTTCACTCGTCCCTGAGCCATGTGCGTACGACCATCCTATCTGCGGGGGGTTACCCCGATGTTCCCGCCGAAGCGGGTTGAGCCCTCACCATTTGGGGAGGGGAAGAGGGGAACCCTCCGAGGGT
>Ga0137394_10004487_pt1 | contig 10589 bp, 10 predicted proteins | sample czobulk116metaG_FD_108278 | JGI IMG/M metagenome (GOLD analysis project Ga0137394, IMG submission 108278) | Vadose zone soil microbial communities from Angelo Coast Range Reserve, California, USA - czobulk1.16 metaG | ecosystem: Environmental > Terrestrial > Soil > Vadose zone | place: USA... | reverse complement strand
GGCGAGAGCCGCGAGGGCGCGGCGCGCTTCGCCGCCGGCGCCGGCCGGCACGGCGTGTTCTGATTCGAGGAGCGCCACGGGTTCCCCGGGGCGCTCCGAGCGTCGGGGGGTGTGGGGGCCATGTCGGGGCCCCCACTTTCAGATGACGCGCTCAGCGCTGGATCCGCTCGAGCCACCAGTGGACGACGCCCGAGCCGGCCAGCACGACCATGCCCAGGATCACCCAGTGGATCTCACCGCTCGGCTCGGTGTTGCGATAGTGCACCAACCCCACCACGATCAGCGCGCAGCCGAGCACGGCGGCGGCGTTGCGCGCCCCGCGCGCGTACTTCAGCCACGCCGGCTGCGAGCCGCCCACCGAGAACGCGACGGCGAGGAGGACGATGGCGGCGACGCCGACGCCGCCGGTGAGCAAGCCGAGCGCCCACATCGCGGTCGTCTGGGCGGCCGTTTCGAGAGGACCCATCCAGAGCAGGTGGGCGACGAGCCAGAACCCGACGATCCCCAGCGCGACGATGCCGAGGGCGCGCGCCATGGCGCGGATTCTATCATCCGGCTCCGCGCACCGACCTGATACGATCCGGCCGATGATCGTGCACGGTCACGATCGCAGCACCGCCGCCGCGCGCTCGCGGCCCGTGCTCGTCGTCACCCTCGTGCTGACCGGCACCATGATGGTCGTCGAGTTCGTCGCCGGCCTGTGGACGGGCAGCCTCGCCCTGCTGGCCGATGCGGGCCACATGCTGACCGACGCCACCGCGCTCGGGCTGGCGCTGATCGCCGCGTGGCTCGCCGCGCGCCCGCCGACGCCGGCCAAGACGTACGGCTATTACCGCGCCGAGATCCTCGCCGCGCTGGCCAACGCGCTGCTGTTGTTCGCGGTGGCGGGCTCGATCCTCGTCGAGGCCTGGCACCGCGTGCGCGTGCCCGCGCCGGTGCTGGCGGGACCGATGGCGGCGGTGGCCGCGCTCGGCCTGGGCGTCAACCTGCTCTCTGCCTGGCTCCTGCACCGCGGCGCGCGCGAGAGCCTGACCGTGCGCGCGGCCTATCTGGAGGTGCTCGGCGACGCGCTGTCGTCGGTGGCCGCGCTCGTCGCCGCCGGCGTCCTGGTCACCACCGGCTGGACGGGCGCCGACCCGCTCGCCAGCGCGGTGATCGTGCTCCTCATCGTGCCGCGCACGTGGAGCCTGCTGCGCCAGGCGGTGAACGTGCTGTTGGAGGGCACGCCCGCGCACCTCTCGCTGATCGAGATCGAGCAGGCGATCACGCGCGTGGACGGCGTGCGCCGCCTGCACGACCTGCACGTGTGGACGCTGACCTCCGGCCGCGAGGCCATGAGCGCGCACGTGGTGGTGGACGACGTCCGTGAGAGCGAGCGGTTGTTGCAGTCGCTGCACGCGGTGCTGCACACGCGCTTCGGCATCGACCACACGACGATCCAGCTCGAGACGGCGCCGCCGGAGGTGCTGCGGATCAAGGCGCCGGAGGGGTAGGGGTCGGAGCTACTGCGCGCGGTAGGACGCCACGGTGCTGAAGGCGTGCCGCCGCACCATCTTCGCCATCCGCGGCCGCGTCGCCTCGATCCTCACGTGCGTCACGTATTCCGTGACGGTCATCTCCATCTGCTCGGCGAACACGCTGGCCAGACGACCGGACGACAGGCCGAGGGCCGCCGCGATGGCCTCGAGCGTGGTGTGGCCGTGGTGCTCGCACACGTGCGCGAGCACGCGGGGCACGGGGCCGGCGAAGCGACGGACGTCGGCGTGGCGGACGCCGAAGGCCTCGACGATCGCGCAGAGCAGGGCGTCGAAGTCCGGGCGCCGCGGGTCGGCCACGACGATGGGCGCCGCCACCGACCGGGCACGGACGACGGCCGCCTCCGCGTCGTCGGTCACCACGACGACGTCGGGCCGCGTCCGCGCGAGCACGGCGAGCGCGGCGACCGTGTCGCCGACCGCGTCCACGCGGCCCCGCGTGCGCAGCGCCACGGCCAGGCTGGCGCGGAACGCGGGATCGGCGCTGATGATCAGCGCGTGCGGCAGCGCGCCTGAGCGGCCGGCCGGCGACTCGACGGCCCCCGCGTGCTCGGTCAGCCGGTGGAGGATCTGCTGCAACTCCGCCACGTTGAACGGCTTGGTGAGATAGTCGCAGGCGCCAAGCCGCAGCGCCTCCAGCGCCGTCACGGAGTCGTTCACGGCGCTCACCATCACCACGTTGGTCTCGATGCCCAGCCGCTTCAGCGCGGCGAGCACGCCGAGGCCGCTCAGCCCGGGCATGAGCATGTCGAGCAGCACGACGTCGACCGTGCGGTGCTGCAGGACGTCGAGGGCGGCGCGTCCGTCGGGGGCGGTCAGGAGCTCGTAGCGGGTCTCGAGGATCGCCTGGTAGAGACCGACGACTCGGGGGTCGTCGTCCACGGCCAAGACTACTGGGCGGATAGTCATCGGCCTCCTGACTATAGCAAGTCTTCGGGGGGCTGCGCAGGGGGTATATTTGGTACCCCATGGCTACCATGAACAGGCTCACCGACCGCGCGATCGTGCTCAAGCCGGAAGACGACGTGGCCGTCGCCAAGGCGCCGCTGGAGAAAGGCGCCGTGTTCGAGGACGGCGCCGCGCGCATCGAGGCGCGCCAGGACATCAAGCCCGGCCACAAGATCGCGCGGCGCGAGGTCCGTCGCGGCCAGCCCGTGCGGCGCTACGGGCAGGTCATCGGCTTCGCCACGCAAGACATCGCCGTCGGCGAGCACGTGCACACGCACAACCTCGACATCGGCGAGCTGTCGGCCGACCGCTACGAGGTGGGCGTGGACGTGCGGCCGGTGGACTTCTACCCGGCCGGCCAGATGCGCTACTTCGACGGCTACCAGCGCGAGGACGGCCGCGTCGGCACGCGTAACTACGTCGCCATCATCTCCGGCGTCAACTGCTCGGCCAGCGTCAGCCAGTTCGTGAAGGACAAGTTCCGCGACGTCCAGCGCGAGTTTCCAAACATCGACGGCGTGCTGGCCGTCACCCACAAGTCGGGCTGCGGCACCAAGCTGTTCGGCGAGGACCACCTGGCCCTGCAGCGCGTGCTGGCCGGCTACGCCAAGCACCCCAACGTGGCCGCCTACATCCTGATCGGCCTGGGCTGCGAGGTGAACCAGGCCGCGGTGATGGTCGAGCGCCAGAAGATGGGCGTGCCCGGCCATCCCGAGCGCAAGCCGTTCCTCGTCAACATCCAGGAAGCGGGCGGGATCCGAAAGACCGTCGAGCGCGCGGTGGCCGAGGTGGCCAAGCTGCTGCCGATCGCCAACGACGTCAGGCGCACGAAGCAGCCGGTGTCCGAGATCTGCCTCGCGACCAACTGCGGCGGCTCGGACGCCAACTCCGGCATGACGGCCAACCCGGCGCTCGGCTGGGCGGTCGACGAGCTCGTGAAGTACGGCGGCACCGGCGTGCTGGCGGAGACGCCGGAGATCTACGGCGCCGAGCACCTGCTCATTCGCCGCGCGATCAATGACGGCGTCGCCAAGAAGCTCATTGATCGGTACAAATGGTGGGAATGGTATTGCCGTGGGATCGAAGCCATGGATAACAATCCAGCTCCTGGAAACAAGGCTGGCGGAATAACCACCGTCTTCGAAAAGTCGTTGGGCGGCGTCACCAAGGGCGGCACCACGCCGATGATGGACGTCTTCATGTACGGCGAGCCCATCACCACGCGCGGCTTCGTCTTCATGGACACGCCCGGCCACGACCCGGTCTCGATCACCGGTCTGGTCGCCGGCGGCTGCAACCTCATCTGCTTCACGACGGGCCGCGGCTCGGTCTTCGGCTGCAAGCCCGTGCCCTCGATCAAGCTGGCGACCAACTCGCTCATGTACCGTCACATGGCAGAGGACATGGACATCAACTGCGGCGTGATCCTCGAGGGTACGCCGCTGCCCACGGTCGGCCGGCAGATCTTCGAGGAGATCGTCGCCGTCGCCTCCGGCAAGAAATCGAAGAGCGAGCTCAGCGGCGTCGGCGAGGAAGAGTTCGCGCCCTGGATCATCGGCCCGGTGATGTAATCTCGCCGACGACGGCGGCGACGGCGTGCTGCTGTGACGTCGCCGGTCCGCTCAGGACGCGGCGGCGAGCTTGCGCTCGACCATCGCGCACAGTGCCGCGACCGTCACCAGACCGAAGAGCGCCGCTGGCGTGACCCGTTCGAAGAACCAGGCGAGGTCGAAGCGCCGGCTGACGATCCAGCGGCTCGTGGGCGCAGGCAGCGCGACCGACAGCGTGCTCACGATTGGATGACGGTGACGACGAGGCCGATCGCGGCCAGGATGTTACCGACCCGCACGCATTCCTTCTCGGGGCCGATCTTCACGACCGCCTTGCCCGTGTTGTGGACCTGCCAGGCGATCTCCCAGCCCTCGGACTCGCTGCAGGCGATGGCCTTCTGCAGCTGCTTCACGACCTGCTCGAAGGTGTGACAGTCGCAGTTGTGCAGGACGGTCATCCACGGCGGGGCGACTTCCGTCTCCGTCCCGCTGATTTCCTCGACCTCGGGGGTCGGCAGGGTCCGCTCGACCATGGGGTGATTCTACCGCCACGGATCAACCTCGCGGCCGCGCCCGACCTCCCTCAGCACCTCGCGCGCGATCAGGAACTTCATGATCTCGTCCGATCCCGCACCGATGCGCAGCAGCCGCGCGTTGCGGAAGATCTGCTGGACGGGAAAGTCGCTCGTGTAGCCGATGCCGCCCAGCACCTGCATGGCGTGGTCGACGATTTTCCACACGTTCTCGGCCACGACCAGCTTGGTCACGGCCGACTCGCGCTGCGCGGAGAGCCCCGCCTCGATCATCTTGGCCGTCCGGTAGGTCACCTGGCGGGCGGCGTCGAGCGCCGCGTACATCTCGGCGATCTTGAACGACACGCCCTCGAACATCGCGATGGGCTGCTTGAACTGCACGCGCTTGGTCGCGTACTCCGCGGCCACCTCGAGCGCGCGGCGCGCGCTCCCGAGCGCGGCCATGCAGTAGGTCACGCGCTCGGTGTCCAGCTCGTCCATGAGCACCTGCCAGCCGCCGTCGAGCGGGCCGAGCAGGGCGTCGTCGGGCACCTCCACGTCGTGGAGGTCGAGCCAGACGTTGTCGATGATGTCGCCCATCAGCGCCTCGTCGATCTGGCGCCGGATCCGCACGCCGGGCGCGTCCATCGGCACGATGAAGGTGGACATGCCCTTGTGCGGATGCGTGGACGCATCCGTGATGGCGAACAGCGTCAGGTAGTCGGCGAGGCCGCCGCCGGTGATGAAGCGCTTCTGTCCGTTGATCACCCAGCGGTCGCCGCGGCGCGCGGCGCGCGTCTCCATTCGCGAGGTGTCGCTGCCGATCTGCGGCTCGGTGATGGCCAGCGCGGCCAGCTCCTCGCCGCGCAGCCGCGGCGGGATGTGGCGCCGCTTCTGCGCCTCGGTGCCGTAGCGCAGGATGGAGACGGTGCCGAGCGTGAGCGAGACGGAGCGGATCGTGTCGCCGGGATGGCCGGCGGCGGCCAGCTCCTCGTCGATCAGGCACTCGGCGACGACGCCGCGGCCGTTGCCGCCGTAGGTCTCCGGGTAGAGGGCGCCGAGCATGCCGCCCTCGCCCAGCAGCTTCAGATAGGACTTCGCGAGGGCGCGGAGCCGCTCGCGCCGCTCCGCGCCCTCGTACGTCGCCTTGATCGCCTTGACCTCGCGCTGCGCGGCCGCCGCCTGCGGCGCGACCTCGCGCTGGGCGAAGGCGCGCGCCTGCTGCGCGACGGCCTGCTCCTCCTTCGTATAGAGGAACGTCTGGCCCGCCGACACCGACCAGCCGGCGGGCATGGTGAGGTCGTCGGGCGTGACCGCGCGGAACGGCTCGAACTCGGGGCTCATGGCGTCATGGCAGATGCGCCTCGCCCAGCGCGCCGGATGCGCGCAGGGCGGCGATGCGGGCCGGATCGTACTCCAGCAGCGTGCGGAGGATCTCGTCGGTGTGCTGGCCCAGGGCGGGCGCCGGGGTGAGGTTGGGCGCGGCGCCCTCCGTCTTCACGGGCGTGCCGACCTCGCGCAGGACGCCGAAGCGCGGATGCTTGACCTCGACGATCATGTCGCGCGCGGCGACCTGCTCGTCGGCGAGCGCCTGGGCGACGGTGTTCACCGGCGCGCACGGGACGCGGCCGCGCAGACGCGCCAGCCATTCGGAGGTGGTGAGCTCGGCGAAGCGCGCTTTGAGGAGCGGCACCAGCACCGCCTTGTGGGCGAGCCGGTCCGCGAAGGTGGCGAAGCGCGGGTCGCGCGCGACCGCGGGCAGCTCCATCGCCTGCACGAGGCCCGTCCAGAACTTCTCCTTGTTGCAGAAGACGACGATCCAGCCGTCGCGCGTGGGGAAATTCTGCGCGGGCACGATGGACTGGTGGCCGGAGTCCTCGACCCGCGCCGGCTGCCAGTCGCGATTCAGCGTCCAGATCGCGTAGTAGGACAGCATGCTGACCGCGGTGTCGAGCAGCGACATCTCGATGTCGCGTCCGACGCCGGTGCGCTGCGCGTCCCAGAGCCCGGCCAGCAGCGCGGCCATCGACGCGTAGCCGCCCGCGAAGTCCACCACCGACACGCCGCACTTGCCGGGGGGACCGTCCGGCTCGCCGGACACCGACATCCAGCCCGCGTAGCCCTGGATCAGGTAGTCGAACGCCGGCTCGGCCGCGCGCGGGCCCGTGCGCCCGAAGCCGGAGAGCGAGCAGCACACGAGCGCCGGGTTCACGTCCCTCAGCGCCGCGTAGGTGACACCGAGCCGCTCGGGCAGATCACCGCGCAGGTTGTTGTAGACGGCGTGGGAGACGCGGGCGAGGTCGCGCAGCACCGCGCGGCCCTCGGGGTGCTCGAGGTCGAGCGTGATCGACTTCTTGCCGCGGTTGAACGACTGGAAGTAGAGCGAGTCGTCCTCGCCCGCGTAGGGGCCGACCTGGCGCGCGACGTCGCCGCCGACGCCGGGGTCCTCGATCTTGATGATCTCGGCGCCGAGGTCGGCGAGGAGCTGGGTGCCGAAGGGGCCGGCGCCGAACTGCGACACGGTGAGGACGCGGAGGCCGTGCAGAGGAGCACGCGTCATGCGGGATATGTGCCCTCGCCCAGGGTCGCGTGATTCTTCTTGGGCAAGAGCGCCGTGCGCTTGAACGTCATCACGCGCTCGCCGCGCTGGTTGCTCACGCGCGTCTCCACGGTGACGGTGCCGCGGTCGCCGTGCTTGGACTCGCGCGTGTCGAGAACGGTCGACTCCGAGTAGAGCGTGTCGCCGATGAACGTCGGCGCCTCGTGGGTGATCTTCTCGATCTCGAGGTTCGCGATGGCCTTGCCCGACACGTCGGCCACCGTCATGCCGATGCCGATCGAGAACACCAGCGGCCCCAGCACGAGGCGCTGGCCGTGCTGGGTGTGCGTCGCCGCGTAGTGCGCATCGCTGTGGACGGGATGCTGGTTCATCGTCAGCAGGGCGAACCAGGTGCAGTCCGCCTCGTTGATCGTGCGGCCCGGCCAGTGCTTGATGACTTCGCCGATCTTGAACTCCTCGAAGTACCGGCCGTAGGCCATCAGCGCGGCGCCTCCTCGGGCGCGGCCGCGAGCAGCGCGGCGGCGTCGCGATAGTAGCGCTCGACGGGAAACTCCGTCGTGTAGCCATAGCCGCCGTGGATCCGCATCGACTCGAGGGTGACGGCCACGGTGGCCTCGACGGCGAACCGGCGCGCGCGCCGCGCCGCGCCGCCGCCGTCCGCCGTCGCCACCCGCGCCGCCGCGTCGCCCACGAGGAGCCGCGCGGCGGTCAGCCGCGTCGCCATGTCGGCGAGCTTGAGCTGCACGGCCTGGTGCTGGCAGATCGCCTTGCCGAACGTGCTGCGCTGCTGCGAGTAGCGCAGCGCCGCCTCGAACGCCGCCTGGCCGAGGCCCACGGCGACGGCGCCGAGGCCGAGATCCACCACGGCGAGGAGCCTGGGCGCCGACGACGAGGGCTGGACCGCCGGAAGCCGGACGCCGCGCAGCGCGATCACCGCCGGCGGCGCGCCCCGCACGCCGAGATCGGGCGCGGCCGCGGCGACCGTCACGCCGGCCAGCGACGCGGGGACGAGCCACCACGCGGTGCCGTCGGCGAGGGTGAGCGCGAGGAAGCCGGCGCGGGCGGCGTGGGCAATGGGCGCCGTCGCTCCGTCGAGAATGCACGCAGCACCCTCCCGCCGCGTGAGAGCGGCGGGAATCGGCACGACGGCGGCGAGCGTTTCCGCCCGGCCGAGGGCGGGCAGGTGCCGGGCCGCGTCGCCGCCCGCGATGCCGAGCGCGAAGGCGACGCCGCCCTGCGCCACGGCCAGCAGCGCGGGCGCCGCCCAGACGCGGGCGACCTCCTCGATCACCATCGTCCACGTCGCGGGGTCGAGGCCGAGGCCGCCGTGGGCCGGCGGCACCAGCGCCGCGAAGACGCCGAGGTCGGCCAGCTCGGCGACGATCTCGTCGGGCACGCGGCCCTCGCGGTCGTGCTCGGCGGCCACCGGCGCCAGGCTCTTCTCCACGACCTGACGCACGGCCAGCAGCATGCGCCGCCGCTCCTCGGGCTCGCCGTTGCGCGAGACGAGCCCGCCGCCGCGCTCGCCGTGCCGCTCGACGAGCTGACGCGCGATGATCGTGCGCTGGATCTCGTTGGTGCCCTCGCCGATGATCATCAGCGGCGTGTCGCGGTAGCAGCGCTCGATGGCCAGCGCGGTGGAGGTGCCACAGAGGCGGACGGCGTCGAGCGCGACCTCGTGCGCCGTCTCCGACGCGAAGAGCTTGGCCATGCCCGCCTCGAGGTCGCACCGCTCCGCGCGGTCCTTCATCCCGGCCGCCCAGTACGTCAGCAGCCGCGCCGCGTCGACGCGCGCGGCCATGTCGTCGAGGCGCGGCGCGGAGGCGCCCCGCGCGGCCGCCTCCTCGAACGCCGCCCGGGCCACCCCGACCGCGCGCGCCGCGATGTTGATGCGTCCGGCTTCGAGCCCGCTCATGACCTGGCCGAAGCCGCGGCCCTCGACGCCGCCGACGAGATTGGCGGCAGGGCAGGCGAAGTCCTCGAACAACAGCTCGGCGGTGTCCACGCCCTTGTAGCCGAGCTTGCCGATCGACTTCACCACCGTGAGACCGGCGCCGCCCTTCTCGACGATGAAGCACGACATGCCCCGGTGGCGCGGCTGCGCGCCGGCCTCGGTGACGGCGAGCAGCGCGAAGGTGTTGCCCTCGCGGCCGTTGGTCACGAACATCTTCGTGCCGCTGATGCGGTACTCCTCCCCGACCCGGCGCGCCCGCGTGAGGATCGCCTGCACGTCGGAGCCGGCGTGCGGCTCGGTGAGGCAGAGGCCACCGCGCGCCTCGCCGGCGGCGAAGCGGGGCAGCAGGCGCCCGCGCTGCTCCTCGGTGCCGTGGTGGAGCACGATCAGCGCGGCCATCGTGTGGCTGTTGATCACGCCGGCCAGCGACATCCAGCCGCGGCACAGCTCCTCGATCACGCGCGCGTACGTGGTGACGTCGAGGTCGAGGCCGCCGTACTCGCGCGGTACGAGGGCGCCGAAGAGACCGAGCTCGCGCATGCGCGCGACGAGCGCGTGCGGGTAGGCGTCGGCGTGCTCGAGGGCCGCCGCAGCCGGCCGCACCTCCTGCTCGACGAAGCGCCGCACGACCCCGACGACGCTAGGCTCCGGGTTCATCGCGAGTGGGATAGTACAATGCCCCGATGCCTCTCGACGACCTGGTGCTTGGACTCCAGCGTTTCGTCGACCGCCTGATCCGGCGCGCGCGACGCGGGCGCGCGCCCACGGCCGGGCGCCGGCGGTTGCTCGTCGTGCAGATCGACGGGCTCTCGCGCGACGTCCTCGAGCGGGCGCTGGCCGACGGCCGCATGCCGTTCGTGCGGAGGCTCATCGAGCGTCGCGGCTGGTTGGTGCACCCGCTGTTCGTCGGGCTGCCGTCGTCGACCCCCGCCTTCCAGATGGCCACCATGTACGGCGTGCGGCCCGACATCCCCGGCTTTCACTATCATCAGAAGCGCCGGCGCGAGGACGTGTACTTCCCGCGTGCGGGTGACGCCGCCCACGTCGAGCGCGAGCAGGCGGCCGGGCGGCGCGGCATCCTCGAGGGCGGCGCGAGCTACGGCTGCGTGTTCACCGGCGGCGCCGTGGACAACCTCTTCACGTTCGCGATCCTGAAGCGGCCGACGGGCAGCGGCCTCCTGGCCGCGCTCTCCGCCGCCGTCGTGCTGGCGTGGGTGATCGTGAAGAGCACGCTGATCACCGCCGTCGAGCTCATGCGTGCCCTGCTGCGGCTGCTCGCCGATCCCGTGGGGGAGTGGGCACGCGGCTGGAAGTGGCTGGCCATCAAGGTCGGCCTCTCGGTGTGGGTGCGCGAGCTGTTCACGCTCGCCGTCTCGCGCGACCTGTACGCCGGGGTGCCCGCCGTCTACGTCAACTTCCTCGACTACGACGTCGTCTCGCACGCCTACGGGCCGCGCCATCGGCGCGCGATCCGCTCGCTGCGCCGCCTCGATGCTTCGATCCAGCAGCTCTGGCGTGTCTGCCGCCGCG
>Ga0137394_10004486_pt1 | contig 10590 bp, 7 predicted proteins | sample czobulk116metaG_FD_108278 | JGI IMG/M metagenome (GOLD analysis project Ga0137394, IMG submission 108278) | Vadose zone soil microbial communities from Angelo Coast Range Reserve, California, USA - czobulk1.16 metaG | ecosystem: Environmental > Terrestrial > Soil > Vadose zone | place: USA... | reverse complement strand
TACCGTGCCGTCTCCCGCAGCCGCCGCCGGAAATCGGCGATGAAGTTCCCCTGCAGCCAGCGGTGCTTCCACGCCTTTACGGCCAGCCACAGCGCTGCCACCACGCCCAGCGCCACCAGATACGGCCACCGCGGCCGGCCCGGCCGATCGAGCGCGACCAGCACCAGCGCGAGCGCAACCCATGCTGCCATCGGGTTGTGCTCCTTCCGCAGGGCGCGGCGGAAATCCCACGACCGCGTCGAACGCGCCGCCGCCGGGCGCAGCCGCGGCCAGAACCGTGGCACGCGTGCGCACCACGCGTCGTAAGCGGCTCCGAATCGCTCGTGCAGGAAGTGCTCCTCTGCCGCGATGATCGCGCGGTACTGCACCGCGAACAGCGCCACCACGATGCACAGCAACCGCACGTCGTGGGCGATCAGGCAGAGGCCGAGCGTGATCCCGAAGTTCCCGAGATAGAGCGGATTGCGCGTGAGCGCGTAGGGACCGGAGGTATTCAGCTCCGTCGCGATCAGCTTCTCGTTCTGTCCCGACGTACCGTCCGGGACTTGTCCCAGCACCCAGGCCCGCAGCGCCTGCGCGGCGAAGCAAAGCGCGAGACCCGAGACCAACCATGCAGACGACGCCGGACCGCGGCTCTGCCAAAGCAACGGCACGGCCACCATCGCGAGCAACACCGGCGTGAAGCTCCTCCACCTGAACAGCAGCCGGCCAGCCCGCTCCAGCATCGGCGGGCGTGCGTATCAGGAGAACCGCCGTGCTACAAGTCGCCCGTGACGGAGTATCGGCGTCTTCTCGCCTCTTTGCGGCCGCACCTCCGGCTGCTTTCCGCCGCGATCCTGGCGATGGTCGTGCTCTCGGCCGCCACTGGCGCGTTCTCGTGGTTGGTGGGGCCGATGTTCCAGTTCGTCTTCAAGGGCGGCGCGCTGGACGCCGCGGCGCTGCGCAGCGCGCTCCCTTTCTTGCGCTCGCCCGAAGACATCTCCCGCGAGACCGTCCTGAAGGCGCTGCCCGCGTTGATCCTGCTGATCGCCGCGGTGCGCGGTTTCGCGTACTTCGGCCAGTTCTATTCGATGGGGATGCTCGGGCAGCGGGTGGTCGCCGACCTGCGGCTCGCGCTGCACGAGAAGCTGCTCCAGCTCCCGCCGGCGTTCTTCGCGCGCAGCGCCTCGGGCGATCTGCTGGCGCGATTCGCCAACGACGTGGCCGCGGTGGAGTTCGCGGTCACGTACGGGCTCGCCGCGTACCTGCGCGACGGCCTTCAAGTCCTGGTGCTGCTCGCCGTGTCGGTGGCCCTCGACTGGCGGCTGGCGCTGCTCGCGTTCGTGGCCGTGCCGCTCACGGTCGTGCCCATCGTCCGGTTCGCCCGGCGCCTGAAGAAGATCGCCACCCGCGGCCAGGCGCAGATCGGCAGCCTCTACACGCTCTTGCACGAGGCGCTACAGGGCGTGCGCATCGTGCAGTCGTTCGGCATGGAGGGCTACGAGCGCGACAAGTTCGCCGCGGAGCAGGACCGCTTTCTCGGCACCATGCGACGCAGCTTCTTCGTGCGAGCCATCTTCACGCCGACGCTGGAGATCATGGCGGCGATCGGGATCGCGGCCACCGTGGTGTTCGCCGCGCGTGCGGTGGCGGCGGGGAACCTCCAGCCGGACCGGGTGATCTCGCTCCTCGCCACCATCATCCTGCTCTACACGCCGCTCAAGTCCCTGGGCGGCACGGGCCAGGGCATCACGCAGGGCCTGGCCGGCGCGCGCCGACTCTGGGAGGTCCTCGACGAGCCCGTCGAGCCGGTGCCCGGCGCGGTCGAGCTGCCGACGTTCTCGCAGGAGATCCGCTTCGAGCGCGTCTCGTTCCGGTACCGCGCAGAGGGACCGTGGGTCCTGCGGAACGTGGACCTCCCGCTCCGGCGCGGGGAGGTGATCGCGCTCGTCGGTCCCTCGGGCGGCGGCAAGACCACCCTCCTGAACCTGCTCCCGCGCTTCGCCGATCCCGCGGACGGCCGCGTCACCCTCGACGGCCGCGACATCCGCGACGGCACCCTGAGATCGCTCCGCTCGCAGATCGCGCTGGTCGCCCAGGAGACTTTCCTCTTCAACGACACGGTGCGGGCGAACATCGCCTACGGGCTGCGCGACGTGCCACCGGAAAGGCTGGAGGGGGCGGCGAAGGCGGCGCGGGCGCACGAGTTCATCCGCGAGCTCCCCCGCGGCTACGACACCGTGGTGGGCGAGCGCGGCGTCACGCTCTCCGGAGGACAGCGCCAGCGGCTCGCGATCGCGCGGGCGCTGCTCAAGGACGCGCCGATCCTGCTGCTCGACGAGGCGACCAGCGCGCTGGACACGGAGAGCGAGCGCGAGGTCCAGAAGGCGCTCGACCGGCTGATGGAGCAGCGGACCTGCCTGGTGATCGCCCACCGGCTCTCGACCATACGGCACGCCACCCGCATTGCGGTCCTGGTGCAGGGCCGCCTGGCGGAGATGGGGACGCACGACGAGCTGCTGTCAAGACGGGGTGAATATGCGCGTCTGTATGAGCTGCAATTTGCCCCCCTGGATCACTTGCGGGAGCCGGCATAGAGGAGTACAGCAACCCCGATGGCTCCGCGCACGCCCACGAAGAAAGAGACGCTCCTCGGCTTCCTCGCGAGGGGCGTGGCGATGATCCATCTGGACGCGCGCCGGCCCGGTGTGATCGTCCCGCCGCAGTACGCGGACGACGCGCATCTGCGCCTGAACCTCAGTTACCGGTACTCGATCCCCGACATGGACATCTCCGACGAGCGCGTCCAGGCGACGCTCTCGTTCGGGGGCCGATCGTTCCACTGCGTCCTGCCCTGGGCGTCGGTGTTTGGAATCACCTGCCACGGCACCGGGGACGGCCAGGTGTGGCCGGAGGACCTGCCGGTCGAGGTGATGCACGCGACCTCGCGCCCTGCTTCCGAGCCGGAGGCGGATCTCCCGGCGCGGCGGAGACCGGCCCTTTCGGCGGTCGACGGCCTCAAGGAAGAGCCGCGCGAAGAGCCGGCGCGGGCGAACGAACCGGCGGCGCGGCCGCATCTACGGCTCGTCCGGTAGCAACAGGGGTTCTCCACTCCTTCCGGCACGGCCGATCGAGCTTGCGCAGCTCGCGCTCGAGCGATTCGAACAACCACCCGCATGCGTACCAGAACGGCGCGTAGTCCAGCCGCACGTAGCCGCGCACGTGCAGGCCTTTCAGGTATCGCCAAGGCACGTCGCCGATCAGGCGGTCGAGGAGCGAGGCGCTGCCGAACTCCAGGCCGTAGATGCCGAGCGTGTAGGCCAGCGAGCGCACGGCGCGGGGAACGCGGCGTGCGGCCAGCCGCTCGTGTAGCCGCTCGAGAAGAAGGCCTCCGGCGCCGTAGATCGGCAGCATCCAGAGATACGAATGTCCGCGGAGGCGGCGATCCCGCAGCCCGAAGGCCCCGGTCATCCCCGTGAACGCGACCTCCAGCGCCCAGCCCACGAAGCCATACGCGACGAATCGGCGGATCACCCATCATCATGGGGCAGCGGCTCGATTCGCAGCATCCGTCAGAGACCGGATGCGGCGGCCGCATCGCAGACGACCACAACCCGGCCGGAGGCCTTGAGCAGCCACTGCGCGGGACAGGCGACGAGATCCTCGGGTCCCTTCAGGGCACGCGCCAGCACGTCGGCCTTGGCCGGTCCGGACACTTGGAGCACCACCATGCGCGCCGTGACGATCAGGAACGGCACCATCGTGATGCGCTCGACCTTCGGCTCGACCTGCAGCGGAGCCGCGACGTGTCGGACAAGCTCGTCGTCGCCGCGCTCCGCGCTCGAGGAGACTCCGGCGAACAGCGAGCAGACGTGGCCGTCAGGGCCGAGACCGAGCGCCATGAAATCGAGCCTGGGCGGAGTCCCCAGCGTGTCGCGCAGGTCCTGCGCGCAGCGCCTCGCCTCGGCGTCGAGATCGGCAGCTTCGCCGCGCATGCGGTGTACACCCGCTACCTTGACGGAGCGCAACAGGCCCTGCTCCGCAGCGCGATAGTTCGACAGCTCGTGATCGGGCGGCACCGCCCGCTCGTCGGTGACGAAGACGTGCGTCTTCGCCCAAGGCACCTGATTGGCCGCGCGCAGTTTCGCGTACAGCGGCGGCGCCGTCGATCCTCCGGTGAGCGCCACCGCGGCCCTGTCCCGGGCGGCGGCGGCACCCGCGACGGCCTCGATGAACAGCTCGGCGGCCGCGGCGGCGACATCGGGAACGACGGCCACCTCGGTCATCGCGGGACCTGCGGGAGCAGGCGGGCCGCGGCTTGCGCGGCCTGGGCGTACAGCTCGTCGACGCCGTAGAGCAGGTTCAGCTCCAGCGCCAGGAGCCGCCCGGGCGTGTCCGCGGGAAGGCGGACGCGGTTGGCGCAGTAGCCGTCGTCGTCGCCCTTCACGTCGGCGTAGAGGATGCCCTTGTCCCGGCGCAACGTGAACGTGGCCGGCGGGGCGGTGAGCTCCAGCAGCTTGACCTGCCCCAATCCCATCGGCGCGGCTCGCGGAGTGGCGGTGCCGGTGTCTTCGGGCTCGGGCTCACCCTCGGCCTGGATCTGAATCTCAAGGCGCTTGATGCGCGACTGCAGCCAGCCGAGCAGGAGCAACCCTTCGGCGCCCACCGCGCCCGCGCAGACCACGCGCGCCTTGCGGATGTTGCCGCGGTGCTCCCGCAGGTTCGGCAGATCCAGGGTGTCCGCGGCCAGCGCCTGCCAGGGAAAGATCCGCGCCCAGGCGAGGTCGCCGATCGGGGCGCCCTTTGCCAGCAGCGAGGCCGTCTCCGCCAGATAGCCGGGCGGACGCGCTCCGGAGTCGATCACGATCCGGTCGGCCATTTCCACCGCGCGCTTCATGAGATCGCCGTGGGGCCGCCCGCCGAACACCACCACGCGGGGGAGGTCGGGGCGCAACAGGTTGGTCATGGCCGACTCGAGATGGCGCACGGCCCGTCCGGTCGCGGACAGCACCAGCCGCTCCAGCGTGATCGCGCCTCCCGATCGCACCACCGAGGCGCGCACGGTCAGCGACTCCTGCTCGACCGGCGCGTCGCCGATCATCACGATCAGCCGCGAGGGATGGATCGTGCCGGCCATCTCCAGCGCGGCCCTGGCCTTCTCGTACTGCTGCTCGTTGAAGTAGACCGCGATCAGGTTCAGCGTGCAGACGCTCTCCGGCGCGCGGCCGCCGCGCTCCCGCGTTTCCTGAAGGAGCCGCTCGATGCGGCCCAGGTCGAACCCGCTGTCGAACCGCAGGACGAGCTCGCCGGAATCCCCGGTGCGCGGCGCCGCGCCCGCCGAGATGGGCTCGCCGAAGTTCTCGCTCACAACCGCCTCCATGCGCGCCCGTCCTGGGCGAGGAGCTGGTCCGCCTCCGGTGGACCCCAGGTCCCGGCGCGGTAGGGGTTGGGCGGCGGGGACTCGGGGCTCTCGGTGACCTTGAGGATGCTGTCGGCGATCTTCCAGGCCGCCTCCACCTCGTCGCGCCGCGTGAACAGCGTCTGGTCGCCTCGCATCGCGTCGAGCAGGAGCCGCTCGTAGGCCTCGGGAGCGACGGCCCCGAACGTGGACCCGTACCGGAAGTCCATGCTGACGGTCCGCGGGCGGTAGCGCTCGCCGGGGACCTTCGCCGAGAACCGCAGCGCGATCCCTTCCTCCGGCTGCACGCGGATGACCAACTCGTTGGGCTGCGTCGCTCCCTCGCCGAACAGCGAATGCGGCAGCGGTTGGAAGTGGACCGCGATCTCGGTGGCGCGCTTGGGCATCCGCTTTCCGGAGCGGAGATAGAACGGGACGCCGTCCCAGCGCCAGGAGCGGACGCTGAGCCGCAGGCCCACGAAGGTGGGCGTGCGCGAGTCGGGCGCCACGTCCTTCTCTTCGTGGTAACCGGGCACGTCCTTGCCGCCGATCGATCCCGCCGTGTATTGGCCGAGGACGACGTTGCGGGCCACCTGCTCCGGCGTCTCGAAGGCCTCGACCGCGCGCAGCACCTTGGTTTTTTCCTCCCGCACCGCGTCCGCGTCGAACGCCACCGGCGGCTCCATCGAGGTCAGGCAGAGAAGCTGCAGCACGTGGTTCTGGATCATGTCCCGGAGGATCCCGGCCTCCTCGTAGTACCGGGCGCGCCCCTCGACCCCGAGATCCTCGCAGGCGGTGATCTGGACGTGGTCGACGAATCGCCGGTTCCAGATCGGCTCGAAGATGGAGTTGGCGAAGCGGAAGACCAACAGGTTCTGGACCGTCTCCTTGCCCAGGTAGTGATCGATGCGAAAGACCTGCCGCTCGTCGCAGGTCTCGAGCACCAGCCGGTTGAGGGCGCGCCCGCTGGCGAGGTCGTGCCCGAAGGGCTTCTCGATCACCACGCGCGTGAACCGGCTGTCGTTGGGCGGGTTGATCAGGCCGGCGCCCTTGAGCTGCTTGAGCAGGGTGGGAAAGGCGCTGGGCGGGGTGGCGAAGTAAAAGAGGCGGTTGCCGCGCGTGCCCCGGCTCTTGTCCAGCTCCTCGAGCGCGGCGCGCAGCCGCGCGAACGCGTTCGGATCGTCGAACGAGCCCGAGACGTAGCGCATGCCGTTGGCGAAGTCCGCCCAGATCTCCGCGTCGATGGGCTTGGTCCGCGAGAACTTGCCCACTGACTCGCGCATGCCGCGCACGAAGTCGTGCTGAGCGAGCTCGCTCTTGGCCATTCCGACGATCCCGAACGCCGCCGGCAGGTGGCCGGTGACGGCGAGGTTGTAGAGCGCGGGAACGAGCTTGCGGTGCGCGAGGTCCCCGGTGGCCCCGAAGATCACCACCGCGCACGGCTCCGGGATGGACTCGGCGCGCAGGCCCGCGCGCAGCGGGTTGGGGATCTCGTCGTGCTCCGAGGTGTACGGCATGTGTCACCCCTTCTTCACGGCGTGGCCGCCGAATTCGTTGCGCAGCGCAGCCTGGACCTTTGAACTGAACGATACCTCCTGGCGGGAGGCGATTCGCATCTCCAGGGCAAGGGTGATGATCGGCGCGGGCACGTTCTGCTCGAGCGCCGTCTGCACCGTCCAGCGCCCTTCCCCGCTGTCCTCGACGTAGCCGCGGATGCCGTCGAGACCTGGATCCTTCGAGAAAGCCTGCGCGAGCAGGTCCAGCAGCCAGGAGCGCACCACGCTGCCGTGCCGCCAGGCGTCGGCGATCCGGGGGAGATCGAGATGGCTGAAGGGAGAGGTCTTGAGGATCTCGAAGCCCTCCCCGTACGCGGTCATCAGCCCGTACTCGATCCCGTTGTGCACCATCTTGACATAGTGCCCGCTGCCCGCCGGCCCGGTGTGGATCAGGCCGCCTTCGGGCACCAGCGCCTTGAGGACCGGCTCGATGAAGGCGTAGGCCTCCGAGACGCCGCCGACCATCAGGCAGTAGCCGTTCTTCAGCCCCCAGATACCGCCGCTGATGCCCGCGTCGCAGAAGTGGATGCCGCGCTCGGCCAGCTCCTTCGCCCGCCGCTGCGAGTCCTTGTAGTAGGAGTCGCCGCCGTCCACGACCACGTCGCCCTTCTGCAGCCGGGCGGCCAGCGAGGTGATCAGCTCTTCGGTGATCCGCCCCGCCGGCACCATCGTCCAGCAGACGCGCGGCGGCCTGAGGGCGGCGATCACCTCGTCGAGCGTAGTCGCGGGCGCGGCGCCGATCGCGGCCAGCTCGGCTGCGCGGCGCGGATCGACGTCGTAGGCGACCACCTTGTGCCCGGCCTGCAGCAGCCGCTGCACCATGTTGCCGCCCATCCGTCCGAGACCCAGCATCGCGAGCTGCATGTCCGGTCCTACTTCCGCGAGATCAGATTTGCGGCCTGGCGCACGACGTCGACCACCTTCCCGGCGGCGGCGCGGTCCTCGACGTGGATGCGCAGGACGCGGCGGCCGTGCGCCTGCAGCACCTCGAGGTCGCCGCGGGCCTGGGCCGCGAACAGCGTCCCGAAGGAGTACGGCATGCCGGGGATCGGCAGATCCTCGCCGCCGTCGCTGGTGATCTGCAGGAACAGGCCGGTGTCGGGCCCGCCCTTGTGGATCTGGCCGGTGGAGTGGAGGAAGCGGGGTCCGAAGCCCGAGGTGCAGGCCATCTTCGTCGCGTCGCGGATGGCGCCCTGCACGCCGTGGAGCTTCTCCGCCAGCTCCTCGTCCTGCGGCATGTATGCTTGAAGACCCACATAGTCGCCCGGGTTTCCGAGGGCCAGGTGCGCGGCGATCCACCCTGCTGGCGATCCGGCGACGGCGCTCCCCAGCGTGCCCGCCGCCTTGCGAAGCACCTGGGCGTGATCCGCCAGCGCGAACAGCGCGAGCCCCTGGGAGCGGAGCGCCGGTTCCTCGGGAGCCAGCGTGCCTTTGGCCAGGAGGGCCTTCGTCTTCTCCTTGCTCTCGGCGACGTTGGGCTCGTCGAACGGATCGATCTCGAGCACCGCTCCCATCGCGGCCGTGGCGATCTCCCAGCGGAGGAACTCGCCGGCAATCTCGGCCGGGGCCGACAGCTTCCACTGCACGAGGGGGTGGCCCGCCTCGGCCAGGTAGCTCATGTCGTGCGCCTCGCTGGCGAGCGCCAGCGAGACGAACAGGCGATCGGCGCCGTAAGCGTCCTTCTTCCCGGGCGGCTCCCCGTCCACGGGGATGATCCCGCGCCCCTGCTTGCCGGTGCTCTCCGCCACCAGTTGCTCTAGCCAGGCCCCGAAGGGAGCGAGCTTGGGCGACAGGAGCAGGGTGAGCTTGTCCGCGCCTTTGCGGGCGAGGCCGCCGGCGACGGCCCCGAGCCGCACCGCGAGGTTCTCGTGGAGCGGGACGCGCGCGTGCGAGGCGAGGGCGACCCTCTCGGCCTGATCGACGAGCTGACCGACGTCGAGGCCAAGCAGCGCTGCCGGGACCAGTCCGAAGTAGCTGAGCGCGCTGTAGCGCCCGCCGATGTCGGAGGGGTTGACGAAGGTCCGCCGGAAGCCTTCCTGCGACGCGCGCTTCTGCAGCGGCGTGCCCTCGTCGGTGATGGCGACGAAGTTCTTCCCCTCGTCGACCTGGCTGCGGAAGTGACGGTAGAACGCGTCGACCTCCGTGGTGGTGCCGCTCTTCGAGCTGACCAGGAAGAGCGTCTTGCGCAGATCGAACCCGCGCGCGGCGGCGCGGACCGCATCCGGCGCGGTGGAGTCGAGCACGCGCAGGTCCAGCCCGCTCTCGCGCTTGCCGAGGATGCGCGCGATCACCTCCGGCGCGAGCGAGGAGCCGCCCATCCCCAGCAGGATGCAGTGCCGGAACTTCTGACTGGCTTCCTTGGCGAACGCGGTCAGCTCGGGCAGCCGCTCGCGCGCGAGCTCGGGAAGCTCGAGCCAGCCGAGGCGCGTCTTGGCCACGTTCTTCGCGCCCCAGAGCGAGGCGTCCTTCGCCCAGAGGCGCGAGGCGATCTTCTTCTCGCGGGCGATCTTCAGCCCCTCGGCCGCCTCGTCCTTGCGGCGGCCCGGGCTCTCGCGCAGCTGGGCCTTGCGAGCGAAGCCCTGCGCGGCCGAGCGGGCGGAGATGGCGTGGAGCAGCCCGTCGAGCGCCGTGCTGAAGAGGTCCAGCCCGTCGTCGGTCAGCTTCGCGCAGACGGCCTCGAGGTCGATGCCGACCTGCTGCAAGCGGGCGAGCTGGGCCCGCGCCTCGTCCACCGCCTCCAGGATGGTCTCGCCCGCCACCTTGCCGTGGTCATTGAACGCCTGCAGGGTCTGGAGCGGCATGGTGTTGACGGTGTCCCGCCCGATCAGCGGCTCGACGTAGAGCACGTCGCTGTAGGCCTTGTTCTTGGTTCCGGTGGACGCCCAGAGCGGCCGCTGCCGCGTGCCGCCCTTTGCCTCCAGCGCCTTCCAGCGCGGGGTGGCGATCGACCCGAGGTAGCGCTGGTACGCCTCTATCGCGTTGGCGTTGGCGATCTTGCCCTGCAGGTCCTTGACGCCCTTCTCCTCCAGCAGCTTGTCCACCGCGGTGTCCACGCGGCTGACGAAGAAGCTGGCCACGCTGTGGATCTGCGAGATGGGCAAACCCTGCCCGACGCGGTCCTCCAGGCCGGACATGTACGCGTCGATGACCTGATCGTAGACGCGCACGCTGAAGATCAGCGTGATGTTCACGTTGATCCCCGCCGCGGTCGCCTGGCGGATGGCGGGAATCCCCTCCGGGTTGGCGGGGATCTTGATGAAGACGTTGGGCCGGTCCACCGTCTTCCAGAAGCGCTTCGCCTCCGCCAGCGTGGCGGCGGTGTCGCGCGCGATGTAGGGCGAGACCTCGAGCGAGACGAACCCGTCGCGCCCTTGCAGCTTGTCGAAGAGGGGTCGGAAGACGTCGGCGGCGCTCTGCACGTCCCCGACGGCGATGGTCTCGTAGATCTCCATCGGGGACTTGCCGCGCTCGATCAGCGTCTTCAGCTCGTCGTCGTACTCGTCGGACTCGACGATGGCCTTCTCGAAGATGGCGGGGTTGGCGGTGACGCCGCGGACCCCGTCCTCCTCGATCATCCGCTTCAGCTCGCCCGACCGGATCAGCTTGCGGCCGATCAGGTCGAGCCAGGTGCTCTGCCCGAGCTCGTTCAGCTTTGCT
>Ga0137394_10004485_pt1 | contig 10590 bp, 8 predicted proteins | sample czobulk116metaG_FD_108278 | JGI IMG/M metagenome (GOLD analysis project Ga0137394, IMG submission 108278) | Vadose zone soil microbial communities from Angelo Coast Range Reserve, California, USA - czobulk1.16 metaG | ecosystem: Environmental > Terrestrial > Soil > Vadose zone | place: USA... | reverse complement strand
TCAAGGCCGAGCACGGCGTGGTCGACATCCTGGTGAACAACGCCGGCATCACGCGCGACGGTGTTTTTCGCAAGATGTCCCTCGACGACTGGAAATCGGTGATGGACACCAATCTGAACAGCCTGTTTCACGTCACCAAGCAGGTGATCGACGGCATGCTCGACAAGGGTTGGGGCCGCATCATCAACATCTCATCCGTCAACGGCGAAAAAGGGCAGTTTGGTCAGACCAACTACTCGGCCGCCAAAGCCGGCATGCATGGGTTCACGATGGCGCTGGCACAGGAAGTGGCAAGCAAGGGCGTCACCGTCAATACGGTTTCACCCGGCTACATTGGCACCGATATGGTGATGGCCGTGCGCGAGGACGTGCGCGAAAAGATCATCCAGACGATCCCGGTCAAGCGGCTCGGCAAGGCCGAGGAGATCGGGTCGATCTGCGGCTGGCTCACCACCGATGACGCCGGCTTCGCGACGGGCGCCGACTTCAGCGTCAACGGCGGCTTACACATGGGATAGGGAACCGCGGTCCGTGCTTCGCACGGACCGCGTCCGGCCGGCCTTGTGAGATAGGCGGCGAAGTCGGCAGCCGGCGGGGTCTAGGTAGGCCCGCAGGCCCGCGTGCATTAGCGCGGGTTTCGGGCTATAGAATGAACCCTTCGCCAATTCAAGAACCGCCCCAAGCAGGACTGCGACGGGCGCACGAGGTGTTCACGCATGGCCACGCGCCTGATCAAGAAGTATCCCAACCGACGGCTCTACGACACGCAGACGAGCACCTACATCACCCTGGCCGATGTGAAACAACTCGTCCTGGAACAAGAAGAATTCCAGGTCATCGATGCAAAGAGCAATGATGACCTGACGCGCCAGATCCTGCTGCAGATCATCCTGGAAGAAGAACAAGCCGGCATGCCGATGTTCACGCCGCCGGTGCTGTCGCAGATCATCCGCAGCTACGGCAATGTCATGCAGGGCATGATGGGGTCGTACCTGGAGAAGAACGTGCAGGCATTCATCGACATCCAGAAGAAGCTGCAGGAGCAAAGCAAGGCGTTTTACGACTCCAACAAGATCGGCCCCGACATGTGGGCGCAGTTCGTCAACATGCAGGCGCCGATGATCCAGTCGATGATGGCCAACTACATCGAGCAATCGAAAAACCTGTTCGTGCAGATGCAGGAGAACATGCAGAACCAGGCGCGCTCGATGTTCAACACGTTTCCCTTTGGCGCGCAGGGTCCCGGCGAGCCCAAGAAGTAAGCAGCCCGCAGCGCGCAGTTCCATGTCGGCTATCTCGTCCCGGCGGCGGCCGCAAAGGCTGGCCGCCCGCAAGGGCGTGCCCGCGGTCGGATTTGTCTCGCTGGGTTGCCCCAAGGCGCTGGTCGATTCGGAGCGCATCGTCACGCAGTTGCGTGCCGAGGGCTACACGATCAGCGCCACGTACACGGATGCCGACCTGGTTGTCGTCAACACCTGCGGTTTCATCGACAGCGCGGTACAGGAATCGCTTGATGCGATCGGCGAGGCGCTGGCTGAAAACGGCAAGGTGATCGTCACCGGCTGCCTCGGCGCCAAGCGGGAGGGCGAGGCGAACTTCGTCGCCAAGGTGCATCCGAAGGTGCTTGCGGTGACCGGGCCGCATGCGCCGGACGAGGTGATGGCGCACGTTCACTCGCATCTGCCGCGGCCGCACGATCCATTTACGGACCTGGTGCCACCGGCGGGCATCAAACTCACGCTGCGCCACTACGCGTATTTGAAGATCGCCGAGGGCTGCAACCATCGCTGCAGCTTCTGCATCATCCCCTCGATGCGTGGCGATCTTGTCTCGCGGCCCATCGGCGAGGTCGTGCGCGAGGCCGAAAACCTGGTCAAGCAGGGCGTACGCGAAATTCTCGTCATTTCGCAGGACACGAGCGCGTACGGCGTCGACGTCAAGTACCGCCATGACTTCGTCAACGGACGTCCGGTCCGAACCCGCATGACGGAGCTGGTCAAGGAACTGGCTCGCCTCGAAGCCGGCGCAGCGCCCTGGGTGCGCCTGCATTATGTTTATCCGTATCCGCACGTGGACGAGATCATTCCGTTGATGGCCGAGGGAAAGGTATTGCCTTACCTCGACGTGCCGTTCCAGCATGCGCACCCGGACGTGCTCAGGCGAATGAAGCGCCCGGCGTCGGGCGAGAAGAACATCGATCGGATCCGGGCGTGGCGTGCCGTCTGTCCCGACATCACGATTCGATCCACGTTCATTGCGGGTTTTCCCGGTGAAACCGAGGCGCAGTTCGAGTACCTGCTCGACTTCCTGCGAGAAGCGCAGCTGGATCGCGTTGGTTGCTTCGCCTACTCGCCGGTCGACGGGGCCGCGGCCAACTCGCTGCCGGATCCAGTGCCGGACGCAGTGAGGGAAGAGCGGCGCACGCGTTTCATGCATGTGCAGGAGGAAATTTCGCGCGCGCGCCTGAAGCACAAGGTCGGCAGCCGGCAGCGCATCCTCGTCGACTCCGTTTCAGCCCGAGGCGGCGTTGCGCGTTCCGCCGCGGATGCACCGGAGATCGACGGCCTGGTTTACGTCGCTGCGGATCCGCGCCTGAAGCCGGGCGAGTTCTTCGACGTGCGCATTGAAGCGAGCGACGCGCACGATCTGCACGCCGTCGTCGTTTAGGCGAACGCGATCAGCGGCGCGCTGCGCCAAGCACCGCGCCCCCGATTATGAGCAGCGCTGCGGCGCCGATTGCCGGCGTCAGCGTGCCTACTCCGGCGGCGAGTAGACACAGCGTCGAGCCCAACGGCGTCAGATAGGCCAGTGCCCCGATGGTGCGCGGATCGCCGCGCTTCAGCGCAGCGTCCCAAAGAAAAAATGCAGCTCCCATCGGGCCGATCGCCAGCAGCGCGATCAAGACTCCCTGGCCGGCTGTCGGAATAAAACGTGGCTCGAGCATTGCGTGGCAAAGCAGGGCGAGCACTCCGGAAGCAAGGCAAAACAGCCCGACGGTGGCAGTCGGAAAGTTGCCGACGCGGCGCGTCAGCAGTGAATACGTTGCCCAGACGAACGCCGAGCCGGCCGCCAGCGAGTAGCCCTGCCAATAGTCGCTCGAAAGTGTCCAACGGCCGCCGGTGATGAGCAATGCCGCGCCAACCAAACCGAGTGTCACGGCGATCACGTGCCTCCACGTCAAACGAATGCCCGGCAGGATCCACGGTGCGAGCACCACGATCAGCAGCGGCCAGAGGTAGTTCACAAGATTGGCCTCGACGGCAGGCGCGCGGCGCAACGCCATGAACAGCAGGAGGTGAAAGCCGAACAGTCCATAGATGCCGAGCAGCAATGTCGCGGCACCCACACGCCACGCGCGCCACGACGGCAGCGCGAGCAGGCCCGCCCCGCCAAGAGAAAGCCCCAGCAGAAGAAATGGCGGCACGCCCACGAGCCGCACCGCCAGCAAGGCGAGCAGGCTCCACAGCGCAACCGCGCCAAGCGCGAGCGCCGTCGCAGGAACGGCAGAAAGCAGACGAATCACAGCGCGATCACTGCAACCTGATTCACGTCAAGCGGTGACGATGCTGATGGGCTATCGTCGCCGCTGGACTATGACCGGTTCGGATTTGGCAGGGGGCAGCATTATGCGAGAAGTCGTTGTTGTCAGCGCGGTCAGGACCGCGATCGGAACCTTCGGCGGCAGCCTGAAGGATGTGCCACCAACTCAACTTGGTGCGGCGGTCGTGCGCGAGGCGCTTGCGCGCGCCGCGGTCAACGGCAACGAGGTCGGACACGTCGTGTTCGGCAACGTCGTCCACACCGAGCCGCGCGATATGTACCTTTCGCGCGTGGTGGCGCTCGAAGGCGGCGTGCGCGAAGGCGCGCCTTGCCTGACCTTGAACCGGCTGTGCGGCAGTGGCCTGCAGGCTGTGATCTCGGCGGCGCAGACGATCGTGCTCGGCGACGCGGAAATAACGATCGGCGGCGGCGCCGAATCCATGTCGCGCGGTTCGTATGCGATCCCCGGTGGGCGCTGGGGCACGCGCATGGGCGACTCCAAAATCGTCGACATGATGGTCGCAGCGCTGCACGATCCATTCCACAACATCCACATGGGCGTGACGGCGGAAAATGTCGCCGCCAAGTGGAGCATCTCGCGCGAGCAGCAGGACCAGCTTGCGCTCGAAAGCCATCGCCGCGCATCGACCGCAATCAAGGAGGGTCGCTTCAAGAGCCAGATCCTGCCCATCGTCACCAAGGGCAAAAAAGGCGAGGTCACCTTCGATACCGACGAGCACGTGCGCCACGATGCGACGCTCGCTGACCTGGCCAAGCTTCGGCCCGCTTTTGCGAAGGAAAACGGCACCGTTACGGCGGGCAACGCGTCGGGTCTCAACGATGGCGCCGGCGCGCTGGTGCTGATGGAAAGAACGGTCGCGGAACGGCGCGGCATCAAGGCACTTGCGCGGCTCGTGAGTTATGGCCACGCCGGCGTAGACCCGAAGTACATGGGCATTGGACCGGTGCCGGCGAGCCGCAGCGCGTTGCAAAAAGCCGATCTGACCATCGAGCAGATGGACGTGATCGAAGCCAACGAGGCGTTTGCGGCCCAGGCCTGTGCGGTGATGAAGGATCTCGGCGCCGATCCGGCGAAAGTCAATCCAAACGGCAGCGGTATTTCCCTTGGCCACCCGATCGGAGCGTCGGGCGCCATCATCGCGACCAAGGCGATCTACGAGTTGCAACGAACCAATGGGCGTTACGGGCTGGTGACCATGTGCATCGGCGGAGGGCAGGGTATCGCCGCCATCTTCGAGCGCCTGTAGCGCCGCCAGCGCGGCGCTCGACTGCTTATTGCTCGGCGGCGAACCACTCGAGCACGCCGTCGAGCGACGTGAAATCGAGCGCTTGTGCGGTGTGCCTCTGCACGATCGGCGCTGCCCGGTACGCGACTGAAAGGCCTGCCAGGCCGAGCATCCTGAGATCGTTGGCGGCATCGCCGATCGCAATCGCTTGCGCGGTCGGGCAGCCGAGCGCTGCGCACGCGGCGCGCAGCGCGTGCGCTTTTCCTTCTGCGTCGACGATGTCCGCGCCTTCGGGGCCGATCACGTCACCCGTGAGTTTGCCGTCGGCAAAAACCAGCCGGTTGCACCAGATCGAATCGAGCTTCAGGCGCGCCTGCAACCGGCTGGCAAAAAAATCAAAGCCGCCGGTGGCGAGCAGGATGTGCAGGCCTGCACCTTGGCAGGTTGTGACAAGTCCTTCCGCGCCGGGCGATAGTCGAAGTTTCTCGTCGTACACACGCTCGAGCAACGTTGCGTCGACGCCCTTGAGCAGGGCAACACGCTTGCGCAAACTGGCGCCGTAGTCCGTGATCTCGCCGCGCATCGCTGCCTTCGTGAGCGCGGCCACCTCAGCGCCCCTGCCCGCAAACGCGGCCAGTTCGTCCAGCGACTCGATCGTGATGAGCGTGGAGTCCATGTCCACCGCGAGCACGCGGAAGTCGGCGAGAGCGAGGGTCGGAGGCACGAACGCGCAATCACATTTCCAGTACTTGCCGAGCGCCGCCGCGGCCTTGCGGGTATCCGCGTCGTCCTGGATATCGAGCAGGCGAGCTGCATTCAACTTGCGCCGCACGCGGCGCGCAACGCAAGCCACCTTGAAAGCCTGGACGGCGTCCGTGGGCAGGTCGGAAGACTGAATGACGAGATCCATCAAGTCGCGGCAGCGGCGGGTTGCAGCGCCTTGAAGACCAGCCGCAGCATTTGCAGGCGAGCGTCGAGGTTGGGCGTCTGGGCAGCGATACGCAGTTTTTCCGGTCCTTGCATGCGCATGTTCTTTTCGCGCTGGAGCAACTCGATCAGGCGCCGTCCGTCGAGCGGCGGATTGGGAACGAAGGTGATCACAATCGCCTCGTTGGAAGCATCGATCTTCTTCACGCCGATATGTTCGGCGGTCAGGCGCAGCCGATGCGTTTCGATCAGGCTGCGCGCGGCATCCGGCAGCTTGCCGTATCGATCCACCAGCTCCTCCTGCAGGCGGAAAAGTTCCTCTTCTTCATCGCAGGTGGCGAGTTTCTTGTAGAGCGAAAGTCGCTGGTGTACGTCGTTGACGTAGTCGGGCGGCAGCAGTGCGGGAACGTGCAGGTTGATCTCGGTCACCGCTGCCAGCGGGGCGAGCAGGTCCGGCTCCTTGCCTGAGCGCAGCGCACGCACCGCGGCGTTGAGCATGCGCGTGTAGAGCTCGAACCCGACCTCTTGCATGTTGCCGGACTGCGACTCGCCAAGCACCTCGCCCGCGCCGCGTATTTCGAGGTCGTGCATCGCCAGGTAAAAGCCGCTGCCAAGTTCATCGAGATTCTGGATCGCCTCCAATCGCTTCTGGGCATTCTTGGTGAGCGCGTCTTCATCGGGAACCAGCAGGTAGGCATAGGCCTGGTGGTGCGAGCGGCCGACGCGACCGCGCAACTGGTGCAGCTGGGCCAGTCCGAACTTGTCCGCACGATGGATCACGATCGTATTGGCGGTCGGCACGTCGATGCCGGTCTCGATGATGGTCGTGCACAAAAGCAGGTTGAAGCGCTGCTGATAGAAGTCGCGCATGACCCGCTCGAGCTCGCGTTCGGGCATCTGACCGTGCGCGACCTCGATGCGTGCTTCGGGAACCAACTCGGCGGTACGCGCCCGCCGGTTCTGGATGGTTTCGACTTCATTGTGCAGAAAGTAGATCTGGCCACCGCGCTTGAGCTCGCGCAGGCAGGCCTCGCGCATCAATGACGGACTTTCACGGCGCACGAACGTCTTGATGGCCAGGCGCCGCTGCGGCGCTGTAGCGATGACCGAGAACTCGCGGATGCCTTCCATCGACATCGCGAGGGTGCGCGGGATCGGGGTTGCGGTAAGCGTCAGGACGTCGACCTCGGCGCGCAGCGCCTTCAGGCGCTCCTTCTGGCGCACGCCGAAGCGGTGTTCCTCGTCGATGATGACCAGCCCGAGTCGGTCGAAGCGCAACTCGGGCGTGAGCAGCTTGTGGGTGCCGATGACGATGTCGATGGTGCCGGCATTGAGGCCGGCAATCGCGGCCGTCACTTCCTTCGCGGTGCGAAAACGCGACAGCTCCTCGATCACGACCGGCCAATCGACAAAACGATCGCGAAACGTCTGCGTGTGTTGTTCGGCCAGCAGGGTCGTCGGGCAAAGCACGGCGACCTGCTTGCCTGCAGCGACCGCGACAAACGCGGCGCGCAGCGCGACCTCGGTCTTGCCGAAGCCGACGTCGCCACATACCAGCCGGTCCATCGGAAAACCGGCGCGCATGTCCTTTAACACCGCCTCGATTGCGGCGTGCTGGTCGGGAGTCTCTTCGAACTCGAATCCCTCCGCGAACGCGTCGTAGTCGCCCGGCTTGAAGTCGAACGCGTGGCCTTTGCGGGCTGCACGCACGGCGTAGAGGTTCAGCAGCTCAGCGGCGGTGTCGCGTACCTGCTTGGCCGCCTTGCGGCGCGCCTTCTCCCAGTCGCCCGATCCGAGTTGGTGCAGGGGTGCGGAATCCGGGTCAGCGCCGCTGTAGCGCGAGATCAGGTGCAACTGCGCTACCGGCACGTACAACTTGGTGTCGTTAGCGTATTGCAAGTGCAGGAACTCGGCCTGGCCGTAGCCGAGATCGAGGGATTCGAGGCCGAGATAACGGCCAATGCCATGTTCCACGTGTACGACCGGATCGCCGATGCGCAGCTCGGCGAGGTCGCGCACCATCGCTTCGACGTTGGAGGCACGTTCGCGGCCGCGATTGCGCTGGCGTCGTGGACTCGCTGCATAGAGTTCGGTTTCGGTGACCAGATGCAGTGGAGGGTCGCGCAACGAGAAGCCGCCGTGCAGCGGCGCAACGCCGAGCGCGAGCGGTGCATCGCTGGCCACGAACGCGGCGAAATCGGCGTTGTCCGCGGGCGGCAGATGATGCTCAGTCAGCAACTGCGCGATCGTTTCGCGCCGCCCTGCCGAATCGGCAAGCAGAAGAACACGTCCGCCAGCCGACGTTGCGGCGGCGACGAATGCACGCAACCCGGTGATCGGATCAGCATGCTTGCGCTCGACCGCGAGCGGGGGAATGCGCTCGAACGCTGGCGCTTCCCCTTCGGTCAGTGCCAGCCGCGCGAATGACTTTGCGGCAACAAAAAACTCTTCGGTCGACAGAAAGAGCTGGGCCGGAGGCAGGCAGGGACGCTCGCGATCACGCGCGAGGAAACGAAAGCGGTCCGATGTCTCAGTCCAGAACCGTTGACACGCTGCCTCTACGGGGCCGTGCAGCACCAGTGTCGTGCGCGCATCAAGGTAGTCGAAGAGCGTTGCCGCCCGATCGAAGAAGAGCGGCAAGTAGTACTCGATGCCCGCGCTTGCGACGCCGTTGCCCATGTCCTTGTAGACGCTGGAGCGACTTGGATCGCCCTCGAACACTTCGCGCCAACGGGTGCGAAACGCCACGCGTGTGGCCTCGTCGAGCGGAAACTCGCGCCCAGGCAGCAGCCTTACGTCGGGCACCGAGTACAGGCTGCGCTGCGTGTCGGGATCGAACGTGCGGATCGACTCGATGGACTCGTCGAGCAGATCGAGCCGGAACGGCAGGGCCGAGCCCATCGGAAAAAGATCGACCAATCCGCCGCGCAAACAGAATTCGCCGGGCGCGACTACCTGTGTTACGTGCTGGTACCCGGCCAGGACAAGCTGCGTGCGCAGCGCATCGGCCGACAGACGCTCGCCCTGGCGAAAGAAGAACGTGTGTCCGGCGACATAGGAAGGCGGCCCGAGGCGATAAAGCGCCGTGGTGGCGGGAACCACCAGTACGTCGACGCCACCCGCCTGCTCGCGGTTGAGCAGGCGATATAGCGCCTCGAGGCGCTGCGAAACCAGGTCCTGGTGCGGCGAAAGGATGTCGTACGGCAGCGTCTCCCAGTCCGGGAAGAGGCGCGCCGTCAGCGCACTGTCGAAGTACGGAATCTCCTCGACCAGGCGCTGCGCGTTGAGTGCGTCGGCGCACACCACGACCACCAGCTGCCCCCGGCGTGTGACCTTGGCAACAAAACGCGCCAACAGGAGCGAATCGCCGGAACCCGGCGGCAGTGCGAGGGCAAAACGCTCCCCCTCTGCCAGCTCAGGCAGCGCAAGGTCCAGCGGCTTTTGCGCGAGGGTGTCCAAGTGCAGCAAAGCGTCGCTACAAAAAATTCGCGGCGGACTGGTGCCCAGCCGCCGCCGACGCATGGCTATTATAGGTTTGGCTCGAGTGCAATTCGCTCCGGTTCAGGCCTTGGCTGATCGTTTGTTCGCACTGATTCCTGCCGCAGGCAGCGGCTTGCGCATGGGACCCGGCGTGCCCAAGCAGTATTTCCGCTTGGGCGGGCAGACAATGCTCGAGCATGCGGTCGAGGCCCTGCTTGCCGCGCCGGACCTCGAACACGTCCTTGTAGTGGTAGCGCCGGACGATGTCACTCATCGCCAGCTGGCGCGGCGCGCGCGATTGGATTTCGCTTCGGTCGGCGGTGCAACGCGCACGGCCAGCGTGCGCAACGGATTGCGCGTGATGCGCGCCATGCAGCGGATCGAGGACGACGACTGGGTACTGGTTCACGACGCGGCACGCCCGTGTCTTGCGCGCGAGGAACTGATGCACTTGATCGACGCTCTTGCGACCGACGAGGTGGGCGGACTGTTGGCGCTACCTGTCGCCGATACGCTCAAACGCACCCAAGGCGGGCGTGTAGCGGAGACTGTCGATCGCGATGGCCTTTGGCGAGCGGTCACACCGCAGATGTTTCGCGCGGGTCTGTTGGCTCGAGCGCTCGATGGAGCCAACGCCACCACTGGCGTCGAAAGCATCACCGACGAATCAGGCGCCATCGAGGCTTTGCAGCTATATCCGCGTCTGGTCGAGGGGCAGGCGACGAATATCAAGGTCACGGTTCCTTCCGATTGGCCGCTCGCCGAAGCGATCCTGCGTGCGCAGGGGCGCTGCTCGTGAAGGCGCGCGTCGGTACCGGTTTTGACGTGCATGCACTCGTACCGGGCCGCCGGCTGCTGCTCGGCGGAGTGGAGATCGATCACGCGCGCGGGCTGCTCGCGCACTCCGATGGCGATGTGCTGTTGCATGCGATCGCGGACGCGCTACTTGGCGCAGCGGGGTTGGGCGACATCGGCAAGATGTTTCCAGACGACGACGAGCGCTGGCGCGGCGCCGACAGTCGTGCGTTGTTGCGCCGGGTTGTCGCCCGCGTAAACGAGGCGGGCTGGCACGTCGAAAATGTGGATTGCACCGTGATTGCCCAGTCACCGAAGATCGCGCCGTACGTCGATGCGATGCGCGCGGCGATTGCGCACGATCTGGCGCTCGACCCCGGCGCCGTGAACATCAAGGGCAAGACAACCGAACGGCTGGGTTTTCCCGGTCGCGGCGAAGGTATTGCTGCGCAGGTAGTCGTGCTGCTGCGGGATTGATCAACTTCTTGTCGGCAGCGCCTGAGCCGGTAGCCGCAGCTCGGCGCGCAACCCGTGCGGTTGATTCGCAAGCAGGCGCAGTTCGCCGCGGTGCAGGCGTGCGATGCGCTCGACGATCGCAAGT
>Ga0137394_10004484_pt1 | contig 10590 bp, 10 predicted proteins | sample czobulk116metaG_FD_108278 | JGI IMG/M metagenome (GOLD analysis project Ga0137394, IMG submission 108278) | Vadose zone soil microbial communities from Angelo Coast Range Reserve, California, USA - czobulk1.16 metaG | ecosystem: Environmental > Terrestrial > Soil > Vadose zone | place: USA... | reverse complement strand
TTCGTCTGAGAAGTTAAAAACCCACGTCGGCAATCGAGGTTGTTGTAGTGAGATTAACGGACTGATTATTGCTGGAGGCACTTTACTGTCAATGAAAATGATTCGCGCACAAAAGGATGAAAGATGCGGCGAGGCCAGGATCGGTCTGCACCGCCGTGCTTACTTTATCGATCATTTGCTAGATCCCGTCCTCCATCCTCCGTTCCTGGTGCATAGTAGCCGGCACGTGAACGCACGATATATTTGGCGTTTGGCTGCCGATCAACGACAACTTTGATCTTTCGCCACCGGCCGTCGCGCATCTGGTTCGTTGGGTAATAACCGATCGTGTAATGTTCGCTGACTTCCTGAGCAATCTTCGCCATGACTTCCCGGCACTTATCGGAATCCCGCGGGAAGTGCGCGTAAGCTCCCGTGATCTCAGCGAGTTGCCGGAGTCGGTTCTGTGGCTCGGCCATGAGGCGCGATTCCGTGGGATTGTAGGCCATGCCGCCATACATCCCAACGGTGTAAATGAGTACATCGCTCTCTTTGACCTTCTCAACAAGACGGCTGAATCGGATTCGGCTCTTGTTGTCCCCGCCGTCCGAAACAACAACCAGCACCTTTTTGCGATGCTTGCCTTGTTTAACATGGTCGAGAGCGGAGTCCACTGCATCGTAAAGGGCAGTGCTGCCATCCGCGTGCAATCCAAAAATGGAATTCGCCAGTTGTCGTCGGTCCGAAGTCAGGTCCGATACGATTTCTGTTTTATTGTTGAACGTCATGATGAACATTTCGTCTTCGTTCGTGCCCTGATCGATCACATTGAGAGCGGCGCCGTAAACCTCTTTCGTCATATTACGCATGCTGGAACTTCGGTCGAGAACCAGTCCCCAGGTGACCGGCGACTCTTCTGCACTGAAGGAAGAGACGGGTTGCTCAACTTTGTCTTCGTATAATCTGAAATCTTTTTCGTTCAGGCCATGTACAGGCTGACCATTTTTGTCCTGGACGCTAACGTCGAGTACCACAAGATCGACAGAAATCCGCAGGCTTGGTTTTTCTGGGACCCGGGTTTTGTCGATTTGAGAAAAGATGGGCAAGCCGACCAAAAGGGTCAGTACGATCAGGCCCGAACAAATTACACGTGCAACCGACCCGCGCAACGTCACCATTTAAACCTCTTTGGCGAACTCCTTTTACTCATTTATCGAGAGGTTGCGAAGTGCAAATCGACGCGGAATTGCAATTCGCAAAACTCTTTTTGCACGTTATTTCTTGTCCAGCATTACTTCTTCCGCTGTGTACATCTTCATCTTCGTGTCCATCTTGGCGGAAATCATCACACTGGAACCGACCTTCACATCGGTATTCTTTGCGGGCTTGTCGTCCTTGGTGTATTTCGTCGTTTTCTCCAGCATCACGGTCTCCGACTTCCCGTTGTCCATTTTGATCGTGACCGTATCCGGTTTGACCGCCGTCACGGTTCCCATCAAATGGGTTGCGCTACTCTGGGCTAAGAGAAACGCAGAGAACATGATGATCGTTAGTACACCTGTGATTAATCGCTTAAACATCGGTTCATTCTCCTTTGACTGAAGTTAAGTGGGCTTACTTCGCAGAACGGCTCGACGCCGACTACGAAACCGTTAGAATTGCATTTGTTCGTTGCGCTCATCGTCCTGTTCGTTCTCTCTGGCCCAAAATGGGCGCGGCAGCAAGGACGGCTGGAACATGGCCAGCCATCTGCTCAGCTTTGCGAAGATGCCGATCAACCTTCAACACGTAACTCGCTGCTTCTGCTGCTTGGTTGACGCGGTTGTGAACTCCATCAACGAGGCGATTCATTCGCTCATGAGGTGTTTCGTCGGCGTTCGATAGCACTTGCCCGTGCGCCTGAGACGCCGAAACAAACGCGATCAGCAACAATGCCCGAATCGTCATTTTTCTCATTGCGTCGATAAATTGAATTCTGTTTCGCCGCCGGTAAACGTCACCATTATTTTCCATGGACCCGCCATCGAAAGATCCGTTATGACGGTATAGCGGCCAGGACTTCCGGATGGAGTAGCACTGGTTTTGGCGAGCATCGGCCCCATGCCCTTCATTTCCATCATGGGCTTTACCTCTACCTTGCCGGGATCGGTCAATTGGTCGCCTCGGCGAAACTCCAAAGTGAGATTGTTGGCACCCTGCTTCAAAGACCCGCTATCGTTCAGAAGAGTAATCACGTAGTCGCCTGATCGCTGCTGCTGGATCTGTCTTAAGTCGGCGGGCGCGGCTGGTGCCGGAGATGCGGCCGGTGCCTGGCCCGAAGCTGCCGGTTGGTTGGGCGTTTCCGACGCGCTACAAGCCGTCATGAAAGATACGGCGCCTATGAACGTTGTAAATACGAAAATCTTCATTTTCATCTCTGTTCCTTGGTTACTTCGTGACTTTGTCATGGCTTCCTTTCCTGGATGGCGACAGGATTGTCAGCGTCGTATCTCGGCTGTAGGTCATAAACCCGCTGCCAAACCAATTCGTATGCCTCTTTAGGTAATCGGTCTTTCAGGTCGAACGTGAAGGTTTCCGTGAGAGTGGTAACGCGGAAGCTAAATGGGTCCAAACCCCCGATGGTTTGTATCTCCGAGTAACGCCACGTGCGCGAGTGATCTTCTTTATTACTGAGGAACCGAATTACCTCGGGCGTTATTTGGAGCGTCCCGTTGCAACCGCTCAGGACGTGACGGTGATAACCGGGAATTTCAAATTCCGGCTTGACCGAAGTACTGTAATTCGCAAGAACAGGTCTGCGGACTCGATCCGATACGAACTGGACAAGCCGGTCATTGTCCTGAACGCTGCGCGAGGAGCGCAGACGGAACTCGTAAGTGCGACGGCCCGCAAGTTTCCGCTTGAGCATTTCATATGTCTCGATGCGAATGGCAGCGGGATCGGAGAGATTCATCTCACGGATATCGATGAATGGAAGACGGACCGACGTTTTTCCATTCGCCGAAAGGTACTCAACTCCAGATCCGTTAATGCGGAGCTGCCCCGCTTCGTCCTTTAGCAAAGGCCTCGAGCGCAGAACTTCATATTGAAAGTCCGGCGGAATCCGGGCAGTGCCAGTGGCAAGACTAAGAATCAGTAATAAGGCATGCATATCAATCTCCTACGGGACAGAAGACTCGGTCGCAGCCAGCTTGCGCACTTCGCGCGTTTTCCAGATCTCATAAATTGCCGGATAGACGACCAGTTCCAGGATGAAGGAGGTGAAAATTCCTCCGATCATCGGCGCAGCAATCCTGCGCATCACGTCGGAACCTGCTCCCGTAGACCACATGATGGGGACCAATCCCATGAACATGACGGCCACGGTCATGACTTTCGGTCGAAGGCGTTTGACGGCTCCATCTTCGATCGCTGCCTTTAGGTCAGCGACGCTTCTCATCTGCCCCTTTGCTTTTCTGTCGTTGTAGGCGAGGTCGAGGTAAAGCAACATGAACACCGCGGTTTCCGCATCGACTCCCAGGAGTGCGATCAGCCCCACCCACACGGCGATACTCATGTTGTAGTTCAGCAAATACAGCAGCCAAATCGCGCCGATAGCGGAAAACGGCACGGCAAGCAGAATGATTACGGTCTTCATAAACGAACCGGTGTTGAAGAAAAGCAGTAAGAAAACTATGAACAGGGTGATGGGGACGACAACCCAGAGCCGTTCGACCACGCGCTGAAGGTATTCGTACTGGCCACTCCAAACGAGGTGATATCCCGCGGGCAACTGGACATTTTGGGCGACGACTTGCTTGGCTTCTTCGACGTAACGTCCCATATCGCGCCCAGTCACGTCGACGTACACGAAGCCGGCCGGAAAACCTTCCTCGTTCTTAATCATCGATGGCCCGGTTCTCAATGTGATATCGGCAAGTTGGGTGATGGGTACTTGGGCGCCAGCGGGCGTGGATACGAGGACACGATTCAGATTCGGTATGTCGGCTCGAAAGTCGCGGGCATAACGAACATTCACGGAATATCGCTCGCGACCTTCTACGGTGGTAGTGACGGTTGCGCCACCGACCGCCGATTCAATAACATCCTGAATTTCTCCAATCGAGAGCCCATAGCGCGCAGCCTCCTGCCGCCGGACCTGAAAATCCAGATAGTAGCCACCGGTGACGCGCTCGAAGAATGCGCTCCGCGTGCCTTGTATGGGTTGCAGCGCCTTTTCAAGCTGCAATCCGATCTTCTCGATCGTGTCGAGATCCGGACCAAGGACTTTAATGCCGACCGGCGTACGAATTCCGGTCGTGATCATGTCAATGCGCGTTCGGATGGGAAACAACCAGGCATTCGCGAAGGATGGAATCTGGACAGTCCGGTCCATTTCTTCGGTGAGCTGCTCCCAGCCGATCGGACTGTCCTCCGGCCAAAATCGGCGAAGAGGCGGCTTTAAGAATTCCGGACTCCAACGCGAATACCAGCGGTCTGTATGTTTTTGTCTCCACGCCTGCTCCGGTTTCAACACCACGGTGGTCTCCACCATGCTCATCGGCGCAGGATCCGTAGCTGTTTCGGCTTTGCCGATTTTTCCAAACACACTTTGGACCTCCGGAAACTGCATCAGCAGTTTGTCCTGAATCTGAAGGTACTTCGTGGCTTCCGTTACGGAGATCCCAGGCAATGTGATCGGCATATACAGGATCGTGCCTTCATTCAGAGGCGGCATGAATTCCGATCCAAGTTGCAAATAGATCGGAACCGTCAAGGCGACGAGCAGCACCGCAGCGATAATCACCAGCCATTTGTGATTCAGGACGAACCGCACGACAGGATGGTAAACACGCATCAGTGGGCGGCTGATTGGATGGTTTTCTTCGCTGTGGATTTTGCCGACGAGCACTGCGGATGTCACTCTTGCCAGCCATCGTGGGCGAAACGTAAACGGCTGAGTCCGCATAAACAAGAGCCGCAGCGCGGGATCCAATGTTATGGCGAGAACGGCTGCTATGGTCATCGAGAAGTTCTTTGTGAATGCCAACGGCTTGAACAACCGGCCCTCTTGATATTGAAGGGCGAAAATCGGCATGAAGGAGACCGCGATGACAAGGAGAGAAAAGAAGCTTGGTCCGCCGACTTCCTTTACCGCATCGATGATCACCCTTTGCGGACTGCCGTGCCGTCCTTCGGCTTCCCAGTGCTCCAACTTTTTGTGCGTCTGCTCGACAACGACAATCGCGGCGTCCACCATCGCCCCGATGGCGATGGCAATGCCGCCGAGCGACATGATGTTGGAAGTAATGCCACCCTCATACATTGGGAGAAAGGAAAGGATGACGGCGATTGGAATCGTAATGATTGGAATGATCGCGCTGGGAACGTGCCATAGAAAAATGAGGATAACGATGCTGACAATAATCAACTCTTCGGTGAGCGTATGCCTGAGCGTCTCGATCGACCGCTCGATGAGGTCCGAACGATCATACGTCACTGCGACATCCACACCTTGAGGCAAACTGGATCGAATTTCCTCGATTTTCTGTTTAACAGCCTGGATGACGTTCATGACATTTTGGCCGTAGCGGACAACGACGATGCCGCCGGTGACTTCGCCTTCGCCGTTCAACTCGGCAACTCCACGTCGCATATCCGGTCCCAGTTCTACCCGAGCAACATCACCAATGAGGATCGGCGTCCCTTTTCCGTCAGTTCCGAGCGAAAGTCTCTCAATGTCCTGAACGCCTTGAATGTAGCCGCGGGCACGAACCAGATATTCTTTTCCCGTAAACTCCACGACTCGGCCGCCGATTTCGCTGTTGCTGTCGTGAATGACCTGCATCAGTTTGTTGATCGGAATTCCGTAAGCCCGAAGTTTGTTTGGGTCAACGTTGACCTGGTATTGCTTCACGAAGCCGCCGACGGTGGCCACCTCCGCCACGCCAGGTACACTCTCCAGCCAGTAGCGCATGTACCAGTCATTGAATGAACGCAACTGAGCGAGGTTATTCGTCCCCGTCTTATCGACGAGTGCGTACTGAAAGGCCCAACCGACACCGGTTGCATCAGGCCCAAGCCGCGGCGACACTCCCTCGGGCAGCTTGCCGCCAATTTTGCTCATGTACTCCAGCACGCGGCTACGCCCCCAGTAGATGTCCGTACCTTCTTCGAAGATCACGTATACATAAGAGAAGCCGTAATCGGAGATCCCGCGAACGGCGCTGACTCGTGGCGCCGCGAGCATGGCCGAGACGACGGGATACGTGATCTGGTCTTCAACGAGATTTGGGCTTCGACCGGGCCATTCGGTATAGATGATCACCTGGGGATCTGAAAGGTCCGGAATGGCATCCAACGGAACCTGACGCATGGCCCACAGCCCGGCAAAAACCAGCATCGCAACGAGGATGATGACGATGCCTCGATTCCGGCCGGAATACTCAATAATCTGATTGATCATCAGTCTGGACCTGTTACCTTGCCGTGATCGTCGTTTTTACCGACCCAATCACTTGGCCGTTCTTCTTCGCTGTGACTGTTGTTTCCCACGTCCATGCCATCAGGAACTGGATCGTCCCTGAGTACACTCCTCCGCCTTCAGGCTTGAGCATAGCGTCCGAACTCATCGGGGGCATATTGCCCATCTGTGGCATGAAGAGCCCTACCGTAACCTCCGCGTCCTCGATTGGTTTTCCAGACGAATCCTTCAGCAATATCCGAATATCGTTGTTTCCGGGTTTCGCCGTCCTTGGCTCCAGCACTTCAACCTGGAGGGCTTGCGCAACCGCCGGTGGTGTGCCCACGGCCACACGAGTGGGTTCGCCCATACTTGCGAACGCGCCTTTCAAACGGCTTTCCGAATCCAGAATGAAATTCGCCGAGGTAACAATCCGCTCGCCGGCCTTCAATCCGCCCTCGATCGCGACAACGTCCTCGGTTCTTGCGCCGACCTTCACCATGCGCGGCTCAAAGTATCCTTGCCCTTTATCGACGAACACGTACTGCATGGCTCCCGTATCGAGGACCGCGTCTGCCGGAACCGTTAGCTGGCGTCCAAGCGGCACGCTCAACCTGAAGTTCACGAACATATCGGGCTTCAAGGCGAGATCGGGATTTTGAAATTCCACGCGCACTTCTACGGCCCGTGTTTTGGGATCGAGTGTTGGCGAGATGAACACAATACCGCCCTGTTGCCGATTGAGGTTCGAGTTGTAGGGCAACTCGATCTGTACGGTTTGACCTAGCTTCAATAAAGGTAGGTCGGATTCGTATACCTGGCCAAGCACCCACACGCTGGACAGGTCCACGATCATATAAAGATCCATCTCCGGAGTGACGTACCTGCCGTGATGGTAGGCCTGGCGCTCCATCACGACCCCACTGACAGGAGAGTGGATCGCGAGAGCGCGCTTGACCTGTCCGCGTTGTTCAAGCGCATCGATCTCCGCTGGCCCGATATCCCAAAGCAGCAGCCGTTGCCGCGCTGCTTCGAGTAGATTGTTCGAACCGCCAGACACCCACGGAAATGCGCTGTCCTTCAGTACCGCATTGGATTTCAGAGCGAGCAGATATTCTTGCTGGGTTGCGACAAGATCCGGGCTATAGATCGTGAAGAGTGGTTCGCCCGCCTTGACCGATCTGCCGACGTAATCGACAAAGACTTCTTCTATGAAACCGGACACTCTCGTGTGGATGTGTGTGATCTTCGTTTCGTCGTAGGCTACCCGACCGACCGTCCGAATTTCTTTCGCAAGCGATTTCATTTCGGCCGACGCGGTTTTCACGCCGATCAATTGCTGTCGTTCTGGTGCAATGTAGATCTGCCCAATGGCAGAAGCTCCGGCCGCGGACGGATTTGAACTCTGATTTCCCGCCGGCATATTCGCCATCGTGCTCTCCGGCTTAGCGGGGCCGGCGGCATCGCCGCTAGAAGCGGCGCTCGATGACAGTCTCCTGTTGTAGAGATAAAGACCTGAAGCCGCGGCAACCACGATCAAAAGCAGCAGGATCAACCAAGCCTTTCGACTTTTGCGTGGAGCACTCACCATTTCGTGGTTTTCGTCGTGCGATGAATTGATTTCTTCTGGCATAACTAATTTCCTTCCGACCCGACTACGGGCGAGCCGAAGTCAGTTCCACTCCGACCAACGGTTCCAGTTCGGCAAGCGCCTGTTCATGCTTTGCCAATTCCTGGTAGTACTGCATTTCGTAATTCAACAGCGTGACGGCGTTGTTGAGCAGGGTGAGGAAGTCCACGTTTCCGACTTCGTATCCCGAGAGTGCCGACTCCAATGCCGTTGAGGACTGCGGAATAATTCCGGACTGGAAGAGAGACAAGAGCTTTTCGCTCGTCATCGCCGTGAAGTACTTGTCCTTGGCTGAAAAAACGAGGTCTTGTCGCGTTGCCTGGTAGTTTTGCCGGGCTTCTTGTAGGCGAGCCTCGGCTTCCTCGACGCCAAGCCGCTGCTTCCGCGAGAAATAGACGGGCAGCTTTATTTCCGCTGTCGCCATGTAATAGTCGGGAAATTGCGATCCGGTCTTTTGCCACTGCACACTGAAGTTGAAATCGGGACGGTATTCTTTGCGAGCGCGATCGATTCCGACGGCACGGCTTTGCACCATTGCCTGGTCGGCCTGGAGGCGCGTCGACTGGCTTTCGACCATCTGAAGAACAGATTCCAATTTGAGGGCCAACGGTGTTTGGCGAATTTCTACGGGCCGCCCGAGTGGAAGTTCCGAGTTCAGCAACGAGCGAATCCGCGCTTCGGTAACGAGCCTTTTTTGTTCAAGGATCTCCAACTGTTGAGCGAGCCCAGAGACTTCGACTTGAGCCTTCAGCACGTCTGGTTGGATCCCTTTGCCTACCGAATACCGTGCCCTGGCGATCTGTTCGAACCGATCCACAAGATCGCGATTCTTGGAAGTGATCTCGATTGCTTTCGTTACGAAATACCAATCGTAGTAGGTCGTTTTGAGTTGCGCGGTTTTCTCCAGAACGATCGACCTGTAATGCTGGCGGTCGCTGTCTGCTTCGCGCTGGGCTTCTTCGGCGGCCAGGGCCAACTTTCCCGGAAAAGGAATTTCCTGCGAGATTCCAATGCCGCGATAGGCGAATTCGCTGACGTTCAGACTGGAGAATGGCTGGCCCACACCAACGTTGACCAATGTGAGTTTGGGTTCAGGCAGAGTGCTGACCTGCGAAGGCCGCTTGGTCGCCGCCTCAAACCGAAACTGAGCCGCACGGATCTCCGGATTGTTTTTTACGAGTTCCGTCAGCAGCTGTTCGAGTGTCGTTACCGAAACTCGCTCCTGGTTGTTAACAACGCTGTTCACACTCGATTGTTTTGAGTAAGCCAACACGTTGCCTGAGAGCATCAGGACGAGTGGAACGATCATGCAAAGCCGACTCGGCATGCAGTTCCTCCAGTAGTCTTGTAAAGATTTCGGAAAAGACGGAATACAGAAATGCCCCGGATTTATCCGGGCATGAGGGATCAGATCAGAAGAGGAGTAGACAAACTGTTCAGACTGCCGGGCGGCGAATGAACCTTCCGATGAGCTTGCGAATACGCGACCATGCTCAGCGTCAGCCCCAAGTCGATGGGTCCTGCGGGAAACTCAATTTGCTTAACGACTGGCTGTGAAAGCGACTTTTGAGGTACTGCTTGGATGTACTTTCCCGGCGACACCGGCTTCGCACAACATGAATCCATCTGGCCTGCCGCGGCCAGGGGACAATCCTCTCGGAGACAGCACTCAGCGGCTTTCTGGTCGGCAAATAGCAAATTGATGCAATCTCCAGTGTTTACCAGGAGAACCGTCAATCCAGCGATCATGGTGACCCGCCGCAATAGATTCATCGTATATAAGGTGGACCGAGAGCGTCCGCTATGTCAAGTCTCGTCATGCCCAGGCATAAGACGCCGAATCCAATGATCCGGTAGCAGGCGCAGCGGCGTCGGGATTCCATGAGACTTTTCGCGGCGCTATCTCCTTATGCAGCCTTGTCGCGGGCAGCCGGTGGCTTGGGGGTGCGGGCCAACAGTACGATCAAAATACCAATGCAGCCGCGACGAGAGCCAACCAGGCCACGCACAAAACCATGGCGGCGGGACTCATCATTCCGGCGATTGAGCCGCCCGCCATCATGCCCCGCATCTGCGACATCATGCCCCCACTGGACATAGCACCCATAGCCATTATGCCGAACATCACGACGAGAGGGACTAACAACAGCACCACAAGACCGATAACCACCCATCTAACTGTGGGATTATCGACTGCCATTTGAAGACTCCTCACCTCACGTATTCTATAAGGCTTAATCTGTTGCTCAACCTTGTCTTCCCAAATGTGGAAGTGTTCCGATCCAAGCCGCATCACAGGTCTGTTGTCATCGTCGGTGACGGTTGCGTTGACGTTCAAACGTGGCGTCCGGACCGCCATTCGATATCACCGCCGGCCGGGATATTTACGGAACGACGTTGTTCAATGGAAGGCCAGGCATTGCTGCAGATCCGAACAGGCCTGGCGTCATTCAGACTGTCTACGGCCTGCTTGATCCCAATCCAACGCCGGACGAGAGAATCTTGGATCGGAACTATGGCCGCAGCCCTGGGACGATTT
>Ga0137394_10004481_pt1 | contig 10593 bp, 15 predicted proteins | sample czobulk116metaG_FD_108278 | JGI IMG/M metagenome (GOLD analysis project Ga0137394, IMG submission 108278) | Vadose zone soil microbial communities from Angelo Coast Range Reserve, California, USA - czobulk1.16 metaG | ecosystem: Environmental > Terrestrial > Soil > Vadose zone | place: USA... | reverse complement strand
TAGTCATTATAACTTCTACGGATACCATGTAAATCCACGACGCCCGGCGCAGGACTCTAGGGTCAAGTTGGTCAACCCGATCCGCGCTGCATTGGTGGAAGTAGTGGGGCGAGGACAAAGTCGACGATGGGGTAACGGCGTGGGGTAATGGCGGCGCCGGGTGTGAGGATGCGGACGTCGTTCTCCGAGAGGATGTGTCCGAATAGCTTTTCGTGCAAGTCTAGTGAGCGATTTATGCGTGGGGCGAAGGGGGTGGGAGGTATGGCTCAGGCTCTATCGGTGTGCCAGATGGTATAGTTGAAAGGAACGAAACGTACCCATCCTGGTCATCTCGGTGTGCTGCTGTGCCTGGAGCCATACGGAGGAGATCCCAACCGAATTAATCCACGCTACGACGACGACGACGAAAAAGGCGACCAAAACTATGGGGCGACATGGACGGGGACGGGATGCGCATCAGCACGAGAGGAGCGCGGGGCGGGAAACATTTGCACGACCGTACTCACAACAAACGCCGAGAATCAGCACTACATGCCACTGTGCACCGGTCAGGCCGCACAGGCCTAATTCTTCTCCCGACAATGGCGTTGAAGAAGGTGGAGGCGGAGGTGGTGGGGTTGTGAGTGATTGGGAAACACTACTTGGCATGAGGGGTAGTGGGGCCATGCGGCTGCAGTCGCATTTCGGTTTCGTCCTTAAAGGTCCTTTTAAACCCTGGAGGCGACGGTCGGGAGGGGATTTTCATTGCCCAGCCTCCTCCAGTTCCGTTTGTAGAACGCATTCATCATATATTGCACCGCGATGGCTCGTGAACCTGTGCAATTTAATAAGCGAGATCGGACATAACGTTATTGAGCGCTTAAGCTGCGACGACGACACTGTTGAGCCTGTGCGTGCGTCGTCATGTCCAAGTCGTACAGTACAATACGGCCGTGGAGTGCAGTGAACGAGTACTGGGGAGGCACGATAACCGTATCGAAGAAACTAGCCGATCAGCGATTCCTTTCGTGCATCGATTCGTTGATTCACGACCACCGCACTCACCGGTGCGCTAGCCTCTCTTGGCCTTGCCATTTATGGCACTGGAGTTTGGCGCGCACCGCGACTCTGCGAGGCGGCCTACGCTGACTGACTCGGAAGTCGCCTCGCAGGCTGACTGCCAAGTTAATGTCTGTTGTAGAAGTGCAACATGCTCGCACTTAAGCCCAGATACTTCTCATACGCTGCTTGTGATGGTTGATCGACCTGATTCGATACTCTCGAGTGGCGGGTGTACTCCATAACAACCGAACGCAGTCAAGGGCAGTATATATACAGATTGGGAATGGTCTGATGCGTGCTACGAATAATTGGGTAGAAGGCCTTGAGTGGTTTCGGATGAGACAAGTTGGGTATGTGGCGCCTCTACTCACCTTCACACAGGACTGACAAAAAGCTGTCCAACATTGAGAAAACCTCTTGCCAACTCCACTTGCTATTCATAAACCATATGAATCCCGCAAGGAAACACAAAAGCCCTGCAGAGTTTTTTCTCTTCCGAACGGGCCTCAGAAGTGTCTTTACCCACCTAGGTGCAAGAAAATCTCGCTGTCCTCATCAAGGGCGAGATCGTTGATATGATGGAGGGTCCGAGGAACGTCTGAACTCAGACGCTGAAGTACTGCTTGGGTGCTCATGATTAGAAAAAGGTGATATGATTTCAGCTGAAGGAGGAGTAGATGGCCAGGTAGTGCCCTAGCGGGGTTCACGTTTGCCGGGGCCACAGTAGCCTTCATATATGGGCATCGGGTATTCTCTGAGATCCGCACAATAAATGAAACGTGAATGACATAGCCATCTATCATGCATGCCTGACCACAGTACTGGGTACTGGAACGTATCTGATAGCACAGCCATTTTACCCCTCTGGGAAAGCAATCGCAAGGGCTGAGAAGATCGCAAAGATTGCTCCGGACGGACCTATTCGTCGTGAACGACGTAAAAGAGGAACGATGATAAACGTGAGAACAATATCCCAAAGCAGCGTAGCCCTCAGAACAAATGCAAATTCTGGACAGGCGGTCGGATTGTCGGAACAGCGAAAACAACACATCACGCACAGAAGAAAAGGAAAGAAAGAAAAGGCTCATTGCGCACCGGTGAACGGCAATGGACGTGATATTATCAGGGAGCTGGTGCCCTGACAATGTTTTCCCATAAGGCGAGACGTTCTATAAGGGCGTCGACGTTGCTCTGAGAAAATACCGGCGCCGTTGGACCGTTTGGGTACCGGGAGCGCCTCCAAACTAATTCATCGGCCCGGATCAGAAATTGCTTCGCGCGATCCCAATCATGGCGATCCAGATTGGCCGGGGTTGTAAGTGCCGACATCCCCGTCGCAAACGCCTATTTTCGTGATAATTGGTTCTTGAAAAATTACAGCTTCCGACTGAGAAACTTACATCCTGTACGTTATGCAGGGTCGAGGTTGCGGGCTTCGTTGAATTCATGAGGCACTCACGAGTGTCACCTGCATCTCGTTCCTCTTATATCAGCCAGGTTCTCGAGCGCCACTGTTGATAGATCACATGAAAGCTCACTTTGTGAGGGGTTCGCTTCGAGAAGTTTAGTAGCCTGAATCTGGAGCTGGAGGACTTGGTGCTGGAGCCGTACAACGTCATCTTTGGCCATTGAGAGGGCATCTTGAAGACGTTGCACCAGGGAGTCAACGGAAGCCTGTGCTCGTCTCAAGGTGAGTATTGAAAAACACGTTGACCGGGAGGGACCAGATTAACCTCGGGGGGGAGGACAGATGGGGAAGAATGAATATCCTTGAACGGCCTCGATAAGCTTACGGCCATCCCATGGCAGATATAATGGATGAACCTTTTGAATTTCTTCGATTTCATTGGACTCGGCGTCCGGTAAGGGCTTGGTGAGAATGGGGCTTTCTGCCAAGGCTGTTGGTTCTTCCACCACAATCTGAAGTTGACTACGTAAACAATCCACTTGCTACGAGATCCATTTACTCACTTGAGGCAGCCTTGTCCCAGAGTTGGACTCGCCACGAAGTTCGTCAAATGGCAAGATCCGATCGCCATTATCATTGGCTCGCCTTTGTAAGAACAACGACCGGATTTTAGCGTAGTCGAGCTTTCCCTCTGCGTCTCGGAGCCCATTCGATGCAGTTCCCTCTGGAACAATGTGGAAGTTAGAGTGGTCGCTGGCATCGTCGGTAGCCAACAGCTCGATGAGAGCATCGAACTGGTCCGAGCTTGGTGGCGTGTTCCTCAATTCTGACATGGATCTGATGAGTGCTGTGCGGTAGATCAAATAGGTAATCCGGCCTCCTAGAGTTCAATGCGCAAGAAAAAGTGTTGACGTTCAGCCATACGAACGCCCATGAATAAAACTGTTACATAATCTTTAAGATTTTGTTTTGGGATAAATTTTGGCTGACTTTCAAGTTTATGATTATGTAACTATTAACTGGCTGACAAGCGAAAAAATATAAACGCTCAGAATTAAACAGCACGTGATTGACGTTTTAGTAAAGGGTAAAGGGCTTCAAAACTTGATCCGACTCTTCTTTCACGCCACTTATCCGAGGGTACGTGGAAGACAAGTCTCATGAATGCCTGAGTGTTGTACTTTGATACTCCCACTTCTGGTCGACCAATTCTCACGGTCCGTGTTTCGCCTTGAAACACTCAGCGCTAGGTTTCCATTTGCCAGACTTGGGGTCGGCCCCCGTTCGTACTCGTGATTAACATGAATTCAGTCCCTCTAGTGCTTCCGTTTACCCTTTCTGTGGGTATTACAGCACCAGAAGGGTCATCTGATCCCTCCTGCGCCAATATCCTCGTGGACCAGGCTTCTGACGTCGCCAACGTATCGTGTCTCGTGCCATACTGGCTGAGATCCAGCTTGGCATCACCCTCCTCCGCTCAACAACTTAGCTCCTCTGATGCCCTGGAAGGTGTAGCACTCGGTTGTGATGACGGGACGCTCTATCTCCTACGCCAAAGCCGCAATCGTACCTCTACTCCAATCAACATCGAGCAACCCCCGTTGTCAAGGCCTCCGAGCCCCGCACCTGTCCATCTCTCCAGTCGTTCCCGTTCGCGGTCAAGAACTCCGATAGCTTCTCTTTCTCCATTTTCCCTCGCTTCTCGCGCCCACGTTGTATCTGGCATCTCGGACGAGCAAGCTCAGGCGCCGAAAAATTATGTAGATTTCGACGAGGAACCAGAAAAGCTCAAGGAGCTTCTGAAGGGGGGTATCAAGGATTCAACGTCGACAGACAGGCCATCCCTGTCCCTTGACCGGATAGCTGCCATTCAGCATATACCATCAAAGGGCCTAGCATCACCTTCGAGTTCAGTCCGGCGAGGCGAAGCCAAGTCACTGTTAAGTGCAACACAATCTCCGACGCCGTCGGTCGTGTCTCTGCCCTTTCCTACTTCACGCAGTGCCGTTTCATCGCCGTCACACCCTCCATATCAACTCTCTCTGGAGTTCCACGCTTTTTCACCTCGCTCAGGCCCAGGCAATGCAGTCGTGGGCTTGCACGCACTCGTAAATGGCCGGTATTTGATATGCCTACAATCTCAAGGGTATGATACCTTCTTATTTATTTATTCTTTCTTTCAATCAATCGGTTTGATATAGTGATCTCTCCGTGTACTCTGTCAATGACGGATCGTGTGTATTATCTTTACAAATTTCTCGACTTCTGTCGGTGCCCCCAGCGGATACCAAATTAGTAGAGGCAGCTTGGATATGGAGGAAATTATTTGTTCACGAGACGGAAGAGGTATGATCTTTCGAGTAAGCTTCTCAACATTTCGCTGACTCTTACCACAAAGTCGGCTATCATACTCACCTCTGCGACCATCGATGAGGGACTCACTCTTGACTTGTCTGTAGATAGCGAGGAGTCTAGCCAGCAACAAATGTCTCGCGTAGCAGTCTTTGAATTCAGGGACAACATTGACCGCGGGGAAGACGACCTGAGCCTCGATAAAGCTGCCGAATGGCTGGTCGAAGGTCCGAGTACAGGAATTGGGTTCTGCGCTGGTGGGGACGGTAAGTCATCAGGATGATCAATATTGGAGGATATGTCAACGAGAACCCAGACGCACCGAAATTCTTCCATGTGGATTCGTCAAATCACCTCATCGTGCAGCGCATAGTCCTTGTGCCTGCTATCATCCAGCTGCAATCTGAATCCCAATCTCCAGGAGATAGTGACAGCACGACACTAGCGTCACTCAACCCATTTAAGGCAAATCCGCATTCTCAAGATCGTGGTGCGTCCCCCGATGATCGCGGAGAAACACGTAGAATTTTACTGGATGACGCGCTTGACGTCGGAGAACTGAAACCTAATCAAAGATTGAAGGGCTTACAACTCCTTTTCACAAGGGAATGTGTTAGGGGTGCTGCTTGGTCCGACTCTGAGCTTTACGTGAGTAACCCCCGGACCTCGCGTGTCAGGTCGTAACCCATCTCCAGGGCTTCGAGTCCGATTCACAACGACTTATTATCAACCAGTTGGGAAATGCCCACCAGGATCTGAAGGGCATCGCATGGTTTGGCTGGGATACCTTCTGCGCCACTTATTCTGTGAGCATACGTATTCCTCTGGTCTGCATATTCACTCATTGTGTCGATTAGGATCGAATACAAGTGCACCGGTTAAGACTAGTGGACCCGAACAATGATCGACTGCAGGGGGGGCACAAAACTGGGATTTTACAGTACGGAGCCGGTTTATTCACTGTGTATGGTCGCTCTGAGTGGTTCTCGATAGATCGCACGTTGTTAGCAGCGTTACCATACCAGCAACTCAAGCGCTCTGTGCGTTGTCCCCTACAGCCATGCTTTCTATGGGGATCAGCAGCACAGGGCGGCGCCAGGTCGAGCTGTACGCCGCGAGTTCTGGAGAGAACCGAAAAGAATGGGCACGAACGACGTTATGGAAATCATATGACAAAGGAAAGAGGGCTCCTGACGACGAGAGACGCATCACATGTTTGCTTCCGCTTGAGCTCACAGACATTATCTTGGGTCACAGTATATTGTCTCAGTTGTCCCTTGTCCTTGTCCATTTCTGATCACGACGTTGTAGGCGATGGAACCATCGGCCGGTCATCCTTCTCTAATCTGGTTCAACTTGACTCTTCTTTGGCCTCTGGAGACGTCTCCGATAACCCGTTAAACGGCTACATTGTCGGACTACACCTCGTCCAAAATGACCGAACGGGAGAGCGGCTTATTGTCGGCGGTGCTGACGATGGCTCGTTGGCGATATGGTCATTAGAGTAAGATCGATGGTGGGAAGGGTCAGATTACCGACTGATTGTCGCCATTTCAGATCTTTGAAGACTTTGGCCGGATGGGTTCTGTTCATTGCCCCATTTCAGCGTGTCCTGCTTCTGAGGTATGAGAAAGGTGGCCCATTGGCGGGGTGCTTGCTTTGCGTATCTGGTGATGGAACAATTGCCGTCATTGCATTGGAAAATTACAGCTTGTAAGCCTTTTCTGGCCATGATCACAGCATCACCCTCACTCAACGCCGTCAGTCTTTTCATGGTCCCTGGTGCGCCATCGACTCTCACAAGGATATGCATCAGCGGAGACAACCTCCTTCTCTTGTATGGTGATGATCGTGCGCGGCTGTGGGACGTAAAAACACTTGAGTTCTGGCGTTCCATGGACCTCGTAAAGGCGAAGGAGCTGCTCGGTCAGGGCAGCTGGACAGAATTGTCCGTCGCAATCTGCGCTGTGTCCCCTACCCACTCTTACTTCCGTGAGCAGGTCGCTTCGCGATTCGCCCGCACCGGGAACCGCTGCAACCACGCTGCCAGTCTCTTCCCCTGATTCGTGTATGTTATCGCCTCTCACATGTATCTCGAGAAGCGAGACTGATGAGTTGAGATGGTTTGACAAGCCCCCACGATACTGGTGGACCTAGGGTCGTTTCTTACACGTGCTGTATCCATCTCCAAATCCACAGCCGGAGATGACCATAGAATTCGAGAGCGGACTGCCGGGGTTTTGCGCTCTCTTTTGCAGGTCCTTCTCACGCCCGGCCTGAACTTCGATATCGACGCTATTTGCAGAGACCAACTGGGTCTCCCGGGCACTCAGGCATCCGTTGGTTTCCATAGGTTTTGCCTTTGTTGTCTGCGGGAGCCTTCACGCTGACTTCCGTGATCCAGGAATCATGCAAGCACAGTGGTAGCATCGGGAAGTTCACAAAACGCCTGGTGCTTTTCCGGAGAGGTGTCTGCGTCCAGGGCGCTGGCTTTGTTAGCTTGCTTGCGTGCTCTGGCTCACTTCGGATGTGGGTCACTGGCACATGTTACGAAAAGATCGTCGCTGCTGAATATATTTTTCAGATACGACGGATCACGTCAATACAATAATTGCGTTTTATGCCACGTCCCTTTCCCACGCAGTGGGCAGGAGATATGTACCTCCGGGACTTTCGTCCCTTGCCAGATGGTGGTTCGATGTTTCAAGTATGGCGCATTATATTCTGTTTGGTCCAAATTTACCTGGCGGCGTTTTCACAGGCGAGCTGCGGTTGGCAGCGAGGACACTGTTTGACGCTGGAGTTGCTGGCCTGACGGACGAAGAGACGATTTCCATGGTGGACCGGTGGCAGCATTCTCGTAAAGTTTTTTCTCGTTTGTTGCGCCCAGTAACGGTGGCTGATAGCCGGCAACCATACAGTACCCTTTTTACTTCCAGACTCGGAAAGAAGGTCTCACATCACCTCAATGGCCTTGCTCCTTTGCGGGTTCATTGCCGCTGGTCAATACAAACTGCTTTCTACAAGGTTTTCCTTCTTCTGTTCTCTAATTATGAGTGTTCTGATAGAACGTTCACATTCGTCCTGAAGCGCTCTGAATATAATATCGAAGTCCGTCATGGTGTACCTTCATGAGAATGATGTGTCTTGCAAAGCACTGGCAATCGACCTCTGTTCTCGTGGATTCAGTGTATGGCAGCACTACATTGACTCCATGGAGATGTTACGGAATCTGTTCAACCTTGCGACGAGCACGAAAAAAGAAAGCATATCCGTTCAAAATGTTGGGCCGCAAGCTCGACAAGCAATCCTCCACATTGTGACCGACAATACAGGGATATTCATGACGACGCTTTCGCTCGACATTTTGCACCCGCAGAGTCTAGAGCACCGGAAGTCCGTGATGCAGCTTGTGGCTTTCCTCATCCGAAAAGTCGGCAATAATTTTCTTATCCACCTATCGAAAAATTCTCTGAGAACTTGTCCCGCAGAAGCCTCTTGTCATCCATTCCAATCTTCCCAAACTCGTGGAAGCGGTGGTGAAGTCCCTGGACCCTAATTCCACGTCGAACCGTGACGCCGTTCAGGACACAGCGACGGAGATCCTCGGACACGTCGTGAAAACGTACGAACGCTCGTTCTCGCCACCGAGCTAGAATGATCTGATAGAATCTATTTTTTCCTAACACAGCTTCCCCACGATTGACTTCCACACGGCGAGCCAGCGCCTGGCCGTGGGGACTGGAGAAGGCGCGATTGTCATGTACGACCTCAAGACGGCCACGCGCCTATATGTTCTGGAGTGTCACAAGAAGGCGCTTGCGGCGTGCAGCTTCTCTCCGGACGGCCGGCGATTGGTGACGGTTTCGCTTGAAGAAGGGGTGGTCCTAGTGTGGAAAGTGGGCAGCAGCTTCGTGAGTTTCTTCAACCCCGGTGCTCCGCCTCGCCAGGGGCATGCGGGCTCGGAACCATTCAAGTCCCTCAATTTCAATGTGGGTGACGCGGGTGAGTTTTGACCTTTTTTTCGCCGTTGATTGGGCCTTTGTCGCCCCTCCTTCCTGGAATGTTTCCATTGACAAGCCTTTTTTCCCGCGCGCTCAGCTGTGATGACCCTCGAGGAAACCCTCGAACACGTACACTTTGAATGGACCGCTGATCGCAGCGTACAGCTGAAGATCCGTGGTGTAATTCTAACGTTCAGCACCTGAGAGATAATGTCATAATTTATTTTGCCATTTGTTGCTGTCATTTGCGGACAACAGGAAGGCTTCCCCCGGGACGCAAGGGCGTTGTTACAATTGTCCATGGGGTTGCAGGGTCAACTACTCAAAGAAAGTTCCTTTCTGGTCGAAACTTTGTTTGAGTCCCCTCATTTGCGCGACTGTCTGCGACGATCGGCCGACCCCATATCGGAGCAGCACTCACACCCTCCTTAATTCGAGAAGCCCAATTGGCCTCCATAAAAATATATAAATGCACCACAAGGTTCCCATGGTACCACTGGGGACCCGAAGAGAGAAAAAAAAGTTTTGGAGTGTCTCTGACGGCAAAGTAAGATCTTTCTAATAATTACGGAATCAGGACCGCACGGTGACCAAGCTTCTTCCTGGCCCTGTCTAGCCAGAGAATGATATACTTTGTATCAGAACAAAAGGTCGAGGAGTTTGCGCCGTTAAGCAGGCACGCCTTTTGACGTGCTGCATTATTACTGTACAATACTCTGGTTCACTTCCGTTGACAAGACAATATCACAAGGACTTCCGCCGCCGTCGCGGCCTCGCATTCCCATACACTGTAAGTATGTCGTCGTATGTCACCTTTGCAAAGTGACCCTGCACGCAGTCTGTCATGCGGCCGTTACTGCCGCGCCGGCCTGCTGCGCCACATCATGCATGTGTGTATAGCGGAATCATATACGTGATACGTGTGTGCTTGGATAACTCACCCGCGTGGAACAACTTGCTATGAGGAGATAGGGCTCGATGAAGACCCGTGCATCGGCTGGTGCTCCCATCTCTTTACGCGCGGGAGGGCAAGCGACGGAAGTGAGAACATAGGCGGGTAGTACTACCGCGTGATGCCTTGGACCAGCTTTCTCATAGTCTAGGACGTCACGGGTTCCGGGGAGAGATGGCTAGTGTACTTGTACCAGTGAGCACCGGCGATGCCGAGGGGCTTGTCGGATAAATGTATGTCCACCAAGTCCTCCACAGTACATTTTGGCGGCTAAGGGTGAAGGCAATCAATGAGGACACAGCCGCTGATGCCGAGGGGCTTATCGGATGAACGTATATCCACCAAGTCCTCCACAGTACATTTTTGGCGGCTAAGGGCAATCAATGAGGGCACAGCATACGCGGCGCAAACGTCAGATCATATCGCCACGGTTCAGCCGCGGTTGCCAGTGACAGATGAGATTCAGCGGCACTTGCCCATGTTGCAAATACACACCCGAGAGAGGTGAATTTCGGGAAAATAGACACTCCAGTCAGTCATATTGTGCATGTTGCGACTTTGCGACAGCCCGGCCGGTTATGGCCAAGCCGTGGACTACCGACGGCGCTAGATAATCCCAAGGAAGGAAAACGAAATGAAAACATACACCTTGCCACGATGTCTTTCAATGAGCGGTGGGCAGGTCTTGTTGAAATAGTTGAAGAGAAAAAAATAAAATAAATATTGAGACCCGTAGGTCTACCACTCTGAAACAGCGTGTCATCCTTGTGCAGGGGCCATGCTAATCTTCTCTGTATCGTTCCAATTTTTTCGTATGCATCCCCGAAGGGAGCAAT
>Ga0137394_10004479_pt1 | contig 10595 bp, 19 predicted proteins | sample czobulk116metaG_FD_108278 | JGI IMG/M metagenome (GOLD analysis project Ga0137394, IMG submission 108278) | Vadose zone soil microbial communities from Angelo Coast Range Reserve, California, USA - czobulk1.16 metaG | ecosystem: Environmental > Terrestrial > Soil > Vadose zone | place: USA... | reverse complement strand
CCGTTTTTTACGAGTCTGAATCGATCGAAAAGGCTCGCATTCTATCGTGAACAACATGCAGACATTAAATGCATAGCCATATCACCATATAGCGTCAGAAAGGATGTTATTGCTCTCGTTACTCGTTACTCTGTAGTCCCATACCTCAAAAAAAACCGCGTGTACAACAAGGGGGCTAAAGGTGGATGGATGGTGTGTCATAGGACGCTGGGTAAATGCGCCGGATCGTGTATCAATTTCGTTTCGTCAACCGGTCTAGTCCATTTATCTGAAACAAACAAAAAGTTTCGGATCAGGACCGAACGAACGAGTAGTGTAAACCCCGCTCCCACACGCGCGCGCACGCACCTGGACATGCCATGAAATAGCTATCCAACGCAGACACGAGACGCTCCTGATACTCATGAGGCGGAACAACGGTGATGTCTTTCCCTTCCTTCGACAGGCCCTTCGCCTTGTATTCGAGCGTTTTCGCGAACGTGTAGCTGCCAATGGTGTCCACCAAACCACAGCGGATTTGTTTCCCCTCTTCGTCAATCCCAAGTAGCAACCTGGGAATCCGACGTGAGTAGAGGAAACGAAAAAAGACAAGCGCGATAAAGTACGAGTAGTCCATGATATTGCTCCGTGCGAGAAAGTCACAGTCCGTCCTCACAGCTTCCTGAAAGATCGTTTTAGAAACGGGGTTGACTAATGTGAGGGCGCGTTGTTGGCCTGCAGTAAAACGAACGCCATCGTCGATAAGGGGGCCAAAAGTCGAGGACAAAATTACCAAAAACTCGCCTTCTATCCACTCGCTATCGAACAGCGTCTTCGACGCAGAAGAGTTCGACCTGGCCTTCACCGTGCGACCCTGAATGCCCTTGAGGTCGAACGTTTTCGTCGGCTTCTGACCGTTGAACAGGTTCTCCATCACGAGAAGATCCGCCTTTGCCAGTACGGTCCCCGTTTCCAAATTACGTACTTCGACGGTGTAAAAGCCGAGCAGCTTCGCGAGTATGGACGCTCGACTCGCGGTCGACTCCATATGCAGGAAATAGGAGGGCGCCAACTCGATGAGTACTTGCCTTTTCGTTTTTTCGCCGCGACATCGTTCGTCAGTCAGCACCAAGACGAAAAAAAAAAAAGAAAAAAAAACGTACAAGTCAGCGACGTTCCAGGCGTTGACCAACGTCTTGATGATGAACCGTTCGTCCGACGTCTTCCAAAAGTTCGAGCGGCTCTTACCCCCCTGCGCCTTCCACGGCTCGCACTTGGCCATACTCCTCGCAAACGCGTCCTCCGACACGCCGCAGCGTCTCCGGAGCGCGTCGAACTGCGTGGCGTAGTACACCGTGCAGCTGAACTTGAGCCGTCTGCCGATCGTCCAGTCGTGTTTGATGTGCGGACGCTCGTCGATCGTCAGCGGGTCGGCGTACAGTAGGCCGTGGTGGCGGTTCGCCGCCGGCGTCGCGGGCCGCGAAGGGACATCGCCCTTGAGCATGTACCGCATAGCACTCGTTAGACTGTTCGTCCATGATAACATCGAGCCGTCGCTCACTGCCGCCGCTTCTTGCTGTCCGCTCGCATCGTGCGTAGTACTCACCGTCGAGCTCCGTGAGCGCGAGCCAACGGGCACCCCGGGATGCGCGCGCTCCGCGATTGCGCGCTGCGCCTTGGGGACGGCAATGTCCCCCCCCAGCGGGGAGTGCAACGACGTAGTCGAGCCATCGCTCTCCGTCGAGGTGCGCGGTAACAAAGACGACATCTTTCCGCGATGGATATTCGTTTCCACGAACGCCGAGGTGGTCGAATCGATGCTGCCCTTCGTTAGGACAGACGCGCCATCGAGTTCGTGCAGGATTCGGCCGGCGGTCACGACCGCTTCTGGCATGCCCGTGACGTGCCCATCCACGGCCGCCATGCTGACCTCGACTGCGGGCTTTGCCCACGCAGAGGGCGGCGCAGCGTTGTTTAACATGCGAGAAACGGACGTGATGGCCGAGGACTGCGAACCCTGCGAACCCTCCACAGGTACCTTGTGTCTCAACACCTCCCTCAGCGACAGGAGTGCCGTCGGATCGCGCGGGTGCTCCTTGCGACTGACGACGGCAGAGTACGCTTCGGGCTCATGCCACACCGAGTCCTCGCGGTCCGGATCCGGTTTGTGGGACGAACCAAAGAATTTGAAGGACGTTGTGCTGCCGGAAGCAGAGGATCGGCCGAGCGTCGACATCGTGTTCTGGCGTGATGACGCGAGTGGGATCGGCGGTGGTGGCGGCGGGCCTGCCGGTCCCTGAGATGCGCGGGGGTGCATCATACTTGCGAGCTCGCGTTGATAGTCGAACGAACTGGGGCCGATCTCAATCTGACGCAAACGCAGGAGGAGGGGAAGGGACACACCTGAGCGTGAATGCGATGATACTACCCCAGTCTTCTTCCTGGACGATCACGTTCCCACCAGGGACGGCATGATACCCGGAATGCCACCACTTGGGCCCTTGAATGGCTTCGCGGTCGGCTGCAAGGCGTGGGCGGGCGTCTTTCGACACGTGCTTCGCTTCCCACGCGGCAAGCCGTCGGCTCGCTCCCTGCGCCGCCGAATGGAACTTCCGTCTTACGTTATTCAGCGCGGTGTGGGGCGTGTCGCGTAGCTGTGAGTACAGTGCCTGCTCCACACGTTGGAAAGTGAAACGCATGTTCGTCAGAAGACGAAGCGGAGAATCGTTGTCACTGAGGTCATCCGAGGAGTCAGTGGTTCCAAAGGATGGTTCGGAGCCGGACTGCGAGGGTCTGATTGTGGCCAACGAAGAGGACGACGGCTCCGCAGAGTGGGTTGGTGTCGGAGGAAGGGATACAGGAACGAGACCTTTAGGCGTGAGGTCTTCCTTCGATACGTCCTCCCAGGTATCATCAGAGGGTAGACGTGGTAGACTCTTTATAGAAGGGGCGTCTTTGTCGCAAAACTCTGCCTCCTACGAGGAGATTCAGATACAGAGATTGGAAATTTAAGAAAAAAAGACAGACCACTTTGTCGAGGTGGTCCCCAACGGCCTGCCACCAGTGCTTGATCTCTTGCCTCAGCTCCCTTTTGTCTAATTCGTCCATCGCGGTAATTGAGGCCGTTGCCGGCGGCGTTTTCTCCAACCACCCACTTTTGGTGAATTGAAGCCTCGGCATTCGGAGATCAAAGATGTCGTCGACGGAAGAAAGCGTGAAGGAAACGCGATAAGACTTGTATGAAAAGTGACGTATGACGTTGAACCGCGATGCCGGAAGTGATGTCTTGGGTGTCGAAGAGGAAGTGTGCGTGCAGAGGGTATGTGAGAGGGTACATATGGCTGGTGAATACAACAACAATTCGAGAAACTTTGCGAATGAGAATAAACTGGGCAAGGTGGTCATTGCCGTGACACCCCGTAGTAGTCTAATGGAGTAACTTACTAGGTGCCATCAGACATCTTACATCGCGTCGTTGTCTTTTGACACATCTTACAACTCTGCCACATATCAATATCTTCCGTGTGTTTACCGGGCGACGGCGCAGGGTCCCGTGGCTCCGTCTGCGCCACCACGCGAATCCCGCCGTGGATCCACCTTCGCTCGTGTTGCCGTTGGAGAGACTTGCAACCCGGCTGCTTGCATGGCTCATCAGCCCGCGTACAGATAGACGTGATCATGTCCCCGAGGCTCCGATCGTGATTGCCACTTGCGTAGTACACATACGTGACCCATTGAACGCGGGTCCCACAGTGCACGTGCGTAGGCACTTTGGGTTCCCCTTCCGCAGGCTTGTTTACCGTACCGTCCGCTGAAGCATTAGACGTGCGGTCGGGAACACGGACATGCTCGGCGTAGAGGAGCGAAAGTTGCTGCTGTCGCAAGAAGCCACCTATACCGGTCAAGTTGCCGCGCCCAGCGGCCGTCTTGCCCTCCCATCCAAGAATACTGGTCAGGCCGGTTCGCTCTTCGCCGGCCAGACGGCGGGAAGGGTTAGCCTTTTCAGATTCGGCAAGGCGAACGAGGAGTTGAGGTGGTTGAAAGATGAGGCCGGGGGAGGCGGACAGCATGCCTTTACCTTCCTCGATGCGCCGCAGCGCGCTTTGAAAAGACCGATCGGGTGAGGGCTCTGACGATGCAGCAGGAGATAATGGGGGTGCGTGACTCTCGCCAAAGATCGAGAAGCGACGTTGTCGTGGTGCGGACGTAGGGGAGATATCCAGTGAGGACGGCCGAGGAGCCTTGGACGCGTCCGGCTCGTTATTGGTGAGATCAAGTGATACGCCACGAGAATCGGACGTGTTTACAGTCGCCGAGCGATTAAACCGCTTTTGGAAGAGAGACCAAATGCCTTGACGCAGAAGGTCACGCTTTCGCTGCTTCCCTTCCACCTGTATTTCCGGTGATGAGTTTCGGTGGGAAATCGTGGGTGTCGGCGGTAGTGAGGTTGAGGGTGAGATTGGCTTGGGGTAGCGGAGTTGAACGGAGGAGCTAGAGAGAAAGTGTTGTTCCAGCAGGAGAGAGAGGAGGACGTATGTCGACACTCGGAGGACGCGCACTAGAGACGCATGCTCATCAGCCGAGGGCACTTTGCTCAGCGAGAACGTGCCGCCAATGATTTCTATGTCGTTATGCGTCTCCAGCAAATTCACTTGGCACGAGGTCAGTTCGACGGCACCGGAGAGTGGAAAGTAAGACACGCACCGTCCCAGTCCTCGAACCCATAGAGGGTGCTGTTCACCACAGCCTGGCAATTATCATCCGGGTCTTCTCCAAACAAATCGGGAGCTGGAAGCGAGTAGATACCGGGCGTAAAGGTACACCTCTGCGGTGTGACATCGCCTGCGGGCGGCACGGAAGACGGAGGCCGCGGTGGAGGCGTATCGGGAGGGGCAACCGTCAACAGGAGATGATGCGCGCGCTTGGAGACATCGGAAGACGGTGGACGACGTAAATTTGTGAGATTTCGGAGCTGTTGCAGCGCACTGAGGTTGCGGTTAGGGGCATCGGAGGGAGGCTTGCGCGCTTGCGAAGGTTCTGTCTTGACCTCGGCAGCGGCGGGATCCGTCTCTTTAGCAGGCTTGTCGGCGCTCGCAGGCACGCGGCTCTTAGCCTTGTTGCGCGCCTCTGTCTCTTTCTCCTTCGGAATGCGCTCCTGTTCCCGTACGCCAACCTCCGCCCGCGCGACCTCAGGCTGCTGCTCCTTGCGCTTGCGCGCTAACACGGCCCTCGCGCGTCGTATGCCCGACAGCCACACGCCGGAATCCACCGCCCTCGCGAGGTCGTTCAGGGCGCTTTCGATGCCGCTGACCCACGCATCCTTGTCGACGTCACGAAAGCCGGTTTCCTCCTCGAGCACATGACCGACGAACTTGCGCAGGTGGTCGATGCTCTCGGTGGTGAGGGGGCTCTGTTGTGAAGGTCTGGTCGCGAGAATTGGCGGGTGAGGTTTGTCTGGGTCATGGCGGGGGTCCACCATGACGCTGCACGACGAAGTTTAGCTCCTTTCCGTTGTGATAAGGCCACACCGCACGGGTCCAGCCCTATCGCATGGCCAGACTTGCCAATTAGAGTCAAATTCCCACGTTTATCTCATGATATCAGACCTGACCTGGCCTGCCTTGGTCGGGCCATCGCCACCTACTTGGGTTGGCTATTTAATTTCCAATCCAATCCAATGTTTTTGTGCTTTATATAGCTGACTGACAATGTTTTTGCGCAGTTATATTGCTGACTGAGAAAGATGAACAAGCAAGGAATGACGCCATCTTTCCGGTGACGGAAACTGACACACCTCGCTATATAATATCCAAGCCTATGATGGTACGCTCGTCAGCTACTATATCATGTCCATTCGTCCCATCTTTGTTGTCGCAGGTGTGGGGAACTCCTCGGGTACTGGAGGTGCCTCGGCGTGCGTACAACCCCTCTATCACGACTTCTCCACGCTTATCTGCCCCTAGGCGCCTGTTTGCCAAGGCTGGATATAATATCGCACTGATTTCGCGGGAGAGCGAAAGCCTCCACAAGTTCGCCGCCGAGCTCAAGTCAATAGGAGACACCGACGTGCGTGATATCCACCTAACCCCCCTTTCTTCATTGACTCCACCATTTAACGCCGCCCCCCCTATCACTATCACACCAATTCCAGGCTGCGGCCTTCCCGGTATCCGACTACAACTACAAACAAGTCCAAACCGCCTTCCGCGCCGCGCGCGCACACTGGCCACGCGCGGACGTGCGCGTCGCGCTCTTCAACGCGGGCTTCGCCGTCTGGAAGCCCTTCCTGCAGCTCACCGAGGAGGAGGTCGACCGCGTGGCGGACACGAACGTCAAGGCGGCCTTTGCGTTCGCGCGCGAGGCGATCGACGTTTTCCGCGGTCAGGCCGTCGAAGAACAGGGGGAGCGCGGCAAACGCGGCACGCTCCTTTTCACGGGCGCCACTGCTTCGCTGCGCGGTAACACGACCACCGCCTCATTCTCGGCTGCTAAGTTTGCCCTTCGCTCGCTTTCGCAGAGCTTGAACAAGGAGTTTGGGAAGGAAAACATTCATGTACGTGCCTTCTCCGCGTCATTTGCTCCCGACTAATCGATCCTTCCCAAGGTGGCACATGTATGTCCAGATCATCTTCAATTCTCTTTCCTTCGACGTTGTGCTTATTGATTGTTTCCCGCACGCATTCCCAGGTGGTTATCGACGGAGGTACGTCTATCTCGTATAACACCCCGTAAGAGCTCTTAAGAGACCGCGACGCAACAGTCATAGCCACCGACGCGACCAGATCCAGAATGGGTGAGGAAAGAGCCGATGACCGAGATCTCTCCCTTTCACCCAAGAGTATCGCCAAGGTCAGCGCCCGGATCATTTCACCGTCGCCGTTCTCATACGCTCTTTTTAGGCATATCTATACCTTGCCAATCAGGATCGTTCTGCTTGGACCTGGGAACTTGACCGTAAGCCTCTTTAAATGGATGTGTTTACTCGGATTAGGATTGACGCTCCCGTCCTAGTTCGACCTGCCCATGAGAAGTGGTAGAGAAGTAGTGTCAGGGAAGTAAATAAAACATGTGTATGATATTGCCCATGCGGCCATGGCGTTATTGGGGGATGTCGATACTTGTGCTGGATACTGTATGGGCAAGCGACTTCCTATGGATCGTGCATCACATCCCGATAATCGCTTCTGGCCAGAGTACTGTGGCATGGCGAGACTGGAACTCCGAAATTAAGGGTCAGACTCAGAAAGAACGACTGCCAGTGATGGGTTTTTGATAAATGTGAAGGTGCGAGGATCTACAGAGATAGCAAACAGAAGTAAAGACTCGCTCGAATGGCCCGTCATGATGTCTGTTCTGCGTAGATCTGGTAGAATTCGGTCAGAAGTGATCAACCTAACATAACCTGACCGAACCTTGATCGTCTTGTCTGCACCACCCGTAATCAGGCGCGTGCCTGTCCTGTCAAACGTGGAACAAAATATACCTGCCTCCGCCTCAAGTGAACCTGGCTGTGGTATGTCTTCCATATTCTGGAATGGCGTCCCAGTCGCGAAGTCCCAGAACGTCATCGAACCATTATCGGCTATTGTCCAGGGTCTTCGTTCAGCACGGCAATCCGGGCCATAGACAACAATGGAGGACATGCGTACCGCCCGAGAAGAACACTCCCTCAGAGTTGACAGATAACGTGTTAATGATCGCGTTGTGTCCGCCAAAGTTAAAAACGAAGGCGCCCTCGGGACATTTCCACTTTTTGATGTTATTCCCACCCGCCGAACCCGTAGCGAAGGAGTACTCTGTTGGGTGGACGGCGATCGCGCGTACCGACTTCTTATGGTGGGTAAGCGTCACCATCGTTTTACCAGCCGCCAAATCCCATAGCCTGCAGGTGCAACGTCAGACGGAACAAAATGCGCCACGGTGTGTCTTCACTCACCGAACAGTAGAATCCATGCTGCCCGTAATCACCTGAGGGTCCGACTCTTGACATTTGACATCCCCTACGGTCCCTGTGTGTCCCGAAAGGACATGTATCTGCGCCTTGGTCCGCATGTCCCAGACGCGCGCTGACGCGTCACGGCCAGATGTGACAAGTACGTCGAGGGTTGGATGAAGACTCAGGGAGTAGACGCCTGAAAGATGGCCATGGTAATGTCGGATGACTTTGTTGGCCTCGAGGTCCCAACATTTTACCATCTAAACTCGAGGGCGTCAAAAGGGATGGATATGACCCTGAAAAGAGCTCCGAAAGGCGCACCTTGTCCTCACCACACGAGAAAAGGTACGGATGGCGGGGCGATACAGCCAGCCCGCGTACCGTGGAGATATGTCCGGTGAGCGACAGGCGCAGCTCGCCGGACGCCAGATTCCAGATCTTGATGACACGGTCCCCTGCACCGGTTGCGAACCACTTGTTTCCAGGCTCGACAGCAACGCTGCGCACCCACCCCAAGTGGCCAGAAATAACGCGCACGAGCTTCCACGGTGCATGGTATGTGGGCTTGACGGTGCTGGTGGTTTTGTGTAGCGTGAGCGCTTGCGAGAGTTTGGACGCGTTGGTGAAAGCCGAGACCCGCTGCTCGGGCGTCGTGTCGATCGAAGCTATCATCCGGCTCGTCTCAGAAGACGATGGCCCTGCTGTGATGGCTTTGCGCATCTCTTTAGGGCGTGTCGGTCCGACAGGGACTTGCTGGGATACGAGGGCGGGGGGAAGTTGTTTGTAGTGTTTGTATTCGTCGTTCATTTTCACTGCCAGACGTAAACGTGCGCTGCTAGACCGTCACTGGGAAGCTCGAAAGAAACGTGGATAACTGAGCACGCACCTTTTCTCCTCTTCTCTTAAGCCTGCGTCCGGACAAGAAGCAAAGACGGAATACGTCCTCTTCGCGTTTGACTGGAATAAGGGGTCTAATGGAGGCAATCCGCTCGTTGATGCCATTTTCGAGATTACAGCCTAGAACTGAGGAACTGTGCTTGTGCTGCTGGTTGACCAAATTAAAGGCTGCGGCGACTGGACCGAGAATGAGAATGCTATGTTTTCTCACGGTTAGCAGTCACGTGACTGTTTTGCTTAGTCGCGACTCGTCTCGCACCATCAAAACTTGGAAACGTGCGTGCTGTTTTCTAACAAACTCTGCGCCCAGACTCCCATGTCGACGCTGACAGATGATTCAGAGCGTCAGCCTCTGCTCCCGCCCCAACGACAGGGCGCTGATAACTCCCAGACAGCCGAAAATGTTACCGCGACAGTTCCATCCGACGATCTGCCAACCAGCGCTGATGCCGCCGAGCCAGATATCGAGGGAAAAACGTATCTGTGGACGGTTCTCTGGTATATTATCTGGATAGCGGCGGGAATCCTCATTCTCGTATTCTTTATAAAAGGTTTCATCGACGCTGGTGATGTTGACGTGAGTCTGCCGTAGCTCACGCCTGACAAAGCTTAACATCCGTGAGTAGTTCGATTTCAAGAAGGCCCTCAAGAGTGCCCTGGGAGGCGGTCTGAGCGGCGCTGCGGGTAATGCTGACTTTCCTATTGTCACTCGTTATCTAATATCTCATTTATCATGTCAGCCATGGTCATCCAAGTCTTCACTCTTATGGTCTGCCTTGTTCCCAAGTATGCATGCGCCCTCATTGACCGAGAATTAGCCGCTCCGTACGGTAATGAACTATCAATACCGCTACGGGACCTCCACTACACAAGCCATTGGTACCCTCTACGCCGACGGCGGTTTCCCCAGGTACTATCAGGGTCTTGCCCCAGCGCTTGTGCAGGGCCCCGTCGCGCGGTTCGGTGACACAGCCGCCAACGTTGGCATCCTTGCACTTCTAGAGAGTAATAAGTTTCTGCGCACACTACCAAAGTTCCTCCAAACCATCTTTGCCTCGCTTGCCGCTGCTCTCTTTCGAATGGTCCTCACCCCTGTTGATACGCTAAAAACAACACTGCAAACGCAAGGGAAGCGTGGATGGAGTATCCTTGGGAGGAGGGTGCGCACCTTAATCTCGGATCGTTTACCCTGAGGGACAGTTCTAATACCAACGCAGATCAAAACGTATGGTTTGGGGACCCTGTGGTACGGGGCGTGGGCGACGGCTGGAGCGACTTTCGTTGGGCATTACCCTGTGAGCATACTTCAATACACCCGTTCATCCGCTGATTGTATCTTGTCGCAGTGGTTTGGAACTTACAACCAACTAGATAAAGTCCTTCCCCCGCCAACGACTATTGGCCAGCAGATTTTGAGACAAGCTTTCATCGGCTTTGTCGCGTCGGTCATCTCTGACACAATCTCGAACTCGCTGCGCGTTGTCAAGACCTACAGGCAGGTAAATGAAACCCGTATCGGGTACTTCGATGCCGCACGTGCCGTCGTTGCGACGGATGGGATACGTGGCCTGTTAGGTAGGGGATTGAAGACGAGGATCATCGCCAATGGTGCACAGGGCTTGATGTTCAGCGTGTTATGGAAGTTATTCATGAACATGTGAGTCGCCCAATATATCCCATGCTCCCTCGATATGTCCAATTGATGATATTCCTCTACAGCTGGGAAGATAAGACCCGGAGATGAACCCTTCCTTTTCGGGACGCGATGTTTTTATGTGCTCAT